>WNFL01317685.1_pt1 | contig 83380 bp, 176 predicted proteins | sample 5400361 | NCBI WGS metagenome assembly WNFL01 (sample SAMN13153351, study PRJNA577476) | soil metagenome | isolation source: 40 cm soil on Douglas fir-dominated hillslope | place: USA:California | collected 2013-09-17 | reverse complement strand
CGGTCGTTTCGGACCATCGCGCTCCTCGATCAGGGAGGCGCCTTCTCGGTATTGCCGAAGCCCGCGGTCGCTCAGAGCGGACTCGGATTCGCTCCGGTGGCGCTCGTGGCGGCGCTGCTCGAAGCCGGACCCCTCGGGTGGGCCGTTATCGCGATCATTGGCGTCGCCGTCATCGGCCTCATGTACGCGCTTGTCTACTACGTCCGCACGACGGCGCAGCAGAATCAGCAGGCGCTCGACATCATCGACAAAAATTGCGCCGCGGCGGCCGCTGCGAAGGATTGGGCGACGGTGCAGCAGTGCAACAAGCTCGCCACTGACGCTCGGAAGGGCATCACCGACGCTCTGGTCGATGCGATCTCTGGCACCTTGCAGAAGGCGATGCCGTGGCTCATCGGCGCAGCGCTCGTGATCGGGGGCGTCTACTTCGCGCCGCTCGTCGTCCGGAAGCTCACGCAAGCGAGAGCGGTCGCGAGGGCATCATGATTTACTCTCGCTGGCGCCCCGACACCGGAGGCTACGATTACTTCTCGACCCCAGCGCGCCTGGGGCTCGGGGACGATCCGCCGATCCCGTCTCTGCCGCGGGGCACGGACATCGGCGTCGCGAGCACCGACATTGGACGCTCTGCCCCCGGCGGGATGACGCATATCGGCACGGGGCCTACTGCGCGCGGTTCGATTTTGCCGCTGTCGCGTGACGGCCTCTCGGGCGTCGCGGACATCATCGGCCGGGTGTCGCCGTGGGTCGCGTTTGGCATCTTTGCCGTCGGCGTTGGAGCCGTGGCCTGGAAGCTGCGTAAAGGTAGGGCGCATTGAGAACGTTCGTCCCGAACCGAGACTCACGGGCGGCAGCGCGCGCCATCCGCGAGAAGTTCATCGACGCCCCGGCGAGCAAGCAGGAGACGATGCGCTGGCGTTGGCCGAAGGCCATGCAGCAGGTCGGCGAGTGGGAGGCGGGCTCAGGCGCCGTCATGTACGCGAGCAATAAGTGGCAGCACAACCCCAAAAACGTCATCGACTACAAGCACCTCGCCGAGGGGCGACAGCGGTTGCTTGTCCTCCCCGGGTTCCTCCGGGACTACAGCCGGCCAGGCTCGCGGCTCCGGGTGCAAGGCCCCATGGTCGAGCTGGACGGACCGATGCCCGATGCGTTCGCCGTGCTCGCGCCGATCCTTGGGGTTCAAGCGAACCTCTACGATAGCGGGACCGACGATGAGCCCGAGCTGTCGGGCGACAGCCTGTACCAGATCAACATCGCGAATGCGACGCTCGGGGCCGCGAAGCACCCCGGGACCGGGCAGGTGTTTCTCTTCGTGTACACGGAGAAGGAAGGCCCGCTCTGCATCATCACCGGGGAGATCCTGGGTGTAGAAAAAGACGGAATCGTCGGGTAGCCGTGGCGTACCGAGCCATCCACTCGTATCCCCCGCTGGGCCTGTCGTACGCCGACGCCGTCAAGCAGGCGGGCCAGTTCATCCCTGCGAATAAGGTGCCGGGTCTTCCCGAAGCGATTGCGTGGGCGCCAAAGAATCTGCCCAGGTTCAACCCAGCGGACTACGACGCGAGGAAGTTCGCGAAGGACCAGTTCATCCGGTGGGCCAGCCCGGAGATGAAGAGGGACATCGAGTACGGCCGAGCAAAGCTCTCAAAGGCGCTGAGTACGGACCTGCCGAAGCTTCCCGGAATGAGCGAGACAGAAATCGCTACCTGGACCGCGGGATACCTCCAGTCCCGCGGGCTGCCGAAGAACCTAGAGGACGGCGCTCATATGGGCACGGCGTTCGCCCATGCGGAGGCCGAGGCGCTTGGCGTGCAACCGGAATGGATTGCGGCTGCCGACGCCCTGATGAATCCGTCGGCAATCATCAAGGATCCATCCAAAATGGTGGAGGAGGTCGGCAAAGCGTACATCATGAAGTACGGCGTTCCTCTGCTTCAGCAAGAGCTGATGAGTGTCAGCTCGAACCTCGCGATGGTGACGCAGGGGATCCCGGTCCAGTTTGCGGTCGCCGGGTTCGATGCGCTCAAGGATGGTAAGCTCTCGAAGCAGGAGATTGCTGCCATCGCCGTCCAGGCGGCGTCCTATGCTTGCGGGCTCTTGCTCCAGGCCGTCGGAATTCCGGCCCCGCTCGGTGCACTCATTGGTGCCATGATTGCAACGGGTCTGGGAAAGGTAGCGAGCGATGTGATCTACTCGGAGGACGCGGACCAGCGCGCGAGGAAGGCAGCGATTGCTGCGGCCGAGAAACTACGCGGCCAGTTGATGGCTCAGTGCGCTGCGGCCGCGCCGGACGCCTGGAACAAGGCGCAGGACTACTGGGACAAGGTGCTCGCGCCGATCCAGGCCCTGATGGATCAACCCGATGTGCAGAAGCGGCTGATCGCGGCCGGTGGCATCCGGTACTACGGCCGCAATACGGTCACCCTGCCGCCCGGAATTACGCTTCCGAACGCCTGGCCTCGTGACCAGTGGCAGGCCGGCGGCATTGTAGAGGCCGCGGCGAGCGCGGAGGCCGCGGCGAAAGTCGCGGAGGCGGCCGCCTCCCAGAAGTTGGCTGGACCACAGGCCAAGGCACAGGCGCAGGCCGCGCGCCTCAAAGCGAACACACTCGCGGTGCAAGCGGCGGCGGACGCAAATAAGCCGCTGTACGAGTACGGCTTCGATTGCCTGTGGTGGGAGGGCAAGTTGGTGTCTGGCTTTCCAGCGAGCGCGCGACCGTTTCCGGATGGGTGTCCTTATTTCACGACCGTCGTGCCGAAGGGCTACCCGCCCACGGGACAGAACTTCGATCCGTCAACGTGGCAGGTGTGGCCGTATTGGCCGAACCCAGCGCTCATTGGAGCGCGGTGCGCAGCCGCATCCGGCGATCCACAGAGATTCCATGCTTCGTTTGAAGACAAGGCGCGCTGCGCGCCGGCCGAGGCAGCCATGACGTACTGGCAGAATTCCCCCGAGGGGAAGGGCCAGTACACGATGAGCGTGCGCCTCACGCCGTACAGCGATCACACGTCGGTTGTCCGCACGAAGACGGTGACGATCGGCCAGGGCGCAATGGTGGACGGCAAACCCAATGCGCAGGCGGCGCTCATGTTCTGGGGAGCGACCCGACCAGCCACGATCTGGTCGCAACTCCACTTGAAGGACGCGACAGAGGATGCGACCGACGCAGGCCGGTGGAAGGCGTTCGCATACATCGACCCGAGCCTCACGTACAGCAAGAGTTCAGCCCACCTAGACGTTCCACAGAACTACTGCGACGTGAGCCAGTGGTATGTGGCGGTACAGACAGCAGCGGCAGCATCGGCGCTCGTGCAGCAGGACATCATCCGTACGGTGGCGTGGCAGGTCGGCGCGGAGGAAGCGCAGCGGCAGGCCGCCATCGCGAAACAGACGGCCGGCGCCGCGCTCATCGCGCAGCAGGCGGCACGGGCGCTGCTCCAGGCCAAGGCAGCGGCCATGGCCCGCGCCGCCACGGGGGCCTATTCAGCAGCGCTGAAGGCCCGGCTGGCCTACCAGGCGAAGCAGGCAGCGGCGGCGCTGACACGGAAGGTACTCACTGTCGCCGGGGTCGCGGTGGGCGCGTTCGTGATCTGGAAAGTGGTCTCAGAACGCCGTGCACGCGGGCGCGTACCGAAAAGTTGACGGGTAGCCACGAGGGGCGGGAAGCTCGGTAGACCATGAGCTACCACGTCAACCCGATCGCCCCTGTTCTGCCTCGACTCGGTGCGCGCTCAGTGGGAGCGCTCCCGACGTTGAGTACGCCTACGCTCGATCAGGCGGTGAGGAGCATGACCATCAACAAGGGTCCTGACGCGGGCGCGTTGTATCGCGCGTGCATGACGGACCCGATCGGGTCGAAGGAGCTGCGCCCGTGCTTCAACGCGGCCTGGAGCGAATTGCCGTTGCTCAAGGGCGATCAGCTCGCGTTCTACAAGAACTGCATGGCGAGCCGCTCGGCCGACATACCGGTCCTCACGCAGCACACGGCGTGCTTCTGGGAGGCGAAGAAGCTTTCCCCCGCGGGGGCCGCTGCTCCCGCCCCGGCGCCCGGTCCCTCCCCAGGCGCTGCTGTCCCCGCGCCGGAAGCCCCATCGGTCTCGGCCTTTCCGAGCCGCAAGTGGCTCTGGATCGGCGGCGTCGCGGCCGCGGCGGGGCTCGCCGTCGTGCTCTTGCGTAGGTGAAAGCCCGCCGCCTTGGCGGGACTCGTGTCGGCGCGCTCCGCGCAAAGCGCGGCTCCGCGACGAGTCGTTTGTTAGCTGGGGAGAGCGACAATTCCGCTGAATTGCACCGTTCGGGACGCTCGGAAGGACGAGCGCGATTTTTCCTTGCAAGAAAGTTGACGGCGTTTTTGCGGGTCTATAGCTTGGGCATCGTCACGAAGGATACCAGCCGACTTTTGAGGCCGCTGGGCAGTCCGCGAGAAGCGCGGAGGTTTGCCCGAAGATGGCCAAGACAATCGGCAAGGCGTTCAAGATCAGCAAGAAGGACGTGAAGTCCTACGGCTACGCCTCGCCGAATCGAGGCCGCGGTCGCTTCACCGCCAACGGCGGTGTGACTGCCATCGCTGCGGTCAACGGCAGGGGCGCTCACGCACGGAGTCGCGGAAAGAGCGCGCGGGCCTCGATGAACGGACTGTCCCGCGAGGAGCGCCTCGCGCGCGCTCGAAAGATCACCGGCGCGGATCGCGCGGCGTTCGGTCGTCGCATGGCCGCCGCCAGCAAAGGAAAGACCACGATGCGTCCCAACGCTACAGCCGCACAGGTCGCGGCGGCTCGTCGCAACATCCGGAAGGCCATCGCGGCGCGCCGCTCGGGCAAGCGCCTTCGGCCCAACACGTGGCCCGGAGAGGTCACACGGCACCAGCGTGCCGCCCTGCGAGGCTGGCGCTCGCCGCCGCCCTACGCGTCAACTCTCGGCACCTCGGCACGTCGCCGCGGTGAATCGGCCCCCAAGGCCAGGAAAAAGCACAAGGCGAACAGCCGGAGGAAGAAGCAAATGAGAACCCATCGTCGGAACTTCAGCGCGAAGCAGCGGACGGCTGCTCTCCGTAACCTGCGGAAGGCACGCGCTGCGCGCAGCCATGCCGCCAACCCGCGTCGTCGCGCGAAGCACCGTCGGAACGGGCTCGTGTCGAAGGCGAAGCGCAAGACGACGAAGCGCCCGCTTCGGAAGAACGCGCGGCGCACGCACCGCCGGAACTTCTCGGCGAAGCAGCGGGCAGCGGCTCTCCGCAACCTGCGGAAGGCGCGAGCAGCGCAGCACCGCCCGAACGCGAAGCGGTCGTCCAAACGGAAGCACCGTCGGAACGGGCTCGTGTCGAACGCGAAGCGTCGGGCGACGAAGCGTCCGCACCGGAAGAACGCCAAGCGGCGTACTCACCGCCGGAATTTCACGGCGAAGCAGCGGGCAGCGGCTCTCCGCAACCTGCGGAAGGCGCGAGCAGCGCAGCACCGCCCGAACGCGAAGCGGTCGTCCAAACGGAAGCATCGCCGGAACGCCAAGCGGCGTCACAAGCTGTCGCCGAACGCGCGCCGGACGAAGCGCTCGCATCGCCGGAACGCCAAGCGCCGCACGCATCGTCGGAATTTCACGGCGAAGCAGCGGGCAGCGGCTCTCCGCAACCTGCGGAAGGCGCGAGCAGCGCAGCACCGCCCGAACGCGAAGCGGAAGCATCGTCGGAATGCCAAGCGTCGCACTCATCGCCGCAACGGCATGATGGCGAACGCGAAGCGCAGGACGAAGCGCTCGCATCGCAGGAACTCTTCGCACCGTCGCCTGCGCATGAACGGCAAGGCATTCCGTCGGAACGAGTTCCTCGCCACCGCCAAGGCCGTACTGAAGATCGGCGCCATCACGACCGCCGGCTTCGTCGGTCACAAGGCGCTGACGAAGGTGTTCACCGAGCAGGTGCTCGACCGCCTTCTCGGTGCAGCAGCTCCGGCACCGGCCGCAGCTCCGGCACCGGCGGCGACCAGCGGCCTCGAAATGCTCCGGCCATACCGGAGTGTCATCGGCGGCGCAGTCGTTGCGGCCCTCGGCGTGTACGCGGCAAACCGTTTCGTGAAGGACACCCAGACCAAGATGTTCCTCACGGCCGGCATCGCCACGTCGCTCGTCCACTCGGTCGCCGTCATGGCGCTCAACAAGATGGCTCCGCAGTACGCGGGCTACCTGTCGGGACCTGACGCGACGGCAGTGAACATCGCGGCCATGTACGGCCTCGGTGCGGGCGCGTCGATCATGCCGGAGTACCACCAGATCGGTGAATACTTCGCGCAGAACGGCATGAACGGCCTGGGCGAGTACTTCGCACAGAACGGTCTGGGCGAGTACTTCGCACAGAACGGCCTGGGCGCGTACACCGGCAATCCCGACCTGATGCAGGCGGCTGCCGGCTACGGCACGGTGGAAAACCAGAACAGCAACATCATCGATCCCGGTGGTGACCTCGACCGTCAGCTCTCGATTGCCGAGGCTGCTGCGGGAGTCGGCGCGGTGGCGCCGTACGAGGCGGCTGCTGGGTTCGGTGCGATGCAGCCCTTCGAGGCCGCCGCCGGCTTCGGTGGCGTCGCAGTCGTGCCGCCGACGGCCGACACCTGGATCCCCGGATCCAGCAACGGCCAGCTCTGGGCAGGCACCATGTCGATCTCGCATGGCCAGGGCCACAACGAGATGAACAGCGCCGGCATCCTGGAGACGTCCGGCAACCAGGGGGTGTTCGGCTGAGCTGAACCGGTCTTTCGACCGCGCGCCTTCGCGCCGGTGTCCTCTGGAAAACCAGAGGCCCGGCGCTTGGGCCGTTGAGAGATGCTAGGAGCCGCTGACAGGATCGCAGCAACGACGGGCGCCGTCGACAAGCGCGGGCGTGTGCGCGGGCTCACTGCAGAGCAGTACGTGGCTCTGTACCAGTCCGGCGTGGGCTGCACGGTTATCGGTCGGCGCGCGGGCGTATCGGCCGCCATGGTCCGTAGGGATCTGCTCGCGCTCGGCGTGGCCCTGCGGCCCCGGGCCCGGCGGCTTGCGCTGTCTGAGGCAGAGTACAGGCGGCTGTACGAGGCGGAGGGACTCGGTGTGCGTGCCATCGCGAAACGGTGCGGCCTCACAGAAATGAAGGTGTGGCGCGATCTCAAGGAACTCGGGATCGCGATGCGATCGAACACGGTCCAGACCGGGTTGAGTCGCGATTGGCTCGATGTGATCGACAGCGACGCAAAAGCGTACGCCTTCGGACTCTTTTGCGCCGATGGCTGCCTGACACGGCACCGGGCGCGTATCCAGCTTCAAGAGGGCGACCGTCATGTGCTGGAGCGCATCCGCGATGCCGCCGGAGGCGGACACGTGGTGATGGTGCGGAAGGGCGGCCTGGTAGACGCCGGGAACGGACGCAAGTCACAATGCAAGGCGACGGTCGGTCTGCGGTGGGACTGCAAGCGGATCGCCGACGCACTCCGGGCGCGCGGCATCTGCGAAAACAAGTCGCAGGTGCTGCCGGAGATCATGGCGCCCGAGCCCCCACTGCTGAGTGCGTTCGTCCGGGGTCTCGTGGACGGGGACGGATGTCTGCACATCAGCACGTCGGGATACCCCACAGTGCAGTTCACGAACCTGAACGAGTCACTGTTGAGCGTCGTAGCGGCTCACTGGAAGAGGATCACCGGAAAGGCCCACGGCATCAGCCGGCGCGTGCGTCCCGACGGCAGAATAGACAAGTACGTCGCCGCGCATGGGCGCGCAGCAGTGGCTGTTGCGGAGGCCCTGTACCTCACGGACGAATCCTCGATTGCGCTTTCTCGGAAGCGCGCCCTGGCCCACCGGATGGTGACGGCGCAGCAAGCGAGGTTCGCGGCGTAGGCCACTCGTTCCCGGGCTCCCCCTGCCCAGGAGGTTCCGCACCAGCGGTTCCCTGGGCTTCCGGCATTGAGAAGCCCCCAACAAGAGGGAATTTCCCCTCGAACGAGGAACGATGCCTCGATAAAAACGGTAGGGGCTTGGAGAAAAAAACAAATGGCAAAGGTAGTTTCCATCCGTGAGCGCGTGCATCGCGCTGGTGGAAACGTGAGTTTGGCTGGTGCCCCGTAGCGGCAACGCTGCGGTGAAAACCGGGTGAATTCAGGGAACCCTGACGGCCCCATCGGGCACAAGGGAATCCTGATCGAAGCCGACCGAAGGAAGCCTTCGTAGGTCGGAACGAGCAGAGACTAGAAGGGTGAGCAGTCCAAACGATAACCCCTTCCACGAGCGCCCGGCGACCCAAGTGGTCGATGATATAGTCCGACACTCCGAGAAACCGGAGAGCCCGTATAAACGACGGGCAGGAATCCGACGCGATTCCGCGTAGTTAGCAGCCGTTCTGGGACTCGCTCATCCGCACTGCTGGGTTGACCAGCGGCGCCCTCAACGACACCACGTCGCTGTTCACCAGCAACGGCGCGCGGTCCGAGGCCACGACGAACCTGATCAACGGCAGCACGCTGCCCTCCGATCAGTCGCACGTGGTTCTCGCCCTCCGCGTGTTCTCCTGGTACCGCAACCCGATCCTTCGGGCCGCGGGCGGCGGAACCGGCGAAGTGTCCGAGAACGGTGACTACGGGACGCTCACCCCGTGGCTCGTCGGCGGCTCGGGCTTCGGCAACGCCCCGGCGAACATCGAGGACATCTACCGTTTGCACTGGCAGACGGAAGAGCAGCTCCACTGGTCTTTCGGCACGGGCCTGAAGAACAGCATCGACAACGTCCCCACGTGGTACTTCCCCGCGGGCGGCGGCATCAGCGGCGACATGGGCGCCGCGACCGACCTCATCCACTGGCAGAACAGCGGATGGGACGGTCACTCGGGCATTCTCCGCCTGGCACGCGCGATCCTCATCCCGCCGCGCCAGAACATCCTTTGCCAGGCGAAAATCTTCGCCCTCCCCGATGCGGGGCAGGCGCAGACGTTCCTCACCTCGCAGGGGTCGCGGAACATGCTCTCGCTGAAGGACAACCTGAACGTCGTCGATGCGGCCCAGAAGGTCGTGACGTTCACGTTCGACGGTCAACTCCCGGCAAATGACGTTTCCGCCATCGCGGCGTGAAGAGTCAGATGAACCAGGCCGTCGTAAAACCCACCTCAAACGGGGAAACCCTTCAAGGGCAATCCCGTGCCGAGCTTTGCGGTGACGCGAAGCAGGGCGTAGAGACTTGCGTGCAGCCCGACCACATGATGGTGAGGGCGAAGCGCTCAACGGTGACGGGGGAAGTACCCGTCCTGTTGAATGGTGGGCGCGGATCGATCGGACGCTACATCAGCGTCCACGGCGAGACGAAGCCGAGCGATTCGCGATGGGATAGTCCGAACCTGTGGGCGACCGCAGAACCAGTGCTGTTCAGTCGAGACGTGCAGTGATCCGGTCCTCGGTTAGCTTCGGCTGACCGAGAATCTGGTCATCGAAGAGTGATACAGAGACTCCTTCTTCTTCGCCCGATAACGGCGGAGAGGGAGGAGTTGCTGTTTTGTATCGGCGTGCCCGGAGGGCCTGAATCGGCGCTGATTCGCCGCTACACGTTTTTTGCGTGCTCACCGGCGTTGGCCTATGGGTGGAAACTGTAGAACCAAAAGCGTACGGCGCGCTTCGCCGGTACTCCCTTGCGGAGGTAGCAGTCCAATGAATCCGAATTTGCTCCAGCAGTTGATGGACAGCGCGGGTCTCGCGATCAAGCAGTCGCGAGATGCGCTCCAAGCGGTCCACCAGGTCGGCGGCCAGATGGGCGGGATCCGCCAGGAGATGGCGCGGCTCGCGCAGAACGCGGCCGATTTGCAGGGGGCCCTCCAGCGCGTTCAGGTGCAGCGCGCAAGCGGAGACCCCGGCATTCAGCGCGTCGAAAATATCCCCGGACGGCGCGTGCCGTTCGATTTGTTCGTGGACATCCCGATCGGGGACAACATCACGAGCGTGCAGCAGGGCACGATCACGATCAGCCAGGAGGGGCCATTCGTTGCGGTCTCGCGTATGGCGGTGTTCCTCTCGACGTATCAATTCCAGGTCGTCGTCGATCCGACGCAGCCGAACAACAAGGCGACCTTCGCGGGCAGGAGCTTCGGCCGGCAGCGACCGATCCACTCCGTGTGGGACCTGAACGACGGTTTGCCGCGAACGCAGGTGATGATGCCCGTGGCGTTCCCCGGCACCGGGGCCCCGCAGGTGATCAGCCCCTCCAACGCGAGCCCCTTCCGGTCGATGGAGGCGGACTACCGCATCCGGTTCGAGAACGCCGGGTCGAGCTTCCCGCGCTCGAACATCGAAATCCCGAGCGCCTTCTGGGTGAAGGGCCAGAACGACCCGTTCGAGCTGGGAGCCCTCGACGTGTTCGAGCGCGGAGAGGTGCTCACGTTCCAGGTGCTGCCGCTGCATCCCAACAACCCGCCCTACGGCAACGTGTTCGGCTTTGGCGCACCGAACCCCAACTACCCGTTCCTGCAGAGTGGGTGGGACGCGGTCGAAGGCGTGGTGGACGCGAACAATACCGCCGCGGACTCGACCGATCCGGTGACGCGCGTGGCGAGCGGCATCTTGACGATTGGCTTCCACGGCTACCGGATCGTGCAGCCGGCCGGCGCGGGCCCGTACTGAGGGCGCCGTGCAGTACGCGCACCCGCTCACCAGTCCCTCGCGTCCGATCGTGCGGATCGGGCGCGGGGCTCTCGGGTGCGCGTGCCCCATGCGTCCCGTCGGCGCGTTCGAGCTGCCGGTGGTCGCGTGGAAGCAAGTCGGAGTCAGCATCGTCGTAGGCGTCGGGCTCGGATACGTGCTGTTCGCCAAGCGGTAAGGAAAGCGAGAGAGGCATGGCACCAGGCAAAGTTCTCGAACAGTGCGTCGCGCAAATGCACAAGCGCCCGATCATTCGCATCGGCTCCAGCGGCCCGCTGGTCCGAGAGTGGCAGGTGCTCATGCAGCGCGAGATGCAAGCGCCGATCAAGCCGACCGGCGTGTTCGACGCTGCGACGCTCGCGGCGACGAGGGCGTTTCAACGCAAAGTGCGGATTCCGGATGACGGCGTCGTCGCCTCGAAGACCTGGGCAGCGGCCGCAGTGGCGCCTTGCTACGCGCTCGCGCTCGCGAAGCAGCGGCAACCGGCCGTCGCGAAGCCAAAGTCTCACTGGTGGTCGAGGCGGGGCCAGGCGTCGGCAATCCAGAAGCCGCCCGTTCATGGGCTCGGAGCCATGGACCTGAGCTTCTCGGTGCTGGACGTGAAAAGCATGGTTCTCGGCGGAGTTCTGGGGCTCGGCCTCGGCGCCGTGCTTTTCAGGAGGAAGTAGGAGACACTACTTTCAATGTCGAGCCTCCTTCGCGAACAACTGGTGAGCGGCTTCCTCGCGGCGAACCCTCACATGGCGCTCGGCGCGGCACCTCCAGCGCCGATGGCGGGTGCCAGCGCTACGCCGACAAGCGCCGCGAGGGTCTGGGACCCTTCGGCTGTAAGTCGTGTCGTGGAAGCGGGCGGAGACGCCGCTGCTCGCTTGCTGCATCCGACATTCATCCCGTTCGAGAAGATGTATCGGAAGTTCCCGCAGCAGGGCGTGTACCAGGCATCGCAGCAGAACAACTTCGTGTTCGAGCTGGGCGCGTTCCGGGTTCCGCAGCAGATGGCGTTCGCGCTCGTGGATTACCGGTTCTCGCTCTACCGGTTGTCGGGCGCCGCGGCAGGGGACTGGATCGAGCTGGAGGATCGCCGGCTCTCCGGCCAGATCGGCTACGATGTGCTGATCGCGGACTATCGCAAGGCGAATCTCTCGTACGAGCTGGAACCGACCGAGATCCAGGACGCAAAGGAAGCCAGCGAGCAGCCGCTTTCGGCGGGCATCATCGCGGCCGGTGCGGAATTCAACGACAACCAGCCGCCCCAGATCGGCGGCGCTCCGCCGTATCTGTTCCAGCCCATCACGCCCTCGACGCCGTCGAGTCCATTCGCGGATGCCGCGCGGGTCGGTAACTCGCAGTTCGCGCCTTCCTCGCCGCCATTCGGCGCGACGGTGACGGACTTTGCGAACGCGCGCGCCGCTGCGGCTTCGTCGCCAGGTGGCCCTGGCCTGTCGCTCTTGCCGCAGCGGCACGAGCGTCTTGGTCCGCTGCCGCTGCCGTTCACACTCATGGTGCGCGAGAATCAGCGTGCGTCGTTCAAGGTCGTGGTGTATCGGCCGGTTCCGATCCCACTCGCGTTCTTCGAGGTCGATGTGACCGGCATCCTGATGCCGGCGAACGTCGCTGACTCGCTGTTCGCGGCGATGGCGCCATACGTGCCCCAGGGGAGGCGCTGAGATGCCGCGCGGAAAAGTTATGGGCGACGACACTCTCGGGTGCTCTCTTCTTCGTCGTCGGCAGCACCGTACCGGTTCGCTCGCTTCTGTACCTAAACAAGCAGGTGCAAGTGGATCGGCCCTCAAGACGAGGGAGTCGTCGCCCATTCTATTCAGTGAGGTGAGCCAATGAGTGGAGGCCCCGCCTACTACCGTCCGGAAAAGTCGCCCGAGCACGTTCATCTCGGGACCGGGTATCACCTCGCCGTCGAGGCGATGCTCCGGACGCTCAAGTCGAGCAAGGCGTTCGCGCCGCTCGGCGTGTACATGCCGTGGGCAAAGCAGAACGGTGCCATCCACTGGACGACGATCGAGAATCCGGACCACGAGGTGGTCATCTACCCGATTGCTGCGTCCACGATCGATCGGGTGAACCAGGCGTCCTACGGCTGCGAAGTGCCGTGGGTGGCGGTGCTCACCCAGAAACCGGTGCAAGCCATTGTCGCCGAGCAGGCATGGGACGCCACACGGTACGATCTCTTCGAGGTCGAGGCCGTGTACGACGTGGACGACAATCGTCCCGCGCCGCGGATTTGCTTTCTCTACTGGGCGAAGCTGCATGAGGACGTCGGCGGAGGGCGCCAGTCGCTCGACACGGTGGCCACGCGCCTCGGGGGCACGCTCGTGTTTCCTGTTCAGCTCGCTATCATCGCCGCGCGTCAGAAGCCGCCACTACCGTTTCAGATGGTGCTCGACGCGCAGCTCGCCGCGGCGTCCATGCCTGCGGCGGCGACGCCGTCACCGGCGGTGCGCACGCCCGCGGCCGCTACGGGCTCGTTCGAGCCATCCGGGCTGACGCCCTGGCTCCTCGCGGCCGGCGCCGGGGGGATCCTTTGGTCGATCTTCGGCAGACGCAAGCGGAAGGCCCTGTGAACCATGACGTTCATGGCAACACCGACCGACATGCTGACGCTGGTCCGCACCGCTCGGAAGCTGGACTCGAACCCGTTCTCCCTCGCGGGGAAGCTCGTCGGTCTCGGCTCGGACGAGCAGCGCGCGGGCATCCCGGCATGGGCGTGGGTCGTTGCCGGCGTCGGAGTGGGGATCGCAATAGGATGGAGGCTCGCGCCAGCAGCGCGGGCCCGGCTCAAGGCATTTTCGTAGAAACAGGAGATACAGCACATGGCCTTTGCACTCGCAGCAGGTGATATTGTCGCCCCCGGCGTTTACGCCCTATTCGCGGCTACGTCGGAGCCCCCTCCGCAAGGACTCGTGACGAGCATCAGCCCGACCATCGTCCTCTGGCAGGACGGGAGTCAGGTCAGCTACACGGCCTCGACGGTCCCTGGCTCGGTGGACGCGGGACTCAGCAAGTTCGTCGCGGATTTCAACAGCCCGTTCATCAACAAGAAGGTGCGGCCGAAGACGGGAGGACTTTACAAGGACTTCTCGAACGTCGATCACCGCGCCGAAGGCATCGTCGTGCTAGCCGGGGCGGCGACGAATGTCCTCGTCGCAGACGATCCGATCGTAATCGTTCGCCTCGACAGCAACGGCCTGTACGTGGTGTTGCGCCAGGCCGAACTCGACATAATTCCGGGCGCGTGAGCGTGCGGAAGCCGAAAAGTTGACGACTGGCCGCCTCCGGGGGGAGCATCGGAAAGGAACGAGAAATCCCAATGCCCATACCTCAATCGGTGCTCCCTTCGGTTAGCTCATACCAGTCCGGCGTGCTGGGCCTCCTCCCCCCAGCGCCCGCGTTCCGGTCGGGCTCGCTCGGAGTGCCGCCTCCGTCGGGTGCGGTTCGCTCGGGCTCGCTCGGGGTGTTCGGGACACCGCCTCCTTCGGGCGCGTTCAAGTCGGGCTCGCTTGGCGTGCTCGGGACGCCGCCTCCGTCGGGAGCGATCAAGAGCGGGGTCCTCGGCTCGCTCGGAGTGCCGCCTCCATCGGGTGCGGTCCGCTCGGGCTCGCTCGGCGTGTTCGGCGATGTGTTCGACGGCGTCGGCATGGGCGGCTCAATCATGCCGGCGTACCAGCCGATCGGCTTCGGAGATGCGACATTGGGCTCGGTGATGCCGAAGGTCGCGATTGCAGCCGCCGGCCTCGGCGCGCTCGCGGTCATCTGGTGGGCCATGAAGCGTCGGCACGCCTGAGCCCCCCGAGCTGAAAACTAGCGCCAGAGGGCTGACCAGGGTTAGCCTGGGCGAGCCCGTAATGCCCAACGAGCTGCTCGAAACACTCGGTCGAGTCGTCCTGACGTTCCAGAGCGCGCCGCAGGGCGTGTCGGGGCGTATCTGGGACGAGGTGCGTCCCTGGGTCGCGAACCTCGTCCGCTTCGCCGCACCGAAGTGGCTGCCTCGCCTCTCGTTCGGCTTCGCGTGCTCGCTCCCCCGTCCCGACGGGTTCGCGTGTCCACGGCCGGCGGTTGCCGCGTGCGACGCCTGCGGGCGGCCATGCTGCCTCGACCATGCGCGGATCGATCAGTGGGGCGACGCCATCTGTTACGCGTGCTGCTGGGAAGTGCAACAGAGGAAACAGGCGGAGCGAGCCGCAGGCACGTCGCCGCCTGGACAGCACCAGCAGGCTGCCGGCAACGCGCCGAACCAGCCGCCACCGATCCCCGACAAGGAGCTGACGTGGGCGCGGCGAATGCTCGCGGTCAAGAAAGACGTCGAGTGGGAAGCCGTGCGGGCGGCTCACCGTCGGCTCTCGGCGAAGTGGCACCCGGACCGGCACCAGGGGGAGGGCTACGCGGCGGCGGAACAGAAGTTCAAGGACGTCCAGCGGGCGTTCGAGTTGCTCACCAAAGAGCGTGAGCGGAAGGTAGCGGCGTGATGGCGCGAAGGAAACGCCAGAACCCAATCATCCTCCTTGCGCGCGAGAGGTTACTTCGAGCGAAGGTCGTGCACCTGCCAGTCAATGTGACTCAAAGTGAACTCGACGAAGCAGCCATGGTTTCCACTGCATTGCAGCAGAATAATCTCAACGCGGTGGATACCGCGCAGAAGCGAATCACGCTCCTGTTTGACCGTTTATTTACCAATGGAGATGCGGCACATGGCACGAAGCGCTAAGCGGGGCACGCGAAACGAACCCACCGACTTCTCAGACGAAGAAGCGGTGCTCGCCGAGGTCGCTAAAAAGCTGGGCGAGGACCCGGAGGATCTGGAGATCGAGGAGAACAGCGGCCTCACTGGCTTCGGAGAGGGCGTCGTGTACCAGATCAGCGCCGGGAAGCGCGAGTGGAGTGTCGCGGAGAGCGACGAAGCTGCGTACGCAGTGGCGCTTGAAGTCGTGAAGCAAGACCTGGAGCACGAGCCCGAAAGCTTCAGCAAGGACTTCCTCGAATCGCACATCAACAAGGATCGACTTCGACGCGAGCTGGAGTCCGACGTGCGGGAGATGGCGGAGGAGGATCTGCGTGACATGCGCGCCCGCGATTTCTGGCGCACCGCCGAGCGGTACATCGACGTGCCCGAGGAGGACGACGATGGCGACATGCCAGCTCCCGAGGACTACATCGATGACGTGGCCGAAAAGATGACCGAGGAGCGCCTCAAGGATCCGATGGACTACCTCTCGGACCTCTACGGGGACGAGGCGGCCGAGCAGGCGATCAAGATCGCCGGCTTCGACATCGCCGGCGCGGCGGAAGACGCCGTGGACACGGACGGTTGGCAGCACTTCCTCTCGCGGTATGACGGCAACAGCACCGAGACGAAGAGCGGGTTCGTCTTCTGGCGCGAGAACTGAGAGGCAACGACCATGAGCTACGATCAAACCAACCCCACGTACTATCAGACCTTCCAGCCCGACACGCCGTTCCACCCTGGAGCAGAAGGCTGGAGCACGGCGCCGTGGATGACCTGGGGTGACAACCCGAACCTCGCTGGCCGGCGCAAGCTGGCAACCGATGGTCTCGGCAACGTCATCGCGATCTCGGGACTCGGGGCGGTGAATCTCGGGCCCGCTCCTGATGGCGGGACCACCCTCACGTTGCCTGCGCTTCCTCCGGTTCCTGCCTGGCGGCAGGCGGTCGGTACGGTCGCGGCCGCGGCGTGCGCCTACCACGGGTACAAGCGGAACGATTCAGCGGGCTGGGCCGTGGGCTGGGCGCTCTTCGGAAGCCTCGCCCCGTTCCTCGCTCTTCCCATCGCCCTCGCGCAGGGCTTCGGCAAGCCGGTGCATCGGCCCGCCATGGCGGCGAACCGCCGCGCCAGGCGGCGCTGAGGGCCATCAGGATGGCCTACGTTGCCGGGCTCCGTCCTCGCCCCCTCGGGCAGCCAGCGCCCTCCGCTGGGGTCGCAACGGTGTGGCCCGCCCTGGTGGTCGCAGGCATCGCCGTGGGCCTGCTGTGGGCGACGCTACGGATCCGCCCGGGGCCGACCGAAAAGTTGCGGGGTTAGACGCCAGGGGCTTAGCCTTGGGGCAGATGGACTACCACCGCGTGCGCTACGCCCAGCTCCCGATTCGCCCGATGGGCTCCCCTGACGGGCTGGGGGCCTACTTCGAGAACCGGTTCACGCAGGCGATCAGCCCGGACCCGGGCGGCGCGCACACCGTTGCGGCGTACAAGCCGCTCAATGGGCTCGGCTGCGACCCGTGCGCTGCGGCGGCCGCGGCTGGTGTCGGGGCGATGCCGGCGTTTCTGTCGAACACGTGGGTGAGGGTCGGCCTCGGGCTCGGCATGGTCGCGATCGGGTGGTACGCGCTCGGGCGCGGCAAGACACACGCCGCGAACGGCCGGCGTCGGCACCGGCGCAACCACAAGATTCCGCTTCGCAAGGGCGGCACGGCGCGGCGGTGAGCTTTCTGCCTCCCCACGTCGACGCGGGCTACGTCCGCCGCGCGTGCGCAGGGGGTCGCTGCAAGCCGCCTCCGCTCACTACCTGCACCAAGTACGACGTGCGGCGTCTCCCAGGTGGCCGCATTGCCTTCCGCCCGAAGGCGGTAGGCGAGTTCTACGCGCGGCCGACGCGCGCGCGCGTTCCGACGTCGTGGCTGTGGGAGCACCCTGCGTGGCGCGGGCCGCTCTACGGGTTGGGCGCGGCGACGCCTCCGGGGCTGCACTGCGGGGTACCCGCGTGGCGCTCGTTCGGCCTCGCGGGCCTCGGCGCGCTAGGAGCGACGGAGCTTCCGGACAGGCTGACGCCGCTGACGCCCGAGCAGGCGACGCATGCTCTGGCCACCGCGTATCGGCGGGTCACTGGCAAGGCGCCGACGTCGAAGATCCTCGGGCTACTCGTCGCGCAGACGGCACAGGAAACCGCCGAGTGGCAAAGCCTGCACAACTTTGGGTTCGGCAACCTGAAGGCCAGCGCGAGCGATCCGTACTACCAGGGCTTCCGGTGCTGGGAGATCGTGAATGGGCAGAAGACTTGGTACGAGTCCGACAATCCGATGTGTCGGTTCGCGGCGTACCTGACGGCGGCGGACGGCGCGGAGCGCTACATCAGGCTTCTGATGAGTCGCCCGCATTGGTGGAACGGGCTGCACACTGAAACGGTGGACGGATTCGTCGCGGGGCTTACGACAGCGCCGGTATTCTTCACGGGCGATCCGGCAGCGTACGCGAGGCGCATGACTGGGTTCGTCAGCGAGTACGGCGCGCTCGCCATGAAGTACGCGGGCCAGCACCGGATGGCGGTGGTCGGCACTGCCGTCGGTGTGTTCGCGCTCACATTCGGAGGCTGGTACCTCTACAACACGCTGACGAGTAAGAAGCGGGCAGCATGAAGATCGATGGGAGCGTTCTCCTGGTCGGCCTCGGTGGCGCGTTTGTCGGCTACGGGCTCTACCGAGCCCTGAAGAAGCGCGGTGTCACGGGGCCCACTCCGCCGGGCCTGGCCGCATCACGCCCGTTCATCGCTCAGCTTCACCCGAGCTTGCAGCCGAAGGCGCAGGAAACGCTCCAGCGCGCGATCAACATGGGCATCCCGCTGGTGGTGGCGAGCGCGTACCGGGATCCCGCGGAGCAGGCGCGCCTGTACGCGCAGGGGCGCACCACTCCCGGGCAGATCGTAACGAACGCTCCGCCCGGATCGAGCTGGCATGAGTTCCGGCTCGCCTTCGACGTGGCGGTGCTCGGTCCGGACGGCAAGGTCATCTACCCGTATCCGGAGGACGCGACCCTTTGGGCCAAGATTGGCGCGGCGGGGAAGGCCGCGGGCCTTCAGTGGGGCGGAAACTTCGCGTCCCTGGTCGATCGGCCGCACTTCGAAATGCATCCGGGGGTGACGCTTTCGGCCGCACGTGCCGGTCAGATCCCCTCCAGGCTCGCGGGCATGGGCAGCTTCCGTTTCGCGGCGTGACCCCTGTCGGCTCTGGTAGCATGAGGTCGTGAGCTACCAGCAACTAAAGACCGAGATGAAGGGGGATACCTCGCGCTGGATGCGACGCGAGGATGCCAAGACGGCCTCGAAGAAGGTTCGCCGCGCCCAGGACAAGCTACGGGCCACGGAGCTGGAAGCTAGCCCGGCGACTGCGCGGCTGCGGAGATTACAGGCTCCCTGAAGCGCGAAGCTTGACCGCGCGGCGGCTGCGCTGCTATCAATGGCGGCAATGGCCGATGACGACGTGCCGGCAAAGCCGGCGGGGTCCCCTGCGCGCATCGAAGCGCCGATGATCTTCGTGAAAGGCGGCACGACGACCGCCAAGCACGACTTGCTGATGGCAAAGCAGCGAGCCGACACCGATCAGCGTCGCGCCATTCAGGACCGGCAGTACCAAGTCACGCAGGAAGATCCGGTCGGCGCGCGCATGCAATCGATGAAGCTCGGCGGAGCGGACTCGCCGAAGATCGTGGTCGCCGTCAAGCACCCGAAGGACAATCTCGTCGTCGAGTGGATTGTGTGCGATCTGATCGATCAGGGCGATGAGCTGATTCTGAACATGGCGTGCCCGCTGTGCCGCGCCAAGAACCCCGGCCACGAGCCCGACTTCATGATCAAGCAGTCGAACCGGAAGTGGTACCTCGATCCGCGGCCACCGAAGTGGATGCGTGATCTTGGGGCCGACCGGCTTTGGATCAACCCGGTGGACGGCAGCACGGTGATCGTGGCCGGTACGGTGACCACCGAGGACTGGATTCGGTGCCCGGGGCTCGGCTGCACGTGGCACTTCAAGCTCGATGACTCGGTGGCGTACTCGAAATGAGCAGTGCTACACTCGACTCCGGTGCGACAGACGCTCCCCCCCCAGCGTCGGCACCCGCACGGCTGTCGGCGCAACCCGACGGCCGTGCACTTTTGACACCGCCGCTGTCGGCGGTTGAGTTCGGCAAGCGACTCGACCGCGCTATCGCCGACTACGCGCGCGCCGGCAGCAACGCGGCGCGGCCGAAAGGCACGGAATGACGGCGCGGGCGCTCGCGTCCGAGTTCAACGCACTCCTCGTTCGGGAAAACGAGCGGTTTCGCGATCTAGGGCTTGAGCCGTCGGAGCGGTGCGCGGCCTTCCTCGCCGCTGCGCTAGCGGTCGCAGACTTGGACGCCCAGAAAACCATGGGGCGCACGCTCGACGAGGCGGAGTTCGGGGGAATTGCGATGGTCATCTATCGACTCATTCGTGAGGCGATGACGAAGGGCCCGGCGTCATGAAGGACACGGCGGTCTTGGGTCTCTCGGACCTCGTGACAGCGGTGAACGAGGAACTGCATGATATTTCTCCAGGTCCGGAGCGCGACGCGCGGCTACGGTCGCTCGCAGAGGGACAGTTGCGAACGGCAAAGAGCAAGGCAGAGCGAGCATTCTGGACGGGCTTCATCCGCCAGCTTCCCGAGGCAGTACTGTCGCGCGAGCAGGCGGATGCGCTGCGCACGGCTCTGCGCGCAGCTCGCTACACGCAGGCGTTCGACGAAGAGAAGTGCGAGACATGGTTTGCTCCGGAGGAGCTGGAGGAGTCCCGTGTGCTGTTCTTCAGCAGCCGGGAAGCCGGCGTCGTGGTGTCGTACTCCGACGCCCAGGTCTACAGGACAGTCACATTCGAGCAAGCGATTGCGGCGGCCAACGGAGGAAAGTAGCGATGGACGAGAAAGAGACGCAACGGTTAGCGGTCGCGGTGGACGCGCTCAGGCGAAAGGTGGGCCCGCAACTGCGCGGCGAAGAGAATCTTGTGGCCGCCATCGCGCTCACGGGCATGGCGGCGCACCACGTGCTCCATGACGACGGCACGGAGGAAGACTTCTTGCTGCTCTGCCGGGTGGCGTGGAAAAAGTCCGTAGAGGCGCACTCCGATGGTTGCTCAAACTGACCAATGAAACGCTTCTTCGGCGCGCGATGGAAAGGTTTCTGGGAGCAGATACGCGACCGGAAGGTCGGCGACATCTACGACCAGGCGAAACTCTGGGTCGTAGCGGTCGAGCACGGAGCCGACCCGATCGAGGCGATGCACGGTCACCTCTGTGGGCCCCAGTGCATGCACTGGGAGGCTCTCAGCGCCGAACAGAAGGCCAAACTACGGAAGGCGCCGTGGAACCAGGTATCGAAAGGATGAAGCCCCGATGTCAAGCAACATGAGCCCCAATCCCCATGGGTCACTGACGCCGTTCGAGCCAGGCAAGTACTGGTATGCCACTCTGGAGGTGCCAGCCGGAGTGCGCGCGCTTTCGACGAAGCACCCCGGTGACCGAGAAGGCGTGCGGCTGACCTTCACAACGAGAGAGCAGCGCGACGCGCTCGTCCGTGCTCTGGTGATGCTCGCCTCGTCCTTGGTGGATCCTCCGGCCTGGCCAGGCGAGCCACCAGAGGTGAACGTGGCGGAACTATGGGGCAAGTAGGAAATGCACAACGAAGACGATCCCGCGGACAGCCCAATCATTCGTCCGGTGCTCTACACGAATGACGTCCGCCGGCTGATCTCCGGCTTCTTGGGCGCGCTCTTCACGATCGCCGAGCCGGAGCGTGTGCGCGTGGCTTTACAGGCGGTGCTCGATAACTGGGATGACCACATCGCTCGCTTCGGCCAACTGAAGCGCATGGTCGAGCGCAGCACGGGGGAGCGTGCCGAGAGGGGGACGGGGCATTGAAACCGTTTTGGGTGCTCTACGCCGTGATAGCGGTGCTGACGGCGGTCCGGGCGGGCTACGGGATGTACGTGGTCCGCGACCGACTACTCCATGTCTATCCGTCGGATGCGAAGGGGATCGCATACCTGGCGATGTTCGTCTCGGCGCTCGCCATGGGTCTCTGCTGGTTCTTGTACTGGCCCGCGCTCGGCGCGGTCGCGCTGATCGCCCTGGTAGAAAAAGATGACGATGAGAACGACGACGACTGAGTCGTCGGGGCAACCTGTGGCGCCACGGCTGCCAGCGCTGCCGGTGGCATCATTGGGCTCGACGCCGAGGCGAGGCCAGAGTATTGAGCGAAGCCATGGTTAAGACGACGAAGATAAAGCGAAGGTTGCGGCGGCTGTCGCGGAAACCGCCCAGCAAGGCTCAGATCGCGGCGCGCGTGCGCCGGATGCTCAGGCCGTACTGCGACGTCGAGTGCTTCTATCGCGGCGGACTGAGCTTGGACGTGGACACCAGGCTCACGAAGCTCGCAGGGAAGCCGAGCAGTGGCTCGGGAATGTGGCTGGTAGCTGGGATCCGCGACATCGCTTTCAAGTATCCGAGCCTGGCGAAGGCGACCCAAGCGGCGAAGCGGATCAAGGCGGCAAAGGTCAAGGGCGAAGACGGGAAGCGCGTCGTCGTGATGATGCAGGGATACTGGAAGGCATGACGGACGACGACTCGAAAAAGAAGGCGCCGCCTCCGCTCCCGTCAATGAATCGCGCTCAGCGGCGCGCTCTCAAAGGCGAGCGTATGAAGCTCATCGAAGGTGGCAAGCGGCCGGACATGCCGAGCGTGGACATGAGCCAGCCGGCGGGACGCTTCGCGTTTCATCTGCACGAGTTCGTCGTGCGATACCTGGTCAGGAATCCCGACCTGGAGCGGACTGCAGCGTGCGCCGCCACCCTTCAGGTGGCATCGAAGTTCGCGGTCGAGTTGGACGGGAACGAAGAAGGGTTCGCGGTCGCGGCCAGGCACTTCTTCAGTGGGGAGTGGCAAGCGCGCCGTGGCGCACCTCGGCCGCCGAAGGATACGGCCTGACGTATGGCCGAACCGGACGGGACAATCGTCGCAACGAACTACTGGGGCCCTGGCAAAGAGGCCGAGCACCAGTACGGCGTGCTGTACCAGGCGGAGTGGGAGACGCCATGGGATGGTACGGCCGTCGCGGCTCGCCTGCATGCACGCGCGCTCGCGGCCCAGGGCCTGCCCGTGCTGCTGCGCTCGTTCTCTGGTGTCGTGGTGAACAACGAGGGCATCCCGGAGCCCGTGTTTGCCGTCGGCATTCCCGATGCGGTCAAGGCCGAGGTCGGAGGGCTACACGAGACCTCGATCGGTACGCTTGCGATCATGGTGAAGCACATGGTCGTACGCGGGCAGGGAGCACTCGACGGCTACCTGATGCCCCGCCACGCGATTCACAGCGACCCAGAAGTGCTGCTCGCGCTCCGGCGCGCCGTCTACGACTCGACGATCGCGTTCACGGTCTGGGAGCGTGACCGCGTCGCGCCGGGGATCGCCGCGCTACTCGGTCGCTGCGCGCAGACCTGGGTCCCGTGCCATCAGAACGCGGCGGCACTCGTTCGCTCGGGTGTTCCCAGAGAGAAAGTGCAGATCGTTCCGCACCCGTACGACCCGACGGATCCGATCTGCCGGCTCACCGAACGTCGTCCGTTTCCGGACAGTAAGCGGTTCTACGCGATCGGGCGCTGGGAGCCACGTAAGGGATTCCACGAGCTGATCGGGGCGTTCATGCAAGCCTTCCGGCCAGGCGACGATGCCCGGCTGACGATCAAGACGAGCCCAGGGACGTGGAAGGGCTATCCCTCGCCCGAGGAGAGCATCGCGGAGTGGCTCAAGCGGTTCGACCACTGGAAGAATCCGGAGACACTGGGCCAGCAACTCGCGATCGATCCACGCCGGTATCCGCGCAGCCGGATCTTGAAGCTCCATTTCGACCACAACATTTACGTGTCGTCTTCGCACGGAGAGGCATGGAGCCAACCGGCGTTCGAGGCGAAGCTCGCCGGCAACCGGGTGGTGCATGTTCCATTCGGCGGCCCCGCGGACTTTTGCGAGCCGGAGGATACTGTCGTGATGCACGGCATGGAGCCTGTGCCACCGATCTACGGCTGGGAACCGGACGCCGAGTGGGCCAGCTTCACGGTGGAAGCGCTCGCGGCAGCGCTCACGAAGGTGGAGGCCCCCGGCGCGTTCGTGCGCCCGCCCCACTACGAGCGCGTGTTCGGGTTCGAAGCGGTGGGCCGCCAAATGGCGGGGCTGATACTGTCGCAGCTCGATGGAGTGGATCCAAAGGCGGCGGCGTGGCTGCGCGAACGGGTGAAGCCGTGAGTGGGCCGCTCGAAGAGCTGCGAGCAGCGATGGAGCGGGCCAAGCGCGTGGCCGCTTATTACGGGTTCGCTTTCTACATCGCGGGCGGGACTAGGTACGAGTATGCCGGCCGGAAAAGCGAAGAGCGCGAAGCGACGGAAGAGGAGCGAAAGATGTGGTACCAGCTCGATGAGCTGGCGCCGCGAGACTGGATACTGACAACTGGACAATAGGAAACGACGCACATGAAGCAGAAACTGACGGAGAATCACGAGAGCGACGCGAACGGTAATCCCGCCGGAGGCTCAACGGAGGGTACCGGGCTCCACATCCAGTGGCAGAAAGGCCCCCTTGGGCGCGGCCCGGAGCGGAAGGAGCCGAACGGCGCCTTCGTGGAAGGTGTGGTGCAGGCCGCAATCGGTCGGCTCCAGTTCTACCAGAAGTCGAAGTTCTCCTGCCGTGAGAACGCCCTCGCGCTCACGCACCTGGAAACGGGGCTGCTCTGGCTCCAGAAGCGCACGGCGGACCGTGAGGAGCGTGAGGTCGAGGGGACCCACGAGAAATAGCCATGGTAAGGCTAACGAACGTTCGGCAGCGCATCACCTGCGCTTACTGCGGCGCCCGTGAGGTGTACTCGTTCGACGCCGCGGAGGACCAGCACGCTATCCTGTCGGTGGCCGCACTGAAGGCCGGCTGGCTGCGTCTCGATGGGACCGGCATGTGCTTGTGTTCTCGGCATGCGGGAACCGTGCAGCACGCGACACTGGATGAGGTGAAGTTCCTCGGGGCGCGCCTGGCCGCCTTCGGGACGGCACATCGGGTCGGCTTGGCGTTCATCGTGCTCGGCGAGCGCCTGATCTCAGAGACCGATGAGCGCCGCGCGACCGCAGCAGAAATCGCGATGTGGCAGGTCATTGCGGGAGCGTTCCGCACCGTGGAGGAAGTGTGAGCAAACGATGGAAGCCGGAGCCCGGAGTAGCGCTGTCGCTGCCCTGCACGGGCCACATGTCTGAGCCGAAGCAGAACTGCGACAAGTCGATCATCGTGATGTTCCCGTTCAACTTGGAACGGCTGACGGCCGAGCTGAAGCGGGCCGGGTGGTTTGTGACTATCGCTACGCCGGCGGGCGTGAGCCCGCCGGTCATGAGCGTGCTCTGCGGCGAGTGCGCCGATGCATTGATACCGGACCTGACGAAGGCGACGCGCGAAGCGTGGGGAAAGCTGGACTCTTGACGGATGCTTCCGAGGCGCTAATACTCCAGTCCGATCGGCAGTACGCGAACGTGCGCCTCTACGGCCGCGTCGCGGGCCACGGCTCGCACGCTCAGGTCACCTCTGGCTTCGCGGAAGCCCTGCGCGGCTCGGGCCTGCTCGCGGGCCTCGTTGGGCTTGACCGGGACCTGCCCCCGGATTCGCCTCAGCCTGGCGGGGCGCTGGCCTCCCGGGCCGTGTTCACGGGTCCGCTCGGGTTTCTGCCGGCGCTGCGCCGCGGCGTGCGGCACGCGGAGCGCTACGCGATGTTGGCCCCGAATAGCTCGTTCCTTCCGGGTAACCTGATGCGCGCGCTGGAAGCCACCTGCACCACGATCCTGGTGCCGTCTCGCTGGGCCAAGAACATCGCCGAGGAGAACACTAGCGTGCCGGTGCGGGTCGTGCCGCACGGTGTGTCTCGGCACTTCGCTCCGAAGGCGGAGCGGCGTGACGAGGCGCGTGCAGCGTACCGGCGCGGCGAGTTCAGCGTCCTGCACCTCTCGTCATCGATCTACGAGCGCAAGGGTACGCTAGCGCTGCTGAGGGCCTGGAGCATGTTGCAAACCGACGGCGAGCTGCCTCCAACGGCGCGGCTTCGGCTCGTGCTGGAGATGGATGCGATGGCGCGGACGATGGCGTGGATGGCCGAGTCCGGCTTGGAGCTTCCCAACGTGGCGTGGACGGCGAGGATGGAGGCTTCGCCCGAGCGGCTCACTGAGACGTACTCGGCGCATCATGTCGTGTGTCAGCCGTCGAGAGGCGAGGGTTTTGGGCTTTGTCCGCTAGAATGTCTCGCGTGTGGCGTCCCGATCGTCGCTACCGGATGCACGGGCCACGCGGAATGGTTCAAGCCGGGCCTGCGCGGAGCGGTGCGGGTAGAGCACGGCCCCGATGGGCCGATCGATGACGGGCCGGGCGCGATGGCGCCAACGGTGGAGCCCGACGCTATTGCGGCGGCGCTGTGCGATGCGTACAAGCGCTGGGAGCAACTCGATGTGGATGCCAGCGATGCCGCGGCCGACGTCCAGACGTCCTGGGCCTGGGCGACTCAGCTCGGCCCTCTGATGCGTGACTTTGCGGAGCCGATCGACGAACCCGGAACATCCTTCACCGAACCGACAGGAGACGACGAACAATGACCGAACAAACCAATGGCCCGATCACCGCCCCGCCCGATACAGCTCCGGACAAGCTCGCGCCCTTCCGGGCGCTGTTCGGCATGCCCGTTGCGGTCCAATTCGCAGCGCAGACGCCGTACGTGCAGATCGCGCCACTCATCGACAAGACTGGGCTGCCAGCAACAGTGCAGGTGCCGAACACCAATCGGGTCATCGGCCTCCCCGCCGTGGCCGAGCAGCAGCAGGCCACGGCGGTCGCCGTCGGCGTGCTCCGTGCCTCGGAAGATGGGACGTGGCTCGTCATCGAGGAGCGCCTCGGCATCCCACGATCCGCCGAATCGCTCGGCGGCCAGGCCCTGATGGACGTCTACGTGCGGCCCGAGATGGTCACGCACGTGTCGTTCGTGAAGGCGGTCGAATTGCGACGGCATCGCGAAGACGTCGATCTGCGCCGTCCACTCACGGACACGTGATTTGAGCCATGCCGGACGAGGGCGAGTCCCGCTTCCGTCGCTGGCTCGTCGACAAGGTAAAGCGCGCCCGCTGGGTCACGTACACCGCCGACACGGTGGACGCGGTCGCTCGGCGCATCGGCGTGCAGCCGGACGTGATCACGCAGGCGCAGCGCGAGTTGTCCGAGGAGCGGCGCGCCGAGGGCAAGGTACTTTCCGTGCTCGGTACCGGACGGACGCAGCGGCGCAAGAAGCGACAGGTCGACATCGACATGCCGAAGGACGTCCATCACGACTGGCTGCTCTACTGCAAGACGCGGGACCTGCCGGGCTCGGTGGTAATCCGGAGCCTGATCCAGACGCTCCTCTCCGGGCCAGAGAACCCTCAGTGGATCGGGAGGCAGTGGCGGTACCGTGCTCGCATGCTGCATCTCAAGGGCTACAAGGAGTACAGCCGGAAGGGCTGGCCGTACAACGTGAAGACCGATGTGTCCGAGGGGGCGGCGCGGGCGCTCACCCTACGGGCGCGGACGCTCGGCTGTACCCCGACGGCCCTGGTCCGGGGGGCGGTGATCGATCTCCTGGAGGGGCGCACAAAGCGCCTGAACATCGTGAATGCGGCGGGCGCGATGTGGGACGACGAAACGCGGTACTGGCTGGGCCAACCGCGCGCTTGACACCGGAAGGCAGCGGTGGCAGCGTTGGCAGCATGATGACGCTCGCGGGCTGCGGCTCCTGCGGTTACGGATGGCCGGAGCCATCGTCGGCTCCCGCGCCGCCGGTCCGTCAGTGCCCGCTGTGCGGAGCGACGTGGAACCCAGAGACCGGCGCCATAACGCCGAGTCGCACTTGGCCGCCCGACAGGGCAGAGCGCAAGGCTCTCGCGCAGATAACGCCGAACGGCGCGCCGTCCGAATGGGCACCTGCTGGATATGCGACCGAGATACTCCGCGCCGCAGACCTGGACGTCCTACCGAGCCCGCAAGCGATCGAGTGGTACCTGCTCTGGAGGAAAGGAGGGCCGCAGGCGTGAGCGCGGACGTTCTTTCCGACGAGGAGATCCGGGCCCTCACCCTCTGGGAGACGGACGAGGAGATCCCTGCGTTCAAGATGGGGTGGCATTTCCGGCGAGAGCAGAGGGCGGGCCAGCCTAGGCCAGAGGCTAAGGCTCTCGCGGGGAACTCTTTGCCTTTCGCGCCTCTTGCCGACTGGGGCCAGAACGAGCGCGTTGCATGGGAACGGGGCTGGATCGCCGCCGACGCGGTCTACACCGCCCTGGTGGACGAGACCGGGGGCCGCGAATGAAGCATGTCCTGTCGCGGGAGAACTATCCGGCGCTCCACGCCGTGCTGCATCGGTATGGCATTCCAGCAGGCACGTCCGTCACTGGGCAGCGCAATGCGCGGGAAGAGTTTGCGCGCCTGCTTCTGGCGGTGCGCGTGCAAGCGTTCCGCGAGGCCGCGGAAGCGTGCGAGCACACGTACTATGGGCACGACTGTGCCTCCGAGCTCCGCCAACGAGCTGCTCTGCTAGAGAGCGCTGCGGGAGTCCCCTGATGGCGAAACGGAAACCGCACAACTGTCTCATCGCGCTCTCTCCGCCGGGAGAAGAGAATCGCCGATGGTACTGCAAGTATTGCGGGGCAGAAGGTCTGTACGAAGAGCTGCGAGCCGCAGGCTGTAGCTACACCTATCCGCCATGCAAGTATTGCGGACAGACGCCGGAGTGTGCCCTCGACTGCTCCGGCATGATGGCGCTACTTAGCGGACCGGACGTGCATTTCGTGAGCGACGATTCGGAGATGAAGGCCCGCGTAGACCGAGTGCGGCGCCAGAGAGGGAACTCGTGAAGGAAGCCACTCAATTCGTTCTGGTCGCGCTCTCCTGCCTGGTCGCGTGTACGTCGACGCCAAGTGTCCCGCCTCAGTGCGCGTGTGAATCGGGGGAAGAGCGCGCTGTGTGTGTTCACGCCGCGGCGGGCAACCTGCGTGTGCACGCGGCCAAGCTACGACGGGAAGGATTCCCCGCCGAAGCGGCTCGTCTGTCGATCCTGGCGTCGAAGCTCGATGCGGACATGATGGCGAGCGTGGCTACGGAGAGTGGGGCACGGCGATGAGCGCAGCGCCGCCCCTCTGCCCACGCTGCGGCTCGTCGCGGCTCGACACCGGAATCCGCACGGACCCGGCTACCGGATCGCTTCGGAAGCGGTGTTGCTGCCAGGAATGCGGCCACCAGTTTTGGCGTAGCGACGGAAGGGAGCAGGTGATGACAGCTCCGACCCAGCCAGACGCGGACACGCTGGTGACTTCGGCGCGAGCACGCCCGACGATACCGTGGGTGGAGACCAGCGAAGCGTATCCAGATATTGGCGAGTGGGTATTGCTCGCAACCGATGGCGAGCATCTTTGCGTCGGATACCGCGGCGAGATGGGTGTTTGGTACAACTCCGAGAGGGGAGTAATTCGCGGTCCGGTGCGGTGGTGGTCCAGGCTTCCGTTACTTCCACAGACAGGGACGCGCGGATGATGCCGGGCAAACACCGCAGCCCGCGTCCCCCCGCCTTGAGCCTATCCTGCACGCTCGACCCGGCGATGCTCGGGTGCTGCAAGTGCGGCGAGCAAGCGACGTCCATCGTTATCGGCGACGGAGGCCGCTGTACGTCATACTGCGCATTGCACGAGCACGCGCCGGCTAAGTCCGCGCGACTTCGGAGTCGAACATGAAACACGGATGCTTGTTGCCGGTCGCAGCGGCGCTGCTGGTCGTCGTTGCCTGGGTTTACGAAGGCTGGGGCGCCTGGCGCGTGCAGCGTGTGCTCGAAGAACGAGAACGCATTATCGTCCAGTTGCGCGCCGCGCTCGCGGAGGTCTCGGCCGCGCACAAGGACTGCCGCTCGAAGCTGACGAAGCTGGTGGCGGAGAGCGCCAACGAACGCTGTCGCGATGGCCGCACTTGCACGGATGCGGTCGAGCCGCTTCCTCACCTGGCCATCGAGCCGGCGCCACGACTGGAGCAGCTCGCTCCGCAGTGTAAGGGCTATGGCCCTACGCCATCGGGCAAGCCGGATGACGAGCTGGCGACGTGTTACCACGTTGCGGCCTCGATGCTTCGCGTGCGCGCAAGAGCGTTCACTGACCCCGAGGTCGTCAGGAAGACACTGTTCAAGGCCAACATTCTGGACGCCGAGGTGTTTCGGATTCTCGGCACGGTCCCGGGAGACGGGCAGTGAGCGCGTCGCCTGGATCCGCGCCGCCCCGTCCGGGCGAGTATCCGTGCCGGCAGTGCGACGCGCCGAGCACTCGTGTCGGCGGGTTCTGCTCGCGGGAGTGCGAGAAGGATTGGCGGAACGGGGTGCCCAGGTGTCCGGGCCCTGATTGCTTCATGTGCAACGGCTCCGCCTGCGACAAGTGCGGCGCTGGCTCATGGAATAATCAGGCGCCTACGTGTGAGCACGACGTGCTAGAGCGCCACGAGTACGGCGGTGGCGGGCGCATCCTGGCGCAACGCACTGGAGGTCAGGAATGAAAGCAATCATCATTAGCGACATGGACGCGCGGGCACTACTCGACAAGTTGGAGCTGACTTCGATGCGGCGGGACCATCATTTCAGCGATGACCCACAGCGACCTACGACTGTGGCCGAAATGCACCGCGCGTTTCACTACGTGGTGACGCTATGGTTGCAAGAACAGGGAGCCGACTGTGTCGGCTAGGTCCACAACTCCGCGAGCGGGCCGCGCGGCGCGAGTCACGCAACGGACGTTGCTTCGGCTGGCGCGCTACCTGGTTCGGGTTGGTACTTGGCTTCGGCGGAGAGTCACCACAGACATGAATCTGTCGGAGTACCTCGCGCAATTCGGCGACGTGATGACCGCGGCGAATCACTCTAGCTCATGGGGGGTTGCCGGGATGACCTTCGATGTAGAAAGGAGGCTCGCGGGCAGGATCTTCACGTTCGTGTCCGTGGACCCACTGCGCATCGAAGCCGCAGAGCGGCTGCTGGGCGCGGGCGGTTTACTGTGCGAGACGCCTTTGCTGAATGAAGGCAAGCCGACAACGACCGCAACGTTGGCTGTCCAAGCGTTGGTGAGCGCCATGCGAGTGTTGTGTGGAGGCGACAGAGAGCGATGACGAAGCGGGGCCATCAGTCATATCGCATGCAGGTGTCTCTTTGCGTCGTCTGCCGCCGACCCACAGGGAGACCGGTGCCGCTCTGCCCGTCGTGCTGTCGGAGCTACGATCGGGCCGCCGCGAAGGATTCGACGACGATGGCGCTCCTTACCTGGGCCGCGCAACGCGCGTGGAAGTTCGCGCGCGATGATGGTGGAGAACTCAGCGACTCGGAGAAGAGGTTGCTGAGATGAAGCAGGGCACTCAGCGGAACATTTCTAGGTCTGCGCCACCTCGTCTCACGGTGCCGCAGCGGAAGATTCTTGGGAATCTTGCTGCCGGGCGGCACTGGCAAGACGGGGCCCGGGGCCGATCGCAACACGGCGGGTTTACCGCTACGGCGGCCTCGCTCGTTCGACACGGATGGGCCGAGTACGTCGATACACACGACGGCTTCAGGCCGCTTCAGATCACCGAGAACGGGCGTGCGATTCTAGGTGGAGGAAAGGACCCGCGCGAATGAAGCACGGTTGCATGGCAGACCCGACGATGCCCGGTACGGCGGACGAGAGTACGGGGCCGCTGGTTACGGCAAGCACTGCACTGGTCGATTCTGAACACCCAAAGCCGCTGTGGACCGTCGTGGGGCTCTACGAACGGGGCAGGTACACCCATGACACGTTCGTTTGCTATCTGAGTGGGGTCACGGCGGAAGAGGCCAAGCGTTTCGCTGAAGAAAGCAACGCGGCACGAGGCGACAAGATAGAGGTGCTCGCGTGCGTCGCAGGGGGCGGCGTCGCTCGTGTGTTTCAGCGAGCCGCTAGCCGATGCACATGTACGCCGTACAACCCGGAGCACGATTGTCCCGAACACGGCCTTCAGGTGAGCGGATCTACCTCCGAGCGAGAGGGCGCGTAGATGAAGCAATCGGCATCGGCAGACCCGCTCACCGTGCGCTGCATGTACTGCGGCGCGAGGCGCGGCAAGCAGTGCGTCCGGATGGGCCCATGGGGATGGCGCCGAGCGAAGACGCATCGAGCGCGTCAGCTACGCGCGCAGAGAAGGACTCCGGTGCAGCCGTGAAGCATCAGAAGACGGCAATCCTCACGCCGCTACAGGTGCGCGAGGCGATCATCGTTTGGGCGCGAAGCAACGGCCTCGTGGAGCCGGAGGAAGATGTCAACTGGGAGAACGTGGTCATCCGCCAGAACGGGTCCGCAGCGATCAAACGATTCAACGAGCAACCGTGAAGCAACCCGAAACTCCCGGCACGGAAGAGTCGGCCCCCTCCACTCTCAGAGAGGCGCTCGAACACGCGGAGCGCAACTGCGACAACGTTGTGCGCTTCTTGAGCCAGAAGTGGCCAGACACTCCTGACCTCTGTGTCCAGTCGGAGGATATCGAAAGCACCGCCTACGCGCTGCAAGCGGTGTGTGAGGCCATCCGCCCTATCGTCGACCAACTCGAATCGTTAGGGCAGCTCGCGCAGCGCCTTCGGGCTCGTGCCGCGCAAGACGAGAAGCTGGCCGCGACCCAATGCAGCCAGCCCGATAGCTTCATGTACGTCCTTGGGCGCGCGCAAACCTTGAAGATCGTCGCGGAAGAATTGGAAGCAGTGCTGGGCGGCACCGAACCCGTGAAGACCAAGGTGGAGCCGTGACGCAGCCGGAACCAGCAGACCAGATGGAACCCATCACGGAGGAGAGGATCACGGTCGCGCGCACGGCGTTGGAAGCGTTACGCAGGCGTCACGGACGCGACTGCGAAATGCTGGACGCCAATTATCGTTACCACTTTGGTAGACGGAGCAAGTGGTGCTCGTGCGGAGCCGATGAGCATAACGCCAAGCTCAATAGTATTCTGGGTGACGCACCCAGCGGAAAGACTTCGGTGCAACCGTGAAGCGGCGCGACGCGACACCGCTCACGAGTGCCTCGATTGCTCCGCCGCAGCTTGTACGTGCGTGGCACCGCTTGCTACGAGAATGCGTTGCGCACGCCAGGCAGATGGGTGTTGCCGAGCCAGAGATTTACATCGAGACGGAGTCGGGCGTGTGCGTGATGAACGGTGAGCATCACGACGAAAGGTCCTGCGGTCGCCAAGATCGCATCGTGTTCTATTTGCCGTGGCCGCGCGACGTGCGGCCCGACCTCGGCTCGTGGTGAACGGAATGGAAAGTAACCACATGGCACCCATGCAGCGACCGCCGAAACGGGCGCTCTACTTCGGATTTAGCTGGGGAGGCCACGGGCTCTGCGAGAGACCCCGTGGTCTGAATAGCTGGATTGATGTCCCGCAAGGGTTTCCCTGGAAGTACGAAGAGCTGGACTCGCTACTTCTCAACAATCGACAAGTGCCAGATAAACCGGACGGGCGAGTGCATTGGACGGGTGGCGGTAGACCGACATTTTGGTTCGCGTTCTTCTGGTGGGACGAGTCGGGTGATCCGCGCGTAGCGTCGAATTCGGGCTTCTATGTAGAAGGCTTCCCTCCGCCAACCCGCGAGACTGCAGAAGCCGTCGCGGCAGAGGCGTTCGCGTTCGCATGCTCTCAGTGGCCTGAAGTCGTGACTCGACAACAATTCCCACTCGTTCTTCAGGCGGCGCCGCTAGGTGGCGCGCCGGTGCAACCGTGACGCCTTGGCGCTGCCTGTTCTTCGGCCACCGCTGGTATATCGGGGCCGTGTACGCGCCACGTGTCTGCCGGCGCTGCAGGCTCCTGCACCCGGCTGATCTGCCGAAACGGTGGCAGCCGTGAAGCAACGACCAGCGTGCCCAAACTGCGAAGGCACCGGTGTCATCCGATGCGGCCTCAAGCGCGCGGACGGCACCTTCGAGGACAGTTTCCCGCCGCTGAGCTGTCCCGATTGTCTCGGCACGGGCAAGGACTATCGACCGCGAAAGGACCCCGTTCCATGAAGACGGCCATTCTCACGCAACTGCAATTACGCGAGGCCATCCTCGAATGGGCCATCGCGAACACTCTCCTGACTCTGGAGGAGGCCCAAGGCGCGGAGGTGACCGTGCACGCCAAGATTGTCAAGAGGGAGCGGGTGCGTTGACCTATCCTCGCGGCAAGCTCACTCAGGACGACGAGGGCCAGCTTCAGGTCCGTATCGGGATCCGCGACGCGACCGTGATCATGGACTTCGACAAACCGATCCGGTGGCTTGGGATGGCGCCGAACAACGCACGCGACCTCGCGGCGCTGCTCGTGCAGCGAGCGGATGAGATCGATAGCAAGAAAGGACCGCTTCAGTGATCAGCTTCACCGTGTTCGTGGCCTTCGAGATGTTCTGCGTTGTCACGTCGGTGTGGATCCTGGCCTTCCTGTGGCTCGGGCAACTTGCGCCCGATGGGCCCCGTGCTCCGGGAGCAGAAGGGTGGACGCTCCCGTGAGTCTCTACCGGATCTACGGGGTGAGCGACGACTACGTCGTCATCAGCGACGGTGCGATCAAGCGCAAGTACCCGTTCGACTTTAACTCCGAGGGAGTGATCTCCGTGCGCTTCGCAGACGACCGCGTGGCGGTGTTGCTTGAGTGGTCGTTCCAGTGGGTCGACGAGGCAGAACACTACCTGTGGGCTGTGCAGGTCACGGAGTTCACGCGCGGCCAAGTGGCCACGATGCCCTCAAGGCAGGGCGAATCCGGCGAGCCTGAGGTGCATGTCGAATGCGAGAACCCGCCACGAATCACGACGGGGCCCGCGGGCAATAGCTGGACGTTTCCGGAAGGTGAACAATGATCGCGTCCTTCAAAACCCGAGTGCGGCTACTCCGCACGAAGCTCCTGATCGGCCTGCTGGCCCGCGCGAAACACGAAAGGCTTCGGGCCTACCTGTTCGCTGCCGGCAACCGAATACCAGGATGCCTATTCGTCGGGTCAGGAGAGACGCGGACCGTGGGCGGACCCGAAAGCTACCTGTGCATCTACTGCGAGGGACGCTTACTGGTGCAAGGAAGGTTGACGGCGCACACCGTGATCAACAGCGGGACTCTGGAAATACCCAACGGCGGTCTGACCATCGCCTCATGGTTCCAGTAAGACAGGGGTCCTCATGAAAATCACGACGAACAAGAACGGCAGGGTGCACGTCGAAGGGGGCAAGATCCGGCGGCGCGGCACGCGGACCGTGGTGAAGTCACTCCCCGAAGTCGCGGTGGTGCCGAAAGCACCGGTTGCGCCCGAGGCGGAGCGCAAGCTCAAAAACGCTCGAAAACGGGAACGAAGAGCGAGGGGCGCCACATGAAGCGCTGTCCAACTTGCAATCAGATCGTCGAGAGCCGGCGCGACGAGATCCACAGACACGTCTTTGTCTGGACGGGGACGTCGATCCTGGCGTGGAGCGCGATGCTCCATGCCGCCCACTGGACGGTTGCCTGGTGGGCGGAGCGCTGGCAGCTCGTGATCCTATTCGCGGGCCCTACGGTGGTCGCGCTCTACTTCTTGGTGCGGCTCGTCCAGGAGCGGAAGCGCGGCGCGTCATGAGCGCGCCTGGAAGCAAACCAGCCGCGCGTGTCCCGCTTCTTGTCCCGCACGGTCATGGGGGCCATACGACTAGGCAGACGACGGCGTGGTGCTGCACGTGCGAGGAGTGGGTGATGCACGACGCTCCGGCGAAGCGGCAGTTCGAGCGCGAGGGCTGGCGGAAGACGAAACATGGGTGGCAGTGCCCGCACTGCCGACGAACGATACGAGGCATCCAATGAACATCGCTACATTACATCATGGGCAACGAGTACATGTCGTATTCGACGAGGCCGGGCGCCCCGTCAACGCGGTCGGCACCGTCTTTCGCGTACACATCCGAGACAACGGAGCGAGCGTGAAGCTCGACCGGCGTCATAAGGATGAGGCCGTGCATCCGTTCCCAGCGAAGGACGACCGCGGGACGCTCGTCCGGGTCTATCCGGATGGCTGCGAGCCGCCGACCAAGACAGGCAAGGACCGCCGCCGGGCGTCGCGTGCGCCGGCTCCTCCGCAGATAGCAGACTTTGGACGCGATCACTGGTCCACGTTCCTCTACGCCGAGGCGCGGTGCACCGACAACGGGGGGGAGCCGGATCGGCGGCACATGCGCTGCCTCGACAGTCGTCACCCGCAGCACTCGCACGGGCATGATGCGAGCAAGCACCCCACGAGACTCGCGGGCGAGCGGCTTCTGCCGCACCACGACGACTGGGACTGCGCGGACGACCTCGCCCGCGTCGGGTTTCTCGTGATCGGCGGCAGCGGCGCCTACCCGGCGTGGGAAATGACCGACGAAGGCCGGCGCGTGGCAGGCTTGCTCCGTGCTCACAAGCAAAAGGGCGACAGAATCGCCACCTTCGTCCTCGCCCCGCCCCATTGACAGTCCGGGGCAGCTATGGCAGCGTTGGCAGCACGATGAAGCATCACGAACCGGCCGCACGGGCGGAGCCAAGCCCGGACGATGACCCGTGCTATCTGGTCTTCGAGCCGAACTCTGCAGAGTGCAGGCTCCGTGCTCACTTCGGCGCTGAGCCGACTCCCGGGCGATGCGATACATGCGCGCATTTGCACGGGGTGGTGTCGTTCTGGTGCCGAAGCCCAGAGGCGATCGAAAAGTTCGGTACCAGTATTCCGGGCCGCTCACGATGTCCGTACTGGAAGGAACCGCCACAAGACGGGCCTCCGCTCGTGCCCGTGTGGCGGCTTGTGCTTGGCGGAGGGAGCGCACCGTGACAAGGACACGCCCTCCTTCGGCTATATTCGCGGTGGTTGCGTTGGCGATCGGGACTGTGCTCGTGACTGCCTCAGTAGCGAAGCCTGCTTTCCTGTGGAAAGGTCTTACGTGGCTTGCAGTGTCTGTGATGCATCCGCCGAAAGGCGTGAAGCTGAGTTGGGCGCAGATTTGCTTCTTAAGCCTGTTGTTGTTGGCCACGGCGATACCTCTGCTCGTGCCAGCCTTGAGACTGTTGCTCGGTGGAGTGAGCCCATGAACATCGTCAAATCAATCGCAACGGCAGAGCGCGGTGTCTTGGAACGCGCGGTCGAACAGCGCTGCAAGACGCTCGTGCTCGGGGACTACACGGCGCTCACGCGCGTGCTCGGGGACCTCCTCCTCTACGTGGACACGCGCGATGTCATGGTGGCGCCCCATCTGATGATGAGCGGCTACTGGGAGTTCTGGGTCACGCAGGCCATCGCGCGGCATCTACGGCCGGGCATGGTCTGTGCGGACATCGGCGCGAACGTCGGATACTACACGATCCTGATGGCGGCACTCGTCGGCGAGAAGGGGCACGTGCACGCGTTCGACCTGCTGCCAGCGAACCGGCGCATGCTTCTCCGTAGCGCGGAGATCAACGGCCTTCGGAAAACGGTGTCGGTCCACGAGCACGGGGTAGCCGACCACGAGTGGGACGCTGGCATTCGGGTGCCGTTTTCAGCCGATGCCTTCGCGCCTCTGGCCAGCACCTCGCTGACGGTGACGGCCGAGCGCATGGGCCCGAACGTGCAGTCAGGCACGGTGCCCGTGCGCGCGCTCGACTCGCTGGACTTCGGTGAGCGGCTCGACTTCGTGAAGATCGACGTCGAGGGGGCCGAGCCGCTCGTGTGGGGCGGAGCGGTGGCGACGTTCCGCCGGTACAATCCGGTGGTGTGCATGGAGTACGACTCGTGGCGCGCGAGGGCGACGGAGCACCTCGCCGGTTTGCGGCAGGCCGGCTACCGCGTGCGGTACGTCGAGCACGACTCGAACCTCGTGGACCTGCCGGATACGCCCGATCCGGAACGGCTGTACATGCTGTGGGTGACGCGATGATCCGCTTGAAAGACATCGGAACCTTCGGTCATTACGTTCTGCAAATCGCTGTACAGAAGACAGACGTCGTTCCCGGCGTTGCAGTGAACAGGATTGGCTTCGTGATCCAGAGCCATGGGTTGGAGGACGAAGAGTTTTTGGACACCGACGCTGCGGTGGCGCTCGCCGGGGCCATTCTGGAGACAGTGAGACTCCGACGCGGAGAGAAGGATGGCCCGCCATGATTTGGGAATGCGCCGTCACGGTGGCCTGCATCGTCGGCCCGCTCGCCATCGCGGCATGGCTCCGTGAGCACGTGCACACGGGCTGCGGCTGCGAACGAGAGTGGAAGCGCGCTCCGGGAAAGGAAGGCTCATCATGAGGGAGCTAGCGGCGAAGACGGTGAAGTGTGCGATGTGCGAGCAACCCGTCGAGCTGAACACGATGGATTCGCCACACCCGGAGGCGCCGACGCTCGTTCGGCCGGCGCATTCCGCCGTGCAGGCGCCGTGGTTTGGGTTCTTATCGGAGGGCACCTTCTGCCTATTGGTCCTCTGTTCCGAGGCGTGCGCGCAGAAGATGTTGGAGGAGTAGCAACCGATGAAGGCCCCGATGATCATCCCGATCCAGATCCCGATGCCGCCTCAGTCCCGTGACTGCATCTTAGTGGATGGGCATCGCTACTGTCGCGATGAACCCGTGTCCGACACAGAACTGGGTACGGAGATACTGATTGTCATCGGCGCCTTTCTGTACGCCATAGCGTGTGGGTACCAATGGATCGAAAAGGACCGCCCGCTATTGGCCGCGCTCGGCATCCTCGTCCCGCCCGTCCTCTATGGGCTATTTCTGGTGCTGCGATGAGCCCCGACGACACGCAGCCAGAAAACACGCGGCCCGACGATCCGCCGGAGGCGGTGGTGATCGAATTCGACGCGACCGCGTGCGACGGGGCAGGCTGGTACTACTACGACGGCGAGTACCCCGACGAGGGCGTCGTGGGTGCGTTCAAAACGAGCGAGGAAGCGCGCGCGCACGCGAATGAGGCGGGCTACGTCGTGGCCGAAAAGGAAACGACGTGAGCAGCGATGGACTACTCGTCCGGCTAGCGCACGACGTCGTGCATGGCACGCAGGTCGACGTGCTCAACGAGGTGCTGTGGCTGTTGGACATCGTATCGTTGCGGCAGGACCGCACGGCGGACGAGTTCGCCGCGATGCTCATCGATTACTTGAAGGAGTGGCAGCGACAACTCGCAGCGTGCGACCTGGGTTCGGAGGAGTGCGGGGCGCTCCAGCAGACTGCGCGTGTTCAGCGAGCGCTGCAGCTACACGAGAAGAAGCGCGCGGGGCCCCGGTGATGCTCACCGTTGAGCTGCCGCCGGCCCGTTCGCGTGCGCGCCTTGTAAAGTCCGAGCCGCCCGGTAATGTTGGCCCTCTTATGACCTCGCCGGACCAGGTGCTTTTTGAGCCGCCGGTGTGTTGCGGGCAGAAGACCGTGAGCGTGAACTGTTTCGACCATCGCGAGTGGATGTGTATCCGATGCGTGACGCGCCACGGGTTCGCCCCCTTCTACGAGCCGCAGTGGGAACGAGATGAGGCGCCTGTCGCGATGGAGACAACGATGCAAGAGTTACAGCAGCCGCGCGGCTCGATGGTGAAGTGCGAGGGGTGCGGCTTCCACGTCGAGCGCGAAAACGTCGTCGAGTATCCGCCCACGCTCGCCGCTGCGCCCCAGGCGACGTGCCTGCGCTGCGCCACCTGCGAGGCGTATCCGCTCCTGCGCGAGAGCTACCGGCGCGGGTACAACGCTGGGCTTGATGCCGCCGCGGATGCTCTTACATCTGCCGTCACTCACACGAACCTACGGCGGGGGCGACCATGAGGGCGCCGCGGCGGTGCGCCGTCAGGATCGTGCGGCTCAGGTTTGCCAGCGTGCAGCACCTGGCCGACCGGCTCCGCGCCACAGCACAGCGCGAGCGGCTCACCGTCGCGAGCCTGATCACCGAAGCGCTCCACATTCACCTGCACAAGCTGGAAACGCGCGGAGACCCGAAGCTCCGGCGGAAGTCGGTCTGCTGGTCCTGCGGTGATCTCATGGATGCTGCCACTGGCGGCACGGCCCATGCAAGGTCCCGAGCCAGAAGGACGACGAAATCATGAAACTCCACCTGAACATAGTGCCCGTGGTTCTCTTGCTCGCCGGTTGCGGTGGCGCCGATTTCGGCGTCAACGGCAGCGCCGTAGATGGTGCCGGAGGCTCCGGTGGCGAGATCGCCGACGGGTCGACCGGCGGCGTAACGGGTGTGACGGGGGGATCAGGGCCCCTGGGCGGCTCCGGTGGCGAGCAGGCGGGCTCCGGCGGTGAGCCTGGCGGGACTGGAGGCGCCGGGACCGGCGGCCAGGAGGCGGGCACCGGAGGCGCGGCGGGCGGCACTGGCGGGGCAGCGGTCGGCGGCGCGACGAGCACCGGGGGCGCTGGAGGCCCCGGGTCGGGGCCTATCGGAACGCTCGGGCAGCCCTGTTCGCCCGACGGTAGCTATGCGTGCGCGGGCTACGCGACGCGAGGGCAGTTGATTTGCAGCGGCGGCACATGGATGAGCAATGGCGCGTGCTCCTCGGGAGACAATTGCGATACCAGCTCGGGCAACGCGGGCTTTTGCAATCCCATCGTCGCCGAGTGCGTCGGACTGGCTTTCGGTGATGTGGTCTGCCGGGGAACCGACCGCCTGCAATGCGGCGTCGACCTGGTCACGACCACTCCCGTGGACACATGCGGCTACGTTTGCGCCGCGGGCTCCTGCACCGGCGTCTGCACACCCGGGGCGACTCAATGCGCCGTGGGCGGCGTCCAGACATGCTCCACTAGCGGGCAGTGGGAAGCGCCGACAGCGTGTGCAATCGGCGCGAGCTGCCAAGCCGGATCCTGCGTATGTCCCGGCTCTCAAACCGTCTGCAATGGGGCCTGCGTCGATACGTCCTCAGATCCAAACAACTGCAACACCTGCGGGAAGATTTGCACGGTCGCGCCGGCACACTCCGCCGCGAGTTGCAACGCCGGGCAGTGCGCGTTCACGTGCTTGTCGGGCTACCAATACAACGTTGGCAAGACCTGCTGTCAGCTCCCGGGTATGTGCTCGACGTGTTGTTCCCCGTAATTCCAGGCGGACGCGAGCCCAGAGTGCTGCCACTGGCGGCACGGCCCGTGCAGGAGTACGGTCCAGAAGGACGACGAAACCAATGAACACTCACCTGAACATACTCCCCGTGATTCTGTTACTTGCCGGCTGCGGCAGCGACTTCGGCAGCAACGGCAGCATCGGGGACGGGGCCGGAGGCTCTGGTGGCGATAGCGCCGACGGGGCGACCGGTGGCGTAACGGGTGTGACGGGAGGCGCAACAGGCGTGACGGGCGGATCCGGGGGCGCGCTTGTAGGGACTGGCGGTACGGCCACCGGGGGCCAGCCGGTGGGCACCGGGGGAGCGGCCTGCACGCCCCCCGTCGTCACCGACATGAGCCCGGAGCTGCCCACGACGATCGTCTGGGACTCGTACGTGAGTCAGGTCCATGCGATACCCGCGGACGAGTGCCTCACCTGCCTCAGCAGCCCGTGCGCAACATGCGACGCCGCTTGGTGGCCCGTCTCTCGGAGCACCGACGGGTTGACGATCACGGCAGGCGTCATCATTCACTGCGCGCCGATGCCGATGACACTTGGCGCCTGCGGCAGCACTCCGACCACGAGCTGCACTACGTGGTCGGGGGGGTCACTTTCCTCTACGTTCACCTTCGAGTTGGTGCCGAAGGCTGACGGCTCCGGGTATACGACGCTGTACCGGACATTGAGTGGTGCTACGGGAAGCACGTATACGAGTGCCGTCGGCACGTGCGACGCGACGATGTACCGCTCCGCGGTGGACGCGTACAGCCCGTTTACGGCTCTCCTGGAGAAGGCACGCGACACCATCTCGGCGATCGAGTGGCCCTGCGGAGGCTAAAACCCGGCTTGTTGTCGGGCACGCCCCAGTTTCTTGACGGGCGCTCGCTGCGGACGCTACCTTTCGTCCCATGGCAGCCGTTTCCTTCGCCCCAGGCGATGTGGTGTCGATGACCCTCCAGGCAAAGGAGGGCTTGTCCGGTCTCCTGGGTCCGCTGGTTCAGACGCAGCCGCCGACGTTCGGTGTAGTCACCGACGGAGACGGTGGCCCGCCGTTCACGACGGTCGACGTGCTCTGGGAAGACGGACGGCTGGTGCCCGCGATCCCGGTCGCCGCGGTCGACCTGATCGGGCTCCCCGACGCAGGCGTGGTCGCCTCACTTCAGGGCTTCGTGCTGAAGACGAATCCGGCGGTCGATGCACAGCAAGAGAGCCCGGAGTACCAAGGGACCGCGGTCACCTTTTACACCCGCCAGAATGGGGATTCTCAGGTCGCCGATCCCACCGATACGCTGTGTCTGATGCGTGTTTATGGTGGCACGTACCGCGAACTGCTCGCATCGACTCTCAAGGCCGTCGCAGGGCGGTAAAAGGGCGGCGGAACGCCTTTCTTGACGGCCGCGCGCGGTCAGCGATAGCCTCTGGCCTATGGCGTTCGTTGCCGGTGATGTCGTCTCGATGACGCAGTTCGATGATCTGGATCAGAACGGGCTCCTGGGTCCGCTGGTGCAGGCGCAACCGCCCAAGTTCGGGGTCGTGACGACCCCGAACAGCGGGCCGCCTGCAACCGTGGACGTGCTCTGGGAGGATGGCCGCTTCGACAACGCGTCGGACAGCACAGACATCCCGGTCGCTGCCCTCGACCTAATCGGAGCCCCCGACGCGACCGTGGTCGGTAACCTCCAGGGCTTCGTCCTTCGAACTGATCCTTCGGTCGTCTCGCAAGAGGAGAGCCCGGACTACCAGGGGACCGCCGTGACCCTCTACACCCGCGACAAGGCCGCTGCGGGGGCGCCCAGCGAGACGCTTTGCCTGATGCGGCTCAACACGGAGACCTACCGCGAGCTGTTCGCGTCGGCCCTCATCCCGGTTGCGGGTCGGTGAGCGGAGCGGGGACAACGCTCCGGGCTGTCTCGCCTGACCTGCCGAGCCTCGCGCCCTGCGTTGCTGGGCTCCGTACCGCGCTCGCAGACGCCTCGGCGGCCGTCGAGCGGTGGTGCGACGAAAGCCTGGTCCCGATGGGGTACGCGCTCGACGACGCGGCGAAGGCGCTTGCGCGCGCGCGCAGGATGGCGGGAGAGGTCTGCGCGGTCGTCCCGTCGCATTCGCGCCGAGGGCGCCTCGTGCTCCGTGCCGTCGAGCAAGTGGGAGAAGCCCTACGGGTCGTCCAGCGCGCAGCGGATTGGGACTGGGACGAGGAGGAGGAAGGCGTCGACATGGCGATGCTGGTCGCCATGCGGCGTGCGCTCGCGACTGCAGGCCGGGCTGTAGACGCGGCCGAGGGGTAAGAAGGTTTCTTGGCCCAGTAACGGTGCGTCTGGTACGTAACCTAAGTGACGGCACTGCCGCCAGTGGCAGCGCGTGGCACGGCGGATGCAGAGTCCGTCTATCGGAGGTTCCAGACCCATGCGAAAAAACATTGCCAGTGTAATCGACGCCTTCCACTCCCAGGAGAGGTACCAGGACAAGACCTGCCGGACCGACGGCGAGCGCATCTACTCGTACGCGCTCCTGATTGCGGTCTGCCACGGCTCGACCGTGTACGTGCTCGACCCGTCAGAGTCGCCCAGCCGCACCACGACGGGCCACATTCGGGCCGTGATGGCGGCATTCCCGGGGCATCGCTTGGCGGGCGAGGAAGCCTCGCTGACTCGCCTCGCGACCGATGGCGCGAACTACGGGGGCAGCGAAGCCTCCAACGGCGCCAGGGAGGATTTCCACGCGGACGGCTGAAACTGCCCCGCAACACAAGGGACGCGTCACGTTACGGCCGGGGTTACGCCCGGCCGCAGCGTTTTGTGGCACCCGAAGCCACGGAAGGGGCTTGCGCTATCGTGACGCCAGTGGCAGCATTGGCTGGCACGACGGGTGCAAGGTAGCCGAGACATGAACAAGAAGAAGCCCCAGCAAGCCAAACCCGAGCCGGTACCAATGAGCCTCGACGACATGACGCGCGTGCTCGCGGCCGGGCTCCGGGAAGCCATCCAAGATGTGCCACTCTCCTACCTCAAGGCAGAGCCCGAGGAGGCTTTCATCGACCTCGCCTGCCGGCTCATCTTCGGGCTCCGGACGACGCTCACGATCGTTCCGGTGCCTCCCGTGGACGACCGCGTGCGAGTCGCTTGCGCCGAAGCCGCTGCGCGCACCTTCGCCATCTTCACGCGCTGGCTGCGTGAGCACCCAGAGTGCTCCTACCAGACGAAGATCAGCGCCTCGGGGAAGTTCCAGATCGTCGTGAAGACGCCGAAAGCGACCCAGCTCTTCTTCGGCGAGACGGTCCAGGACGCCTGCGCGCAGGCCGCGCAGACGATCGAGTTCAACGGAGGCGACCTGTGAGCACCTACCTAAAACACGTGGTTTCAATCCTGTACTACGAGCTGGGCTGGACGTATCGCCGTATCAGCGAAGTGTGCGGCACTGGCCCGGAAGCCGTCAGGCGATACCTTGGGCCCATTGATCGGAAAAAGCGAATGGCCGTCGTAAGGGCGGCGCGCGCTGCAAAGGCATCCGCTGCGACGACGGCTGAAAGGCCCGAACCATGAACGCCGCGAAAGAACAAGCTCGCCGCAACGCCGTGTCCGCGCGCAAGTGGGCACGCCGCATGCACGGGAGGGCAGCATGACGACCTACTGCATCCGTCGGATGTTTCAGCGAGACAACGTGCTCAACCGCGTGGTGAAGCGCGGCCTCACGCTGGAGCAGGCGCAGGAACACTGCCATGATCCGGAGACGAGCAGCAAGACGGCGACGAGCCTACGGGCGCGGAACCTCACGCGCGATCTGGGTCCGTGGTTCGACGGGTACGAGGAGGAACGATCGTGAGAACCTTTGGACAAGCAATCGACGCAGCAATCGCGCTGCACGCCGCTGCCTATCCCGCGTCGGCGGTGTACGAAGCCTCGGTCATGACGAGCGACACGCAGAACGAGTGCTACCGGGTCGAGCTTACTGCCGAGCACTTCAGCGTGCCGCGCGTGTACTATGTGGGATTCAAGGAGCAGTCGTGACCAAGAAGCGACGGGCCTCGCCCACCGTGACCGTCACGTTGACGATCAGTGATCGTACTGCTGGTCCGGAACGCGATTGCGGAGGCAGTGCGATTCGCGCCACACAAGCCGGCAAAGGCGAAGCGACTCGTGAACATCGCTGAGCACAAGCTCCTGCCTCTCATCCTTGGGCCTGTGCCAGGGAGAGACTCATGAGAACCGTTAGACAAAAGAACCAAGCACGCCGGAGCGCAGTGTCCGCGCTCACGCAGGCGCTCATCGAAGTGCGCACGTACCTCGACTGCCACTCGACCGATGAGGAGCGGCTCGGGATGATCGGGCTGGAGCCCGACCTGCACGAGCTGGCGCGGCGCTTCGAGTACGAGACGAAAGACGAGGGAGAGAGCATATGATCACGCAAGAGAAGCTCCGCGGCGAGCTGGCGGCGTTCATGCGTGGGCCCCGCAGCCCCGCGCGGGACATCGCCAGTATGGTTCAGTCCCAGATGGAATCGCCGCCACCGCCGCCGTCGCCGTGGCCGTCGAGCCCGCTGGAGCAGCGCCTCGGGAAGGTGCTGACCCTCGTGCAGTCCTATGGGTTGCGCGGGGGCCGCGGCAGCAAGGGGTACGCGCGGCTGGGAAAGATACTTCTGGACAACGGCGTTGAGCCCGGGCCTGTCCCGCCTGAATGGCTTAAGCCATGAGCTACCTCGCAAGCAAGGACGGCACGTTCTGGAACGCAGCTCATTGGATGAGCGATCCGCTCGACGCCGATTCGCTCGCCGTGCTGCGCCGCATCGCTGACGGCGGACGACTGCGCGAACGAGACCGACTGAGCGTTGCATACCTCGTCGCACGCGAGTGCGTGCACGTGGATTACGACCCATGGACGTTTCAGGTTACTGCCAAGGGCGAGGACGCTCTCTCTTTCTACGGGAGCGACACGTGAGGGACATCCCAACGATCGCTAAATACATCGACGCCCTCGCGGCGGCGAATCGTCTGGCGGAGCAACAGCTCGCCTCCGCCGTCGGAGCGCTTGTGATGTACCATTGGCACCTCGTGACGGCCGCGCAGCACGTGGCGCACCTCACGGAGGTCGATGGCAGTGGCGCCTTGGTGGACCTGGCCGAGCACACGCGCGTAGCTCGGCAAATCGTCGCGGAGGCAATACTGGCGCTCTCGCGACTCCGGCCCAGCCTCCGCCTGGATGACAAGAACCGTTCGGCGATCATCGCGGACGCCCGCTCCGGCATGGAGGCAAACCTGCTCGCGAAGTGGGAGGCGGACGCGCTCCGTGAGGCGGTGGTGGAAGTTCTGGCAGGAGAGGAGCCGTCGCCATGAGCCCGGAACGCTGGGAGCGTCGCTTGGCGAAGCGCGGCCTGAGCGTGACCTGCCTGGAGCACGGCTTTGGCGTCGGGAGCCACATCAGTCGGGATCACGCCGTCACGAGCGCGATAGCGAACCTCGACCAACGGATAAATGACCTGGAGCGCGAGATCGCCGTCTTGGCCCTCGCGGGGAAGGCAACCAAGTGAGACTGAGCGAAATTGCGGAGCAGTTCCAGCGAATCTCTTCGTCGAGAGCAGAGGCTGCGAGCGCCGTGGACACATGCGTGCAGGCTCTCGCTCGGGCTCACTTCCTCTTCGAGCGCGCGCATGCGGCCGCGAAGATGCTCGACGATGCGCACGCACTGGTCAGAAGTGAAGCGGCAGAGCTCAGGGAACTGTGCGAGCGTCTTCAGTTAGCGGAGGCGGTTCTGTCCGAGGCCGCATTCGCGGTCGCCGAGTTTCATAACGACCCAGCGCTGATGAGGATCACGCTGAAGCCGCTGGCCAAGGCCGCCAGGGATGGGATGCAAGCGAAGCTCCTCGCCAACTGGGAAGCCGAGTTCCTTCGGAACGTCGTCGTTGCTGCCCTCGCTGGGAAGCCGGAGACGCCATGAGCCGGGATACCTCGATAAAACCCATGCTCCTGCAAACCGTCGCGGAGCGGCTCAACCGTATCAGCGAGGCTCGCGGCGAGGCGGGGACCGCACTGGAACAGGCCGCGGGAGCTCTCTGGATGGCATACAACTGCTTCGACAGCGCGTACCGAGCGGCTACAGAGATTGACGATGCCCACGGGCTCAGCGGGTCGCTGGCGGAGGAACTGCGGGGGCTATGTGAGCACCTCCAGGGGACTCGCAACGTGCTTGCGGAGTCCGCGTGCGTCGCCGTCGGGCTGTGCCCGGACAGATCGCGGTTCGCCGATATACTGCGGGGCACTGGCGACGCCGCCAGAGAAGGCATGCAAGCAAAGCTCCTGGCGACCTGGGAAGCCGAGACGCTTCGGGAAGCGGTTGTCAAGGCTCTTGCCGGACCGGAAAAGCGATGAGCCAGAAACGACGGTTGACAGCAGTGCAGCCACGGGATAGGAGTTCCAGAGAAATGACGACGAACGGACAGATGAACCTCGACTGGCAGAACACGAAGGCCGGCGCCGCCGCTCGCGATCGAGCGATCGATCAGGTCGAGCGCGGCTCGGGTGAGTGGCAGGTGGACGCCATCGCGGCGATCCGTCAGGTGGCCGCTGTGCAGCCCGAGCTGACGACCGACGACGTGTGGCGCGCGCTCGGGCGCGATCCGGACGTCGAAGGTCGAGCGATGGGCGCCGCCATGCGCACGGGAGCGAAGCTCGGGCTGATCAAGCGGACGGACCGAACCACCAAGAGCGCGCGTGTGGCGTGTCACCGGCGCGACCTGCGCGTCTGGGTGTCGAGGATCGTCCGATGATGCAGCGCCTCGACCCGACGGGCTTCCAAGCTGGCGTCTACCGGCACTACAAGGGCGGCCTCTACACTGCGCTAGGGCTTGTGGAGCACCACGACAGCCGGGAGCGCATGGTCGTCTACTTCTCACACAGTCACGGTTCGTGGAACGTGCGCCCGCTTCTCGGGACGCCGACCGATCCCGACGGATGGTCCGACCCGTCGCCGACGGATCCACATCGGCCGCGGTTCGAACTTGTGCCTCCGGGCGAGAGCGCCGATGCGCCTCCGTGAGGCGGAGCCAGTTCGTCACGAGCGCTCGCACGCGTTCGTGACACGTACTCGCGGCTGCGGCTTGGAGGAAGTGCGCCGACCGGTGTACGCGGGGAGCGCGATGGCCGAAGACCTGCGCCAGCGCCGTGTGCACGCGAACGTGTCACTGCGAGATGCAGCGTCGCGGGCAGGCATTCGGGCGATCGAGTGGTGCGGCGTCGAGCAGGGGCGGCTTCTGCCCGAGTCGATGGCCGATTGGGACGTGCTGCGGGGGGCGGTGCGGGCGTAATGCCAGAAAGAGAAATCGACTGGAGCAAGAGTCCGTTGTTGGATCTGAAGAACTGGAGCCCCAAGTGTGGGGCTGCCTACGCCGGAGGCGGCAACCCGTTCTGTTGCATCTACTGTGTTCTGGTCCAGGGCCACGACGGTAACCATCGGTTCGAGTGGCCAGATTCAGCAACCGAGCGGAACCCCCGCTAGCGAGCCGAGGACAATGAGCGACGAACCCAGCGCATTCGAGCGCAGCACAGGCGAAGACTCCTACGAATGGTCGATCTCGACGGAGCCAGACCAAGGACGCAACTATCGGCTGTTCGTCTCAATCGCAACCGACGTGTCACGAATGCTCTGCATCGAGGAGACGCCGGTTACAAGCGCGAAGCCGGGCGCGCGTCGGATGGACGTCGACGGCGAACCCCGCCGCTCGGTGGGCGTTACGCTCGACGAAGCGAGGTGGCTCATGGCGACGCTCCCGAAGGCCATCGCCAAGATCGAAGCCGCGTGGGCAGAGGGGGCAGAGCACGCGGTGTACTCTTCGGTGCACGTATGCCTCTGGTCGGGCCAGCCGGACCTGCTGATCGCTTGTGACCACTCATGGGCAACGCCGAAGTGGGACGAAGCGAAGACTGCTGCGCCTGACGTGTTCCTTACGGACGACGGCCGCCTCTACACGTTCGAAGAAGCGCTCACGACGTGCCCCGCGTGCCTCGCGACGCTGGCGGATCCGGCGAAGCGCGAGAAAGCGGGGACACCGTGAGCAACCAGGAATCCTCAGAAGCCGTCGCACTCGGCTGCATGACGTGGCTGCTCACGGCCGCGCTGGGTCCGCTGTGGCGGGCGTGGTGCCTCATCAGGATTTACGACTGGCACCTCCGCCCTGTCTTCGGCGGTCCCCATTGGGGGCTGCTCCAGGTCTGGGCGTTTACCGTCTTCTTTGGGCTGCTCTGGCAGAGGATCCCATTGGACGTCGAGGAGAGGCAACGGACATTCGCTGAGGCGGCTGGTCGCCTCGCGAGCCACATGTTCCTGTTTCCGCTTTTCTGTTTGGGTCTTGCGTGGGTGCTCCGATGAGCGGCCGTCCAGGATGGATCCAGCTCGGCGCAGGCGTGGCGTACTTCCCGCATCAGGACTCGGAGGAGTTCTACGTCGGCGTCGTGGACAGCTTGCCGCGCCTGCTCGGCGGAACGACCTGGGTGGTCTCGCTCCGCGACATGGATCCAACGTACCGCGATGGGCAGCGTCGCACCGTGCCGGCGGCGGTGTGCGATCGGCTGAAACCGTACGACCTGACGGCGGAGTACGCGCGGCTGCGCGACGAGCACATGGCGCTCTGGGCTGCGGATCGGCGCGAGAGCATCATGCGGGAAGCGCTGAAGCGCATCCGGGACGCGCTGGCGGATGGGGAGCCTGAGCCCAACGTGCTCTGGCAGATCGCGAACGGTGCCATCCGGGCGGCGGACGCGCTCACGCTGGGAGCGAAGCCGTGAGCCGGGTCATCCTTTTGGATCGCTCCGGCTCGGTGGTGCGCCGCTGCGAGGCACCGCGCGGGACACCATTCGTCCTGAACCTGCGCGACGGGCACTACTACGACGCGGCCAACCCGACGACATTCGTGCGCCGCTCTGACGTCAAGGCGGACTACCTGTGCGTCGGGTGCCCGACGTGCGATGCGTTCCCAGGGTGGGCCTGCGGGCGTTCTCACGTGGATCCGATTCACCGCGCGCGCATCGTGGCTTCGCTTGCCACGGAGGTGAGCAGTGGAGGGTGAGCTGTTCATGCCCGGCGAGGAGCCGCTCGTCGCGCCGGGAGTGCGCGCGTTGGTGTTCGACACGCCGAGAGGGATTTACATCCCGATGATCATTGCGGAGCGGGAGGGGGCCGGCGACGTCGCGCGCTACCTGGACGCACTCCCGAAGGATCGGCGCGTCGTGTTCCCCACCGTGATCAGCGCGAGGCTGCGCGGGATGCTAGAGCGGAGAGGCTTCCGGGAGAGCCACGAGTGGGCACCAGAGTTCCAGGAGCACGTCGAAATCCACGAAAGGCAACGCAGCATGACCGTCCCGACAACCGACACAGCGGTTCCAGCGCCCGAGGCGGACACGCCCGAGCAGGCTTGGTACCGGGGCGCCGCGCTCATGCGCGCTGCGTTTCACCAGCACGCCAAGCTCTCGGAGGATGACCCGCTCTGGGGCATCGAGATCCCTGAGTATCGGAGGCCGGAACCGTGAAGAAGACCCTTCTGGATAGCCTCCTCGTTGGCATCACCGTCGCCGCGATGCTCCTAATATGCGGGGCTCTCTGGGCGCACTTTGGCTCATCCCAGCCGAGCGTGTGCGTTGCGGTCCCGAAGGCTGCCGCGCTCTCGGTTGCCAACGTGCACGGCACGGCCGGCGGTCTCTACTTGTGCTTTCAACAAGGCGTAGCGGGCGAGCGAACAGAGACCAGGTGCGTGCCGATGACGAGTGAGCAATGTGCGCAGGCCACCGGAGCCGAAGCCCGATGATCGTCCAGCGTCTCGCTCACTGGGCGTTCCGCCGCAAGGTGATCCAGTGTTGGATCACTGAGTGCCCCAGGTGTCGGCTGATGAAGGACCCGCGGACGGTATGGACCCCGCACGACCGCTGTCCGAGCTGCGGCTACCACATCGCCGCAACGTACCGCCAGCCGACCTTGCTCGAAGCGCTGAGCGGAATCTCGAACTGATGCCAGCGCCAGCCAGACGCATGATGTCCGAGACGCGGCGCGCGTTCCACGCGCTGGAGGGCAAGACGTTCCCGCAAGTCGGCGCGCGAGGCCGCTACGTGCACACGGGTGGTTTTAACGACGCTCATCGATACGAGACCGACATCGAGGTCGTCGGGGTCACCGCGAGCGGCAAGACGCTGAGCGTGCGCTTCGTGGACCAGTGGGCGCGCACTGAATTCGAGTCCGAGACATTTCGTGTGTACCGTCGAGGTGAGGGCCACGACGGGTCCGGCTGGTATCTCCCGCACGGGCGCAGCGGCCTGCATGGAGAGGTGATGTTCAGCTCGGACCCGAGGCGCCGATGAGGCCCCGACGCTCTATGCCGGAGCGACAGCGCGCGTTTCTTGCCCTAGGTGGGCAGCGGTTCCCGCTAGTGGGCCAGCGCGGGCTCTGTACAATACCACCCTCGCCTTGGCTGTCGAGGCACGGGCACGCAGAGATCGAAGTCCTCAGTATATCGCAGGCCGGTAACGCGCTTTGGACGCGTTTCTTGTCGGAAGCGGCGCGCGTCGCGTTTGCCGGAACGCGAGGCGAGCAGCGCTGGTGGTTTGCGGGCCGAGAAGAGATGACCTACGGACCATGGCCCGTTGATAACGACTTGCTCCGAGGGACTGTCAGCTTTCCAGATGTTATCCCGCCAGAGAAGTTATTGCCGCTCCGCGACGACGCCTTCCCGCGCGTCGGTGACCGCGCTGTCTTCTCCGTGGGCTTCTCAGAGGCCGACGCGGGGGACGGCGACGACGAGCTGCGGACCGTCGAGGTGCTGAGCATCTCCGAAACGGGCACAACGATTGAGACGCGCTTCGTGCGCGCCGATGGCCAAGAACGATTCGGCGAAGGGATGCCGATTCATTACTGGGCGTCGCCCGGCCCGGGTAGGCCCTACCAGAGCTACGACACGGTCGGCCCATTCGGGCAACTGAGGTTTCGGTGAGCCCTCCGCGCACCATGTCCGAGCGGAAGCGAGCGCTACTGGCTCTGGCCGGCGTGCTATTCCCTCGGGTGGGCGACTGTGGCGTGTATCACGGAGGCGTAGCTGACGACGCGGTTACGACCGACGAGGAGCGCACGGTGGAAGTCCTCCGACTCTCCGCGTCGGGTGTAACGATCTGGACCCGATTCGTTCATGCCAAGGGGATGCGTGTGCACGGGGAAGGGCGCACGGTGCATCGCTGGGTGCGCCTACGCGAGCAGGCGAAGGTCTACGTCTCCAATGGTACGTACGGTCCGGTCGGAACCGCCACCTTTCGGTGATCGCAATGGACCAGCCACGCACCATGTCCGAGAAGACGCGCGCTTTCCGCGCGCTCGGCGGCGACGTCTTTCCACGCGTCGGGGACCGTGGCATCTACTCTCCTGGCATCCAGAGAATCGACGCCGAGTTCAGCGACGATTCGGAGCGGACTGTCGAGGTGGAGCGCGTCTCCGCAACTGGTGCAACAATCTGGACTCGCTTCGTACAGCCGGCAGGGCATCAGCGCTACGCCGTAGGACACATGCCCCACCGCTGGTCGCGCGGCCCGAGCGGGATCTACTGGGGCAACGGCACGCGCGCGCCCCTTGGTGAACTGAGGTTTCAATGAGCACACGACTCGATCTTGTTCTGCAAAAGTTGCCCGAGCACGAGGAGGGCATCCGGCTCCTCGCATCGAGAGACCCGTCGGGGAATCTGAAGTACCTCGACTGGGGCGCAAAAGTGCTGGAGTCGGGACAGGCTCTCGCCCCGGAAGTCGCCGACATCATCGAGCTATTCCATCGCTTCCGCGGCCTAGTGCGCCCGGATCTTTACACGTACCAGCCCAAGGATCTGTCGTTTCTCCGGAGCAGACTGTTCAAGCACCGGCGAGCCGTCGACCGCAAGCGGCGCGAGCGCGAGCGCCTCTACCGCATCGAGGGTGCCGTTGAAGCCGATACCGTTTACGACTCGGCCGACCTGATCGTGCGGCACATCAAAAACAAGCAGGCCAGTGTCCACTACGGGCTTGGCACGAAGTGGTGCATCTCGATGCTTCGAGAAGGCTACTTCGAGGATTACGAGACGCACAACGCCACGTTTTTCTTCTTCGAGAGGAAAGCCCCCGTGGGGGACGATTTCGACAAGGTGGCCCTGGTGATGCCGCGCAACCACGCGGACCCGTGCCGCCATGAGGCGTTCACGGCCGGCGACCGCCGCATCGACATGATAAACCTCGCCGGGGTACATGGCCCTCGTGTCTTCGACATCTTCCGCGACGTGTACGAGCGCAGCGCAAGGCACCCGCCCTCAACCATGTCCCAGGTCTACGCCGGTACCGCGACCGCGGAGCAACTTGCGGCTGCCTTCGCCGCCATCGCCCAGGGCCATGTCAACCCAGAGGAACTCGGCACTGCCTTGCAGGCGATCTGCTGCAACGACGCCGCGCCGCAATCGCTACTAGCGGAGCTACTCCGACGAGCCACTGTACTGTCACTAGCCGCTTGGTCGCGGCGCCAGCGTCGCCATCCGCGGGGCCTGAGGCGGCGGCGGCGCCGGCCTGTTAAGCGACACCGCGACAGGTACGCGATAAAGGCGGCGGCGCGCCTAAAGCTGACCGTGATGGCGGCTGTGGCGATCCATGCGAACGTGTCAGCCGACCTCCGCGAGAAGGTCACCAAGTCGTTGCGCCGGAACCACGTCCGCATCGATTCGATCCGTCGGACGAACGAGTACGGCCGGCTCGGCGTTTGCTACGAGACCAGCAGCGGCAGCAAGATTCTCCATGGGCACCGCCGGCAGCGGGCCGTGTGGCGCCCCCGTCCACTGTTGTCCGTGAAAGCTCTTCGCGCTCGCGCCGAGAGATGCCTGCGCACAGCCGCCTGGATGCGAAAGAGGGCTACCGCCCTGGAGCGCAAGCAGCGCGCGGCCAAAGCGAAGAAGCGCAAGGCACCGAAGAGGCGCCGGGCGAGGGCGTGATGGGGTCGCCGCTCCCTGCGACGTGTTACGTTGCATGTGACGGCGCCTGTTCCGCTTCGGCTGCACGTCCGCCAAGGCCGCCACAGGCGCCGGGCAGGCCAGGGGCGTCAAAGCCGCTTGTTCCGCCGGTGGCGCCTGTGGCGCGAGTGGCAGCGCGAGGCCGGCACGAGACGTGCTAGGGTGGGTGGCATGACCAAGGAACCCACGGACCCACAGACGCAGCTCGCTGACGAGAACGAGCGGCTGACCGCGGAGCTGATAAACACGCGCCGCGCTCTCGCTGCCGTGTGCACATCGTTCCCGGATGGGACCGACATTCGCTTCGTGATGAGTGCCATCATCGGCATCTGCGAGCACGAGGACGGCCCGACAGTAGTTCGGTACATCGGACACTTGGAGCGGCTGCTGAAGGAGGCGCGCGCGGGTCGTCCGAACGCCGTCGTAACGGACGCCGGACGAGACGGCGGAGGCGCATCGTGAGCGAGCGCGTCTATCCCCGCGGGCTCGCCCCCGGTCAGCACTGCCCATGCAACGGCACGGGCGTCATCGAGCACTCCGACGAGAAGCTGGAAGTGTGCTCACACGCGGTTTACGCGGCCTCGCCGCCGAGGCGACATTGGACAGAATGTCTCGGGACACCCCGGTGTCATGGGCAAACGCCCAGCGAGCACGTTCCCTCGTGCCCACTGTTTCTCTGGGGTACGCCGCCGTGAGGACCATCATCGTCGGCGACGTCCACGGGTGCATCGACGAGTTTCGGGAGCTGCTTCGGCTCGTCGAGTACCGCCGCGGGCGCGATCGGCTCGTTCAGCTCGGGGACCTGATCGATCGCGGCCCTGACCCGGTGGGCTGCGTGCGTTTCGCCCGGGAGCAGGGCGTCGAGGCACTACTCGGAAACCACGAGGAGAAGGCGCTGCGGTGGCTCCGGCACGAGGCGCAACGTGGCGCTCTCCGGAACCCGATGCGGTCGCCCCCACCAGAGCGGATTGCCGAGTGGCAGGCCCTCTCCGAAGACGACGTGCGCTGGCTGCGAGACGCTCCGCTCATGCTCCGGCTGGGCGAGCGAGGCGACTGGCTGGCGGTTCATGGTGGGCTCCTCCCCGGGATCCCGCTCGCCGCGCAGCCGCCCGATGTGGTGGTACGGTGTCGCTACGTGGACGCGGAGGGGCGGCACGCCAGCCTGGAACCGGGCAACTTCGGCGCCCCCGCGGGCGCGGTGCCCTGGATGCAGCGCTGGGACGGCGCCGTGAACGTCGTGTATGGTCACGCCGTAGACAGCCTTCGCTTTGCGACCATCACCGACCGGCCAGGGGGCATCCGGTGCGTGGGCCTGGACACGGGCTGCGTGTACGGCGGCCACCTGAGCGCTATGACCCTCCCGGGGGCAATCACCATCGTGAAGGCCGCCCGCGAGTATTTCCCGAGGGAACGGGCGCGGGAATGAGCCGTCCGCGGGGCCCCAGCGAGCGCCAGCATGCCGTGTGGGCCCTCGCGGGAGTGTCCGTACCCGCAGAAGGCGCCAAGGGCCGCTGGGAGGACCCCAGTTGGCGTTCGAACGTCGGGACCAAAGGCACGTTCGCCGCGCGGATTGTGGTCACGCGCGTCTCCATGAGCGGCAAGACGGTCTGGGTGCGCTTCCACGGGCAACACCCATTTGACCAAGAGCTGGACTACCCGTACGAGCGCTGGAACGACGGGAGCTACCGATCGGGAGGCTCGCGCAGCCCCTACGGCGAGCTGAAGTTCTAGCGCGACCAGCAGAGCAGGACATCTCTTCGAATTTCCATGCGCTCGGCCTGCTCGCAGAAGCAGAAGTGGTTGCCGACGAGCGCGCACGTGTGGCCGAGTACCGGGCGGGCGCGTTCGGCCTGAGTTTTCCCGACGACGAGTCCTGCGACGAAGGCGAGGGTGCAGAGGCCCCCGACGAACAGGCTTTTTATCATCGCGTCGGGATTCTAGCGCTTGTCCGGCTCGTCCGGGTCCGACGGCTTGCGGGCCGCCATCTGCTGTGAGAGCCTTCTGACGGGTTCAACAGGCGTCTTTTCCGGGTCGTAGTCCGATGGCAGGATCACTTCGATGCGCATCCGCGCGATCCGGAGGTCCAGGGCGACCGAGGAGTGTTCCGCCGCGAGCTTCTCCATCGCGCGGAAGGCCGGCGCGGCCTGGGCAAGCGCTGGGCGGTTGATGTCCTCCAGGAGCTTTTCCGCTCGCCGGAGGGCTTTGATGGCGTCCCGTAGTGCCGTAACCGTCTCGCGCTCCACTGTCGTTTCCACGGATCCTACTAGGACCGCCCCCGCGGAGGCGCCTTCCTGCGCGAGAATTCGCAGGGCTCACCCCCAGGGGCGGGAAGCGCCCCGGGCCGGCGCGCATGGGGTCCCGAGGCCGTTGTCTCTCATAGTCGGGTGTATAGACGAGGCTTGTATTGGTGTATTCTGCCTGGCATGCCGAAGACTCCGAAGCTGGCGGAGCGCCGCGTAATCCAGCGGCTCGGCCTCGATTTTGAGATTGACCCGGAGGGCCGCATTTGGCGGATCCGTCGCAACCGCGTGCCGTGCAGCCCGGCTCGGGCAGAGTCCGAAGGTTCACTCGGATACCTCTCGGTTTCGTTCGCAAGCGAGAACGCTTGGGCTCACCGGCTCGTTTACCAGCACTACTTCGGCGATATCCCGGAAGGGCTATTCATCAACCACAAGAACGGCAACAAGTCGGACAACCGCCCATCGAACCTCGAAGCTGTCACCCACTCACAAAACCGGCGACACAGCTATCTCGTCTTAGGAGAGAGGCCGCGCCAGGGCAATGGGGCGCCCAAGTTGACGGCGGCGCAGGTCGCAGAGATCCGGTTGCGCGCGCGCGGCGGCGAGTCGCCGCGTAGTCTCGCTCAGCAGCATGGGGTCACGTACCAGTGCGTCCTCTGGACATTGCATGGCAGGAGCTGGCGAACTGCTGAGTCCGGCTATGATCCGGCCGTGCACAAGTTCGTGAGGACTGGGCAGAGGGGCTACAAGCTATCTGGCGAAGCCGAGAGGCAGATGTTGATCAAGCTTGACTCGGGCGCCAGCATAAAGTCCCTAGCGGATGAGTTTCGTGTAAGCCAAGCCACTATCGCTGCCTCCGTGCGGCGTATCCGCGACGGAGAGCCACGAACCACGGAGCGCCTTCAGCGCCAGCGGCAGAAAGGTGACTTGTCCATGCGGCAAATCGCCAGAATGCGGGAATTCGCTGGAGGCCCGCAGGAGCTGCGCGGAGGCACCGACAATTGGCTGATCGTGCGCGGCTGGATCAGTGTCGACTGGCCACCGTGGCCGCCAGCGGCCCGAGGCGCCGGAACGATCACAGACGCCGGGACTCAGGCGCTCCGCGACATTGAGGAGCGCCTGGGGCGCATCGAGGTCGATAGACGCGCCCACGGTCATCCGACCGGGCCCGAGGAAGACACCGATGCCGCGTAGGGGCCATAACCACGAAACGGCCGCCGTCGCCTCGGGAACTTTCCGCGTGGACTCCGATGGAGGCATTTGGCGCGTCAGGCGCTGCGGCATGGCCTGTGTGCCGCATCGGGCCGACGGCGTCCAGAAAGACGGTTACAGGGCCGTCCACCTACGGATCGATGGTCGCCGCGTCCGGGTGCTCGCCCACCGGCTCGTGTACGTCGCTCGCTTCGGCCCTATCCCCGAGGGATGGGTCGTGCGGCACCGCGACCGCGACCGAGCGGAGAATCACCCAGCGAACCTCTACCTCGCCCGCCCAGTGGGGCTCTTTGCGGTGTCGGGGTGAGTTTTCGGTTCCGGGTTTCACTTCCTGCCGCGATTACGACAGGGAGACCATGGAAGACGAAGCTGACGACCCACAGGACCCCTCCTACTACGACGAGCGGAGCCGAGCGGTCCAGCGCGCCATGGCGCTGGTCGAGGTCTGGCGCTATGCGCCGCCGGGGAGCATCTGGACGAAGCGGCTCTGGCTCCGCCCGGAGTGGCGACCCGGGGTCCTGCACTGACGCGACGCTGCTGCCACTTGCGCCACAGCCGCCCCTGGCGTAACTAGCGTGACTGGCGGCGGAGCTACCTCAGCCGCCAGGGAAGCTCCTACCGGGCACAAGCGTAGGACTTCACGCAACTGGCATTCTGCCGGCGACCAACAAGGAAGTACCCAACATGAAAACGACAGAAAAGATCGGCGCGCATGCGCCCGGATTGGATGCGGCGGCCAAAAGCATCGTGATCCAGCAGCCACGACGTCTCGTTGTGGCGCTGGAAGTAGCGGGGATTGCGTCCCTCATTCAGAACAAGTTCTCGCAGAAGGCGATCGAGGAGATGCTGCGCAAACACATGGGCTTCTCGGTCCAGCGCGAAAAGAAGAAGCCGCGCGAGGTCATCGAGAACGCCACCATCAAAAACGTAGACGGCCGCGTGTGCATTCCGCCCACTGCATTCAAGAAGGCCATGCTCACCGCAGCGGGCGGCCTGAAGACGCTGAAGAAGACGCAGCTACGCACGCAACTTTTCGTGCTCGGGCAGTCGATCCCGATCACGTTCACCGATCAGGTGCCGCGCATGGACATCGTCCGCACAAGCGGCATGGCGCGCACTCCGGACGTGCGCTTCAGGCCGGAGTTCGTGGGCTGGAAGGCCCGGCTCCGGATCGAGTTCGACGACGTTCTGGCGATTCAGACCGTGGTGGACCTGCTTTACCGCGCGGGATCCGTTGGCGTCGGAGAGTGGCGCCCCGAGAAGGATGGTACCTTCGGGACATTCCAGGTCACGCGCAATATCACCGACCGCGCGGAGATCGAGGAAGTCCGCCGGGAATGCGCGGTCGAGCTGCCGCGTCCGCAGATCCCGGAGTGGGCGCTTGACGCTGACATCGACCCAGAGATGTTGCAGAAGGCCATGGACGATATCGCGGGCGGCCGGCACCAGTCGGAGGAGCGCAGCGAGCAGGACGAGGAGGAAGAGGAAGTGCGCCAGCCCGCGGCTGCGGGCGGGAAGAAGCGAGGGCGCAAGTGAGTCGCGGGAAGCGTGGAGCTGCGGCCGCGCCGCAACCCGATCCGATTACGTACCTCGACAAGACTGACGCTCAGGTGACTCGCGAGCGCAAAAGTGTCCTTGTGGATCGGGAGATCGATCGTATCTACAAGCAGTACGGCGCGGTCACCGCGGAGCGGTTGCTCGCGGAGGCCAAAAACCCGTCGAGCATTCTGCACCCGTATTTCGAGTGGAACGACTCGGAAGCAGCACACCAGCACCGGCTCGCGCAGGCACGGGCCATGATGCTGGCATCGAAGATGGTCGCGGTGCTGTCGCAGCAATCACGCGAGCCGATCGCGGCGTTCCCCGAGGTGCGTCGCTTGCTGCCGTCGGCTCGTGGCGAAGGCAAGTTCAAGATGCGTAAGGAGGTACTCGACGCACCGGACTCGCGCCATGAGGTCATCGAGCGCAAGCTCGGCGTTCTCCGTGGCTGGTGCCGGGAGACGATCGACATCGCTGAGCTTCAGGAGATGCGCGAGACGATCCTTGCGCGTCTTCCGGAAAGCCGCTGAAGGGAGCGAATAGGATGATGGCCTGCGAAAGCACCATGGTTGGACGAGGCGCGGCAGGCTGGGCACGACAGGGATTGTCAGGGCGTGTTGCGGCGACGCCGGGAGTGGCAGGCATGGCGCGGACGCGATTGGCGTGTCCGGGCGATGCCGGGAGTGGTTTGTCGGGGTACGGCAGGCGAGGAATGGAGCGGAACGGCTGGGAGAGGCCGGGAGAGGACTGGATTGGCCTGGCCCGTTCTGGCGTGGCAGGCGCGTCACGGGTGGCGAGGTCGGGAGCGACCGGGATTGGATTGGAGCGGCAGGTCTGGCACGGCGCCGCCCGTCGAGGTCGGGCGACGAGTGGCCTGGTCGGTCCGGGCGAGGAGCGGAGCGACTGCGGCAGGATTGGTCTGGCACCGTCGAGGCCCTGTGAGGAGCGACGCGGCATCGACGGCGATGGCAGGCTAGGTCTGTCCGGACACGTCTGGGAATGGCACGGCAAGGAGCGGCAGGGCAGGCACACCATGCCGTGAAGCACCAACGAGGCAGGCTGCGGGCCAACGCGGCCTGCCTCGTTCGGGCCATTGACGCCCGCCGGCTGCACTGGTAGGAGTGGCAGCACCATGAAAACAAAGGCCGCTGCTGCGGACACCAGGCGAGCCATGAGAAGGGTGATAGCACTGGAAGTGAGGGGCACGGCGCCTCTTGTCCAGCGCAAAGCCTTGAATGTCGACGGCAGGGTGTGCATCCTGCCGACTGCGATTAAGCGAGCGATTCTCCTGGCAACGCAAGGTCTTAACAAGACGCTGAAGAAGACGACTCTCCGGACGCAGTTGTTCGTGCTCGGACAGTCAGTGCCGATCACCTTCACTAAGGAAGGGACCTTCCACGTCTCCTACCCGACATGGTATTCCCGGCCGAGGTTCGACGGTTGGAAGGCGCGGCTGCGGATCGAGTTCGATGACGCGCTCGCCGCGCGAACCGTGGTGGAGCTGTTGTGCCGAGCGGGATCAGTTGGCATAGGGGCATGGTGTCCGGACAAGGGCGGGATCTACGGAACGTTCGAGGTCGTCCGCCATATTGTAGACACGAAAGAGATCGCGGAAGTACGTCGAGAGTGCGCGGTCGCGGTTCCGATCGCAGAGTTCTGGCTTGCTGAGGTAGAGGAAGCTGCCGGTCCAGCAGCGAGAGCCAAAGCAAAGGCGAAACGGCCTAATCGTCACGCCGATTGACGGCACTGCTGCCACCGGCTACAAGGGCATCACGTGTCCGACCCAGCAATCCTCAACGAACGCTCCCCGCGGGAAGACCTAGTCGCCGTCGCCGAGCACCTGGCGCGCCACGGTCGCGGCGGACGCACGTCGCGAGCACTCTGGGCCCTCGTCGAGCGGCAGGAGCACCCGTACAAGGTGATCTACGACGATGACGGCTCGCCGTACCTGCTGCGCGTCTACCAGACGCGCCACGAGCGCCACGTGATGGGTGAAGCGACGCGCGAGCGGAAGCTGCCAGCCGTCTACTTGCACTACTTCTTCCGCGGTGATCACGACCGCGAAATCCACAATCACCCCTGGACGTGGGCCATCAGCCTGATTCTATCGGGCGGCTACATCGAGCAGCGCTACGACGGTCCAGCCGAGCGCATTCACCCGAATCGCATTCGCGAGCGGAAGCTCGCCCCCGGCTCAGTCAACGTCATCCGGCACGACACGTACCACCGGATCCACCTGATGACGGGCAGCTCCTGGTCGCTGTTCATCGCGGGCCCGCGGTTCACGGCCACCAGGGGTGAAGACTGGGGCTTCGTGGACGCGGCAACCGGCGAGTACGAGTGCTGGGGCGCTCGCGATGCGCGCCGGCTCGCCGAGAGCGGGGCCCCATGAGCGACACGGTGCAAGCCTCGACACAATGGCCGCCTTGCTGCGACATCTGCGGCAAGCCGCTCGACGAGCCGGGGGCGCTGCTGTTCTCGCCGCCTGACCAGTACAGCGCGTGCGTGAAGAATCACGTCTGCAAGACCTGTTACGTCGGGTTCGCGGGGGTGATTCTGCGCGCACGGCTGGAAAGGAGCCGGGCATGAGACGAGGGACGCGCTTCACCCCCGACCAGCTAGCCCAAAGGCTCCTCCCCGATGAGCTGGCGAAGTCCTGCGAGAGGATCGACGTCCTCGCCGCGGGAGACGAGAAGCTCCAGAAGGAAGTCGCCCTGCTGCTGATCAGGGCGTACAAGCTCGGGCTGCGGGACGCGGCTCCATGGAAGGGGCCTGCCAAATGACGTCAGAGAAGTCGCCGTTTGCCAAATACAAGGCGCTCACGGAGCAGCATCTGGCCAGGCGCGCGGGCGGCCCGCTCCCCATGGCGGAAGAGCTTCGCATCTCTGATGAGCTGATGGAGCTGTGGAAGCAACTCTCGGAGGTTGAGCGCGCTGAGCTGGAAACACGCTTCGAAGCCCGGAAGCAGGCGCTGCGGTCAGGAGCGCGCCTGAATCCGCACTGGCAGCAAACGATCGGGTCCTGGGCGCGGCGCGTCCTCGGAGACGCGTCTCTTCAGAACCGCCCCGAGCGCGCGCTACGGGTTGCCGAAGAAGCCGTCGAGCTGGCGCAGTGCATGGGCGTCGAGGCGGACCAGTTGCATCGCCTGGTCGACTACGTGTACGCGCGCCCCCCGGGCACCCCAGAGCAGGAGATTGCGGGCACGCTGGTCACGCTCTACGCGGCAGCCGTCTCCGTGGGAGCGGATGCGGAGGAGGAGCTACGGCGTGAAGTCGAGCGCATCCATCGGCCCGAGATCGAGGAGAAGGTCCGCCGCCGTCAAGCCGAGAAACGGGCGATTATTGGTGGCGGGAGCGGAAGCGGGGGCACGCGATGAGGCGTGAGACTCAGACGGATAGCCCGCAGGCCGCGCCCTCTAGCTCTATCTCCCCAGAGGGGGGGTTGCGTAGACTCGCCTGGGAGTTCTTTGACCGGGAAGTGGAGCTGTCGCTTGGCGCGGTCGCGCTACAAGCTCTCGCCCGACAACTGCTGGAAGCTGCCGACGTAATCAGTACCCTTCGCGCTGAGCGCGACGAGGCGCGGGACGTCGTGCTTGCCGCTACGCGGCTGAATGACGCATACGACGCTTGGCTCCGAGAAGTTACCGAGACACGACAGAAAGAGGGTTGGTGATGAGGCGGCAACCAAGCCTCACTCTCGATAAGCTCCGGGCGTCGGCGCCCATCGTGGCGCGCGCCATCTCGAACGTGAGCACGTACGACGACCACTTGCGGGCCCTGGGAGAGCTGGAAGCGCTGAACCGCCGCGAGATGGTGGACGCCTTCTGGGCGTACCTGTCGGAGCGCGCCGGCTACACGACGAGCTTCAATCAGCTTGCGCTGCTCACTGCGCAGCAGCAGTCACAGTTCGACACGGCGCTAGACGACATCGTGGCGCGGAGAAAGAAGGAGGCCGACCTTGCAGCACGACGTTGAACAGAACACCGGGACGAGTACGCTGGCCGATCCGGGCCCGCTACGTGGCCGCGTCTGGGGGCATTCCTCCATGGAGAATCCCGACGCCTGGGACGGCGCCTGCGCGAGTCGCGAGGAGGCGATTGCACAGGGGCGTGGCTGGTACGGGAACGGTGAGCCGTTCTGGATTGTCGAAGGCGAGTGGCTCGATGTCGCCGACTTCTTCGAGGCCGCCGACGCGATCGAGCAAGCCGCAACGCTCATCTACGACAACGCGCACGAAGGCGCCGAGCTGGACATTCGGGAGGGCGGCAAGGAAGCCCTGGACTTCCTCCTGACCGCGTGGGCCAGAAAGTACGCGGTGCTGCGCTCGTGGACAGCCGTCGGCGACGTGGAGCAGATCGCGCCCGTTGAGACGGAGGGGCAAGAGTGACCGCTGTGGAATTGACCGCTGTGGATCTGCTCACCGAGCTTGCGCGGCGGCTCCGTAAGCGTGAGGAGGCGGATGTCGCGCTAGGAGCACAGCGGCTGAGCCTGGATATCGACAGCGCTCGCGCCGCGCTCATGCGCGCAGCGACGCTTCACGTCATCGCAGAAGAGATCGAATACCTGGTGCAAGACCTGCGAGGCCCGCTGTGAGCAAGACAGCGCTCAGGCTTCTCGGAGTGGTCCTTGGAGTTGCGGTCGGCACCGTCTTGTATGGGGGACTCCGCCAGAGCGTCTTGTCTTGGGGCAACCGCTCTGTCGCCCCCTCTTTGTCCGCGGTCGCATCGGCATCTGCCGCGCCCTCGGTCTCGGCCTCGGCCGTCGCTTCGGCATCGCCCCGGCCATTCGAGACGTGGCAACTGGAAAACGACCTCGCCAAGAACCGCAAGAACGCCATGATCGAGCGCTGCGAGAAAGAAGGCGGAGCGGCCGCTATCGGCTTCGGGGCGAGCGTCGTCTGCGTGAAGCCCATGTGGGTTGCGGACCCGCAGTTTCCGGAGTGGAGCCCGCTGTGAGTCTTGAACCGCTACCGTGCCCATTCTGCGGCGATGCGAGCGTCAACATCGGCGTGGACCTCGATATCGGGTCCGTCGTCTGTCGCTGCTCGGCGACTGGGCCGTCGGTATTGACGGGCGAGCACGAGGCCGAAGCGGCGATGATCGCGGCGGCTATAGCCGCCTGGAACAAGCGGCCCGTGATGGCTGCGCCAGCTACTCCGCAGCCTGAAGACTCTTCGGGGCGCCGCTACGGTATTCGTGTCACCTCTGCGGGCTGGTTCGCGATCGACGGCGGGCCGGATCTCGTCGGGAGTCTTGAAGAGATGACCGCAGTAAACAACTCGCTCAGAGCGACCCGTACGGGACCGGCGATCCGGAGTACCCGGACCACAAGACGACGTTCGTTGTCGTCAACTACAACGGGCTCGACCCGGCAGACCGCGCCACGGTTGAAGAGTTTCTGGCTCGCGACCCCAGGAGCCTCAAGTGAAGCCCACCGCGTCCTTCGACCCGACAATGCCAGGTGTCATCGACGAGAGCACCGGCCACGTGATCACCGACAGCGTGTCGCTGCCTCTGGATGTGCTGTTTCAGGATTACCAGCCCGACACGATCTGCGTGAACTGTGGCTGCCGCTTCGACGACGACTCGCAGTGTCATGAGATTTGGAAGGAGGATCCGTGCTACTTCAGCCCGAACACGGACGCGCATCGCCTGATGCGGATTCGCAATGAGGTGCGCCATATGGTCGGGCTCGGCATGACGCCGGAAGAGATCGAGAACGCAGTGAGACAGACGGTTCTAGCTCTCGCCAAGGACCAGCGGCGATGAAGCGGCAGTCTCCCCGAATCCGGAACCGTGCTCCGCAGAGCACGAGAGAGGCGGTCTCTTGAGTTTCTACACGTGCACGCCCGCATTCCTCCTCTACTCGCTCAGGTGGTTCCTTCCGGCGCTCGCCCTCTGGGCCTTCGCGTTTAAGTTCATCCCGTTCTGTCTCAAGGCGTATCGCGCCGTGAAGGAGGACCAGCGCGCTCACGCAGACTTCGAGGAGCGCGTGATGCTGAAAGCCATCAGCTTGCGCGAACGACACGACGCTCTGCGAGACGCACTGGTCATACTCGTTGCGATGCACCACTGCGGACCGGATGCAGTAGGCAACTGGGAGTGGGCGCTCGCCCGAGCGGAGCAGGCGCTCGCGCTGACGGCCCCACCCGACAGCCTAGCGGGCACCGTGAAGCAACGAGAGCAGAGGTAATCCCATGCAAGACAACATCACGCTGCAAGACAACATCACGCTCACCCCGCTGGGATGGGCCCCGAACCACGAAACAACGGGCGGAACCTTCCCGCCATCCTCGCTCATCATCCCGCGTGAGCTATGGGTACGGCTCGGACGCCCGCAGAACATCGAGGAGTTCCACGCGGCCAACGTGAAGCTCTGTACGTGTCACCCAATGGGCTGCCCCGTTCACGGATTCATGGGCAGCGTGACCCTTGGAATCCCCAAGGTGCAGCCGTGAACCAGTTGGCCAAGCGACTGACCGCAGAAGAGGCCCTCGCCCTGATCGCACGTAGAAGGCGGGAATGGTGCTTGCTGGGCGTGGGCATATCCACCGGCGCCAAGACTTACATGTGCGCGGCTTGCTACCGACAACATGTCACTCTTCAGACGCCCGGAGCCACGCTCCCCGCGCGCTGTCCGAGATGCGGAGCCGAGCAGTGTGCGCCGCACTAGAAAGAAACCCATGAGCACAACGAAGCAAGAGGCAACAACAGACCCGGCGGAACCAGTCCGGGAATGGCTGACCGAAGAGGAGCGGCGCGCGCTGCGTGACCAGCAGCGCGCAGATATCGAAAGCGGGCTGCACCCGGAGCGGTACGTCGGTTGGTCCAACTGGACCGTGGAGTGCGTCGAGCAAGGGCTGCGGGCACTGAGCGGAACTGCGGTGCGCGCGTGACGCGGGGCGTGGAAGGGAGCACGGAGAGAGCTGCTGGTCCTGCGCCGCCTTGTTCTCCGCGCACCGGGCCTTGCCTCTACAATGCGCCAGACGATTGCCCGGAGCACGGTGAGATTCCGACGCTCATGCGCGAACGCGATAACATCCTGACGCAACTGCGGCATCGTCAAGAACGACTGGACGCTATCGACGCCTCACTCCTCTTGGCTCGTGCGCGTCTCGTGACGAAGGCTCAGCGCGCCGCTGAGCTTGCGGGGGAGGACATCGGCAACACTCCGGCGATAGTTCTCCGAACTGGAGCGCAAGGATGAAGCATCAGAAGACTGTCTGTACGGAACCGGTCCTGCTCGACGGCATTCCGGTGCCCACTCTGGAGCAGGTACGCGAGGCGGTGGAGATGGCATGGGCCGACGCGGCGAACCTACCCGACGTGATCGAGCACCGAGAGGTTTGTCGTCACCTGGGCGCCGCCGCGGAATGCCTGGACGCGATGATTGAGCGGGCGGCGCGCAAGAAGACCCGGAGGCCGCCGTGAGGCAACGCCCTGTCCTGTCGTTCGTCCGCGATCCGGACCTACCGCGTATTCGGTGCTGCTATGTCTGCGGTGTGCCACGCCCCGGACACAGCATCGGGTGGGAGACGTTGATTCGTACCAACCTGGACGCGGTGGTCCTTTGCCCGCGGCATCGTCAGGAACGACCAGCGATGGCGACTCTCGGGGAATTGAGCCTCGCGCACCAAAAGACGAATGGGCGCAGCTCGTGAGGCTAGGCACTCAGCTCCGCAAGAAGAGCGTGCCGACCGAGTCGGCGACCGTGACGTGGCGCTGCTTTCAGTGCGGACACACCGTTCTTCAGCCAGTGCTTCAGCGTACCCGCGACGGTGGACACTGGTGCGCCGCCCCGCCGGATTGGCTTTTCGTTGCCGACCGCGACGAGCTGACGTTCGTTTGCTCATTGGACTGTCTGAAGTCCATCTACTCCAACGACACATGAGGATTGATGAGCACACGGCAACAGCGACAGGGCGCCCTCCGAGAGATCGTGATGCTATTGGTCGGGTTCACCCACAACGAGGCCATGGACATGTTGTGTCGCGCATACATTGCCACGTCCCGAATGGCCGGAACTCCAACGGATGAGATCGTCGAGCGTGTGCAGAAGATGCTCCGCAAGAAAGACCAACCGAGGTCGCTGCAATGAAGTGGTTCGGTGAGTCATGGGGCGCGCCTGTGCATGCTGGAGAGCGAGGCGCCGCGCCCAAGCACTCCGTGCGCGTGCCATGCCTGCTCGACGCGCTCGGCATCAACGTGAGGGGACTTTTCGGGTGACCCTCCGTGACGACGTTCGCTGGGTCTGCGAGGCAGCCGACGGGCTGCTCGTCGGTTGGCTGCCGGGACGCTTGCCCTCCTGGATGACGCTGGACGAAGGAACTAGCGGATGACGGATGATGCTCACAGGCGAACACGGACACGCGGCCCCATCAGGCCCGTCGTGACCTGCTCCGAGGAATGGCGTACGACAGGTAACCGCCGTCATCCTCGGGGGCGAGCCTGTCTCTGGATCGGACTGTCCTGCGGGCACTATCACCAAAGAATGGTCCGGCTAAATCGCGACAAGACGGTCACGGCGCCGAAGCAGCTTCGATGCGATGATTGCAAGATGAGTGCCCCAGGGACAACTGCGGTGCACCCGTGATGCATACTTGCCTCGCGGCCATCTACACGGACGACATGAACGGCATCGGAGTCGCAAGGAATCGTTGTTGGTGCGGCGCTCCTGCTGTCCACGCGGAGCATTGGTACGAAACCACGCGCGCCTGGTGCGAGGAGCATACGCCGTGGTCCGGCCATTTCGAGTGGTGCGGCGACAGGCTGGTCGCCGGGGATGATCCGTGCAAAGCGTTGCTCGCGCGACTGAGGGGGCAGCACGAGCGGGAGGCTTCCACTTGGTGGGCGGAATGAAGTGGTTCGGTGAGTCGTGGGGCGCGCCTGTGTGCACCTCGGAGAGCGAGGCGCCGCGTCCGAGCGCGCCGTGCGCGTACTGCAACGGCGCCATTCTTGAGCGCGACTGCGGCGTCATCCTGCCGTTCTCGGGAGGCCCGGACGACCCTCCCGAGTTGCCGTACCACCGGTGGTGCCTGATCGACCTGCTCGGCATCACCGTGAGGGACTTCGGATGACCCTCCGTGACGACGTGCGCTGGCTTCGCGAGGCGGCCGACGGCCTGCTCGTTGGTTGGCTGCCGCCGCGCCTGCCGAAGTGGAGCACGAGCGAGGGCGAACAGCTCGGGTGGCTCGTGCTGCTCCTCTGGCGGAAGTACTACGACGCGAGCATGGAGCGCTTGGCAGCGCAAACAGAGGCGGCCCGGCTTGCCGGCGACGTGGATGGTCTCCGAGAGGCGAATGCGCGTCTGACCGATGTCCTAGACGCGGACGAGCGCGCCGCAGCTTTCGACGCGCTCTCTCAGGCCAACCGCCCCATCGGGTACTACTGGATCGTGGACGATAACAGGCTGCAACTCGGCTACTGGGACGGGAACGGCTGGTGGTCGGCACTGTGGCCCGGCGGCTACCTGACGGATGGAATGGGGAACCGCCCCCTCCAGGTCGTATCCCGGCAGCTCCGGGCGCCGGTGCTACCGCCCGGCGCAACCGAGACGTAACGTTACGGCCTTGCCGTCCAGCCGCGGCGGAACCCGGCGCCACAATGGCAGTAGCGGCAGCAGTGGCGTCATGGCATGATGCGTGCAGAGATTGGCGTTATGGCAACCAAGCGAACCAACGAACAACTGGCGACCCTCGGGGCTCGGATCCGTGATGCGGTCACCGAAGCCTACCTGGAAACGGGGAAGTCGCTCGACGCGCCGGCCATCGCCGCTCGACTCGGCTGGTCGGAAAGCAAGTTGCGTATGGTCATGGAAGAGCTGCGCGGCGCTCCCGCAGGCGTTCACGCCCACCGGGACTACCGCGATAGTTCCTCACGGCAGGTGTTGGTATACGCGCCCGCGACCTGGCACCTTCGAGACCTGTTGAACGCAGCCCGAGCGGCCGCAAAGAGCGCGTCGTGAAGCCGAATACCGGCTTGGTCGTCGGTGATCGCGTCAAGCTCCGTAATCCGGCGACGCTTCAGGGGTCGTTCGCGGTCGGGCGCGTCGTCGAGGTGATAAATGAGTCCCTCGTGACCGTACGTTGGCCGGCGAGTACGCGCGTAACTCAGCTCGCCAAAGACCTTACCCGCGTTGACAATGAGCGGGGCGCGTCGTGAAGACTCTAGTTCTGACCGACGATCAGTTCGACGTGCTTCAAGGGATCCTTGAGGCGCGACGCACCGAAGCCCGGTTCCTGTCCGAATACAAGCGATCCAAGGCGGTGCGCCTGGGGCACTTGGCCATTGTTCGAGAGACCGAGGAGCTGTTGCAGGCATTCGAGGGCGCGAAGTCCGGAGCAGTTCCATGAGCGGCTCTCTCGACGAACGCATCCTCGCCGCGCTCGCGGACCCTATCGCTGCGCTCCGCAAGCGGGAGCTGGACGATGCGATGTGGGCTGGCGACATGGACCGGCTCCAAGAGTTGGCCTCGTGTAGGTGCTGCTGCGCGGATCACACGTTCGAGGGGTGCGAGGCGCGGGACTGGGGCGGCTGCCGCGGACAGAACACAATGACCCGAGCTGAGCGCGAGTCTTGGCTGCGCCACTATCAGTGGTTTCACGGCATGACAGAAGACGAATTCTACGGAGGAGGGTAAGATGCTGCGCATGGAGCCCGAACCGGAATCGCTCACGGAGCTGCTCCTCCTCGCGAGCGAGGAGCTACGAGCCATTACAGAGGGAACACGCAAGCTGGTCGACGGCGAACCGAACGACACCATCGCGCCTCCGGACGGCCAAGCCGAGGTACAACCGTGAGCGCGCGCACGCTTCGCACTCGGGACGTGAAGAGCGCGATGGCCGGGCTTCGCGCCGGGCAACGCGTCGCGCTCGAAGTCCCGCCCGGGTCTATCGAGATCGCCGAACGGTTGCTCACGGAGGCGCTCCCGTCACACGTGCGCGGGCACATCCGCGTGGTCGGCTCCGAAGCCGTCGAGCGCGCGGGCTGCATCGAGCTGCGGACGACCCGCAAGGGCGCCAAGGTTGGCCTCTACCACTCCGCCGAAGCAGGCATGGAGACGGACCCTGAGTATCCCTACTCCACCGTCTGCGAGACGCACAACACGCTCGTCTGCCACAAGACTCGGCGTCTCGCCGAGCAGTGCCTCTCCGACCCGGCAATGTGGTGCGACGAGTGCCGGGCTTGAGCCAACCGCGGGTTAAGGAACTCCGGCGCAGCGTGCACGTGCAGCGACAGTTCGACGTGGAACCTCTCGGTGACGGGAAGGAGCGCCACACGTGCCGCGAATGCAGGACGCGCACAATCGTGCGATTCGCCCCGGAGGGCACTGATGCCACCGTGCTCGCGCGCCTGAACGACTCGCGCGGCCACGACGGCGTGGAGGGCATCTGCAAGACTTGCTCGCGGCAGCTCGCGGCAGAGCGTTACCCAGAGGGCCGGGACCAGTGGCGGTGCCCGATCTGCAAAAAGCTTCTGGTGCTGCGCCCGACCACTGAGACGGCAGACACATTCCGCGCTCGATGCGCGGAGCACGAACGCCAGGGGAACATCTGCCGAGCAGAGATGCTGGGCAAGCGCCTGCACGCCGAGGGGCTGGTGCCGCTCCGCACCATGGACGGCCACGACTTCGTATTTACCCATAACGCCCTGAAGGGCGCAGGGCTCGTTACGCAGCACCAGACGCACGTCGTGATGGATTATGTCCGGTCGACCCCATGGGGACCGCGCTGGGCGGCGCACTATGACACCTACCTGTTCCGGCAACTCAAGCTTCCTCTGACCCGGCGAATCGCGGCACTTATCGAGGCGGCAGCGACGGCCGAGAGCCGAGACAGCGCCGTAGCGTTTGTGGCGCTTGCCGAGGTGCCGGTTGACCTGGACGGCTTCCCGTGACAGCTTTGACAGCATGACGACGACGGATGAGGGCTCGGGCCCCGACGTGACTGCGCTCCGCGCGGCGATCCAGAAGGCCGATCGCTTGATCGCGCACTACCAACAGGGTATCGGCCTCGCGAGCGAGCTGAAACGCACGCTCGTGCTGCGCCTGCTCCACACGCAGTACCCGCGCCTGAGCATAGCCGAAGAGGCGAAGCTCCTGAAAGGCTACGGCGTTCCTGTCGCGCTCCCTAAAACGTGACGGTTCCCACCCTCCGGAAGTAACCTCATTCGCATGGCCACGAGCACGCGCTATCTCGGCTTCTGCCCCGTCTGCCAGGGCGACTTCAAAGTGCGCGGCGGCGCACTGGTGCATCACGGTTACCGGCGACCCGGCATCGGCTACATCGTCGGCGATTGCCCTGGCGTCGGCTTCCCGCCGTTCGAGACGAGCACCGCGGCTTGCGAGGCGTACCTGAAGAGCCACGTGCTTCCCGCCATCCGAAGCGCGGAGAACAGGATCGGTCTCCTGACCCGCCCCGACGGCCCTCCGCGGCTCACGTTTGACCACTACGACCTTGCGCAGCGCCGAGTACTCCGTGCTCCACACTCACGCATCCCGGAAACGATCCAACTTACGCGTTCGGAGGCCGATGCGCTCGCCGCCCAACTCCCCTCGTGGGACCGCCACCGGTACTCGTGGGAGGAGCGCCTCCGTGAGGCCATCGAGACCACGGAGAAACAGCTCCGTTTCTGGGAGAGCGAACGCGCGCGCATGGACGGCCTGGTCGCGAGTTGGCAGCCACGCCCGCTCCGTACCGTAGAGGAGGAGGTCGCCAAGGCGACAGAGGCTCGAACGGAACGCGAGCAGCGGAAGACAGCCGAGCGAGAGCTGCTCATGGCGGAGGCGCTCGTGAGCCTTCAGCAGCGTATCGACAGCGCGGTGACGCACCGGCGTCCCGAAACACTGGAGTCGCTGTTCAGCGACGGGTACCGCAAGCTCGAAACACTGAGCCGCTACGAGCTGAAGCGCAACGACGTGCTGCGGCTACTCGACCGGGACCACGTTTGGCGGGCGTTCGGCCTCATCCGCCCTGACGGGACGTACCTGGGCGACTGGAAAGAGATTAGCGCCGCATTCGAGCCCTGGAGCCACTACCACCAGGGCACGCCCAGGGCGTTCCCGGTAGAGCTGGGCGGCGGCAAGGCCAAACTGCGCCGCTAGGCGCCCCCTGGCTTTGCGAGTGCGCCGGGTCGTGATAGACCTGGCGTCACTGGCAGCACTCGCATGGCGAACACCGAGGATCTCAACTACTGGAAGCAGGAAGCGCTCAAGGCGCGTGACGAGCTGCGGCGTCTTCAGCGCGCGCACGCGGTCCTGATCCACCGCGAATGGTTCGCGGTCCAGGCCGAGAATCCCGGCCGGAACATCGCCGACGCGGAGGGTCGCTACAAGCTGTACTTCTGCGACCGGAACGGCACGTTCCCTTGCTGTACGCTCGGTCCCAAGGACGTTCTGCTCGTAGGGCGGTACACCGGCGAGCCTGAGCGAGAAGCCGCCGTAGCGGCGCTCGCGGGGGAGGACCCATGAAGCAATCTCAGGAACAAGCGGACCTGGCAACGATGTCGAGCGGCGATCTGGAAAAGGAACTTGTCACCGCGGAGCTAAGTGCATTTGAGGAAGGCCGCGCACTAGCGTCCGTGCTGTGCACTCTGCAAGATTCGGGCATGAATGCGGTCGCCTTCGATCACGCGATGGTTGCACACTCGATGACGAAGGCGCGAGCCGCCGAGGAACGAGCGACACGGGCTAAGGCAGAAAAGCGTCGGAGAATGTCGTGAATGACGGTAGCCGCGCTACGCACCGAGCTGGAGCGCGAGGAAGCGCTCCTGGGACTCACCCTGATGCGTCGCGCGAAACTCTGGGAGCGCTGGGACATTGCCGAACCGCTCGTGACCGCGCATCTTCCCGTGGGCACAATGATTCGCCTACCGGCGTCGCTTATGCCGGATTGGTACCGCGCACTGTGGTTCGACCCAACGCAGCTCGACGGGCGCGTTATGGTCGGAGCGATGACGCAATGGTTCCTACGGATGAAAGGCGTCTCGCCTGGCCGGCTCATCCTCGATATGGACTTGACCGTGAACACCGAATGGTTCCTCGACGCCGTGCTCGCCGGCTTGGTCGGGGACTCGTCGTGACCCTGGCGGAGATTCGAGAAGTGCTGCTGCGGGAGCTGGCTGCGCGTGCGCTCAGCGACGGCGATCTCTCGGGCTTCGCTCGTGACGTGCTGCTCAAGCGGGTGGGCCTTCCCCTTATCCTCCGGAACGTACACCGTGGTCACCGGATCCAGTGGCAGGATCGTATCAGCGGCGACGCGCTGCTCGTCGTCGAGCGCGTCGAGAAGGATCGGGTGCTGTTCGACAGCCCTCGCCTTTCAGTTGCGATGACGGACTTCTGCAAGGCAGTAGTAAACGCACAGGCGCGGGATCCGTGAGCATCGCGACTCTGAAAGAGGAGCTGCTGCGCGAACTCGTGGTGAGCGCGCTCGATGACGGCCCGTTCGTCCCCGTGGGCGCCGGCACCGACCTGCTCGATTGGGTAGGCGGTCCGCCCAATGTGTTCCATCGTGCTTGGGTGTTCACCGACAAGGGCCCCGGGCTGATCCGTGCGCACGTGAAGGAAGGGGAACGATTCTGGTTTGCGCCTGGAGCGTCGCCCATCGCCGCTCCAACTCAGCGCGGCTGGGTTGTGACCGCTGAGGTTCTGGACGCGGTCGAGCGCGATATCGCGTCGTTCTTGGAGAACGTGCTCGCGGGGCACGTGTGGGACGCCCCATGAACCTCGATGGCTTGAAGCGCGAGACCGAGAAGCGTCTTGCGCGTATCGAGACCAGGCTGGCGTTCTACGCGCTCAAGGACGATTCGCGGGGCCTGGATCGGCTGCGCTACAGGCGTCTCTCCAGCGTCGACGTGGGCAAATATCTCCAGCCCGGAGAGAGGATCGACCTGCATCGCTCGATGATGCCGCCCGACGAGACGGGCTGGCACGAGGCGCCTCGGATCTTCCATTGGGAGGAGTGGACAACCTTGGCGGTCGAGCACCTTGGCGACTGCGTGCGGGTGCTCGTCCACGGCTACGGCAATTTGCCCATCCCCCGGGGCGACTTCGTCCGGGCCGTGCTCACCGGGCACGTGCGCGCCCCACTGAATGCGGCGGCTGAGCCGACCGTCGCGGGTTCCACATGTTCTGGCAGCTAGACGACGACGACTGGCGCGAAGCGTTCGGCAGCGCAGGCGAGGAGGTTATCTACGGCGCGCCCGAGGCGAGCGTGAATCCGGTGCCCGGATCCAGGGCCACTAGCGCCCCATTCCGTCGCGCCGATGTCACCCTATTACTCGGGCTTACCCCCGGAGAACCCGACGGCGCGGATTGGGTCTGCGCCGGCCGTCTCAACGATGGCCGCTGGTTCTGCTTGCGCGCCGGCTGCGCCTACAGCGGTTGGGACGTCAGTAGCATTGGACACGCCTCCGTGGCGCTGTCCCTGGCTGATCTGCTGCGACTCGGAATGGACGCCGGTGAGCGCTCGCGGTGCAGCCTGAACGTCGATCTGGCCATGCTGGAAGGCGCCGACGACGAGTACGTGGAGCGCGAGATCGCTCTCCTCGCGCTCCGTGGCTGAAGGGAAGGTTGCTACCAGTGCTGCCGTAGGCTAGAGTGGCGTCACTCGACCCCCAAAGGAGCAGGCTGCGATGGCTGAAGTTGTAATCTCGACGGAACGGGCGCGCGGCTGCGGATACCGCAAACCGGCAAAGGACGGGGTAGGCATCTACCTAGTAGGCGACGGGCTCGGCGCACCCTGCGGCCTACTGCCGTACCCGCTCGAAGTCTGCCCCTGCTGCGGAGGCGGCATCAAAACGACCCGAGGCTGGACCTGGGTGACCCCGCAACTCTTGTTCGCTGGCGACGTGCTCAGCAAGCTCGCCGGCATCGAACGCGAGTGCGACCGTGCGCGAACCGTCCGGAACCTTCGAGTCGCCGGGGGCGCCGACTGCCCGCGCTGCCCGATCGGCAATCCGCCCGCCGGGCTCCATGGGCTGCTCTGGATTGGAGAGAGTTTCTACCCGACGCCAGACGAGTTCACGCGCGAGTCCGGCACGCAGGGCGTGAGCCGCAAGATCAAGGCGGTTCCGAAGGGCTTCAAGCTCGGCGAGACGTGGGTGCTACTCGCGCACCGCAAGGCGGTCCGTAACCCCGCGACTGGCGAGCGAGAGTTCCCGGGGATATTCTCGATGTTCCTCCCGCGAGGCATCGACCTGGTGATCGCTGACGAGAACGCCGTTCCCGAGAAGGCCGAGCGACTTGTCGAGAAGATCGGCGACGGCGCGCGGATCGTGAAGGTCGTGCGCGACGTCGACGTACAGCTCGACCTGACCAAGACGGACGAGGCGACGCAGCCGGAGGCGCCGTGACGGCGATGGTACTCGAACTCCGGCTCAAGCTTCGGCTCACCATCCGTGCTGCCATCATCGAGCACTTGCGTTGGGAGGCGTACAACATCCCGAGCACGGTCGACGAACTCGCGGACGGTATCGGCCGCAACCGCGGCGCGGTTCGGCGCGTAGTCCGCCGAATGTGTGCAGACGGTACGTTGGCGCAATTCTCAGGACAGGAGGCGCGGTACATGTTGGCGGGGGACAGCGGCCCAGGGGCGCGGTTCCTCCCCGTGGGCGCTCCGGAGGAGGTACCCTGAACCCGAGGGGCGGGACCGAGGCCGATGTCCTGAACCTGGTCTCTCCGGGCCTGGGCATGGCTCCCTGGCCGCCGACCTACCAGGAACGGCTCCCCGTGCTCCGGGACCAGCTCGACGGCTTAGGAAGGCTCCTCGGGCCGCTCCACGACGCCCACCGGGCCTTCGCGGCGCTCGGCGGGGACCGGGAGGCCGCGGCGTCGGAGACCTGGCGGCTTCCGGCTGGGGCGATCCTGTGGATCCAGGCCGGCTTCAACCTTCGGGTGGACGTAGGCGAGATCGCGCGCGGCGTCATCCCGCAGCCAGACCCGGTCATCTGCCTCGCGTCCGCGCTCTGCAACGATGAGCTGTGGCGCGCCACCATGGTGGTGTTTCAAGAGGCTACGCAGTGGGCGGTGGCGCAAGCGCGCGAGTGGAACGTGAGCGTTCCTGGGTTCGACTGATCCTGCGATACTGAAGGCGACCGTGAGCACCAGCACAAGCAGTCAGAGAGCACGCGGACACCTCAAGCACGCCATGTGGTGTTCGTGCGGCAAGGTCGTTCACGGCAACGGCGCCCGGGCCGCGCACCGCAAGATGCACGAGAGAAAGAAGGACGGTCACTACGGGATGATCTGGCACGAGTGGGCGCGTACGTTTCGAGGAACGGAGCAGCGGCAATGACGAAGAAGACCGACAAGACCAGAATCAGCCTCGGGCCGGTCATCGGCCCGAACGCTCGGCTTGCGAGATGCGAGAGAGACGGGAACGTGCGCACGGTCGTGGTGAAGAAGGCACACGACGGCGTTCCGCTCCACGACGGCGTGGAGCTTGCGAGCGTAGAGAACCCGGACTGCATGTGCGGGCACTGGCAGGACGTCACACCGCTCTACGGTGGCGAGAGTCGAGCCACGGAGAGCGGCCCCGCGCAAGTCGCCAACGAAGCGTACCGCGACGGCCATGATCGCATTTTCGGAAAGAAGCCGACCGTGGGGCTCGCGTGAACGTAACCCGCGCACGCCCTCGAATCCCGACAGCATTGACGCCGCGGTTACCTGCTAGACTCTCCGGGCGTGGCACCCAAGCACCCAAGCGACGACTCCCTGGCGAAGCTCGACGCCCGCTCGCGTGCGCTCGACCCGGCGAAAGCCGCTGAGCTTCAGGAGACGGCCGAGGGGGCAGCGGAGTTCCTCCGTGCTTCCCGAGCCGCCGGCACCCGCTCTGCGTACGCCTCGGACTGGAAGCAGTTCACGGCGTGGATCGAGTCCCACGGCCTCGCCCCGCTGCCGGCGGACCCGCGCATGATCGCCCTCTGGATCAGCCACATGGCGCGCGCCCTGAAGCGCAAGCCGGCGTCGATTCAGCGCATGCTGACCGCCATCGGCACGATCCACCGCAGCGCCGGCTACCTGAATCCATGCGATCAGGAGATCGTCCGCGATGAGATGCGCGGGATCGCCAACACGCTCGGCGTCCGCCCCAAGCGCGCGGCTCCCCTCCTGATTCCGCACTTGGAAGCTATCGTCGCGAGCATGGGCGACGGGCTCCGGGCCGCGCGCGATCGCGCGATCGTACTCGTTGGCTGGAGCGGCGCGATGCGCCGGAGTGAAGTCGCCGCGCTCCAAGCCGAGGATCTCACGTTCCTCGACAAGGGGGTGAGCGTCCTCATCCGTCGGAGCAAGACGGACCAGCAGGGCAAGGGCGAGCACGTTGCGTTGTTCTACGCGACACGCACGGCCTTGTGCCCCGTGCGGGCGGTCCAGGACTGGATGCGCCAGGCGCGCGTTACCGAGGGCCCGCTCTTCCTCCGGCTGAGTAGCCACCGCGCCGAGCCTCAGATCATCGCCGATCCGCTGTCGCCCGAAATGATTCGGTACATCGTGCAGACCTGGACCACGCGGGCCGGGGTGCAGCCCGAGCAGATCGGCGCGGTGTTTTCGGCCCACTCGCTGCGCGCTGGATTCATCACCGAGGCGGCCCGCAACGGGAAGGCCGAGTGGACGATCGCGAAGCAATCGCGCCACAAGAGCGCCGACGTACTGCGCTCGTACATCCGCGTGGCCGACACTTTCGAAGGCAACGCGGGCGAGGGGCTGCTGTGAGCGCAGGGGGCCTTGCGCCGACCGAGTTGTTTGCGCAGCTCCACCGGCGCATCACCAGGCCATCTCGAACGAAGCTACGCCAGCACGCCGTAGCCGCTCTCGCCGGTGAGCGCGCGTGGGAGCATTTCTGGCAGAACGAGCTGATTTCGTTCCGCGGCGGCCCGACGCCGGTGGTCCGCTACCGCGGACGGGAATACCTTTTGCTGCTGAGCGCGGATCGCATCTCACTCGTCAGACGGAACGGTCGCTTTTTTGTCCCAACAACGATTAAGCCATACAGTTACGGCGGGTTCGTCGAGATGATACGGAGCGGCAAGATATTCGCGCCGGCGCATGATGCCCGCTGGTGAGCGCCCGAACACGGACGTGCTCGCCGAGCACGACGACGAGCACTGCGCCTGCGGCTGGGAGCGCGTCCTGGAGATTGACTTCGAAGGCATCCCGCTGGCTGTCATGGCCACGTTTCCGCCCTCCTTCACGGTGCTGTACCGCTGTCCCCGCTGCGGGCTCCAGTGGAGCGTACACTTCGACAAGGAGAACTGACGTGGAGGATGCGCGAATCGTCTGGGATCGCGAGTGCGCCTTCGCTGCGCTCTTGGGCCTGCGCCTCTGCCCGCGGCACCGGATGCCGTGCTGGGTTTGCTGCCTGCTGCACACTCTGACGGGCACGCTTCGCAGCGTCGCCGAGGGACGCTTCGATCGGTTCGCGGGTTTCGGGATCTTCACATGGGCGGAGGATACTGACGGGCACTTCGCGCGCTCGTGCGCGTCCCGTGGGCTGATCTGTCCGCACCACCACGGTGCCCTGACCGCGGATTACCGGCGGCGCCTATCTACGGATGCCGACCTGTACTGGTACGCCGAGTTTCCTCCACCGTCGCTCACTGGCAATGGGCCAAGTCGCGGGGAGTGGCAGCTAGGACCGCTCACTACCACGCCGGTGACACCGGCAAGGAAGGTGAGCGATGGCGAATCACAAGCGGAAGCGACAGAAGAATCGGCGAGCAGGATGTTTGTTCTGTAAGCCATTCAAACGAGTAGGCCAGAAGAACGGCTGGGACGCGCAGCGGCGTCAAGAGAAGCGGGCAAGACTCGCGGAAGCTGAGCAAAAGCACGAAGCTTGACGGCGTTCGCTGCCTCTGGCAGCGTTGGCGTCATGGTCTCGATGGCAGACGTCGTAGAGGGCGCCGAGCGCTGGCACGTGCAGCACGCGGACTGCCTCTTCGCGCTCTCGTGCCTTCCCGATGCGTGCGTGGACGCGATCGTGACCGACCCGCCATACGGGATCGGCTCGCGCGAGCCGCGCCTGCCCGAGATCCTCGCGTACCTGAATGGCGAAGAACTGGACACCGGCGGCGACTTCATGGCGAAGCGGTGGAGCGTGCCGAGCGTCGGTGTCTGGCAGGAGTGCCTGCGCGTGCTCAAGCCGGGGGGCCACGTCCTTTCCTTTGGAGGCACGCGCACGTTCGACCTGATCGCGCTCGGCCTCCGGGCAGCGGGCTTTCAGTTTCGGGACACGATCACCGTGGACGGCGTGCTGCGCTGGGTGCAGTCGCAGGGAATGCCGCATGGACTCGACATCGCGAAAGCAATCGACCGTCTTCTAGGCGTCGAACCCACGATCATCGGAACCCGTGTTCTCACTGGCTCTGCCGCTCTCTCTCCCGGGGAGAAAGGCGGCTTCACCTACGCGGCCGGTACACGTAGCGCGGGCCGCAAGAAGGAAGTGCCGATCACGGCGCCATCGTCTTCCGAGGCGCAAGCGTGGGACGGATGGGACGTTGCTTTAAAGCCCGTCTATGAGCCGGTGCTCGTGTTTCGCAAACCCCTCGATGGCACCGTGGCCGAGAACGTGCTCGCGCACGGAACGGGGGGCTTGAACGTCGGTGGGTGCCGCGTGGCAGTAAGCGCGAGCGATACGGTCGACACGGATCCTCTCGCCACCAGCAAGGGTCGCTGGCCGCCCAACGCATTGCTCTGCCACCTACCGGGCTGTCGCCCGCGCGGGACGAAGCAGGTCAACGGCGACAACCGTGGCGATCTCGCCGGCAGGCGAGCTGGAGGCTTTGCCGACGTGGGCGCGCCCAGCGGTGACCCGAGACCCAACGCGCGTGTCTACGGAGATGCGGAGATTCCCGTCTACGAGTGCTCACCGGGCTGCCCGGCCGCTGCTCTCGACGAGCAAAGCGGCGAATGCCCCGCTGGCATCGCCGTGCAGCGCAACGGCGGCGGCGGCAAAATCTTCGGCGGCGAGAACACGCGCGGGGCCGTACCGGACTCTGGGTACTCAGATACCGGCGGCGCAGCGCGGTTCTTCCCGCAGTTCGAGTGGGATCCGGTGCTCGACGGGCCGAGCTTTCTCTATGTTCCGAAGGCGTCCGTGGCAGAACGCGATGCCGGACTCGATGATGCTACGCCTTCGCGCCAGGTGCGCCTCCGTTCTGACCTATCGGAGGAGCAGCGGCGACAAGTCCTCGCTCAGCTACGACTTCACGGAGTACACCTCTAACATGCTCTTGCTGACGCAGGAGATCGTGCTCCCAAATTCTCAGGACGCGGTAGCCGCATTTTGTCAGATAGGCGTCCTGGGAGCGGTCGAGCCGTATCCTCCGTGTTTGGGTTGCATTTGGAACCGGAAATCGCCTGGGGTTTCCGTGCCAATAGTCGCCATCGAACTGAATCACGAGCCCAAGCGCAGGCACGAAAGCATCCACGCAGAACTTGCCCGCAAGCAGATGTTGTCTGAGAAATGCTGCTCCGGTTTCGCGCAGCAGGTCATAACCGATGCGTTCTATGCGTGTCTCCTTGTTACTTTGCTGGTCGGCGACCATCCGCAACATCTGTTCGCGGCGTTTCGGGTCAGCATCTCGGCAGGCGAGCGAGCAATACACAATGTTGTTCGCTTTCTGACGGGACGGAGACCACATGAACGTAGCGCGGCAGATTGTGCATATGTGCGTAGTCTTATTTCGGGCCTGCCACTCATTGGCGTGACCCACGGAACAAAAGAAGTGCGTCGCTCGCTCGGCGCGGTTCCGTGGCAGATATACGGCCACAGCACAGACAGCACATTGCACGTTACGTCCCGTTCTTCGGCCGGGGCGAGCCGAGCGCCGATAGCAGCCGATGGAGCAGTATCGTTGCCTTGGGCCGAGATGGTCGGTGCGTACACGACCACAGCCGGCGCACTGGATCGTCCGTACTTTATTACCCAGCCGTCCCTTCATGAGAAACCGGAAGGAATACTAGCATCATGAGAGATGTCTTCGACGAGTCAGAGGTTCCCGGCGAGCTACGGGAGTTTTTTGAGCCGGTAGGAGGCGGCGATGGGGTGGGAGGGCATAACTCCCACCCCACCTGAAGCCGTTAAGCCAATCAATCTGATCCGCTGGCTCGTGCGGCTTGTCACGCCCCCCGGCGGGCTCGTTGTCGACCCGTACGTCGGCAGCGGCACGACGGGAGTCGCTGCGATGCGCGAGGAGGGCGGCTTTCGCTTCCTCGGGATCGAGCGTGACCCGGAGTACGTGCCCATTGCGGTCGCTCGGATCCGCCACGTTGCCGGCGGGCAGTATCGCACTCCAGCGGAGATTGCGACCGAAGCGGCCGCAGCGCCCGATGGACAGCCGAAGCAGCTTCCGCTGTTCTGACCCCGGGTTCTTGACTCCCTCCGACACCTCTGGCAGCATTGGCGGCACGATGGCTAACTTCGGCGGAATGGGCGGAGTCAGCGGCGGCCGGCCGCGCGACTCAGAGGATCGTTTCGAGGAGGCGGTGGAGCGCTCCATGGGCGCTCGGCTGCGCGCGGAGTACGCGGCCGGTGAGCGCGGCAACGCTACACACGGCTTCTTCGGATCGTCCTGTCTGGGCGCGCGCCTCTGGGGCTCTCTGGCGAATGGCGACTGGACGCACACGAGCGGGGACACCGCGGGCTACTCGTTCCGCGCCGCAGGCGACCTGATTGCCGCCATCGTCGGCGTCGGCGACTACATGGACTGGTACTGTACCGCCGACCATAGCGTCTGCGACCCAGAGGTCGCTGAGCTTCTGGGTCGTGAGGGCTGGCGGTACAGCATGGACACTGCGGGCGGGTGATGTACCAGGGGCCCGTCGCCAGAATACGCGAAGCGATAGAGCGCGAGCGCTCCGTGCTGGCGCTCGCGGGCGAACCGCTGGACTCGCTGGAGTCATGCCAGGTCGCCGCACGTGTGCTCCGCGCGTCACTCCTCACGCCCTGGAGCCCGATAGTCGGCCCGTGCCGACCCTGGCGCCTCGGCACCGATATGGTCGGCCCCACGTGGTTCTGGAACGGGCTAGCGCGCGTGGTGAACGATCCGGACGTCGAAGGGCTCGTGCATGTCTGGACACGCAAGGCGCACCGAGCGTGGCGGTGCCACTATCTCTCAACCGGCTCTGTCGCGGCCGGGATCCTCCGGGGTGAGGTAACCGACGCATGGAGGTGAGGGCCGTCACTGAGCGCCTGCCGCCCGTGGCAGCGATTCGCGCTGCGATGGAGCGCGAGCGGGCCCTGCGTGCCCTGGCCAATACGCCGCTGTTCCTTGAAGCCGACTACTTGACGCGCGCACTGATCGACCGTCTCCGCTGGCCCCGCGATGGTACGCGCAAACCATGGCGGATCGGTCTGGCGATGATCGGGGGCCCCAAAGCGCCGTGGGCCGGGATCGGCAACGTCGTGAAGGCGTGGTCGTCGCCGCGCTACTGCACGGTCTGGCGCAAGGTCCCGATGGAGCTGCACCCAGAGATGCGGCAGTGGAAACACCAGATGGCGGACGCTCAGGATGTCGCGCTCGCCATTCTCCTCGGTCACATCACGGATGCGTACCCGTGATGTTGCTGAACTGCACCAACTGCGACGACCTGGTCGTTCTTCTGACGGAGCGCCAGCGCTCCTGCCTGTGCGGACGCTCCACGGGGCGACTCACGGATATGGTGGGACGCGTACCCGTGATCACTGGTCCGTCCCGCCTCGCGGAGATCCCGTGGGAGGAATACGACGGGGCGCCAGGCGGTGGCTGGCAGCGGTGGCGGCTCTTACCCAAAGGGGCTGGCCGGTGAGCGCGCCAGGTGAGGCGGTGATCACCGGCGTCGCGCTCCTACTGATCGGGTTCGGCGTGTGGGTGATCTATCGTCACCGACTCGAACGGCTCCGCGAGCGCGCGGCGTCGGCGCTAGCCGGCTATCGACCTGTCGCCCCGCTGCCGTTAGTGACCCTGCGCCTCGGCATGACTGGACCGCACGTTCGGTACTGGCAGGAGCACCTCCGATGGCTCGGCTATGCCGTGCAGGTCGACGGCGCGTTCGGCGCCGAGACGCTCAGAGCCACCCAGGCCTTCCAGCGCCGTTGCGGCCTGGCCGATGACGGCATGGTCGGGCCGGCGACATGGCTCTTTGGCCATGCGCCGCTGCGTCCGCACCGTCGGAAGGGTTGACAGCTAGCGGCGGCACTGGCAGCATTGGCGGCGCATGGAGCCCCTCCTCCCTTTCTGGCCGTACCTCAGCGCCGCGGCTTTCGTCGTCGCGGCAATTGGCTACGCGCTCCGACTGCTACAAGAGCGCTACACGCAGGCTCGTCTCGAACGGGCCCTATTCGCTCTCGGCGGAGAGATCCCGGACTGGGAGAAGCGCGCGCGGGTGCTGGAGGATCGGGCAGATCGCGCCGAGCTAGAGGGCGACGCGAGCGGAGCCGCGAACAATCGCAAACAGGCCCGGCGGGTCCGCATCGTCGCGCGTCGGCGGCTCCGTAGTGGTCGGTCCGCGTTGCCATCATGACCACGCTCGTACTCGCCGGGCTGGCTGCCGTAAGCGTTGCCATCGGCTACGCGCTCCGGCTGCTACAGGAGCGCTACGCGCAGGCTCGTCTCGAACGAACCTTATTCGCCCTCGGCGGAGAGATCCCGGACTGGGAGCGGGCAGCCCGCAAGCTGGAGGACGAAGCAGACCGAGATGAGATAGAAGACTGGAGCACCGCTTCCGACAAGCGACAGAAGGCCCAGCGTGTCCGCCGCGTCGCGCGGCGGCGTCTCCGTACCGGTCGGGCCGCGTTACCATGAGCGCGCTCGTGCTCACCGTGAACGTCGCTGGCGGGACACTCTGCGCTTCGCTTGGCTACTTCGCGCGCGGGCTGGTCGAACGCTACCTGGAGGTGCGACGGGAACGAGCCTTGCTCGCTATCGGCGG
>WNFL01308705.1_pt2 | contig 84358 bp, 75 predicted proteins | sample 5400361 | NCBI WGS metagenome assembly WNFL01 (sample SAMN13153351, study PRJNA577476) | soil metagenome | isolation source: 40 cm soil on Douglas fir-dominated hillslope | place: USA:California | collected 2013-09-17 | reverse complement strand
GGAAAAGGGAAACGTTTCCTGCTTTGAGCAAGCGGCTGGCATTTTCCCAGTCTGGCGCCCTTAACCCTTACCCTATCGCTTTGGGTAGTTTGCTATTGGATTGCTGCATCATTGCCTTTTATCTCTGTCACATGCTCCCATTCGGGATCACCCGTACGGAGAGGCGAATCCGCGATACATGATTTTGCGACAGGCTACTGCCCAACACCGCATGAAGCGGACGCTTCGCTGCGCTCACCCCGCTGGAGAATGCCCCGCTAAAAGCGTGCGGGACAGGCGGGGCAGGCCGTTAAACCGGCTTTGTCCGCTCGAAGTTCTGGTTCCGTCTCGGAAGCTGGTTCTCGGCGAAACGCCGCTAAGCCAAACCGTTGGGCCGCTCTCGCTCAACAGAAAGGTTTTGCTAATGAGTGATTTTCAATATTTTCTAAAGTGGTTATCTGAAAACTCTTGCTTATCAATGCGTGCAGCCGAGATCACAGGCCGCAAGCCTGCGCACGACATATTGGAGGACCGATGAAGGCGGCCACAATCGCGCGTTATGGGTCACCCGGCGTGATCGAGGTACGCGACGTCCCCGTGCCGGCGCCTGGACCAGACGAGGTGTTGGTCCGGGTCCATGCCGCGTCGGTCAACAGGTCCGATTGCGGCGAACTCCTTCACCCAACACTCATACGGCTGCTGACTGGCACCGGGCGATCGCGACGAAACATCCTCGGCATGGATTTCGCCGGAACAGTCGAAGGTGTTGGCGCGGCGGCCAGCCTGTTCAAGCCCGGAGACCGCGTTTACGGATTGTGCGGGTCCAGGAACGACGGTGCCCAGGCGGAATACTTCTGCATGCCTGAAACCCGGGCGATCGCGCATATGCCCTCGAATCTGCGCTTCGATCAGGCCGTCGTCTGCGAAGGCGCCTTTTACGCCAATCCGATCATCGAGCATTTCGCCCTGAAACCCGGCCACAGGATCCTGATCTACGGCGCATCCGGCGCGATCGGCACGGCAGCGCTTCAACTCGCCAAATATCGCAGCGCCGAGATTACTGCGGTCGTGGCAGGCCGCCACCTCCAATTGGTCCGGTCGCTGGGAGCCGACCTCGCGGTCGACTACACTACCGACGCATTCGACCAGCTTGGCCGCAGCTTCGACTTCGTTCTGGACGCGGTGGGAAAGCTGGGCATCCGCCGATGGCGGCAATTGCTCAAGCCCGGGGGCGTCTTCGCGACGACGGATCTCGGACCCAAGGCACAGTATTTGCCGTTCCTGCTCTGGTCGGGGATCACGGGAAACGGGCGGTTCGTGGTTCCTTTGGCGAAGCGGGGAAGCGGGCAGGCATTCGTGACCGAACTACGGGACAAGATCGAAGCGGGCCGGTTCATTCCCGTCATCGACCGCAGATATCCCCTCGCCGAGATCGCTGATGCCTATCGTTACGTCCAGACCGGAGAGAAGGCTGGCGTGGTCGTCATCGACATCGTCACGGAAGGTCGGCCTGCCGAGCCCGTGTGAAGAACGCTCAGGCGGATAGAGCGCCGTTTCCCCGCTCGGCCTGCTCGACCACAATCCAACGTACTTCACCTCTGTCATTGCTGAGACGCAGGTCCGGCGCCGCACTTCGGGCTTTCTCGTGGCCAATCTGACCTACAGCCCCGCCGACTCGGAGGGTGTCATCGTGCCTCTGTCTTCCTAGCCCGTAAATTGGGTTATAAGCACGAACGCGAGTACGAAATACTAATGTATCGAGGAGCACCAAAATAGCCTATAGTTCTGCTATGCACAAAAAACGCCCAACACTGTCTCAAGTAAGTGTCTTGAAAGGCAAGAGCAAAACGCGCCCAACATCAGCTGCAGCGGACCCCAAAAGAGCTAGGGCAGGCAGTGGCTCTGCCGCTCACCGGCAGCTTCCGGGAGCCAAACTTCCGAGTTCTGTCAGAACTCGGAAGTTTTTTAGCCTGCAGGCGCGGCGAAGAGCGGGTGGAAACCCACCTGTCGGGTGCTCAGGAACCCGAAGTCGATCCAACAACAACGCGCCATCCTTAGCTAAGGATGGCGCGTCTTCTATCGTTCGTTCGTCATTTATTTGGTTTTGATGTTGATCGTCTTCGGGCGGGCCTGTTCGGCCTTGGGGACGGTGACGGTCAGGACGCCGTTCTCGAACTCGGCTTTGGCCTTTTCGGTCTGTACCAGGGCCGGCAGCAGCACGCTGCGTTCGAACGAGCCATAATGCTGTTCCTTCAACTGGTAACTGACATCCTTGACTTCGTCGTTCTGGTTGAACTCACCCTTCAGGGTCAGGATGTCGCCGCTGACGGAAAGCTGCACGTCCTCGGCTTTGAGGCCCGGCAGGGCCGCTCTCACCACCACGCTGTCATTGGTCTGGTACAGGTCGATGGCGGGCGCATGCCCGTTGTGAATGCTGACCGGGTTGGTGAAGGCATCATCGAACAACCGGTCCATGGCTTCGCGCAGAGTCATCCTCTCGCGCATCGGTTCCCAAGGGATTAGATTGGACATGTTTCGCTCCTTTCGTTTTCCATTTTTTGGTTATTTTGTTTTTGAGGGGTTTGGTTGGGATGATCATCCAGCATCCAATATACAGGACTTGCATTAAAAAAACGCAAGTCTTGTATATGCATTTCGTTAAAAATCCCCTACGCTATGGGTATGATTGCCTGCCTGGCCGGGTACTAGCCTGCGCCCTCGTCTCTTTTTACGTCCGATTCTTTCGCCTGGCGCCGGAAATCCACAAAGCGGTAGCCTACGCCGCGCTCGGTAAGGATGTATTTCGGGTTGGCGGGGTCTTTTTCCAGTTTCTGGCGCAGGTAGTTGATGTACAGGCGCACGTAATGCGGCTCGTCGCGGTATTCGTAACCCCAGACCTTGGCCAGCAGTTGGTCGTGTGAGACTACCCAGCCGGCATTCTGTACCAGGTGGAACAGCAGGCGGTACTCGGTGGGGCGCAGCTTGACGGTCTTGCCTTCCAGCCAGACCTCGCGGCGGTCGAAATCGATCTTCAGGCGTTCGTCCACTTCGATCAGCCCGTGCATCGAGCCGCTGGCGCTCTCGGTGCGGCGCAGCACGGCCCGCACCCGGCTGACCAGCTCGCGCGGACTGAACGGCTTGGCCACGTAATCGTCCGCGCCCAGTTCCAGGCCGCGCACACGGTCGTCTTCCTCGCTTTTGGCGGTCAGCATGATCACCGGCACGTTGCTGATCTCGCGGATCATCTCCAGCACCTCGAAGCCGTCCAGGTCGGGCATCATCACGTCCAGCAGGATCAGGTCCGGGTTCACGTCGCGCAGCTTTTGGACGGCTTGCTTGCCGTTAAAGGCCTCGCTGACCTGGAACCCGTCGTGCTCCAGGTTCAAGCGGATGAAACGCACCATACGCTCTTCATCGTCCACCACCAGGATGCGGCGGCGCTCAAGTTCCTCTGGCATGTTTTACTCCCGCACGAAGCCGATGATCTGTTCTTCTTCCCCGCCTGGAACGATCTCGATAAAACCGACGCGCACCATCGGCCAGATTACCTGCGTGACGTTGCTCATCAGGTTGGGCAGGTCCTTGCCGTCCCGCCGGCGGGGATTCTTGACCAGGATGTTGGTATCTGTCGTGGCCGGCAGTTGGTCTATCTCTCCCATGATCGGGTCTTCGTTTGCGATGTGGATCAATACGGTTGGCATATTTATTCACCTGTTTATGAAAGGACGACTTGTATTTTTAGTTTCCCAAGCGCTACAACGTCACCGTGGTGCAGGGGTTGTTCGGTGTTCGGCAGCAGGCGCGCGCCGTTCACGTACGTCCCGTTGGATGAACCCAGGTCCATAATGATGGCATTGCCGTTGTTATGCCGGATGACTGCGTGCAGGCGTGAGACGCCGTTCTCGTAGGCCTTGTAGGCCGAAAAGTCGATATCCGGCATGATCGGCTGGTTGTCGCTGATGCGCCCCATGGTGAATTCAGTCTGTTCGACGATGGGCAAAATCTGGCCGCTTTCCAGCATGTGCAGGGAAATCCATGCGTTGCTGTACTTAAGCCTGTCCTCCGAAATCGGGCCTGTGACGAGATCGTCGCCTTCTTCAGGCTCGATTTTCTGCGTGGTCACATTCTCGCTCTTGACGAGCTGTGTACCGCACTCACTACAGAAAATGGCCCCATCCACTTCTTCATGCTTGCAGTTTGGGCAGATGATCATGGAAGTTTCTCCCCGGGCAGCGTAAGAGCCCGCGTCCCGTATTTGATTTGTTTTTCACCGCTCTCCGAGAACGCTTTTTGTTTCTCAATGTACTCGGCTTCGAGCATGACGGTATGCGCCAGGCCTTGCTGACCCTGTGTAAGCAGGTGCGTGGCTAATTTTTGCAAATGGTCACTGGCCTTAGCATATTCTCCGGCGGCTACTTCTGCGCGCGCCTTTTCCTGGATGCGGTAGAGCGTCAGTTTGGAGATCGCCTGGATGATCGAAGCTGGCGGGGGTTCCGGGGTAAGTACGTCTTTTATCGAAAGGGCCAGGTTGATTGGGATTGGAGGGATCGGAAACTGGGCAATTGCCGAGGAAATTTCCAATTGTCCCTGCAGGAGGCTGAGCGCTTCCTGTCCATCTTTTTGCGCTTTGATTCGAAACTCGATCAGCACCGAGAGCGGCTCGTCATGCAGGATGGGCCCCAGGCGGATCGGGTTCTCGCTCACCAGCGGCGCTGTTTCGGGCTGCAGGCGGAATAAATAGTTTATTTCCACATCTTCCTGGGCCTGGTACTCCAGGGTGACATTTTCGGCATACGCCCGCGATAGATTCGAAAACTTCTCGTTGATCAGGCGCTCGATGTCCTTTGGCTGGGAAACGAAAATCGAACTCCCGCCGGTGATGTTGGCAAGATGGTCGAGGAAGACGTCATTCCAGCCGCTGCCAATCCCAAACCCGCTGATGCCGATGCCCTCTTCAGCGGCCTTCTGGGCAAGCGTGTAACAGGCCTGTTCGTCGCCGTAGGTGCGGCCGTCGGTCAGCATGATAATGTGGTTGATGCTGTGCGGGCTGGCATAGCGGCGTACTTCATCGTACCCGGCCTGCAGGCCGCGCAAAATCTCCGTACCGCCCGAGGTCTGCAACATCTGGATCCTGGTTTCGGAGCGCTGGATATTCGCCTGGCGTGTGGCCGGGACCACCACCTCGGCCCGGTCGCTGAACGAGACCATCGAAAAGATATCCTGGCCTTTCAGCCGTTGGAGCAAGTGGCTGGCCGTAGCTTTGACGGTATCCAGTTTTTCGCCTTTCATGGAAGTCGAGCAGTCCAGCACCAGGCAGATGTTAAGCGGCGCGGCGCTGTTATCGCCTCTTTGCTTTTCGTTTGGCGAAAGATCGAGCAAAATGTAAACGAGCTGCGCCTGCTTCAGGCGCGAAATTTCCTTGCGGCTGAAGAGGATACGGTGGTTGACAAAAGAGGGGACTTCTTCTTCCGGGGCGAGTTGGGCATCGTATGCCGAACGCCGCGATGGTTCCGAGAGCACCTGGTACGCCTGTTGAATATCCAGGAAAAGTTCGGTCTCCCCGGGGGCATTGTTCGTATCAGGATGCAGGCGCTTTGCGGCCTTTAAATAGGCGCGGCGCACCTCTTCCTGCGTTGCGGAACGTAGCAGGCCCAAAAGCGTGTATAAATTGGGCTTTTTTGTCATGTTGGCCTTTATAAGATCAACTCAGCAGTTGAGCCATGATTACGCTGATGTTGTCGGGCCCGCCAGCGCCGTTGGCCGCAGCGACCAGATTCTGGCAGGCGCGCTGCATATTGGGTGCTTCGTAAACGATGCGCCGCATTTCATCTTCCGGCACGAGGCCCCACAGTCCGTCACTGCACAACAGCAGGTACCCGCCAACCGGGAAGGGCGTGGTGACCACATCGGCTTCCAGGGTTTCACCCTGCCCCAATGCGCGGTAGAGCACATTGCGCTGCGGATGGACGGCCGCTTCAGCGGCGGTGATTTGCCCGAGTTCCTCCAGTCGTCTTACCAGCGAGTGGTCACGGGTGGCCGCTTCCATGCGCTGTTCGCCGTACAAAAGATATGCGCGGGTGTCGCCGACGTGAGCGATCGTCAACTGCTGCCCGAGCACCAGCGCGGCCGTAACGGTCGTACCGCTGCCCGGCGCTTCGCGCAGGACGGCAGCCTGTGCCTCCATGACAGCCGCCTGGACGATTTCCTGGAGCGATTCATCCATCGGCATGGAAGGGATGCTGAACATCGAATTGTAGAATTTCTTCATAATGTAACCTGAAATACTGCGCACGGCGGCGTTGCTGGCGATCTCACCATACTGGTGACCGCCCATGCCATCGGCGATGATGAACAGGCCGAAAGGTGGATTACTGTTGTTGCCTGCAATCGTGCTTGTGAAGGTGAACAGGCTGTCCTCGTTCAGTTCGCGCTGGCGGCCCACAGACTGTGCGCTTGCCACCAGCAGTTGAGGCGGCTCTATGCGATTCGTCGCCATGGCCTTGATGGACTGCAGCTGTGTATCTGACAGCGGAGCCGTGACAACATTATCGGTCGCGGACGGGCCGCGTTTTGTACCGAATAACTTGCGGAAGAAATCTAACACAGGGCAGTCTCCTTCTTAACACCCGAATCTTTGAAAGATTCAGGGTAAAACATCCATGAAATGAGCTTATGTAGCACACATTTTTATACTGGCCGGGTGCCCGGCCCTGGGCACCTGAATCTGACGGGGCTCGCTTGCATTCTTACATAATCCCACGCTCAGGCCAACAGCGCATAAATAAAGTGGTCTGTGGAGCCAATGTAAACAACATCATCATATACGCAGGGCGTGCCGGTGATAGGAGCTTTTGTTTCAAATTTCCAGCGCAGGCGACCGGTGCGGTATTCGAGACAATACAGGTAATTATCCACACCGCCAAAGTAGATGGCATCCTTAAAGATGGTGGGTGAGCCATTTACCTGGTGACCGGTCTTGAAGCGCCAGACTTCCTTGGCGTTTTTTGCTTCCACCGCATAAATACTGCCGTCTGATGAACCCGTGAACACCAGCCCCTCGGTTACATAGGGCGAAACGATGGAGCCCTTTTCCATACGGAAGCGCCACAGCAGCCAGCCGCTTTTCGCATCCACTGCGTACAGAAAGCTGTCCATCGCGTTGAAAAAGACGACGTCATCCTGCACCCAGGGCGACGAGGTAATATTGCGCTTGGCTTTGTAGGTCCATTTGACCTCGCCGCGAAAATCGAGGCTGAACAGGTCGCCGCCTTCGGTGCCAAAATAGATCTGTTCGTTGGCAACGTAGGCCGTCGAGCGGACGGGGTTGCCGGTGTCGAACCTCCAGGCCAGGCGCCCGGTCGTCAGGTTGACGGCATGCAGGTAGTTGTCGTCGGAGCCGATGAAGAGATGCCCCTCCGCCACGCGCCCGGACGAACGCACCTGCCCTTCGGTATAATAGGTCCACACCACTTTGCCCGAGCGGGCGCTAATGGCATGCACGCGCTTATCTTCCGAGCCGAAATAAATGTTGTCCTCTGCCACAACAGGACGGCTGACAATCCCGCCGTCGGTTGGATATTTCCAGGCGAACTCGCCGTTGGCGGCATTTAAGGCATACAGGTTATTGTCGTAACACCCCGTATACAACATACCATTAAAATAGAGTGGCGTCCCGCGAATCTCGTCCTCGCACTGGAAAGCCCAAACGGGTTTGATGCCCGTCATATTTTGAACGCTCGCGGAAGCAGCACTATTCATCCGGTTGAGCAGGCCGGTCTTACGGCCTGCGCCGATCAGCGCTTCTTTGAAGTCCTCAATAGTCTTGAAGCGGTCCTCGGGGTTGTACTGCAAAGCTGTGTTGATGACTGTTTCCAGTTCCACTGAGACGCCGGGATTGATCTTGCGCAATGGCCGTTCGGGAAAGGAAAAGGGCGGCTCCAGCCGGGGATCTCGTCGGGACAGGATGTGGTGCAGGGTGGCGCCGAGCGCGTAAATATCGGCGGAGGTTGAAGCCTCACCGCGATACTGTTCCGGGGGTGAGTAGCCTTCAGTCCCGATCATCGTCCCCTTTTGACCGGTTTGGAAAGATTTGGCGATACCAAAATCAACCAGTATGATATGGTTGTGCTGGTTGACCATCACGTTCGAGGGTTTCATATCGCGGAAGACGATCGGGTCGGGTTTGTGGCTGTGCAGGAAAACAAGTACATCGCACAACTCGATGCCCCAGCCCAGCACCTGCTCTTCGGGCATGAAGCCTTCTGTCTGGCTCAAAATGACATCCAGGTCTTTGCCGTTGACGAATTCCAGCACCAGGTATGAGCGGTTATCCAGTGTGAAATAATCGTAAATGCGCGGAATGGCGGGATGGCTGAGTGTGGCCAGGATATTGGCCTCGCGTTCGAAGTTCTGAACGATTGTCTGGCGCACGAGCGGGTCTGGCGCCTGGTTGATCATCTCTTTCACTGCCACCAGTTTCACCACGTTCGGGAAGTGCAGGTCGCGCGCGCGGTAGACCGATCCCATCCCGCCCACGCCAATGACCTCCTGGATGAGATAGCGATTCATCAAGTTGGTCCCAGGTTTTAACTGCCCCGTAGTGCTACGGCGCTCTGGCTCGGATGGCTGGTCGATTCTGTGAGTTTCCATACCCTCGCAGGGACGTTTCCTATTCTTTCAGATAAGAATGGAACCAATCAATTAACAAATTATAGCCCATCCTCATCCGGATTGGCAACGATTCGATAATTTCGTTTGTCTTACGGTTTCCCCCTTGCATCCCGGCGTGTTTTGCGGCACAATTCGACTGATCTTTATCCTTGTACATCGAGAATGTCATGAAAATCCTTGCAGTCAGCGACCAGGTCATTGATCGGTTGTATTCCAGTTCAATTACGACTACCTACCCGGATATCAACATGATCATTGGCTGTGGCGACCTGCCCTATGTATATCTGGAATTCCTGCTCTCGGTTTTCAACGTCCCGATGTTCTACGTGCCTGGTAACCATGACCCTGCCTATAAAATTGCCGAAAGTTTTTATGCCGAAGGGGGTGTCAATCTCGACGGTGAAGTGGTCTACCACAAGGGCCTGCTGATGGCCGGCATGGGAGGCAGTGTGTTCTACCCGCCCGGCGGGCCGAATCAGTATTCACAAACCGAGATGTTCATGCGCGTCTATCGTTTGCTGCCAAAGATTTATATCAACTGTCGCCGCTATAACCGCCCGCTGGATGTTCTCGTTACGCACTCCCCTCCGGCCGGCATTCATGACGATGACGACCCCGCCCATCGCGGTCTGCGTGCGCTCAACTATCTGCTGAATTGGGCCAAGCCGCGTTACTTGTTGCACGGCCATACGATCTTCTACAGTCAGAATTTAAAAAGCCACATCACGCAATATAGGCGCACACAGGTGATGAACGTTTATCCCTTCCGTATTTTCGATCTGGAATAAGGGCGGCCATGCTCGCGTTTCTGCTCGCCAACCCTCTGGTTGCTGCGGCCCTCTGGGCGTTCATGTATATTTTCGACTATGCCGCCACGATCTGGTTTGCGCGGCTCTACCGGCGCAACCCGGACCGGCACATTACCTTCGAAGGCGGTGTGGAACTCAACCCCGTCTTCGAAAAGGAAATTGCCGGCCTGCGCCTGGTCAGTCCGCGTTTTTTATTCCTGCTGGTGCTGCTGGTGCTGCTGCTGGTGCTGATCGGAACGTTCGACCCGACGGACATCGGTTTCGAGTCTGTGCTGGGCGCATGCCTGCTGATGTGGCTTTTCATCGACCTGCGCCATCTGCGTAATATCTATCTGAATGCTATGCTCAAAGCCCGCCCGAATGCCATGATGGGACAGATTACACAATCCTACTGGTTGAGCCAGCGGGCGGTCTCGTTCGATGCTTTTGGTTTTGCGCTGGTTTGTACCGTGGCCTGTCTGGCCAGCGGTCGGGCGTTCTTCGCGGGCGGCATGCTGGTATGTGCTGCGCTGGCCTTGCGGCATTTCCTCCTGGCCAAGCGCAAACCGGTAATCAGTACAGATACTGAGAAATAAGCCAGAAGAAATGAGCAACAGGTAAAAACTCGTTCCTCATCGCTCGTTTCTATTTTCTCATTCCTGTTTTCAGGCGAAGCCGAGTCCCCGTTCCTTCAATGAAACCCAGCGCCCCTGGCCGATGACCAGGTGGTCGAGTACGTCCACATCCAGCAGCTTGCCGGCCTGGACGATGGCCCGTGTAACGGCCACGTCGTCCGGGCTGGGGGTTGGGTCGCCGCTCGGGTGGTTGTGAACCACGATCAGCCCGGTGGCATTGCGGCGCACAGCCACTTTGAAGATCTCTCCCACGCGCACCTGTGACGAGTTGACCGAGCCTTTGTAGACTTCGACGATATCGAGCACGTGGTTGCGCGTATCGAGCAGTAACACGCGCAGGTGCTCCTGCTCCAACGCGGCCATTTCATATTGCACGAGCGCCGCGGCATCACCGGGAGAGTTGATTACCGGGCGCTGCTCGGGCGATTCCAGTGTCAGCCGCCGGCCCAGTTCGATGGCTGCCTTGAGCTGGGCTGCCTTGGCTGCGCCGATGCCGTGCTGGGCGCACAGCTCCTCGAACGGGGCGCGGTGCAGGCCGCCCAGGCCTTCGAAGGCCTGCAGCAGGCGCTGGCCCACCTGTACGGCGTTCTCGCCGGTGACGCCCACACGCAGCAGAATGGCGATCAGCTCAGCATTGGAAAGCGCCTGCGGGCCGAGCGCAGCCAGCCGCTCGCGCGGGCGCTCGTCGGCGTGCAGGTCGGTGATACGGTAGACAAGGCGGGAGATGGATTCGGTCATGGTTTTATCCCTCTGATAGAAAGTTATAACAATTGTACAATGGAAAGTGCTTTCGCGCTCTTCTTGACATCCATCCCTGCCTAAAGTAGAATACGGTTCGCTCAAAGAACGGGCCTGTAGCGCAGTTGGGAGCGCGCCTCAATCGCACTGAGGAGGTCAGGGGTTCGAATCCCCTCAGGTCCACAGATTTACGAATGTCGATTTTCGATCCCCCAAAGGGGACTTTGTTGACGATTATCGAAGTTCTGCCGAAATCGTAAATCTGAAATCGACATTCACTTGGGCCCATAGCGCAGTTGGGAGCGCGCCTCAATGGCATTGAGGAGGTCGAGGGTTCGAATCCCTCTGGGTCCACACACGGAAGGGCAGGTTTTATACCTGCCCTTATAATATTGAGAAAGTGCTATAATAGTCAAAACTAAAAGTCATGGCAGGAGTAGTAGGTTATCCCGTCAGCGAGCTGGGAAAGCGAGGTGGAAGCCCAACATAGCGCCCACGGGAGCGCGAGGACTGGTCTTGAGCGACAGTCGAAAGACCGAACTCGCCTGTTACCCTGAAAAGGGGACTTCCTCGGTGAAAATTTATCCACGCAGGTGGAAAATCGTAGTCGATGACGGGTTGCCCGTTACAGCAAACCAAAGTGGTCAGTTAGCCTCTAGCTGACAAACCGGGTGGTACCACGGAGTTAACCCTTCGTCCCTGTTGTGGATGAAGGATTTTTGTTTAAACCGGACGGTGGACGATAGACCATGGACCGTAAAACCACCGTCCGTCATCCACAGTCTACGGTCAGAATACCAAGCGAGGAACAAATGCCTACACCGAAACCGTATAACCACACTGAGATCGAAGCCAAATGGCAAAAGAAATGGGAAGCCGATGGGTTGTACCATGCGGATATCGACCCCAAAAAGCCCAAGCATTACGCGCTGACCATGCTGCCCTACCCTTCTGGTGACCTGCACATCGGTCACTGGTATGCCATGACACCCTCCGACGCGCGCGCGCGTTTCATGCGCATGCAGGGCTATAACGTGCTCTTCCCCATGGGTTTCGATGCCTTCGGCCTGCCGGCCGAGAACGCTGCCATCAAGAGCGGCATCCACCCCAAAGTGCGCACCTACGACAACATCGAGCGCATGCGCCAGCAATTGCGCAGCATGGGCGCCATGTTCGACTGGCGCCGCGAGGCCGTCTCGTGCGACCCGGAATACTATAAATGGACCCAGTGGTTCTTCTCGCAACTGTTCAAGCACGGCCTGGCTTATCGAAAAATGTCTGCCGTAGACTGGTGTCCCAAGGACAATACCACCCTGGCGCGTGAGCAGGTCAAAGGCGATGATCGCGTCTGTGATCGCTGCGGTACGCCTGTCATCAAGAAGGAACTGGAGCAATGGTTCTTCAAGATCACCCAGTATGCCGATGAACTATTGAGCTACGAAGGCATCGACTGGCCGGAGCGGGTCAAGACCCTGCAGACCAATTGGATTGGACGCTCGGAAGGCGCTGAAGTCTACTTTAAAGTAGATCGGGAATCGGGAACCAATCTACCGGGTACCGATTCGCCAATTACCATCTTTACCACCCGCCCGGATACGCTCTGGGGCGCAACCTTCATGGTGCTCTCTCCCGAGCACCCGCTGGTGGAAAAGATCACCATGTCCGATAAAAAAGCCGAAGTGGAAGCCTATAAAAAACAGGCCGCGCGCCAGTCCGACATCGAGCGCGAAGCTACAGACAAGGAAAAGACGGGCGTCTTTACCGGCGCCCGTGCCATCAACCCGGTCAACGGTGAGAAGATCCCGATCTGGATCGCGGACTATGTGCTGGTGAGCTATGGAACGGGCGCGATCATGGCCGTCCCGGCTCACGACGAACGCGACTTCGCCTTCGCCCGCAAGTTCGGGCTGCCGGTCATCCCCGTGATCCAACCTGAGGCTGCGTCGGCTCTGGACGGGGCCACGATGGAGGCCGCTTACATCGGCGCCGGCCATATGATCAACTCCGCCCAGTTCGATGGGACGAAAGTCAACGATGAAAAAGGGCGCAAGAACCCCGGCATTTCAGCCGTGATCGACTGGCTGGAGAAGCAGGGTATCGGCAAGGAAGCCGTGACCTATAAACTGCGCGACTGGCTGATCAGCCGCCAGCGCTACTGGGGCGCGCCCATCCCCATGATCCGCTGCGAGGTGCACGGCTGGAACCCGGTGCCAGACGAGCAACTGCCCGTGATGCTGCCAGACGATGTGGAGTGGAAACCGACCGGCGAGAGCCCGCTCAAACTGCACCCCACCTGGAAGGACGCGCCCTGCCCGGTGTGCGGCCGGCCCTCGGTGCGCGAGACCGATACCATGGACACCTTTATGTGCTCCTCGTGGTACCACCTGCGCTACCTGAGTCCCTGGTATAACGAAGGCCCCTTTGACGACAAGGAATACAACTACTGGATGCCGGTTGACACTTATACCGGCGGCATCGAACACGCCACCATGCACCTGCTCTATACGCGCTTTTTCCACAAAGCCCTGCGCGATATGGGCATCACCGAAGGCGCCGAGCCGATGACGCAGCTGCGCAACCAGGGTATTGTGCTGGCCGAAGATGGCTTCCGTATGTCGAAAAGCCGCGGCAATGTGGTCGCGCCCGATGCCCTGGTGGACAGGTACGGCGCGGATACCGTGCGTGCCTACCTGATGTTTTTCGCGCGCTGGGATATGGGCGCGCCCTGGGACAGCAACGGCATCGAAGGCTCGGTGCGCTGGGTGCGGCGTGTCTGGAGTCTGTTCACCGACCCGGTTCAAACGGGGGCTCAGCCCCCGTCAAGCGAGGTGTTAAGGGCTCTGCGCCGCAAAGTGCACCAGACCCTCAAACGCGTCACGCGCGACTTCGAACAGTTCGAGTTTAATACGATCATTTCGTCGTTGATGGCATTGGTGAATGACCTGTATAAAGCCCGTGAAGCGGGTGCCGCCGGCTCGAAGGAATGGGCCGAAGCACAGGAGATCTACCTGAAGATGATGGCGCCTGTCACGCCGCACGTGGCCGAAGAGTTATGGTATATGCTAAGTAGCGGCGAGCCTTCCGGTACTGATTCGGTTTCACAATCAGGCAAAGCGGCTCGCCCCTACCAATCCATTCACACCCAGCCCTGGCCAAAGGTGGATGAAGCTGCCGCCAGGGAAGATCAGATTGTCATCCCGGTGCAGATCAACGGCAAGGTGCGTGACCGGGTCACCGTCCCGGCAGATGCGGATGACGAAACCGTCAAGACCGCTGCGCTGGCCGCCGAAGGCGTCGTCAAGGCGCTGGAGGGCAAGACACCGAAGAAAGTAATTGTAGTCAAGGGAAAACTGGTCAGCCTGGTGGTATAAAAATAAGGAATGAGCAAGAAGTAAAAAGTAGGGGCGGAACAATGTTCCATCATCAAAGAACATGGCCCATCCCGACTATCTTTCGAGGTGGGCCATGTTCTTGTTTTTGTTTTTATTCAGTACTTCCCTCACCACGGCAGCGGGTCGGCCTGTAGCTCATTCTCCCACAGTGTGTGGATGGCTTGCACCACATCATCGGGCAGTTGCTTGTCCGCCGCGGCGAAGTTATCCAGCGCCTGTTCGACACTCTTGGCCCCCGGGATGACCGTACACACGCCCGGCTGGGCCAGGCAGTACTGCAGCGCGGCGTGCGCCAGAGAAGTGCCCCGTGGCAGCATTGCCGCAAACTGTTGGACGAGCATCCCGCGCCGGGCAATTACCTCGGGCGACCAGCGGCTGCGCACCCCCTCGAAGCGGCTGTCCGCGCGGTAGTGACCCGCCAGCCAGCCCGAATCGAGCGGCACTTTCACGATCAATCCCAGGCCCTTTTCCTGCGCCTTGCGGAAGGCGGACAGCGGCTCCTGGTGGAAGGCGTTGAACAGCACCTCCGCCGCGCAGCTCTTGGTGGTCTCCGTCACCAGTTCCAGCTCCCTGCGCCAGTCTAGCGAGACGCCGTATTCGCGGATCTTGCCGATCACCTTGAGCCTTTCCAGCTCCTGGTACTGCGGCGCATGGCTGCCATCCATCAACTCGAGCGGCGGGTTGTGCAGCAGCAGCAGGTCAATGTAGTCGGTCCCCAGGCGCTGCAGGCTGCCATCGAGTTCCTTGCGGATGTTCTCGACGTCGAAGTCGCGTGTCCCGTCCGGGCCGTAATGGCTGAACTTGGTACAGATGATGACCTTTTCCCGGACCGGTCTGAGCGCCAGGCCGAGCAGTTCTTCACTGCGCCCGCCGCCGTAACCGGGGGCTGTATCGAAGAAATTGCAGCCTGCCTCCAGCGACTTTTCTACGATGCGCAGGGCCTCGGCAGTGTCTTGGATGCCCCAGTCCGGGTTGGCCAGTTGCCAGCCGCCCAGGCCGATTTCGGATACGTGCATGCCGGTATTGCCAAACGGACGTTGTTTCATAAAATAGGCTCCTTGATTCATCGATTGTACAATATCCAAATTTTACTCTACAAAGGATTTGTCTCCTGGCGGGGCTGACCAGCGAATGATCATTGTTTTCCCGCATTGCAGAAGTGTCAGGAAAACCTAGAATTAATTCCAATGACGGTTGTGTGAAAGGGATATATAGTCAGTAGATCACGAAAACGTAGCAGCCACTTCAACCGCTGAGTTGAAAAGCGGCTGAAGTGGCTGCTACAAAGCTGTTTCGTGATTCTCGGGCCGGTCGAAACGTTACAATTGCCGATCAAAATCCCCAAATCGGCTGTAACTTAATGAAACCGTTATGTATAAAAAGGGGTTTTGTGGATAAAATGAATGGTGCCAACTATGGATGCCCTGACCAAACCACTCCCCAGAATCCTGTATATCGAAGACAATGCCGATGCCCGCTCACTGGTTGGGCGCCTGATGCTGGGGCGCTACCAGATGATCGAGGCCAAAGACCCCCTTGCTGGCATGGAACTCGCCGAACAGGCCCAGCCGGACCTGGTGCTGCTGGATCTCAACCTGCCCAACATGAACGGCATGCAGGTGGTCGCCCGCCTGCTGGGCATCTTGAAGCCGGGCACGCCGGTGGTGGCGCTCAGCGCCGATTCGGACCCCGAGATGCGCGAGCGCGCAAAGCGCGCCGGGTTCAGCGGTTTTTTGAACAAGCCGATTAACATCGACGCATTCTATGAACTGCTCAATACCTTTCTGCGTGCCAAACCCGAGCAAGTGCCGGATGTAGGAAGCTCCCCCACCAAGCCGAGCCCGCCCCGAATGAGCGGCGGCTACTCGATCTAATGTTGCCTCGATAGATTCTCATCGTTGTTTTGTCTGGCGCAGGTCCCCGACCCGCGCCAGATTTGTTTTATTTGGCAAAATATCGCATCACATGCCGGGCCTGCCCTGCGGGGGTGACGTCCTGGAAGCCGGCTTTTTCGAACGTGGCCGGCGAGCCCATATACGTGTACAGGCGCGGGCCGGACTGCACCGGGTATCCCTCGACGATCCTTGCGCCCTGTGAGAGGGCGTATTTAACGGCCGCTTTCAGCAGCCCGAGCGTGACCCCTCGACGGCGGACGTTCCGGTCGACGAAGAAGCATACCACTGACCAGACCGGCGCATCGTCGAGACGGGCCAGGGCCTTGAAGCGTTCCAGCGCGGCATACGTCTCGCGCGGCGCGATCGAACACCAGCCGACGGGTTCGCCGTCCAGGTAAGCCAGCACGCCTACCGGCAGTTCCTGGCAGACCCACTCTGCCAGCGTCGACATACGACCCTCCCTGGTTGAGCGCCGGTACTCCGTGCTGGTGAGCCGCCAGCGCATACAGGAGCAGTAACGGAACTTGCCGTGCCCTGCAGAAAAGCGTTCCAGGTCCGGCAGGCGCTCCGGCGTGACGGGCTGATATTCCAGGTTGGGGGTTGTGTCTTCCTTCAAATCACTCATGCCGGCACCCAGGGATTGATGCGGTACCAATAGCGATAGGCTTCCTGAAAGCCCAGCTTTGCATACAGCGCGAGCGCGGGCGGGTTGTTCAACATAACCTGCAGGTAACTGCGCTGCGCTCCATCGCGTTTCCCCCATGCCAACAGTGTCTCGATCAGCCGCCGGCCGTAACCTTGCCGCCGCAGGCCGGGATCGGTGACGATATCATACATCCCGAGCAGCCTGTCCTGCAAAACGCCCAGGCCACAGGCAATCACCTGCCCGTCGACTGTGAAGGAGGCAAAGCGCTTGCGCGGCAGGATGGAGCGCAGCATCCGTTCATGCGTAGCGCGTTTTTCGGCCGGGGTGCCACTCATGCGCCAGAAGGCCGCCAGCCAGGCCTCGGTCACGTCTTCAGACAGGCCGGCTTCGGCGGTAGCTGTCCCTGCCCAACCGGCCAGGTCCATGAGTTGGACAGCAGTATGTGCATCGGCCTGGTAGCCGCGGCCCGCCAGCAGTTCATCCAGTTCAGCCGGCGTGCTCTGCGCAGTCAGCTTGAATGTGGTACCCAGGCCCTTGTTGCGATAGAACTGTTCGCAGGCGCCGATCTTCTCGTCAACGTCCCGGGCCGAGGGGTAGAGCGGGTTGACCGAGTTGGCGCGCCGGGTATAGCCGTCGGCAAAGCGCAGTACCCAGCCATCGTACAGCAAAGTCTGCAGCGCCGGCCAGGCGTTCATCGACAGTTCTTCCATGCGGCGGATCAGATCGAATCCAGGCTTCATGGCTGTTATTCTATAACCACTCGATCGGGTTGGCGCCCGGCAGGAATGTCACCGCGATGCCTGGCAGGCGCGACTTCAGCCAGGCGCCGACATCTGCCATGGCCGGCTCTTCGCTGACGGCGTGCCCGATGATTACCAGCGCCTTCTTCCGGCCCTGCTGGAGCGCATCGCGCGCGTACTCGCTGGTTTCCCACTCACTGATTTCGCCACAGACCAGCACGTCCACATCTTCACGCCCCAGCACGCCGATTTGCATTTCGCCGCCCGGCGCGCCGACCAACACTCCGACCCCGCGGCAGACGAGCGCCGGGTCGCCCACAAAGCGCAGGCCTTTGCAATCCAACCGGGTTTGGAGTTGCTCCAGGAGTTCCTGTAAAGGGACAGGCGGGATATGGCAAAGTTCCGGCATTTCCGGCAGCGCATACGATTCCCATGCCATCCTGCGCAGCAACTGTGCAAGCGTGCGGTCCGGCTTTTGCGCATGCAAATAGTCGTGGAAGCGCCAGACGACGATGTTGTGCTCTTCGAGCAGGCGGCGTTTGGCTTTATAGACCGGGTCGTCATGCAGCCATTTTGTCTCATCACGGTGGTTGTAGAAAGTGGGCTCGTGCGTGACGATCAGGTTGGCACCCAGTTCGATGGCCTGCTGGATGGTCTGATGACTTGCAGAAAACGCAGTGACAATCCTCGTCACCTGCTGTGCCGGGTCGCCGGTTTTGATGGTATCGACCGTCTGCGGAAACGGCGCGCCGGGCGTGGCGGCCACGATGATATCGATGACTTGCTGGATGGTCATATCCATGCTGGCAACTCCTTTGTTAGCCCGGGTTGGCGGGGATACGTGAACGGACCAGCAGCAGCATGGCGGCCAGGACCGGCAGGCTGAACAGGATTAGCAGCATCTTTGGCGTTGCATCGACCGGCTGTTGCCCTTCGGCCGTGCAAATCAGTGTTACTGCGGTGACATCATTGCCTTCCGTATCCGGGCGGGAATATTCATGGTTGTTCAATTGCATCCCCTGCGGGCAGACGGCTGCATCCAGAAACCCGAGCGCTCTTGGGGCGAACATACCAGCTGCGAACAATAACAGGCAGGACAGGAAAAAGACCAGCGCCACGATGAGTAAAACTGTTCGTACAGCGAGGGAAAGTTGTGCCATATAGTATCCTTTCGACTTGACATGCGGTTTGAGCTGGCTTTTATTTCCCGCCATCAACAACCAATCATCGATTGTCCCGGTCTAATCCACAGCCGGTTGGGGCTCCGGGGAGAACCTGCGTGTGACCTGGATGATGACGAAAACGCTGACCAGCAACAGCGCAACCACGCCGTAACCCTGGCGGATACCGAGCGCGTCGGCCAGGCGTCCCAATACCAGCGGCAGGATCAGGATGGCCGTGCCCGAGGCCAGTGTGGCGCGGGCGCCGGCCTGGACGGTCTGGCTGCCTGCTGAGCCGATCGCCAGCGAGAGGATCAGCGGGTAGAGACCAGCCACGCCCAACCCGGTGATGAACAGGCCGGCCAGCCCGAGGGGCACACTGCCTCCCAGCCAGTAGAGCAGAAAACCAGCGCTTGCCACCAGGATCGAAGCGCTCACCAGACTGGCCGTCGAAAAACGCTGCAACAGGCGGCTGATGGCCAGCCGCCCGACGATCATGCCTCCCAGGAACAGGCCGACAGACTGGGCCGCGTCCGCTTTGAGCATACCCAGGCCTTTTTCCAGGAAATCCGCGCTCCACGAGATCATGCAGAACTCCACCGCCACGCCCAACACCAGCGCCGCCCAGTAGACCCAGAACAGGGCAGGCAAGCGCCCCTTTTCGCCGTTCGAAGCTGCCGGGGTGGCAGGGATCGTTTCCTGCGAGCCAACGTCCCGGAAGCCCAGATACATCAGCAGGGGCGTCATGGCCATGATTCCCAGGGCCAGTCGCCAGCCACCGGCGGTACGCGCAAAAAAGCCCACCATCAGCGGTGCAGCCGTCGCGACGGTCGACGCGACCAAATTTGCTTCCGAAAGCGCCACCGCGCGCAGCTCCCCGTGCCGGTCAGCCAGCGCGGAGGGGATGATGGCCAGGATCAGCGAACCGACCAGGCCCATCAGGAAGGCCGCGCCGACGGTGACCAACGGTGTGCGGCCGGCCACCAGCAGCAGAGTGCCCAGACTGAGGCCGGCTGCCCCGACCCACAGCGCGCGCCAGCGGCCGAGGCGCCGGATGACGACATGCCCGCCCACACCGACCAGCAGGATGCCGAGCGCAAAGGCCGTGTAGTGCAGGCTGCTGACGGTGTAGGACAGGCCGAGCTCGTCCTTCAGGAATGGAGTGATCGGGCCGATCACGTTGATGAAATAGCCATAGAAGGCCAGGAACAGGTAGGCCAGCCAGGTAAAACGGTCGCGTGTAAAGCCTTGGTTCATGTTAGGTTCTTTCCCAAAAGGTGGAGCAGGAGTCCCGGTCTCATATTTGGGCATGGAAGGCAAATCTATGGTTTGCCGAAATCCACGGTGAAATAGCCGCTGTATTCGCTGTTTGCCACATAGCTGTAGCCGGCGCCAAAATCATCTAGGTTGGGGTCAAGGATGGCCTCGCGGTGCGGCTTGTCTTGCATCCACCAGTCGAAGGCCTGCTGCGCGGCGCCGCCGCCGAAAATGATCTCCTCCCAGTTGGAGGGCGAATATCCTGCTGCGACCATGCGGTCGTGGATCGACGAGCCGTCCGAGCCGGTGTGGCTGAGAAGGTTGTGGCAGGCCATGTCGTCGCTGTGGCCCTGGGCCGAAGCCGCCAGTTGGGCGTTGACGCTCAAGCTGCGCAACCCGGCGGCGGTCCGCGCGCTGTTGATCAGCGCCAGCACCTGGGACGTGTATACGCCATATTGCTCTGGTTTGCAGCGCCCTTTCGGATGGGAGGTCGGGCCGTCTGTGAGGTTGGGAGCCTGGGTGGCTGCCGATGCCGCCGTTGTCAGCGGGACGGTAGCCCGGGCAACGACCGCGTTCCCAACTGCGATCTTGACCCACACGATCTTTGTCAGCCCGATCGGGATGGCCTGCCCCTGTGGGTTGTGGATTTCGTACAGCCCGGTATAGAAACCGTCCGTTGTAGGCGCGGTCAGGGTCACCGAAAGGTTAAGGCTGGCGCCCGGCGCGGTCTCAAGGAATGCCACAGAGGCCGGGCTGTCCATGCGCTCCCCGTCTTTGAAGACCAGTGTGTACCCGGTGTTCCAGGCGCAGGTGCCGGCGTTGCGCAGTTGCCAGGTCTTGGTGAAGGCCTGGCCTGGCCGCAGGTTGGTGTTATCCGCAATGGTCACGTCCGTGACGAACAAGGCGCCGTCAGTGCAGTCGAGTTGTGGAGTTGGTTTTGGGGTCGGGGATGGCGCGGGTGTTTCGGTCGGGCTTGCGCTGATCGTCTCAGTATAAGAGAGCGTAACCGGAGCGGTTGGGCTGGGAGCACAGGCCGCGATCAGCGCAGCCCAAAGCAAAATGGCCAATCGATAGGTTTTTGTTGTAATTCGAACCTCCTGGCCGGTTTGATCCGGTCTGGCGTCTGGTAATCATACCATATGGCCTTCTGTTCCCGCCTGTTCTTGCCCTGCGCCAAGACTTGAACTATACTGCCGGTATGCTCGTTCCTGCCTGCGTCCAACTGCAACATTTCGTCGCCCAAAACTGTATTCTCCTTTAGAGATGGATGAATCCCCGGACCGCGACCTGATCCTGCGCGCCCGTCGCGGCGAGCCGGCGGCGTTTGGCGAGCTTGTCCGGCGCTACCAGACGACCGTCTTCAATGTCTGCTACCGCCTGGTGAGCGAACGCCGCGAAGCCGAGGATATGACCCAGGAGACTTTCATCCGGGCTTATGCGCGGCTGGAGATTTTCGACCTGGAGCGCCCCTTCGCCCCCTGGATCCGGCGCGTGGCTGCCAACCTGTGTTTCAACCGGCTCTCCTCGCTGCCCGCTATCCAGCCCGAAGTGGACGAGGAACGCGACCCGGACGACCCGGCGCGGCGTCCCGAGGCAGCATACGAAGAACATGAGCGTGCGGAATTGCTGCGCGCGACTCTGGCCTCACTTCCGGCGCATTATCGCGCAGTGATTGAGTTGCGCCATTATCAGGAGATGAGTTATGAGGAGATCGCTGAGACTCTCCACCTGTCCTTGAGTGACGTGAAAAGCCATCTTTTCCGGGCGCGCAAACTGCTTGCCGAGAAAATAAAACATGACCCATCTCTCTAAACGCTCTGTTGGGGGCTTAACCCCCAACGAAACAGGCTGTTAAAATATGAACCATCTATCTGAAGAAAGCCTGAACGAATATCTCGACTCTGCGCTTGGGCCTTCCGCCTGTGCAGAAGTAGACGCGCATCTCTCGTCCTGCCCGGCATGCCGGGCCCAACTGGAGGCTCTGCGCATTCTGTTCGCCAGGCTCGAATCGCTGCCCGAAGTGGAACTTGAACACGACATGTCGTCTGCTGTTGTGATGGCGCTGGAAGATCGCGTCAGTGTGCCCCCCGCCGTTCGCCTGGCGGTGTTTGTGCAGGCGCTGGCGATCCTTGCCATCCTCGCGCTGGCCTGGCCTCTCTTTAATCTGGACGTTGTCGCGCTCAATCAATCCATCCCATTAAACCTGCCATCGCCGACGGAACTGACTCAATGGTTTGTTTTCCAATGGACCTCAGGGATGGCATGGATGCAGATGTTCGCACGGCCTTCGCTCGGCGCACCATTTTCGCTCAATCTCGACCCGCCTGCCATGTTGCTCACACTGACCATCGTCAGCGCCTGCCTGCTGTGGCTGGTCGGCAATGGTCTACTGCTCAGGCCGCGCGCCGGTTCTTACAAACGGAGACACTCATGAATGATTCTGCCCACACCTTTCTGGTAATTGCTGCCCTTGACCTGATCCTGGTCCCGTTCTTCATCGTGGTGAGCGCCCTGTTCCCGAAACGCGTCTTGAAAACGCAGCGCAACATTGACCTGATGCCCGGGCGCTCGTTCACAGTTGGACTGGTGAACTTCCTGTTTTTCTTTGCAATTGTGCTGGTGCTTTTCATCCTTTCCGACAAAACGGATGGCCTGCTCAAGGTTATTCTCCTTATTCCCGCAGTGCTAATCTCTACCGTGCTGACGATTACACTCAGCCTGGGCCTGGCCGGCATGGTCAACCTGATCGGGGAGCGCGTTGCTCCAACACATAGTCCCTGGCGTCGGACATTGTGGGGAGCACTGTTGCTGGGCATTGCCTGCGCTGTCCCGTTCGTGGGCTGGTTCCTGCTCCTTCCGTATGCAGCCTGGGCCGGGATCGGGGCATTCATCTTTAGCTTCTTCCAGCCCGACCGGCCGCCCCTGCTAAAAGAATAACTTGCTGATTGATTTCTTTCCCTCCCCGGAATCATCGTCCGGGGTTTTTGTTTTAATTTCTTTGACCTGTTTTTCGGGTCTTTGGGAATCTCCTTGATTAAAACTTTTTTGGACACGGAAAACACGGAGAACACGGAGAAAAACCTTTGTTTTTAAGCCCTTTCCGCGTGTTCCGTGTCCGAGTTTCACCCTAATTCCCAAAGAGCCTGATTTTCCTTCGTGGTAAAGGGTTTTGCTCTTTGCAACTTTTCCCGGCAAGAACTGTATTTCTTGATAACTACCGAGTTTCTCATTTCAGAAAGGATTTATACCATGGCTGATATTTCTGCTGTCTTCGGAATTTTGCTCTCGCTGGGCATCGCCTTCCCCGGCACGCTGGCTACCTTGTGGCTGCTCTTCCCTGCCACTGTTGAACGCGCTCGCCTGCGCCTTGAAGCTACGCCCTGGCAATGCTTCTGGCTGGGGGGCGTGACCACTGCCGTGGTCATCATCCCCGTTGTGGTTTTGCTGGCGCTGCCGTTTGGGCCGGCCAAATTCATTGGCTGGACGGTAATCACGATTGTTTTGGCCGTCTCCAACCTCGGAGCGGCAGGCCTGGCCGCCAAAATGGGTGAGCGCCTGGCCAGCCGCTCCGATGGCACCAGCGCCGCCGCGGCCTTTGTCCGTGGCGCAGTTGCGCTCGAGCTGGCCATGATCTTCCCGGTCTTTGGCTGGGCCTTTGTCCTGCCTTTGGCAGTTGTCATATCCATTGGCGCGACCGGTTTTGCCCTGCTGCACTGGCTACCCAAAAGGGCCGTTTCTGCTTCCGAACAACCTGTTGTCCTCGAAACCGCCCGCTCTTAACTTCTCACTTCATCCTTCTTCCTTTCGAATTTGGCCGCCATGTCTCTCTCACGTCGTGACTTCCTAAAATTAGGCGGGTTGGTCGCAACCAGTGCGGCGCTCTCAGCCTGCGCCCCGAAGGTCTTCCAACAGTTGGCGGGAAAACCTCCGCTCTCCGCCTGGGGCCTGCTTAGCCAGCCGGATTTTCTGGCGCTCAACCGCTTGAGCTTCGGTCCGCGTACTGAAGAGCGCGCCCGCTTTGAGCAAATCGGCCTGCAGGCTTGGGTCGAAGAACAGCTTACCCCCGAGTCCATTGATGATTTGGCCTGCGATTTGCGCCTTGAATCTTTAGACACGCTGAAGATGAAGGCCTATGAACTGGCCGACCTGAGCGACCAGATCTTCGACAATCTGGATCTCACTACCGTGCCAGACGAACTGCGCCGGGCCACACTCCTGCGCCAGGTCTACAGCCGCCGCCAGTTGTTCGAAGTGATGGCAGAGTTCTGGAACGATCACTTCAATATCACCACCGAAAAAGGCGATTGCTTCTACCTCAAGACCGTAGACGATCGCGAAGTGGTTCGCAAGCACGCGCTCGGTTCGTTCCGCGACCTGGTGTGGGCCTCGGCGCATTCCCCGGCCATGCTGGTCTATCTCGATAACCAGGCCAACCATAAAGGCGCGCCGAACGAAAATTATGCCCGTGAGTTAATGGAGCTTCACACCCTCGGCGTGAACGGCGGTTACAGCCAGCAGGATGTGATGGAACTGGCGCGCTGTCTTACCGGCTGGTCGGTCAAGGAACATTTTTGGACAGGCGACTTCATTTTCAATGAAGATTTCCACGATACCGACATCAAAACTGTCCTGGGGATGACCATCCAGAATTCAGGTCAGAGCGAGGCCGAGGGGGTGATCGAGCGGCTGGCCGAACACCCCAGCAGCGCCCACTTTGTTGCAACAAAACTGGCCCGCCGTTTCCTGGCCGACCCGCCGCCTGCCGGTATCGTTGAGCGGGCCGCTTCAGCCTTCACCCGCACTCGAGGAGACATCCGCGCCGTCCTACGTGTGATCCTGCTCGACGGTTTGGCGCTCTCTGTGCCCAAATACAAACGCCCCGTGAACTTTGTCGCCTCGTCCCTGCGCATGCTCAACGCTGATACGGACAGCGGCCCCGCCGTGCAGGATTACCTGCTGCGCATGGGGCAGGTTGCTTTCAACTGGCCCACGCCGGATGGCTACCCCGACCGCAATAACGCCTGGCAGGGCAACCTGATGCCGCGCTGGCAGTTCGCTTTTGCGCTGCTGCGCGGTGAGCTTGAGAATACCAGTATTAATTTGCAGGAGCTGCAGGATATTTCCGGCGCCAAAAACCTGCCCGAAACAGTGGATACGCTCGGCTCGCTGCTGCTCGGCGCAGCGCTCAACCCGGCGCTGCGCGACGAATTGATTGCTTCCGTCCGCTCGGCTGGAGCCAGGGAAGAAGAAACGCTGGCGGTGCTGACGGGCGGCATCCTGGCCTCGCCCGCTTTCCAGTGGAGATAATTGTCATTGCGAGGAGCGTTCTTGGCGACGAAGCAATCTCCTGTATCGGTCGAGGAGATTGCCACGCGCCCAAGAGCGGCGCTCGCAATGACACCTAAAAGGTAACTCTTATGAACATCATCCTTTCACGCCACAGTCTTCTAAAATCTACGCCCATTTTTGCCGCCTCCGCCCTGTCCCAAAAAGGCGCTGGGATGATATGGCCGGCCTGGATGCCGCGCCTGGCTTTTGCCCCCGCCAAGACTGCTCCACGCGGCGATGTGCTGGTGGTAGTTTTCATGCGTGGCGCGGCAGACACCTTGAACGTGGTCGTCCCGCATGGCGAGTCGGCTTATTATTCCCTGCGCCCCACGCTGGGCATTCCCCGCCCGGACGATAAAAACGTCAAACCCGAAGAGTGCGTCCTCGACCTGGATGGTTTCTTTGGTTTTCACCCTGCCATGCGGCCTTTGCTTGACGTATGGCAGAGCCGCAAGCTTGCCATCATCCATGCCTGCGGTGCGCCGGACGAGTCACGCAGCCACTTCAAATCCATGGAACTGATGGAGCGCGGCGTGGACGACGAACGCGGCCCGGCCTCCGGCTGGATTGGCCGTCACCTGGCCACGCTTAACACTGGCAACCAGTCGCCTCTGCGTGCGGTCGGCATGGGCACGTTGCCCCAACGCAGCCTGAGCGGATCGGTGCCCGTTTCCGCGCTGCGCTCGATCGCCGATTTCCACCTGGGCGGCAATGCGCGTGCCGTGGCCCAGATGCGCGCCGCCCTGGATACGGTCTATTCCGGCGGTGACGCTTCAGATACGCTCGGGCAGGAAACGCTTTCGATCATGGATACCCTGCAGTTGCTCGACCCGTCAAATTATCATACTGCTCAGAACGCGCGATACCCTGACAGCGAGTTCGGCCTGGCCCTGAAACAGACCGCCATGCTGATCAAAGCGGATGTGGGCCTGGAAGTCTCAGCCATCGATCTTGGCGGCTGGGACACGCATTTCGCCCAGGGGGGCAGTACTGGCCAGATGGCAAATTTGATGGCCGAACTGGCCGGCGGGCTGGCGGCCTTCCACGCCGATATTGCCGACCATCTGGACCACGTCACAGCGGTGACCATGTCCGAGTTCGGGCGGCGCGCTGCCGAAAACGGCAGCCTCGGCACCGACCACGGACATGGCAGTATGATGATGGTATTGGGTGGACACGTGCTGGGTGGCAAAGTTCATGGCAGCTGGCCCGGTCTGCAGGAGGGCCAGTTGATCGGTCCCGGTGACCTGGGCGTGACCACGGATTACCGCGATATTCTGGCAGAAATCTGCCTGAAGCGCCTGAACAATCCTGCCGTCCAGGAAATTTTCCCCGGCCATGTGTCCACTCTGCGTGGAATTCTCACATAGAAAAAAGGTGGAACGGGTTTCAGACCTGTTTCACCTTTTTGTTTAAGTTTGCGGGGACTGTTCTGGGGTAAAATCACCTGTATGATTGACTCAGCTGCCCTCAACCCGCTCATCCTCGAAGCCTTCACCAGCAAAACTACCTGGCTGGAGGCTTCCACACACTTCCCGCTGGACGAATTCATCGAAACCTTCTATGATACTCGCCCACGTATTATCAGCGCTCTCGAAGATCTGACGGACGCACAGGTAGCCTTTACTTCCCCGGTACATCCGTTTTGGTCAATCAGCGAGTCTATTACCCATCTGATCTATTCACAGGGTTTTTATCTCAACAAACTGCTCGATATTTCCACCAGCCAGCTGCCTCATGCGGTGGAGGCAGCGCGCGGGTTTGGCGAGGGCGCCAAACCCGGCATCCCGGCAGCAGAGCTTCGCCAACGGTTGGCGGCTGCTACTGAACAGATTCACACCGCCATTGAAGGCACGCGCCTCAACCACGACCCTGATAAGTCCGAAGTCAACGAATTTTTCGGTGTATGCACCTATAAGACCTGGGTGCTGCTCCTGCTTGGGCACGAAGTGGATCACCTGCGCCAGGTGATTGCCATGCGCCGTGTGGCGCGTTCCGAACACGTTTAAAAAAACAGGGCGGCCAAAAGATTTCCGCTGTTTTATACCCTTCATACGAAACGAGCCATTCATGCCTAGCATCCAAGTTGACCACCTGTGCAAGGTGTTTCAGGTTCCGCGCAAAGACCCGGGCCTGGCAGGCTCCGTCAAGGCGCTTTTTTTGCCGAAATACGAAAACAAAGTTGCCGTGGACGATGTTTCCTTTTCCATCGACGCAGGCGAAATGGTCGGTTATATCGGCGTCAACGGAGCCGGAAAGTCCACAACGATCAAAATGCTGACCGGGATTCTCGTTCCCACCAGCGGCAGCGTGCGAGTCCAGGGGCGTGACCCGCACCGGGAGCGCATCGCCAACGCCCGGGATATTGGCGTCGTCTTTGGGCAGCGTACCCAGCTTTGGTGGGACCTGGCTTTCATCGAGTCGCTCAGTCTGGTAGCGAAAATCTACCAGGTGCCGCAGCAGCGCTACAAACAATTGCTTGAGCAGTTTGCCGAAACGCTCGAACTCAACGAACTGCTGCACGTACCCATTCGCAATATGTCGCTTGGGCAGAAAATGCGCGCCGAACTGGCCGCCACGCTGATCCACGAGCCGCGCGTGGTCTATCTCGACGAGCCGACCATCGGTCTGGATTTGATCGTCAAGGAACGCATCCGCGCGTTCATCAAGGAGCAGAACAAGGCCAGGGGCACGACCGTTGTGCTGACCACGCACGACCTGGGCGATATCGAGGAGTTATGCCAGCGCATCATCATTATCGATACGGGCAAACTAATCTACGATGGGCCGATCACCACCATCAAGGAGCGCTTCGGCAAATTCCGCGAGATCAGCTTCGAAACCGTATCCGCTGCTCCCGGCAGCGTGGATTTGCCCTCGGGGGCAGAAATCATCCTGGCCGAGCCGTACAGGGTCAGGGTGCGTTTTGATCGCACGGCGACGACTGCCAGCCAGGTGGCAGCCTCGTTGATGAACCAACTCGAGGTGAAGGATTTCTCCCTGTCTGAACCGGACTTGCCCGCCATCATCAAACAAATCTACAACGGCGCGTTGCGCCAAGAGCAGGTGGCATGATCCAACCTCTTCGGCGCAACATTTCAATTTATAGCGCCATTGCCGCCATGGCCGGCAAGGAGCACCTGGCTTACAACCTCTGGGTCTGGGCAGATTTCATCACGACCATTGTTTCGATGATTGTATTCATCTATTTTTGGCGCGCAGTCTATGCGGACACTTCGACCCTCGGCGGGCTGGCGCTCTCGCAAACGATCAACTATATTGTGCTGGCACGTTTGCTTGCCCCATTGCTGGAAACCCAGACCATCATGCTCTTTGGATTCATGATTCGCCAGGGGCAGATTGTGGTGGAATTGACCCGCCCGCTGGATATGCAATTGCGCGTCATGATCGAGACCTTCGCGCAGTTAATTGCTTTTATCATTCTGCGCCTGCCATTATTCCTGTTGGCCTGGTTGTTCTTCGGGCTGCAGTTGCCGGCCAGCCCCGGGCTGTGGGCTGCCTTTTTTATCTCGCTGGCGCTTGGGCAGGCGATTATGTTCCTGTTCGACTGGATGTTTGCTTGTCTGGCCTTTTATGTGACGGAGACCTGGGGGTTGACCGTGGTGCGGGGCGGTGCGGCCTTGTTCTTCAGCGGCGCGCTTGTACCTGTGGCGATGATGCCGACCTGGCTGCAGAATATGGTCGCAGCTATGCCTTTCGCGCAAGCCCTGGCTGTGCCGGTCTCGTTTTTAAGCGGCATTGCCACCCTCGCGGATGCTCCCCGTTTATGGCTGATCCAGGTGATCTGGCTGCTGGCGTTGCTTGTTTTCTCCCGCGCTATCTTTAACGTGGCTGTGCGCAAAGTGACTGTGCAGGGAGGCTGATATGACCCGTTACCTGAAGCTCTACTGGTATTTCCTGATCCAATATCTCAAAATTCTGACGGAATACCGCCTGAACTTCTTTATCGGCGCAGTTTCGACGATCATCCTGCAAGCTGGCGCGTTGACTGCCGTATGGGTCGTGATGCGCCAGATCCCATCCCTGAACGGCTGGAGCTTTGACGAGGTCTTGCTCGTCTATGGCCTGCTGACGCTCAGCGAATCAATTATGCATATGTTCGCTGATAATCTGTGGACGGTTGGCTGGCAATACATCCGCACCGGCGGTTTTGACCGTTTTCTGGTGCGCCCAATTAACCCCCTTTTTCATTTGCTGGCTGACCGCTTCTGTGACGCTGGCGTCGGCGAATTCATCATCGGCGCGGCGCTGGTCGGCATTTCGATGCACAACCTCGGCATCCCGCTTACGCTCTTGAATGCGCTCTATATCGTCATATCGGTTATCAGCGGTGCAGTCATCTTCCTGGCGCTTAATCTCATCACCGCTACCAGCACCTTCTGGGTTGTCCAGTCTATTCCGGTGACGCGGATGGTCTTCATCATGAATGAGTTTGCCAAATATCCCTTGAGCATTTACAACAGCAGCATCCGCAATTTGTTAACCTGGGTCATCCCCTACGGTTTCGCCTCGTTCTACCCGGCCACCTATCTCACCGGGCGCGACTTCGGCCCGATGGTCTGGCTCAGCCCGGTTGTCGCAACCGTCTTCATGATCGTTGCTTACTATGTCTGGCTTTTCGGCCTGCGCCATTACAGTGGCACAGGTTCATGACCCCGTGATCCACCCGCGCGGGTAATGGTTTTTCAACGTACCCTGCACGCCTTTCCCCCAGCCAATCCCAAAACCTGAGACTGTCACCAGCGTCCAGCCTCTCGCATCCGACGATAGGCTCTCCCCGCGCAAATAAGTTCTCAGCTCGCGCCCGTCCACGGGCAAGTCAAGCACATTCCTGGCCTCGCCCGGTTTCAGGAACAACGCCAGCGGATGGGCCGGTTCGAAGCGTTCTTTTTTGAAGGTCCCCAGCCAGACGCCGGGGTGGACGATTCGCAGCCGTCCGAAATCCGGGTTCTCCTCGGGGACGTAATACAGCCGCTCTCCAACCACCCGCAGCCGTTCTTCCGTCAAATCAACCGACAGCACGTCCTCAGCGAACCCGCGCCACAGCCCCCAAAATTCTTTCGAAAGACGAACCCGGCGCGTCTCCCCCGTATGCCCTTCCGCCCCTCCATCCTTTTTCCGTAAAAGACAGGCGAAATGCCCCTCGCCGTCCAACCGGTGCGGGAACAATCTGACCGCGCCAGACAAGCCAGGTGCAGCCGTCATACCTCCCAGCCACTCCGGTCGACCCGGCATAAACCCCGCGAATTGCCGCAACGCCACCACCTCGAACTTGTTTTGTCCGTTTAAATCCGCCTGCCCTGGTTCTGTCGGGGCGAGTCCGTTAAGGAGTCCGTTGACCACCGCTTCGTCCTCTTCCGGCGCAAACGTACAGGTCGAATACAGCAGGTACCCGCCTGGGCGGACGAGTTTCGCCGCTACATTCAGGATGTTCTTCTGCCGCACGGCGCAGCCAGCCACCATCTCGAACGACCAGTCAATGCGTGCGCCCATATCCTTGCGGAACATACCTTCGCCGGAACAGGGCGCATCCACCAGCACGCGGTCGAAATAAGCCCCAAAGTGGTCTGCCAGGCGCTCGGGGGATTCGTTGGTGACAACCACGTTGCCCGCGCCCCAGCGTTCCACATTCTGGGCCAGGTGTCCCACTCGTTTGTCCTTGATCTCGTTGGCCACCAGCAGTCCGCGCCCCTGCATCAGCGCCGCGAGATGGGTTGTTTTTCCGCCGGGAGCCGCTGCCAGGTCCAGCACACGTTCGCCAGGCATCGGCGCCAGCAGCTCCGCCGGGGACATCGCTGAAGGATCCTGCATGTAGTACAGCCCGGCCATATGGTAAGGATGCAGCCCCGGCCGCTCCTCACCGTCCAGTATGAACGCCGCCGGACACCAGGGCACCTTCTCTCCCAGCGCAAACGGCGAAATCGCTTTGAACTCTTCTGCCGTCAGCTTGAGCGTGTTCACGCGCAGGCCCGATTTCGGCGCGGCGTTGAGTGACTCGGCAAAGGCCGTGTATTCATCGATCAGGAGCTTCTGCATGCGTTCGAGGAACAGCGCGGGGATGGGGACGACCGGGTTTGGCATGCCGATATTATAAGGGTTAAAAAACACACCGCCTGTGGTTTCGCCGAAATGGCACGAAATCTGGTAGAATCTGGGCAACTACGCTGATATGGGGACATAAAACAGGAAATTGGAGAAATTGGGGCTTGACTCAGGTACCCTATTCTCGGTATAATACTCAGATTGAGAAACTATCAAAATTGAGACTGTACAGCAAGCGCTTGGGAGAAAATCTCACGCGCTTGCATTTATTCGTCCCTGGTACCCGCGTTTTGTAAAGATATACAGTAAGGCACCCTTGCAGCAAATGTAATCGTCCTACACAAATTATGTCGGCCGTGCATTCGACAACGCGCACAGGCCCTGTATTATTCCCTCGTGTTTATTCCCCCCAGGAGGACGTGCCAGTGGAAACCAAAGGCTTAACCGCTCTTCGTATTAGCCTGGCTTCGCCGGAGACCATTCGCAGTTGGTCATATGGTGAGGTTCTCAAGCCCGAAACCATCAACTATCGCCGTTTGCGGCCCGAAAAAGACGGCCTGTTCTGTGAAGCCATTTTTGGCCCTACGCGCGACTGGCAGTGTTACTGCGGTAAGTACAAAAACCCCCGTTACAAAGGCATCATCTGCGATAAGTGCGGTGTCGAAGTCACCCGCGCCGCCGTGCGCCGCGAGCGCATGGGGCACATCGGGCTGGCTACGCCTGTCGCGCATATCTGGTATACGCGCCGTATCCCATCCTATCTGGGCCTGCTGTTGGATATCTCCCGCCGCAACCTGGACCGGGTGCTGTACTTCGCGCAGTATATCGTCACTTATGTGGACGACGATGCCCGCCAGAAAGCCCTCAAGCGTCTCGAGGACGAAATTTCCGTCTCCGATCGTGAGCAGGCTTCGCAGGTCAATGCCAAGATCGCGGAAGTAAAGACCCAGCGTGACCAGAAAGTGGCTGAACTCGCCCAGCGCAAGACCGATATCGAGCGCAGTTACGATGAGCAGGTTGCTTCTCGCATCGAGCCGGTCATCCAGGAGGGCCAGGGCCTGGAGACCTCTCTGCAAGAAAAGAATGGCGCCGCAGCCACCAAGGCGATCAAATTCGAATCCACCGGCGAAGTGATCGTTGCCAAGGGCGATGTGATCGGGTCCCAGCATATTTCCAAAGTCCAGAAGACGGTCAAGGAAAAGCTGGAAGCCATCGAAAATGAACTCAAGGACCAGAAGGCCCGCGAGATCGAACACATCAAGCTGGATGTGGAACGCCTCAAGGCCGAAGCTGCCGAGCAGATGGAAGGCTTGCGCAACCAGCTCGAGGACCAGTCTTCTGCCAGCCAGGGACAGAACTCTCGCGCACGCGAAGAGTTGATGGAACTGCGGCCCTTCACCTTCCTGAGCGAAACCCGCTACCGCGAGCTTAAACAACGCTGGGGCCAGGTCTTCCGCGCCGATATGGGCGCCGAGGCCTTTTATGACATCCTGAAACGCCTCGACCTGGACCGCCTGTCTGAAGATCTGTGGCACGAGGTGCGCACGTCGAAATCCAAGCAGAAGCGCAAGAAGGCCACCACCCGCTTGAAAGTGGTCGAGGCTTTCCGCCGTTCCGGCAACCGTCCCGAGTGGATGATCCTGACGATCCTGCCGGTCATCCCGCCCGACCTGCGCCCGATGGTGCAGTTGGACGGTGGCCGATTTGCCACTTCCGACCTGAACGACCTGTACCGCCGCGTGATCAACCGCAACAATCGCCTCAAGCGCCTGCTCGAGCTGGGCGCCCCGGATGTGATCGTGCGCAACGAAAAGCGCATGCTCCAGGAAGCGGTGGACAGCCTGATCGACAATTCCCAGCGCGGCAAGGCGCTTTCGCGCCGTGGACGCCGCGAACTCAAATCCCTGAGCGATATGCTCAAGGGCAAGAAAGGCCGTTTCCGCCGCAACCTGCTCGGCAAGCGCGTGGACTATTCCGGCCGCTCCGTGATCGTCGTCGGCCCGCAGTTGAAGCTGTATCAATGCGGCCTGCCCAAGAGCATGGCGCTGGAACTGTACCGCCCGTTTGTGATCGCCAGCCTGGTATTGCATAACTATGCCGCCAACGTGAAGGGCGCGCGTCGATTGATCGAGCGCAACCGTCCCGAAGTGTGGGAGGTATTGGAAGAGGTGATCAAGGATCGCCCGGTGATGTTAAACCGTGCGCCCACCCTGCACCGCCTGGGCATCCAGGCCTTCGAGCCGCTGTTGATCGAAGGTTCCGCCATCCAGTTGCACCCGTTGGTCACCACCGCTTTCAACGCGGACTTCGACGGCGACCAGATGGCTGTGCATGTGCCACTCTCCCAGAAAGCTGTTGCCGAAGCTCGCAGACTGATGCTGGCTTCGCGGAACCTGCTCAAACCTGCCGATGGGGAGCCGATCATCTCGCCATCGAAGGATATGGTGCTGGGCGTCTATTACCTGACCATGACCGATCAGCATCCTCACAAGGGTGATGGCCGTATCTTCTCCGATATGGACGAGGTGGAGATGGTCTACTCACTCGACCAGGTGGAAGTGCACAGCAATGTGAAAGTGCGCGTAAACACATGGTACGACGACAGCGGCAGCCGTATGGCTGAGCCCGTTACTCGTATCGTCGAAACCACCGTGGGCCGCGTGTTGTTCAACCGCATCTTGCCAGCAGATGTGCAATTCGTCAACGACGTGCTGGAAAAAGGCGGTGTGAAAGACCTGATCGCCGAAGTCTACGAATTGTGCGGCCCGGATGTAACCACTCATACGGCCGATGAGGTCAAACGCATCGGTTTTGAATATGCCATGCGCTCCGGCATCACACTAGCCGTATCGGATATTTCCGTGCCTGCCAGTAAGGAAGGCATCATCAACGGCGCACTGAAAGAAGTCGAAGTCGTTTCACGCGATTTCCGCCGCGGCCTGCTGACTGAGCAGGAGCAGAACGAGCGCGTCATCCAGATCTGGCAGAAAACGACTGCGGATGTTGCCAAAGCTGTCAAATCCAACATGGATCCTTCAGGAAACCTGGCAACCATGGCCAATTCGGGAGCCACAAAAGGCGGTTTCGGCCCGATCTCTCAACTGGCTGGAATGCGTGGCCTGATGGCCGACCCCTCTGGCCGTATCATCCCGCTGCCGATCCAATCGAACTTCCGCGAAGGCCTGACGGCCCTCGAATACTTCATCTCTACACATGGCGCCCGCAAGGGTCTCGCCGATACCGCTCTGCGTACCGCAGACGCCGGTTATCTGACCCGTCGCCTGGTGGATATTGCCCAGGATGTGATCATCAACGAGATCGACTGTGGCACGCACGAAGGCATCTGGATCCACAAAGCCGATGATGTGGCTGGCCAGTCGCTGATGAGCCGCCTGTACAGCCGCTATACTGCCGACCCGGTCATCGATCCCAATACCGGCGAAGTGTTGATGGAACGTGACGAAGTCATCGACCATGAACTGGCCCGCAGGGTTGCCGCCGCCGGTGTGACGGATGTAAAAGTCCGCTCCGCGATGACCTGCGAACTGACGCATGGTATCTGCGCAAAATGCTATGGCATCGACCTGGGCCGCGGCACAACGGTGGAGATGGGCTCGGCAGTCGGTATCGTTGCCGCCCAGTCCATCGGCGAGCCGGGTACCCAGCTCACGTTGCGCACCTTCCATACCGGCGGTGTGGCCTCCGGCGGCGATATCACCACCGGTCTCCCGCGCGTGGAAGAACTGTTCGAAGCCCGCAAGACGCCCAAGGGCGAGGCGGTTGTCTCGGAGATAGAAGGCGCAGTACGCGTGGTCATGTCTGAGAAGTTCTCGGAACTGCGCCTGGTGCGCATCGAACACGCCGAAATGGTCAGCGATACTTATGATGTTCCCAAAGAGTGGAAGATTCTGGTCAAAGACGAGACGGAAGTAAAGGCCGGTGAAATGCTGGCCAGCCTCGGGGAAGCCACGATTGCATCCCAGCATGCTGGCCGCGTGCGCATCGAGAAACGCCAGGTGATTGTTTCGCACGAGCAGCGCGAGGAAGTCGAGCACGAAATCCCGACCACCCTGCGCCTGCTGGTGAAAGACGGCGAGCACGTCAGCGCCGGACAGCCTCTCACCGAAGGTTCGCTCAACCCGCACCGCATCTTGCGCCTGCAGGGACGCGACGCCTGCCAGATGTACCTGATGGGCGAAGTCCAGAAGGTCTATCGCTCGCAAGGCCAGAACATCCACGATAAGCACTTCGAGGTCATCATCCGCAAGATGCTGAGCAAGGTGCAGATCACCCGCCCGGGCGATACGAAATACCTGCCCGGCGATGCCGTCGACCGCCTGGATATCAAAAAGGCCAACGAGCAGTTACATTCCGAAAGCAAGCAGCCGGCGCGTTTCTCTGAGATCCTGCTGGGTGTGACAAAGGCCTCGCTCTCGACCGACTCGTTCCTTTCGGCTTCCTCGTTCCAGCATACGATCAAGGTGCTGGCGGGCGCGGCGATTGCTTCCACCACCGATCCGTTGTATGGCCTGAAGGAGAACGTGATCATCGGCAAGCTGATCCCTGCCGGGACGGGTTTTGTGCACGGGCGCTTCACCGAGATCGAGAAATCGCCCGGTACCGGTTCCTCGCAGTGGACGGAAATCTCCGACAGCGCGGGCGCCGACTAGGAAACAGTACCACTTACCAAGCTGAGGGTGGCCTGAAGACCGGCCACCCTTTTTTATTACCTGCGATTTAATCTGCCGAAGGACTTGAATATTCATCCGGTTTTGAGTATCGTTAAGGTCATCACCGCTCAAGGAGGAGAGGTATGCGCTCGAATTATTTCCGCTTCATATCTGTTGGGACCATCGTCTTAATGGTAATGATGGCCTGCAATATGCCCTTTATGCCCGTAGAACTTCAAGCAACCAGCACGGTCACGCAGCCGGCTTCCACGCCGACTCACGAGGCGCTTCCCACCGAAACGGCCACGCCGGCCACCACAGCCACAATTACCCTGACCCCCGAGCCGTCCCTGACGCCGACGGCGGAAATCCCGGTTGCGGAAGTGCAGAGGGAGGTCAACTGCCGCACCGGCCCCGGAGGGATGTATGACCTGGTGTTGACCTTCAAGGCTGGCGACACGGTCGAGATTGTGGCGCGCGACCTGGGTGGGGGCTTTGTCTTCGTCAAGAACCCGAACAAGCCCGAAGAGGGTTGCTGGATGTTGGAGAACAGCCTGAAGGTCTCCGGCAACCTGACGCCGCTTCCCGCCTTTACCCCGCCGCCCACGCCCACACTGGCCCCCAGCTTCACGGTCACATACAAGAAATTAGACAAATGTGGGGACGTCTTCGTGCGCTTTATCGTCACCAACACCGGCGGTTTTGGCTTCCGTTCGGCGTATGTCAAGGTCACCAACCTCAAGAACAGCGAAGTGACCGAAAAGGTGACCAACACCTTCGACCTGACCATCGACTGCGTCGTGGCCCAGAGCATCGGTAATGTGACCCCCGGCGGCGGGACGGCTTACCTGGAGAGCGATAGCTTCAAGAAAGATCCTACCGGCCAGAAGATGCGCGCCGTCTTCCAGCTCTGCACCGAGCAGAACCTGAAGGGCGCCTGCTCGACCGCAGTGCTGGAGTTTGTCGCCAAGTAAGCGCGATTTGCTTTTGTTGCGCATTTTCCGGGACAGCCTTGATAAGGCTGTCCCGGTTTTTATGCCCGCACTTGACGCTTTGACTCTTTCCCCGTAAGATAAGCCCACAATATAGAACATTCATTCACCACTCAAAATCGAGAGCATATGGTTTCGATCTTCCTTTGTGTCTCTCCCTGGCACCTTCCGCTAGGACAGGTGTCGTGTCCCCTGCCCCGCGCTCTTTGTAGGGCATCTTGGGCGGGGTCGTGGTAAAAAGGATTTTTATGGAACTAGGACTGGTCCGCAAAATAGACATCGACCGTGAGATGCAAGACGCGTACCTCGACTACGCCATGTCCGTCATCGTGGCACGCGCCCTGCCCGACGCCCGCGACGGGCTCAAACCTGTCCAGCGACGCATTTTATATGCCATGTACGACATGGGCCTGCGTGCCGATAGCAGCTACAAAAAGTCCGCCCGTATCGTCGGTGAAGTGCTGGGCAAGTACCACCCGCACGGCGACTCGGCGGTCTATGAGGCCATGGCGCGCATGGCGCAGGACTTCTCGCTGCGCTGCATGCTGGTGGATGGGCAGGGCAATTTCGGCTCCGTGGACGGCGACCCGCCGGCGGCCATGCGTTATACCGAAGCACGCCTGGCGCTGCCTGCGCTGGACATCCTGGCCGATATCAACAAGAACACGGTTGATTTCACCGCCAACTTCGATGATACGCTCAGCGAGCCGTCGGTGCTGCCATCTGCCATCCCCAATTTACTGGTCAACGGCGCGACGGGTATTGCCGTGGGCATGGCCACTTCCATCCCGCCACACAACCTGGGCGAGATCAGCGACGCGCTGGTCTACATGCTCGAAAACTGGGAAAAACTGGATGATATCAGCATCGACCACCTGATGGAATTCGTCCATGGGCCGGATTTCCCCACTGGTGGCATCATCATCCAGGAAGCGGGTGAGGAGGGCATCGAAGCGGCCTATGGCTCTGGGCGTGGAAAAGTTACCGTGCAGGCGCGCGCCCATTGGGAGGAGATGGAGCGCGGCAAGAGCCGCATCATCGTCACCGAGTTGCCTTACCAGGTCAATAAATCCAGCCTGATCGAGCGCATTGCCGAACTGGCGCGCGAGGGCCAGGTCGAAGGCCTCTCTGACCTGCGCGACGAATCCGACCGGCAGGGCATGCGCATCGTCATCGAACTGACCAAGAATGTCGAACCCGAGAAGGTGCTGACCGCGCTCTATAAGCGCACACCCATGCAGTCCACCTTCAGCATCATCCTGCTGGCGTTGGTGGACGGTGAACCGCGCATGCTGACCCTCAAGCAGGCGCTGAGGGTGTATATCGAGCACCGTTTAACGGTCATCCAACGCCGGGCGCAGTTCGATCTCGAAAAGGCCAAAGCGCGAGCGCATATCCTGGAAGGCTATCTCGTCGCCTTGAAGAACCTGGACGAGATCATCGACCTGATCCGCAAATCGCCCGACGTGGAAAGCGCCCGCGAGCGGTTAATGAAGCGTTATAAACTCTCGGAACTGCAGGCCAATGCCATCCTGGAGATGCAGTTGCGCCGCCTGGCTGCGCTCGAACGCAAGAAGATCGAGATAGAGTACAAGGAGGTCGCCGGGTTGATCAAGGACCTGGAGAGCCTGCTCAAGTCGCCAAAGCGTATGCGTGGCTTGGCCGCCGAGGAACTGCAGCGTGTTAAAGCCGCCTACGGCGACCGGCGCCGCACGCAGATTGTTAGCCTGAAAGCCGGCAAGGAACGCAAATCCGTGCTGACCGCCACGCAGACGCTGCCCGAGCAGTTTGTTTGGATTACGATGAATAAGGATGGCATGGTCTGCCGCACCCGCGACGACAAGGCTCCGCGCCTGAGCGGCTCGGAGGCCCCGGCGCTGCTCGTACGCGCCTCGACGCACGATACGCTCTATCTGGCTGCTGCGAACGGCAAATGCGCGGCTGTAGCTGTGCATACCCTGCCCGAGGCTGAGAGGCCCTCCGACGGTGTTCCGTTTAATAAAGTGTGCCCGCTCAAAGCGGACGAAACCCCCGTGGCGGCCTTTGGGCTGCCGGCCAAAAAATCCCTGCTGCCCGAAGAGACCTGCGTGCTGACGGTGACGCGCGGCGGCATGCTCAAGAAATCATTGGTCAGTGAACTGCCCGGCCCTTCGTCCCAGACCTTTGCGCTGTGCAGGGTCAACGATGGCGATGCGTTGGGATGGGTGGCGCTGACCGACGGCAAAAAGGAAATCCTGCTCGCGACGGCGCTGGGCATGGCCATCCGCTTCAAAGAAGACGACATCCGCCCAATGGGGCTGCTCGCAGCCGGCGTCAACGGCGTCAAGCTGGGCGTCGGTGACGAAGTGGTGGGCTGCGTGATCTTGCCTGCGGAGGGTGACGTGCTGGTCGTCGCCTCGGATGGCAAGGCCAAACGTATTATTCAGAAGGAATTCCCCATCCAGGGCCGCTATGGCCGCGGCGTGATCCTGTGGGATCTGCCGCTGGGCGTCAAGCTGGCCGGGCTGGCGGTGGGCAAGGGCACGCACGTTATTACGCTGCACCTGCTCAAAGCCGCGCCCAAGATGACACGCCTGGACGAAGCCGGGATCAAGAAACGCGCCGCCACACGTGGGGACGTGGTGGTGGAGATCAAGCCTGGCGATGCCGTGCTGAGCCTGACCGATGGCTGGGCGGTGGAGAAGTTTGTGGAAGTGAGGAAGGACGAGAAAGTAGAAACGAGTAATGAGAAAGCAGTTGCCAGTAAAAAGGCTGCGCCGGCTGCAAAGAAGGCAGCGGTGAAGAAGCCGGCAGCGAAGAAGTCAGCACCGAAGGCAAAAAAACCGCCCGCGCGAAAGAAACTGGCGGGGAAGAAGTAAATACTGATTGTCATCTTTTTATAAGCCTGTCGTTGGTATGATATAATATCATACCAACGACGGAGACTGACATGAGCGTACATAAAATTGCCATCACAATTGATGAAGCCCTGCTCCAGAATGTGGACCGCTTGATTGCCGAGAAGCGTTTCCCGAACCGCAGCCGCGCCATACAGGAGGCTGTGCGTGAGAAACTGGAACGCATGGAAGGCGGCCGCCTGGCGCGTGAATTGGCGAAACTCGATATAGCCTTTGAGCAAAAAATGGCCGACGAAGGCTTGGGAGGCGCGCAGGAATGGCCCGAATATTAAGGGGTGACATTTTCTGGGCAGACTTGAACCCTACGCGCGGACGCGAGCAATCAGGCCTGCGCCCGGTGGTGGTCATCAGCCAGGATATTTTCAACGAACGCTCCGGCACGGTGATTGCGATGGCGCTCACCAGTCAGCCCCAGCAAGCCGGGTTCCCGCTTAATTTGGAACTGACCGGCATAGACTTGCCTAAAAAGTCATGGGTCAAGATCAGCCAAATCCGCACACTCTCCACCGAGCGGCTGGAGCAGAAAATCGGCCACGCTTCCCCCGAAGTGTTGGCGCAGTTGGTGGAAGGTTTGAACGAGATCGTGGGGTAACGGCTTGTCAACGGACTCTAAAACGGATAAACGGATTCGAGCGGATAAGGGCGGTAGCTCCCCAAGCCAAAGAAAACGCCCGCGCGGAAACCGGTGCGGAAGAAGTAAATAGAATTACATGAGAACTCCGCAGTTTCAAAAACCGCGGAGTTCTTGATTTAGCTTTACTCTTCAGATGTTTTTGGGGAGTATGCCACCCGAAAACCATATCGTCCAGAAAATAGTAACTGCATAAATTGAATACGATCTGCACAGCGGTTGCCTGCGCGGCTAGTCCCAAATGAACCACCACGTAAAATATGCGTCTGACCATTATCTGGCCCTATGGGATCTTTGACAATGGAGGTAATACGTCGCATATATTCATTCCTATCATACCAATCAGAGCACCATTCCCAAATGTTTCCTATCATATCAGCGCAACCATACGGGCTATCACCTTGAGGTGAGAACTGACCAACTGGCGATGTGCGTCCTCCAAGATTAGCCTCAAGGGTATTAGCATTTTTTGGATCAAATTCATTTCCCCAAGGCCAGATACGGCCATCTGTACCACGTGAGGCTTTCTCCCATTCCGCCTCAGTAGGCAGTCGATAGGATTTGCCCGTTTTTTTGCTAAGCCAATCGCAAAAAGACTTTGCATCATTCCAAGATATATTAACGACAGGGTGATCACCTTTTTCATTAGGATAATTGTAGCCTTCCCATCCAGGCGGCGACTTGATGTTAATCTCACGGAGAAAAACCTGATATTCTAAGTTAGTTACAGGATATTTTCCAATATAATATTCCGAAAGTTCTACCTCGTGCTGAGGTAGTTCGTCTGCCACCCAATCTTTATCAGCGCCGTCTTTGACGGCTTGCGATGCCTGGTCTATGGTAGAACCCATTAGGAACTTCCCCGCCGGGATTTTCGCCATTTGTGGCTCAAACGCTTCACGCAGTAATTCGGCGGCGATCTGCGGGGTCTCGGCGCGACGGGTGAGGGTGAAGTAAGTGCGCAACTCAGTGGGAGTGAGCGTGGCAAAATTGAACTCTGTCATTTCTGGCGGATGCAAAGTTAAAATGCGACGCACGGCAACATTATTCACAAAAGCATCAAGGCTTGGCGGAAGAGTAATAATTGTTGTTTGTTCTATTGTTGAAGCTCCCGTTTTTGATGCTTGTGCTTCTTCTTTTTTCTTCGCTTCTTGCATATCTTTCGCTTTCTGAAGTGCATTTATAATATTTTCCGTCTCTTCTACTGTGCGTTTATTTGCCTGATTTGTAATCCCATCACTAAATTCTTCCATCTTCTGTTTTTGGGCTTCAACTTGATAGTAATTTTCTAAATCCTTAAGATAACGGGGAGTCTCTTTGAGAAAATTATATAGTTCTGGGTAAACCGCTTGGATTGCGACGATCTTTGCCAAACGAATAGGTTTGATCTCACCCTTGAGTTTCTCTTTGCGTTTTTCGGCGAGGCTCCACAACATGAGAAACACGTTTACAGTTCGTTTGATCTGACGTGGGTTATCACCCAACCCTTCTGCAAAGACTTTTGGACATTCAGGATGTGGCCAGTTCGAAGAGAGTTTTTGTACAAAGTCGCCCATATCTTCATGTTCCACCGGGGGTATCTGGAAAGGCAACTGAATGATTTTTTCAAGATATTTTGCTCCGTCAATCGGTAAACGTCCCTCGCCTTCTTTTGTACCCTTTTCATGATATTTCAACTCAATCCCACGTGCGATCACTTCTTGGTCTAAACCCAATACGAATATGCAGCCGGGGGCATCCACGAAGAGCTTGATGGCTTCCAGCACTTCGATAGCCTTCTCTGGCAGACAGCGGTCGAGGTCGTCCACGAAGACCACCAGCCGTCCATCCTTGTTTCGAATGACAGATTCGGCCACAATCTTGCGAAAGCGGTCCTGGAATTGTTCAAGGAAACGGATCTGTTCGATATGTATCTTGGTGCGTTCGCGCTGGATGGCATCCAGTGCGCCATCGGTAAGATTCTCCGTTCCGGCTTTTTGCAGTTCTTCAACGATTTTCCCCAAAGCTGCGCCGCCGGGAATGAAAGACAGGCCAATCTGTACTGCGCCCTGCACAGCTTTCCCGCCTAGTTTGGCCAGGTCAATCGTCACGCCACCCGTTTTTTCGATGTCCATCGGTTGGTAGAGCAGTGTTTTTAGCTTTTCAATTTCTTCGGTGGGCTGCTTATTTTTCTTGGCAGCATCTTCCAGCGCAAATAATACTGAGAGCAAAAACGCCCGCCACAAGGTTTCTTCCCTATCATATTTCCAGGCATCGAACCAGCCTGCCACCGCGCCTTTCGCTTCCACCTGTTCCTTGACCATGCGCATCAGTGAGGTCTTGCCCGAGCCCCAGGTGCCAAATACACCAATCGTCAAGGGCGTGCTGCCGGTCATGATGATGTCTGCCAGCGCCTGGACGTAGGGCGCGAAGTCCAGCGCGTCTTCTTTTAGCGATTCGACGGCTTTGTCATTCAGGATGTAGGTGGGTTGGTCGGGCATGTATGCTCCATGAAGCACGTGAGATAATGCAATTATAGGGCAAAATAGGTATAATCAATTTAGAAAGGCAGGCGAGATGAAATTTACGGTTGAATACGAACAGGAAGAAGACGGCCGCTGGCTGGCAGAAGTCATCGAATTGCCTGGGGTGCTAGCTTATGGTAAAAATCCTGACGAAGCTGTTGCGCATGCGCAGGCGCTGGCTTTGCGCGTAATGGCTGACCGGCTGGAAAATGGCGAAAGTTCTGCGGCATTGATGTTTTCATTTTCTGCGGCATGACCCAGTGGCGTACTATCAAAGCACGGCGTTTGCTGGCGTCCTTGCAGCGCATTGGTTGGAGCGTTAAACGCCAGACCGGCTCACATAAGGTCTTGTCCAGACCCGGCTGGCCGGACGTGATTTTTGCGTTTCATGATAACGAAGAAATTGGTCCACGTATGCTTGCAAGGGTGGCAAAGAATACCGGCCTCAAGCACGAAGATTTGTGAAAACCGACTAAAAAGAGCTGGCCCGTGAAAAGAATTCTTTTCACGGGCCAGCTTTGTTAGTCAGGCTTGAATGTCCAGGCCTTATCCCAGCGGCGTAAAGCCATGCCTGATCGCGAAGCGCACCAGCCCGGTGATGTCTTCCACGCCCAGTTTCTCCATCACGCGGCTGCGATAGGTTTCCACGGTTTTGGGCGAGAGCGAGAGCTTTTCGGCGATGGCTGCGCTGGTATTGCCCTCGACGGTCAACTGGAAGACCTCACGTTCACGGTCACTGAGCTGGTCGATCGGGCTGCGGTTCTGGCGCTCGTAGATATATTCGTTCATACCCGCCTCGGCGAGTTTCTGGCTCAGGTAACGGTTGCCCTCATAGACCGTGCGCACCGCCTGCACCACTTCAGACCCAGCCGACTCTTTCAACATATAGCCCCAGGCGCCTGCCTGGAAGGCGCGGTAGACGTGTTCCGAATCCGCGTGCACCGAAAGGATGACCACTTTCGTGGCAGGCAGCTCCTCCTGGATTTGCCGCGTGGCCTCGATCCCGTTCAATTCGGGCATGGTGATATCCATCAGTACAATGTCTGGCTTGCAGGACAGGATGCCGTTTACCGCCTGGCGGCCCTCTTCGGCGTCGCCCACTACGCGGATATCGCGCTGGGCTTCCAGCAGCATGCGCAGCCCGTCGCGCAGGATGCGGTGATCGTCCGCCACAAAGACAGCGATGCTCATAGGTTCCTTGGGACCCGTAAAATGACCTGTGTGCCTTTACCGGGCGCGGATTTTATACTAAAGGTTGCGTCGATCGCCCGGGCCCGCTCGCGCATGACGGTCAGCCCCCAGTGTTCTTCCTGGCTGGCGGGCAGTGCCTGTGGGTCGAACCCGCTGCCATTGTCTGTCACCGTCATCAGAACATAGCCGTCCTGCTCCTTGAGTTCGATCTCCGTCAGGCTGGCCTGCGTGTGTTTGGTGATATTGTTTAGCGCTTCCTGTGCGATCCGGAACAGGCCGATTTCGACGTCGCGCGACAGGCGCACGTCGTGCAGGTTGTGATCGTTGACCGTAATGGGCATATTCGTGCGTTTGGTGAGCTTCTGTGTATACCAGAGCAGTGCCGCCGTCAAACCATAGCGGTCCAGCATGGGCGGAAGAAACTCCGACATGATGTTGCGCATGTGCGCGACTGATTCTTCGACCAGGCGGTTGGCATCTGCCAGGCGCGGCCGCAAACCCTCTGGAGCGTTCTCGGGCAGCATGTTTTCGATCAGGCTCAAGTTGATATTGATGGCCGTCAGGTCCTGGCCGATATGGTCGTGGAGTTCCTTGCCCAGGCGCTGGAACTGGTCTTCCTGTGACTTCACGAGCTTCTGCGAAAGCCCGCGCAATTCCTGGCGGTTCTGTTTGATCTCGTCGAACAGCCTGGCGTTTTCGATGGTCAGCGCCACCGGGCTGGCGATCCCCTCCAGGAAGGCGATCTCCTCGGGGTCGTAGGGCAGAGATTGCGGGTCATCCCGCGCCACGAAGATGCCTCCGAGCACTTGCTCCCGCACCAGCAGCGGGATGCCGGCCAGGCCTTTCAACCCGGCTTTGTCGATCAGTGGCCATAAATTGGGGGGTGTCAGGTCGCAGACTTGATCATAGGTCAACTGCTCGCCGATATAATTTTCTCCCTGCAACATCAAGCTGCCGAGCGCCACGTGTTCAATTGGAAAGGTCTTTTTTTCCAGTGCCGCGCGCATTTGTTCCAGGATTACTTGAGAACGATGCGAAACGGCAGCTGTCTGTAATTCAGCGCCCCCTCGCAGAAAAATCCCGATAATGCATGTATCCCCGATCTGCTGGGCAATTTCGTTTGAGATATGCTGTAAAAGTCCGCTGTAATCATAAGCATATTCGACCAGCACGCGGGAAAAATCGGCCAGCAGTTCGGCGCGTTTTTTCTCTTGCAGCAGCTTCTGGTTGGATTTCTGAAGTTCGGTGGTGCGTTCGACGACCCTGCGTTCCAGTTCCTGCGTCAGTTCGCGGACCTGTTCCTCGGCGCGGCGGCGATCGGTGTAGTCCTGAGCAAGCAAGGCAACCCGGATGACGCTTCCACGACTGTTGAGGATGGGGTACAAGATGGATGAGATTGCGCGGCCCTGGGTAATCCCGTCAAAAGAATACACATCATGCGACTCGGCCACCTGCAAGACGTGTGTTTCGAACAATTCACCCTCGAGCTTGAAGGTTTCGTAAATATTCTTTCCGACCAACAGATGGTTCGAGTCTCCGAACATGCGCGCGGCCGAGTCATTGGCGGCCAGGATCTTTCCATCCAGGTCGAAGACAAGGATCAAAGAGGGAGTCGCCTCTAACAGGACTCCCAGATCTTGTTGAAATACTCGCAAAAGGTTGTCGGTCTGTATGTTTCTTGGCATCGGACCTGCTCATGCGCACGAAAATTCGCTTATTCATTATAGCGCGAGTGTTTCTAAAATTCGGCTGTCGACAAAAAAACAAAGCACAGCTACGTTTAATCCTGCCACTCCAGTTCGAACTCCCCGATGTGGACAGTGTGGCCGTCCTTGACGCCGGCTTTGCGCAGCTCGCCTTCCACACCCAGGGTCTCCATCAGCTTCTGGAAGCGGCGCAGCGATCCCTGGTGCTCAAAATAGGTCATCTCGGCGGCGCGTTCGATCCCGGCGCCGGTGACGCGCCAGTCGCTGCTGCCCTCGCGCGTGATGGCGAACTGGCGCGGGTCTTCCTTCGGCCGGTAGACCGGCATGGGGATTTCGGTCTCGTCCAGCGCGGGCGTTTCGGCCAGCCGGCGATGCGCTTTGAGCAGCAGATCGCGGATTTCCGTGCGCGCCATGGCCGAGATGCCCATTAGCTCATAGCCGCGTTTCTTCAACTCTTTTTTCAGCTTTGGCAGGCGTTCCTGCACTTCGGGCTGGTCGATCTTGTTCAAGGCCACGAGCTGCGGCTTTTTGGCCAGGTTCGGGTCGAACAGGGCCAGCTCGGAATTGATCTGGCTGAAATCCGCCAGCGGGTCGGGCGAAAGCCCGTCCAGCAGGTGGATCAACACGCGCGTGCGCTGGATGTGGCGCAAGAAGTCGATCCCCAGCCCGGTGCCCTGGCTGGCCCCCTCGATCAAACCCGGGATGTCGGCCAGGACGACCGTCGTCTCGTCGTCTATTTCGGCTACGCCCAGGTTGGGTTCGATGGTAGTGAAAGGATAGGCCGCGATCTTCGGTTTAGCGTTGGTCAGCGCCGCAAGCAGCGTGGATTTTCCCGCGTTCGGCACGCCGATGATGGCAATGTCGGCGATCAGTTTCAGCTCCAGGCGCAGGCGCTTCTCCTCGCCTGGTTCGCCGCGTTCGGCCATGCGCGGCGCCTGGTTCTTCGAAGTGGCGTAATGCTGGCTGCCCCGCCCGCCGCGCCCGCCCTTGCAGACCTGCAGGCGCTGGCCGGGCTGGGTCAGGTCGCCGAGCAGGTCGCCGGTGACCGCATCGTAGACGATCGTCCCGGGCGGGACGGGGATGATCAGGTGCTCGCCGGCCTTGCCGGATTTGTTGTTGCTGCCACCGCCCTTGCCTTCCGGGGCCGCAAAGCGCGTGGTGTGGCGAAAAGCGGCCAGGGTGTTGAGCGTGGGGCGCACTTCCAGGATGGCGTGCGCACCGTGCCCGCCATCGCCACCGTCCGGGCCGCCGCGGGTGACGTACTTTTCGCGGTGGAAGTGCATCATCCCATCGCCGCCTTTGCCGGATTTTACGATTATTTCTGCTTCATCTATGAACATAATCTCACTGGTCTGAATGGATCTAACAGGGTCTTACAAGTTACAAGTCTTGCAAGCGGAGAATAAAAAGGACTGGGAGAACATCCCAGTCCTTTATTTTACCAATGATTGGTCTTACAGCCCGGATACTATTCAGACTGCTTCACCAGCATCCATGCTGTCGGCAGGGCCAGCCCGGCCAGTAGCAGCTTGATGGCGTCGCCGATCAGGAAGGGCAGCACGCCCTTGGTCAAGGCTTCCTGCAGGCCCCATTTGTATAGGATCATCAACCCGAGGGCGCCGAAGAAATAAGTGATGACGGTGCCGATCAGGAAGGGCAGCAGCGAGGTGCGGAACGAGCGGTCCAGGCCGCGCTCGGCCAGCAGGCCGATGACCCAGGCGGCGACGATAAAGCCGAAGATGTAGCCGGATGAACCGATCAGCATGCCGGTCTTCGGGTTGAACAGGGTGGTCCCACCGGCGAAGAAGGGCAGGCCAACCGCGCCCTCGATGGCATACAGCCCCAGGCTGGCCGCGCCGCGCTTCGAACCGAGCGCCGCACCCACCAGCAGTACGGCAAAGGTCTGTCCGGTGATCGGGACGGGGGTGAAGGGCAGGGGAATTGCGATCTGCGCGCAGGCCGCCACGAACAGGCTGCCGAGTACGACTAGCACCACGTCACGCACGAGCGGGTGAACGGCAGGCAGATGACGGGTGGAAAGGGTTGGTGCAAGCGCATTCATAATACAAAGATCTCCTTTAGGAAACAAAAATTAGGAACGGAATGCCGTCCTCGAGTACATATAACACACATCTTTCGGATTAGTTTTGTCTGGACAACTTACCTGTATATGTCGTCCTGCCTGCGCCTGTAGCTGCGCTACCAGCGCAGGTGGAGCCGAAGGCCCCCTGTGGGTGGGTGGGCGGGTGAGCGGAGGCCCGCATCCTGAGCGAAGCCGCGATCTCCAGCGGCGTAGTCGAAGGATCAGCGGGCCGCAGTCGGAAGGGCGGGGCTCGCAACCGGCGGCCATCTGTCTGGTGATGACGCCGTGCTCAGCCTCGCCGGATAGGGGCGGTCAGGCAGTGCACGGCCCCGTAGCCGCCGACCAGTTTCAGGATCTCGGCTTTCAGGATGCTGTAACCGCGGCGTTCCAGTTCGGCCAGCACGCGGTGGTTCCTGGAAAGCGGCACAAGGATCCTGTGATCGCCCAGGTTGACCAGGTTGGCGGCGTAATTTCTTTGTTCCTGTGCGCTGATCTCGATGATCTCCAGCCCCCGGGCCTGCAGGTATTCCCTGAATGTGCCGCGATCGCGATACACCGGCAGCGCCCTGTCTCCCGGCGCGATCTCGAGCACCCGCCGGTCGTCGATCTCCTGCCCGAAGGCCAGCACCGATTTTTCATCCAATGGATTCCAGAACATGTCCAGATGCATGACGCGCATATGCTCATCGGCCGGGTTAACGGTATAGGGTGTCTCGTCGGCGTGTTTCTGATTGACGATGGCCGCAATGTGTAGGCCCTGCGCTTCGAGCTCGTGCCCGATCTTGTCATATAGATCGCCGACCGCCTCCAGCGACGTCCGCGCCCCCACGCCAATGTAGCAGGTATCGCCGAACACGATCGCGTCGCCACCTTCGAAGGTTCCGCGCTCGATGCGCACCAGGATATCCCCGTAGCCCATCGCACGCAGCGCCTGCTCGTAGATCTCGACTTCCGGTTTGCGGATCTCCCAACGCATGGCCGAAAGCACGACCCTGCTTCCGATGGCATTGGACTGGTCCCGGCCATAGAACAGGTTCGAGATCGGCAGCTCGCGTGAAAGCGATAGCACGTGGTTGAGCCGGATGGCGGCCTTTTCTCCGTAAGCGCCCGCATCCTCCTGCAGGACCTGGTGGATATCGTTCCGCACCTGTTCGAAGACCTGCGCCGGGGTAAGCATCAGTCCGTCGTTTTTTAGATCGGCCACTTTTTCGTGGTTATAGGTTTGGTAAAAACGCTCGGCCTTCCCAAGCAGCTGCTGCTCAAGCGCCCGCATCGTCGCCGGTAGGTCCGGAAAATCTTCCCCCTTCAACATTTCTGCGTAGACATCTTTGACGCGCGTGACCTGCACCCCGGCCTCGCGCAGGAGTTCCTGCATGCGTTTGAACTCCTGCCGGGCTTGCGGGACCTCGTAGTAACTGAAGAACAGGCTGATGGATTTCGGTAATAACTGGCCAAGCAGGGTTTCGCAGCCGGGTTCCCCCCATACCAGCACTTCGCTGAGTGGCTGCACCTCGTCGAACAGGTGAACTCCCGGAGCGGCGGGCAGGCCTGGCGGGCTCACATCACCTCAGGCGCGCTGATATCCAACAGGGACAGGGCATTGGCCAGCACCTGTTTCGCGGCGGCCACCAAGCGCAGGCGGGCCTGCTTGATGGCATCAGAATCCGCCTGGAGCACGGGCACGGCGTGATAGAAACTGTGGAAGGCGGTCGCCAGGTCGTAGACGTAGGCCGCCACCAGCAGCGGGCGGTATTCGCCCGCGGCCTGCTGGACCGCGGCCGGGAAGCGCGACATCTGCTCGATCAGTTCGATCTCATGGTTGGTCATTTCGTGGCTGAAGGCGGCCGCTTTCAAGTCTGCCGCGCTTGTCCCCGCCTTGCGCAGGATCGAGTTGGCGCGCACGTATGCGTTCTGGATATAGGGTCCCGTGCGTCCATCGAAACTGAGCGCCTCGTTGATATCGAAGACCAGATCCTTGTTGTTGTCCACCGCGAGCATCGAATAGGCCATCGCGCCCAGGCCGATCCTGCGGGCTACGCCTTCACGCTCAACCTGCGGCATAGACGGGTTCTTCTCGGCGATCACCGCCAGCACGCGCTGGATGGCCTCGTCGTAAACGTCCTTGAACAGCACTACACGCCCGCGCCGGGCCGACATGGCGCCCTCCGGCAGGCTGACGAAGCCATATGCCAAGTGGAAGCATTTCTCGGCCTGCTTGAAACCCCACAGTTCCAGGATCTTGAAGGCTTGCTGGAAGTGCAGGCTCTGGCGGTTGTCGACGACGTAGATCGAGCGGTCCACGTGGAACTCGTCGAACTTCTGCTCGGCCAACGCCAGGTCCTTGGTCAGGTACAGGCTGGTGCCGTCGGAGCGTAGGATGACCGCCACGCGGTATTTCTCCTTTGCCAGGCCCAGCTTCTCGTCGATCTTGACGATCACCGGGCCGCTTGGGCGTTCGTCGCTGGCGATGCCGCGCGCGATCAACTCGTCGACGATTTTCTTCGACGGCTCGTCCACTTCGCTCTCGAAGAACCACACATCGATCTTGACGTCCAGCATGGCAAGCACGTCGCGCAGTTCTTCCAGGCTCCACTCGCGCGTCTCCAGCCACAGCTGGCGTACCGCGGGGTCGCCCGCGTCCCATTTGCGGTACATCTCGCGCCGCTCGGCATCGTAGGCCTCACGCTGTGCTTTCTCTTCGCGTGTCTCATTCTCTTTTTCGGCCAGCAGATTGGTAGCTTCGGCGTAGATCTTCAACAGCCACTGTCCGCGCGCATGGATCTCTGCAGGTTCCTGACCCTTGTAGAATTTTTCGTAGGCCCACAGCACGGTGATGACGCCCAGGCCGATATCCCCAGGGTAGGAGGCCCGAATGGTCTCGAACCCGGCGAACTGCACGATGCGCGCCAGGGCTTCGCCCAGGATCGTATTGCGGAAATGACCGATGTGGAAGGAATGGTGTGTGTTCGGCTGGGCGTATTCGACCATCACGCGCTCGTTTTTGGGACTGCCCTCTCCGAAGCGCGGGCCCTGCTCGATGGCCGCATCCACCACCCTGCGGGCATACTCCGCGGTGGGGAAGTACAGGTTCAAGTACCCCTTGACCGCCTCGCCGCGACTGATGCCCTGTGGCTGCCCCAGGGCATTCTTTACCGCCTCGGCGATCTCCTGGGCGCGCAGCGGCACCGGTCCCCTGGCCTGGCCCGCTTTGGCTTCGGCGGCAGCGCTGGCGAAGAACGATGTGCTGATGCCCCACTCGCCGCTGAACGGGATGGGCATCCACTTCAGATCGGCCAGCGGGATGTCGTTGGCGGCGCAATAGGCCTTGATTTTGGCTTCGATGTCCTGCTGTTCCTGCTGAAACATGATTCACCTGTGCTGGAAAAATTTTGTGCTGGGATTATATCATTCTGAAAAGCGCTGACAATAACGGGGCCGCTTTAAAGCAAAAAAAGCGGGAGCCAACGGCTCCCGCTTTCATAGCACAAAGCTCAACCAGACTACTTTTTTGTTTTTGTCTTGGTCTTGGCCTTAACCGGGGCAGGAGTAGCCGGCGTGGCGGCAAGCGCCTTCATCAGACGGCTCTTGCGGCGCGCGGCGTTGTTCTTGTGGATGACGCCTTTTTCAGCAGCCTTGTCCAAGCGGCTGATGGCCGCGGCTACAGCAGTCTTTTTGGTTTCAACGTCACCGCCAACAATGGCCTCCTGGGCCTTGATAACGGCTGCGCGGGCCGAACCGCGGAAGCTGCGGTTGCGCAGTCGGCGCTTGTCGTTCTGGCGATTGCGTTTGATCTGGGATTTAATGTTAGCCAAGGTCGTTCCTCCAAAATAGCGTTCGTACTTACTTTTTGTTCGCGCGGGCTATGCCCCCGCGATTTCTCTTACCAAGTCTGGGCAGGCCCAACGAGCTTTTGAGCACGGTCGTTTGGTTTATTGCGGCTCGTTATTCTACACGAGAGCCCTGCTTTTGTCCAGACTGAATTACATAATATTATTCGAACTTGAAAAGTGAACTACAGAACGAGAGATGTGAGTTGGCACACGTAACACTACTGTAAAGTCACAAAAGCCAAATTGCCTTACAATTGTAAGGATGATACGTCGCTCCCTTGTTTGCCGTGGGGTATATTTTCACGCAATCCCAACCTTAAAAATGGATTTATGATGCAACTCCAGTTTAACCTTTACACCCTCCCGCTGATTGCCGCGGCCCTGATTTCGGGCTGGGTGGCTTTCTATTCCTGGCGTCACCGTGAGACACGCGGCGCCTTCGCCCTTTCCATCCTGTCATTCTTCATCGCAGCGTGGGCCATCACTTACGCCTTCGAAATCATGGGTGCCGACCTGGCAACCAAAGTTTTCTGGGGGAAAATGGAATATCTGGGGATTGCCACGATTTCCCTGGCCTGGATGGCCTTTGCTGTCCAGTATACCGGCATCGACAGCCTGTTGACCAGGAGGAACCTGGCCTTGCTGGCCGCGATCCCACTCACCACGATTTTGTTGGTGTTTACCACCGAGTCACACGGGCTGGTCTGGCAAGATATGCACATTGAGATTGATCAAGTCGCCGGCTTTTCCACCCTGGGTGTCTCCCACGGTTTGTGGTTCTGGGTGCATAGCGCCTACTCTTACCTCCTGCTTGTGCTGGGAACGATCCTGATCGTGCGTTCGGTCTGGCACAAACAAGGCTTATACCGCGGCCAGGCAATTGCTCTGGTCATCGCTGCGGTAACGCCCATGGCCGGGAATATAATCTATCTGTCCGGCTTAAGCCCCATCCGCCTGCTTGATCTGACACCCTTTGCATTCACAATCACGACTGCAGCCATTTCCTGGGCTATCTTTGGGTTCCGGCTGCTGGATCTCTCGCCTATCGCCCGTGATAATGTCGTGGATGAAATGAAGGACGGTGTGATCGTCGTCGATATGCGCGGCCGCATTGCAGACATCAACCCTGCGGCGCTGCAGATGATCGGCCAACCAGGCCGCAAGGTCATTGGGCAATTGGTCAGAGACGTGCTCAGCCCCTGGCAGGAGCTCATCGAGCGTTACCGGGACGTGGTGGATGCCTCGGAGGAAATCAGCTTTGGCGAGGGAGAGGACCAACGCTGGTACGAACTACGCCTTGCTCCTTTGCATGATCGGGGCAAACACCTGATCGGACGGGCCATTACCATCCGCAATATTACCGAACCCAGGCGGGCGGAAGAATTCAAAAACTCGTTCCTCGACGATATGAAAGCGCTGCAGGAAATCCACCTGGCACTCAGTGAGATCGATGACCTGGACACGCTTTACAAAAAGATGCTCTCACTATCCCAGCAGCGTCTGGGAATCGACCGTATAGGGTTGTTCCTGATCGACGAGCGTGCCAATGAATTTCAGGGCACGTATGGCGTAGACCTGGACGGAAACTGGCGTGACGAGCGCAATTATCGCGAACCGCTCACATCTACAAACTGGAACTGGACAGAGGAAGTTTTGAGTTTGCCAAACCATGCCAAGACCTGGGAAAATGCCACCATCTTCGATAACGGCATAGTGGCAGGCACAGGCTGGAAGGCCGGCGCCGCGCTCTGGAATGGCCATAAAGCGATCGGTTACCTGTCGTGCGATAATTTCGCGACGAAGAGGACTGCCCGACCGTATGAACTGGAATTGATCTCCCTGTTGGGCAGCACCTTCGGGCACCTGATCGAGCGCCTGCGCTCCGATTTATTGCTGCAGGAAAGCGAAGCGCGTTACCGACAGATTGTCGAGAATGCCAGCGATGTTATCTATCGGACGGATGAAAACGGGTTATTCACCTTCATCAACCCGGTGGGCTTACACGTGATCGGGTATGAGAATGAAGCCGACCTGCGCGGCAAACACTACCTCGAGATGATCACCCCCAGGTTCCGTCACCGAGTGAAACGGTTCTATGACCATCAATACGTTTCCCGCAAGAAAAATACCTATCATGAATTTACCGTGCTTGGCGCCGATGGGCGCGAGATCTGGCTCGGCCAGAACGTTCAACTGATCGAAGAAGAAGGCAAAATCGTGGGTTTCCAGGCAGTCGCGCGTGATATCACCCAACTCAAGCAAGCGCAGGACGCTCTCTTCCTGGCTCGCGACCAGGCTCTGGAAGCTAGCAGCCTGAAAAGCCAGCTGCTTGCAAAAGTGAGCCATGAATTGCGCACACCACTGGGCGGTGTTCTGGGGTACGCTGAATTACTGCACTTTGGCGCATTTGGCGACCTCAACGAAAAACAGCACGAGGCCGCTGCCCAGGTGATCGATAGCGCCCAATACCTGAGTACAATGGTCAATGAATTGCTGGACCAGGCCCAGATCGAGGCCAAATCAGTGACCCTGCACATCGTGCCTTTTAACGTACGGACCCTGCTGCGCACCGTGGAAATCACCATGGCGGTGGTTGCCTCCAAAAAAGGGCTGTCTCTCTCTACAACCCTCGCGCCTGATCTGCCGGAGACCATGCGCGGCGACCAGCAGCGTTTGGTGCAAATCCTGATCAACCTGACTGGAAATGCCGTAAAGTTCACGAAGGCTGGCGAAGTCTGCCTCAAAATTTATACTGCGGACGCAGAACATTGGGCCATGCAGGTTTCAGATACCGGTTCGGGGATCCCCGAGGAGGCGCAATCGTATATTTTTGAGCCTTTCCGCCAGGTGAATAATGCCATTACCCGCGAGAACCGCGGCAGCGGCCTGGGGCTTTCGATCAGTAAACAACTGGTCGAACTGATGGGAGGCGAAATCTCACTTGAAAGCCAGGTGGACAAAGGCAGCACATTTACCGTAACCCTGCCTATTCTTAAAGACGCGGAGAAGACTGTATGACCCGGCCTCTTGCCATCATCATTGAAGACGACCCCAAACTGGGCATGATTTATGAAACTACCCTAAAACAAGCTGGTTATGAAACCTATCTTGACAAGGATGGGAACCAGGTCATGGATCACTTACCTACGATTGATCCGGCACTGATTATTCTGGATATGCATCTACCTTACGCTTCAGGGGAAGAACTCTTGCGCGAAATTCGCGCTGACAAACGCTGGTCCGGCATCCCCATGATTGTAGCGACTGCTGACTTATTCCTTGCAAAATCCCTGCAAGGCCAGGCAGAGTATGTTTTATTGAAACCGGTCAGCATCGGGCGTTTGCTTGAAATTGCGAGCCACTTGCGCTCTGAAACCGCGGAAGAAGCTCCAGGTAGTTTGGACCCATAAGCCTGGTTCGGCAGGTTGTGATCGATGACAGGGAAGAAAACCTTATGACAAAACCTTTGGCGATGATCATTGAAGATGATCCGCAGCTGGGCGAAATCTATGCTCTTACGTTGCAAGCAGAGTTCGATACGGAAATTATCACGCAGGGCGATGCGGCCCTTGCCCGCCTGTCCCAGGTCGTGCCAACGCTTGTAGTGCTTGACCTGAACCTGCCAAAAGTTTCGGGGAAGGAAATCCTCTCTCAAATCCACGCCGATATGCGCCTGGCGAAAACCAGGGTGATCCTGGCCACCGCCGACTCCAATCAATCGGCGCTCCTGGGCGATCAGGCCGATATCATCATCCTCAAACCGGTCAGCCCTGCTCAGTTACGGGAACTGGCTTCACGTCTGCTTGCGGCCTCCTGAACAATTCGTTTGATAAGCTGATAACGAAAGCGAAAGAAAAGCCCCGCATAGCAAAATGCAGGGCTTTTTCGTACGGGGCGATGGAATGGAGATAGATCAGTGTTCAGCGTGCATGATTTCAGCAGTGCCTGGAAAGCTGTTTTTCCTAGATTACACCACAACCGGATGGGCCAGGGAACTCAACTCTTAGGTGTGGCCGTGAAAGGTGATGGTGAGGTGGGGGATGGGCCGGCAGTGATCGTCGGCGCCTTGGTCGGCGTCGGCGTCACCAGGTTGGCGCGCACAATGATCTGCTGACCGACTTGAATCTCGTTCGGCTTGGTAATATTGTTCACTTTGATGATGTCTTCTATGGTGCTGTTAAACTTCGAAGCGATCGAAGCCAGCGTATCGCCGGTCTGGATTGTGTAAGTGATCTTCGTACCGCGCGGTAAATCAGGCGGAATGGGTGTGGCGGTCGGAAGCTCCATATCCGGGTTGGGAACAGTGATCTCCAGCCCGGGATAAACGATCTGGGTCGTGGGGTCGATGCCCGGGCGTGCCAGATTTGTAGGGTCGTAAGGGTTGAGCAGCAGGAGTAGTGGGATACCTTTGTCGCCCAGGCCGAACTTCTGGGAAATTACCGTCAACGAGTCGCCTTCCTGGACGATGTATTTGAACGGCGCCGAGGCTGTTGGCGATGCGGTGATCGTTGGTGTGGGTGTCTCGGTGGGTATTGGCGTCGGGGTAAAAGTGTTCGTCGCTGTGGGCGTGGTCGTCGGGGAGGGGGTCTGGGTGGCGAATAACGCCATAATCGGGGAATCCGGTTTTCCCAACCAGATGATCATTAATACCAGCCCGGCCAAAACCAGCACGGCGACCGCGATCCAGATGATCAATGGGCCGATTTGCTGCCGTCTTTTGTATGAATGAATTAGCGTGGATGGATCTTTATTCATTTTTGTCCTCATCAATTTGCGGGAAACCCGCTTCGCCTGTATTCTACCTGAAAAGTAGCAAAAAGCGCAACCGCATAAAAGAACAGATGTTCAGAAGGTTTCTTGCTTGGACATCTGTGGGATGCCCTTTTAAACACCCCGGCCTACCCCACCGGGGCAGGCAAAGGACACAACCCCACTGACGAACGTGGGCTAGGCGGTCACGAAGGAAAAACCGAAAATCAAAGACCTTTCTCCTTTGCCTGCACCACCCACCCATAGGGGGCCGTTGGCTCCAGGGGGCCTTCGGCTCAACGCAGGTAGAGCCGAAGGCCCCCTGTGGGCGCGTGTGTACTTCGTGTTGAGTTTTTAGCGCATGTGGGATTTGAGGAACTGTCCGGTATAGCTGTTTTTTACCTTGATGATCTCTTCGGGTGTACCTTCGGCGACCAGTTCGCCGCCACGGTCACCGCCTTCCGGGCCAAGGTCGATCAGCCAGTCCGCTACTTTGATGATATCCAGGTTATGTTCAATGATCAGCACCGAGTTGCCGGTATCTACCAGGCGCTGGATGACTTCGATCAGTTTATGTACGTCGGCCGCGTGCAGACCAACAGACGGTTCGTCCAGTACATATAAAGTGCGGCCAGTGGCGCGGCGCGAGAGTTCCTTGGCCAGCTTGACGCGCTGGGCTTCGCCGCCTGAGAGCGTCGTCCCTGGTTGGCCGATCTTGACGTAGCCCAGGCCAACTTCTTCCAGGAGCGACAGTTTATTGACCATATTGGGGAAAGCGGAGAAGAGCTGCACACCCTCCTCGACGGTGGTATCCAGCACGTCGGCGATCGATTTGCCTTTAAAGTGTACCTGCAGGGTTTCGCGGTTGAAGCGCGAGCCGTGGCACACGTCACATTGCACATAGATATCGGGCAGGAACTGCATCTCGATGCGCAGCATGCCCTGCCCCTGGCAGGCTTCGCAGCGCCCGCCGTGCACATTGAACGAGAAGCGCCCGGGCTTGTAGCCACGCATCTTGCTCTCAGGCAGCTCCGCAAATAGCTTGCGGATCTCGTCGAACAGCCCCGTATACGTCCCCGGGTTCGAGCGCGGCGTGCGCCCGATCGGTGACTGGTCGATATCGATGATTTTGTCCAGATGCTCGATGCCCTCGATGCGCTCGTGCTCGCCCGGCGAGGTGCGTGCGCCGTTCAGGCTGGCAGCCAGCGCGCCGTACAGGATATCGGTCATCAATGTGGATTTTCCTGAACCCGAGACGCCCGTGATGCAGACCAGTTCCCCGAGCGGGAAGTTGACGGTGATATTCTTCAAGTTGTTGGCGCTTGCCCCGATGATGGAGAGGTGCTTGCCGTTGCCCTTGCGCCGCTCCTTCGGGACCGGGACCTTTTTTCTGCCCGAGAGATAAGCGCCGGTCAACGACTTCGGGTGCGCCAAAATCTGTTCGGGTGTGCCCTCGGCCATAATCTCGCCGCCGTGTGCCCCCGCCGCAGGGCCCAGGTCGATGACCCAGTCGGCGGTGCGGATGGTCTCGTCGTCGTGCTCAACCACCAGCACGGTATTGCCCAGGTCACGCAGGCCCTTGAGCGTGGTCAGCAGGCGGTCGTTATCGCGCGGATGCAAGCCGATGGACGGTTCGTCCAGCACATATAGCACGCCTACCAGGCGCGAACCGACCTGGGTTGCCAGGCGGATGCGCTGGGCTTCGCCGCCCGAGAGTGACCCGGCCGGGCGTTGCAGCGTCAGGTATTCAAGCCCGACGTTGACGAGGAATCCCAGCCGCGAGCTGATCTCTTTCAAGATGCGGTCAGAGATGGCGCGCTGACGGGGATTGAGTGGTGTCTTTGGCCCGGACAGTTTCTGCGACCATTCAAGTGACTTGTTGACCGGCCATTCGGTGACTTGCAGGATGTTCACATCCCCGACGGTGACGGCCAGCGCTTCGGGGCGCAGGCGTTTGCCGCCGCAGGTGGGGCAGGGGCGGTCGGTCATATATTCGCTGATCTTGGAGCGGATCCATTCGGAATTGGTCTCGCGATAGCGGCGCTCCAGGTTGCCGACGATGCCTTCGAAGGCGGCATCGAAGACGGCCGAACGCCCCTCGCGGTTGTGGTAATTGACGCGTACTTTTTCGCCTTTGGTGCCGCGCAACACCAGGTGCCTGTGCTCTTCGGGCAGGTCGCGGAAAGGCTTGTTCATGTCGATGTGGTAGTGATGCGCCATGGCTTCGAGCATCTGCCAGTAGTAGCCGCTGCCGGTTTCCTCACGCACGTTGTTCCATTCCATGGCGATCAGCGCGCCATCGGCCAGCGAGCGGTCCGGGTCGATCACGCGGTCGGGGTCGATTTCCAGCTTTGCACCCAGTCCCTGACAATCTGGGCAGGCGCCGTGCGGGGTGTTGAACGAGAAGGTACGCGGCTCGATCTCCGTAAGGCTGACGCCGTGTTCAGGGCAGGACAGGTTTTCGGAGAAGTGAAGATCAGAGGCTAGAGAGTAGGGAGTAGTAGATGGTAGTGTGGTGTCACTACTCTCTACTCTCTTTTCTCTATTCTCTAAAATACTAACTGTTACATAACCCTCCCCGAACTTCAAGGCGGTTTCGACCGAATCTGTCAGGCGCGTGCGCGCGGCTTTTTTATCTTCGTCCGAACCCTGATGGTTGATGACCAGACGATCCACGACCGCGTCGATGTTATGCTGTTTGTAGCGGTCCAGGTTGATCTCATCATCGAGATTATAAGCCGAACCGTCCACTCGGGCACGGGTGAAACCGGCCTTGCGGATTTCCTCGAAGACAGCCTGGTAGGTGCCTTTGCGGCCACGCACGACCGGAGCGAGCAGCATCGTACGGCTGCCCTCTGGCAGGGACTCGATGGCGTCCACGATCTCCTGGGCGGATTGTTTGACCACTTCGCGCCCGCAGATCGGGCAGTGCGGAATGCCGACGCGTGCGAAGAGCAGGCGCAGATAGTCGTAAATCTCGGTCACGGTGCCAACCGTCGAGCGCGGGTTGTGCGAGGTGGATTTCTGGTCGATGGAAACGGCGGGTGATAGGCCCTCGATGTAGTCCACATCGGGCTTATCCATCTGGCCGATAAACTGGCGTGCATAAGCCGAAAGCGATTCGACGTAGCGGCGCTGTCCCTCGGCAAAGATGGTATCGAACGCCAGGGACGATTTCCCCGAGCCGGACAGGCCGGTGATCACGACGAACTTGTCGCGCGGGATTTCAACGGTGATATTCTTCAGATTGTGTTCACGTGCGCCAACGACGCGGATGACATTTTGGGTCATAGGGGAAAGACCAGATATTAGAGAATAGATGCAAGGGTATAAGGGTATTACGAAGGGTATTGTAGCACATTTGTTTTACTTATGACATTCCTGCGAAAAAGGATTATACCAAGCTCGACGAATTGCTTTGAGATTGTCACTTCTTTTACTGCTCTCTATTCTCTGCTCTCTGACCGTCATGTTATACTACGCAAACTGTAACTTCTTTTCCCTGGCAGGGTTAAAAATGATGAACCCGCCGGGAGAACTTATTTCGAGGCGGACATGGATTTCAGCGATGAAGAAATTCTGGCGCGCGCCTCTGCGGGCGACCGGGATGCCTTTGGAATGCTCTACGAACGTTATGTCGAGCGGATTTTTAATTATGTGTATTACCGCACCGGCAACGTCAGCGACGCCGAAGATCTCACGGCGAGAGTCTTCCAGCGGGCTATGAATCATATTGTGAACTATACCGACCGCGGCGTGCCATTCTCTGCCTGGTTGTATCGTATTGCCCACAATCTCGTAGCCAACTGGCACCGCGACCGCAGCCGCCGGCAGGAAATCCCGCTTTCGGACGCCCCGATCGTTGCCAAAGGCGACCACCCCGAAACCAGCCTGGTGCATACCGAACAACGCGAATCGCTGCTGCGGCTGATCCGTTCCCTGCCGGCCGAACGCCAGACGCTGCTGATCCTTAAATTCGTTGAGCATTATTCGAATGCCGAGATTGGCACGATCATGGGCCGCAGTGAAGGCGCCGTCAAAAGCCTGTATCACCGCACCCTGCTGGCCCTGCGCGATGAGATCGGCGATTTCAGCGATTACAGTGATTAAGCCATGGAGCAAGCATGCTGAGGATTATTACCGATAGCGCCGGTGACGTACCTGCCGAATGGCAAAAAGAATTCGATATTCAGGTGATGCCGGCCAATATCCAGTTCGCAGAAAGGGTCTACCAGCCGGGTGTTGACCTGGATGTGGAGACTTTTTATCGCATTGTTGACCAGACCCGGCAAATTCCCAAGACCTATCCTCCGAGTGTGCAGCAGTTCAAAGAGTTTTACCGCAAACATGCCAGCCCGGGCGATACGATCCTGTCGATCCATATCACCGGCAAGCTTTCCAAGACGCTGGAGTCAGCAATGACCGCCGCCCGCGAACTGGAAGGGGAGTTCACGGTAATCCCGATCGATTCGCTCAGTGGTACTGCGGGAATTGGCATGATCTGCCGTGGCGCGCGCATCCAGGAACGCGCCGGGAAGAACGTGGAAGAAATTGTCAAATATATCGAAGAGATGCGCTCGAAAGTTGGGATTGCGCTGACGCTCGATACGCTGGAATATGCCCGTATGAGTGGGCGCGTGGGCTTGCTGCGGGCCACACTGGCCACTTTTCTGAATCTCAAGCCGATTGTCATCCTGATCGACGGCACACTTGAAATGGCGGAAAGAGTCCGCAGCCGCGAGGATTCGCTTGACCGCCTGCTGGCGATCGTGAAGAAAGAAGTCGGCGAACGGCCGGTGAATATGGTGATTCTGCATGCGCGTGACCTGCAGGCAGGCAAGCAGTTGATGGAACGGGCGCGTGGCATGTTCAACGCCAAGGAGTTGCTCCTGAATGACCTGTCGCTCTCGGTGGCCGCCAACCTGGGCCCGGGAACCGTTGGGATCGTTTATTGTCCTGTGGAGTAAGTATGCTTCGAATTGTGACCGACAGCGCCGCTGATGTCCCTTTGGAGTGGCAAAAGGAATTCGATATCCAGGTGATCCCTGCCAATATCCTGTTTGGTGAGAAGACATTCTTACAGGGTGTGGACCTGGATAACGAAGGTTTTTACCGCATGGTGGATGAAACCCACAAAATCCCAAAGACTTCCCAGCCCACACCGCACCAGTTCGCCGTGTTTTACCGGAAGATCGCCGGCAAGGGCGATACGATCCTTTCCATCCATGTGACCAGCAAGCTTTCGGGCACGTTCGCTGCGGCAGAAGCTGCCGGCCGCGAAGTTTCAGAAGAGTTCAAAGTCGTTGCGTTCGATTCGCTGACCGGCTCGATCGGCATTGGGATGCTGTGCCGCGAGGCGCGCTTGCTGGAGCGCGCCGGGAAAAGCACGGAAGAGATCGTGAGAAGCCTTGAACAATTGCGGCCCCGCATCGGGATTGTCCTGGCGTTGGATACGCTCGAATATGCTCGTCTGAGCGGGCGGGTGGGCGCCCTGCAGGCCGTGCTGGCTTCGGTGCTCAATGTGAAGCCAATTGCTGTTGTTAAAGAGGGTGTGGTAAATATCACCGAAAAGGTGCGCACCCGCCGGGCCTCTCTCGAGCGGGTGCTGGAGATGGTCAAAGAGCAGGTCGATGACCGGTTGGTGAATATCGGCGTTGTCCACGCCCGCGACCCCAAAGCCGGGAACGAGTTGATGGAGCAAGCGCGAGGATTATTCAGGATCAAGGACTTGATCCTTACCGACCTGTCCATTTCCGTGGCTGCCAACCTGGGCCCGGGGACCGTCGGTATCGTATTTTGTCCGCTGGAGTAAGGATATGAATGGAAAGAAGTTCGTAGAATCCAATGATGTGGAGTCTCGCCTGGAGAATGTTTTCCGGCCTGTACGCCCTTCACGCAAATTCTTGCAGAAGGTGCGCGGACGCATCCATCTGGCGCCCTCTGTGGTTGTGGCAGAGCGGCTTAACAATACCCCGCGCCTGCTGCTGTTGATCGGTGGGGTGCTTTCGGCGGGCCTGCTGATTGCCACGGGCGCGCGGGCTTTGTTCTATCTGATGAATAAATCCAAGATGTAAGTCCATTTATCAGCGACGGTGTTCAGCGATCGGGATTTGGTGCTACGTAGCCGAATCCCGAAATGATTCTTGTAGAAAATCTATTCGCCGGGCAGCAAAAGCTCGCAGAGCGTACGCGCTTCTTGCACGAGGTCGACCTCAACGGGTAGTTTGAACTCCTCGTTGACGCGCAGCGTCAGGTATCCGGCGGATTGCAGCACGCCGGGAGGCACAGCGGGCATGTCTGACAGGGATCTCAGCAGGTCGTATGCGCTGGAGGAGAGGCTGCGCATCCCGCGCCGTGACAGGTACTCACGCACGGCGATCCCTGCTGCGCGCCGGGCGCAGACGCGCACCTGTCCTTCGTTGTTGCGCGCGCGGGCGTTTGCCGCCATCTGAAATTCTTTTTCCAGGTTCGTTTTCCAGTCAGCCACGGTTGCTCCTTGGTGGGTGAAAAGATTATACCCTGCGGGCACGCGTACCCTGCGGGCACTCGTACGATTCCATCCAGATCGAATCAGATATAATCAGTCTACATCCACCTTACATAAGAAGGAGAGAGAGCATGAAAACTCATTTCCATAAAACCGTGATTGTGATTGTTGCCTTGAGCCTGGCGCTGACGGCTTGTGAAATCGGCGCGATCAAGTTGCCGTTCCAAACGGGTGCCACCCCGGGCACGCCGCCGGTGGAAATAACCGGCGCATTTACGTACTCGAACGATATCATCACCACCTATTACGTCGAACAGGCCGTGGCCCTGGTGGATATGTACGGGTTCGTTAAACGGGACAAGGAATGGAAAATCCCGGTCCCGTCGCAGACGCTTGGTTTCCTAAGCCTCGACCCGGAGAAAAAGACCGGAAAATACTCACTCCAACTGCCCGCGCAACCCGGCGGGCTGTACGTCAACGTATCCAATGATGGCAAAGATGACAAGGGCGTGCAGATTTTTACGGTTGCGTACTGGCCGAACCTGGCAGGCGGCCCATATTCGGAAGGCGACGATCCCTCGCAGGGCTGGCCGAACTACCTTGCCTCCGTGGTGACAGATACGGAAAATGAAGATGAGGTCATCGGCGGCAACCTGGTAGTCTGGGCGCCGGATGGCAGTCAGCAGTTCCCCACCACTTTTGGCGCGGATAAAAAACTGTTTACCGCTGATGATCCGGTCGGCCCCATCCCGTCCGGCTACTCCATCGTCAACCTGGACAAGGAACCTTTTACCGTCACCCAGGAGGCCCAACCAAAGCTGGCACTTTTCGAGCCCAAAGACGCTGCCATCAAGGATTTCTCCATCGAAGCCTACACCCAGGCCTTCGACGACATGTTCGCGATCGTCAAGAAGGAATATGCCTTCAACGACATCGAAGGGAAACACCCTGATTGGGACAAACTCTACAACGAGATCAAACCGCGCATTGAAACTGCCGAAAGCAAAAAAGATGCCCCGGCCTATTACCAGGCCTTGCGCGATTTCACCTGGGCTTTCAGGGATGGGCACGTGGGTATCAGCGGCGACTTAAGCAGCCAGGACTTCCAGGAGTATAGCCAGGCTGGTTATGGCTTTGCCATCCGCGAACTGGATGATGGCAAAGCCCTGGTCATTTTCGTCACAGACGGCGGCCCGGCCGCCAAGGCCGGCATGAAAGTCGGCGCGGAGGTGACCGAGTTCAACGGCCAGCCGATCCAGGACGCGATCAGCACGGCACGCCCTTACGGCACCCAGTCATCAGATTTTGCCTTCCGCTACCAGCAGACGCGCTATCTGCTGCGCGCCGCTCCCGGCACCGAAGTGAGCGTTACTTTCACCAATCCGAAGGAAAAAAGCCAGACGGCCAAGCTGACCGCTGCCCCGGAGATCGACAGCTTCCGCCGCACCTCGGTCTATTACGGCGTGGATACCAGCCCGATGTTGCCCGTCGAATCAAAACTGATCCGGCAAGGCAACGATGTGGTCGGTTACGTTTCGATCAACAGCAATTACGACGACCTGAACCTGGTCGTCCGCCTGTTTCAGCGCGCGCTCGACCAGTTCAAAGCCAACAAAGTCAAGGGGATTATCATTGATATGCGTCATAATGCCGGCGGCGCCAACCTGGGCCTGGCGGGCTTCCTGACCACGAATGAAATCCCCATGGGCCAGTTGGAATACTACAGCGACAAGACTGGCAAATTCGAGCCGGAAGGCCCGCGGGAGAAGGTTACCGCGAATGTGGAGCAGTACAGCTTCGACAAGATGATCCTGTTGGTTGGCCAGGCCTGCTACAGCGCGTGTGAGCTGGAGGCCTATGGCTTCAGCCAGGTACCCGGTATGATTGTCATGGGCCAGACCCCCACCGCCGGCGTGGAAGCCGAAGTGGCCCGCGGGCAGTTCTTGCTGCCCGAGAACCTGTCCTTGCAGGTGCCAACGGGACGCTTTAAGCTGCCGGATGGCTCCATCTTTTTGGATGGCACGGGTGTGCCGCCCACAGTCAAAGTGCCTGTGGACGAAACCACGGTGCTCTCCGGTGAGGATGTGATCCTGACGGCCGCCCAGGACGCAATCCTGAAGGTGCCCGGCAAGGGCATCACGCCCTCGGCCGCTCCCAAAATCGAGGATAAGGATGGGATCCAGGCGGCCCTGGATGACAAGGCTGATCCACTCGAAAGCCTGGCGAAAGAGAGTTACACCGCGGATGAAATGTCTAAAATGGATAGCACCTTCACCTATACAATCGTGCTCAACCAACCAAAAACGGTCTTGTGGCAGTGGGGCTGGTGTGCCAAGGATAAGACCATCCTCGACCAGAATTTCGAGCATATCAAGCTGGCCTTCAACCTGGCTGGCACGGATGTGCCGCTCGACCAGTTCCAGGTGCAGGATCAATCTCTGGGCGGACAGGCCTGCCGAACGTATGTGACCGCGCTGACCGGCTGGCAGGGCGGCGAAAACCATTTGAGCACCACCGTCACATTCGACGCCACCATCAACGACGGCAGCGCCGACTATCCGGCCGGTAAACAGGTTTTTGACTACACCGTTTACGTCCAACCATAATTGAATGTTAAGGGTGATTGAGTTACGGGAGCGCATTCGCAAGAATGCGCTCCCGTGCTATATTCCCAACCAGGCTGCATGCCGGCATAATTCAACAGGGGAAAAGTATAATAAACATGATCGGTCGTATATGATACACAAGGAGAATCCAATGACCAACCATAACCGACATAAAATCGTCTCCATGCTCCTGGCACTCGCGCTGGCCGGCCTGGCCTGCCAGGCGGCGCAACTCTCCGGCGAGACTGCCACGCCGGAGCAGCCCACCCAGCCGGCCGTAACCCATCCAACCAGCGAGCCGACCGTCCGGGCGCCTAACATTACCTCCGATCAGCCCTATGAAATCACCGGTACGTTTACCTACACCAATGACATCATTCTCACGTACTATGTGGAACAGGCCGTGGCGCTGGCGGATATGTACGGCTTTGTCAAGCGCGATAAGGAGTGGATCACCCCTGTTTCTTCGCAGACACTGGGTTTTCTAAAGATCGACCCGGATAAGAAAACAGGCGAATACGTCCTCCAACTTCCCAATATTCCTCTCGGCCAGTTCGTGGACGTTGACAATGACGGTAAAGCGCAGACCGGCGTGCAGGCCTTTGCCATCAGTTACTGGCCCAACCTGACCGGTGGGCCGTACGCCGAAGGCGACGACAAATCTCTCGGCTGGCCGACCTACCTGGCTTCTGTCCGCACCGACGCGGATAAGGACGACGAAGTCATCGGCGGCAAGCTGGTGGTCTGGTCACCGGATGAGCAGGAACAGTTCCCGACCGGCTTCGGCGCAGACGGGAAACTCTTCAGCGCCGATGACCCGGTTGGACCTATCCCGGCCGGGTACTCGATCGTCGATCTGGATGCGCAGCCTTTCAGCCTGAGCCACGAGGCAAAACCCGAACTGACCCTTTATGAACCGCCCGATTCGGCCATCAAGGATTTCTCGAACGATTCTTACACCCAAGCTTTCGATAAGCTGGTCACCTTCCTGCGGACGGAATATGCCTTCAATGGAATCAAAGGCAAACAGCCGGACTGGGACGAGCTGGTTGCCGATCTGCGCCCGCGCGTGGAACAGGCCGAAAAAAGCAAGGATGCAACCGCCTTCTACGAGGCCTTGCGGGATTTCACGTATGCCTTCAAGGATGGCCATGCCGGTATGAGCGCCGACGATTTCTTCGCGCAAGATTTCCGCAGCAATTATGTGGGCAGCCTGGGATTCAATGTTCGCGTGCTGGATGACGGCCGGGTAATCGTCAGCCACGTGCTGCCAGGTGGGCCTGCCGAAGCTGCCGGCATGAAGGCCGGCGCGCTCATCACCAGGGTGGGCGGCAAGCCCGTCCGCGATGCGATCGACGCGCAGCCCCTGTTCTTTGGGCTGCAATCCTCGGATGTTGGCATCCTGTACAACAAGGCGATCATGCTGACCCGCACCAAACCGGACGCACAGGCCGATGTTTCGTTCACAAACCCCGGCGGGCAGGAACAATCGGTCACACTGACCGCGTTCTCCGAAACGGACAACCTGCTGCAGGAACTCGGTTACGGCCAGAGCGCGCCCTTGTTACCAGTGGAACTGCAGACTCTGACTGTGGACGACAAGACCATCGGGTATATCAAAATCAGTTCCAATTACGATGACCTGAACCTGATCATCCGTCTCTTCGAGCGCGGACTCAAGGAATTTCAGGAGCAAAAAGTATCCGGGATTATTATCGACCTGAGGGACAACGGCGGCGGCGCTGACCTGGGGTTGGCAGGTTTCCTGACCGATCAGGAGATCCAGCTTGGGCAGTTGGAATATTACAACAGTAACTCGGGAAAATTCGAGGCGGAAGGTGAGCCGGACAAAGTTACCGCCAAAGAGAACCAGTATCACTTCGGTAAAATGGCGCTGCTTGTAGGTCTCAAATGTGCCAGCGCCTGCGAACTGGAGGCCTACAGTTTCAGCAAAGTCCCGGGCATGATCGTAGTTGGCCAGTATCCGACCGGCGGCATCGAAGCCGAAGTTTCGCGTGGACAGATCAAGATGCCAGAAGGCATCGGCATGCAGTTCCCCACCGGGCGCGAGGTGCTGCCGGATGGTTCGCTCTTCCTGGAAGGGCAGGGCGTCCAGCCCACGCTGCACGTCCCGGTCGATGAAAGCACAGCCCTCTCCTCGGAAGACCTCGTGCTGAAGGCCGCCGAGGATGCCGTTCTCGGAAAATAGAACGACAAGCCGTGGTTTTCATCAAAATGCAGGAGCGCTCTTTCGCTCCTGCATTTTTTGCCCCAACGCAGGACGTTTTCAGGCTGGGCATCGCTACCTGGTAAGCACTTACCATGTAAAATAGAAGCAGTCTTTCGTGCCAGTGCCCGGCCAACATAAGAATGTAGGGTGAATATGGCCGCCCTGCCCCGGCTCTTCACGGGGTCAGGATTACCTTACCCTACATCCTTAGAAAGTCCGGGTACCAGTAGATGGAGAAAATATGAAAATTCATTATGCCTTTTTCGCCCTCATTGTGCTTGCCCTATTCTCTGCCTGTGGGTTGGCCCCCTCTGCGGCTGGCCCAACAGCGACTGCCGCGTCGGTGCTGCCCGGTGGAAGTGATGCGACTGTTATGCCCAACCTGACCGAGACAGCCTCCCCGACATCCACTCCAATCCCCACCCATACTGAGACACCGACCGTAACCTCCACGCCCACAGTCACCGCCACGATCACGCCTTTTCCAACCCGAAAGTCGCCTTATCCGGTTGGCCCTGGAACCCCCCTGCCCGACCTGGGTTTTCCGGAGATCGGCGTTGAAACGCTCGACAAGTTGAAGCCGGTTTTCAGGATTATCGATCAGGATATCTGGCAGAGCGCCGCTAGCCGTGATGGAAAGGAATTATTCGCCGCCACGTCCAACGGGCTGGCGGTGTACGACCGCCAGGGCAAACAGGTTGCCTACTGGCCCGACATCATTGCCTACGACCTGCCTTGCGGAAGCTGCCTCTCGGTCAACCGCGATGGCAGCCGTTTCGTGCTGGCGACGCGCAAGGACGGCGGCTGGGAGGCGCAGGTCTATAACGTTGACGGGGAGAATGCGGCCTTATTGTTCAAACAGCCCATCGACGCCGCTTTCCAGGGTGCTGCCAACGAAGTCCGCATTGCGCTCTCACCGGACGGGCTACTGCTGGCTTATGGCGGCGGAGACGGCGACACGGTTGTGATGGACCTGAGTTCCCTCAAGCAGGTTTTCAGCTACCAGGGTAAAACCGATGCGCTCGTTTTTACACCGGATGGGGTTTCCTTTGCCGTCCGGCGCGGGCGTGAAATGCTCTTCTGGAAAACCGCCGCCTGGAAAAACCCGGCCAACCTGCTGCTGCCCGCCGACGATACCCCGTATGCCTTTTCGCCCGACGGGAAATTCGTCGCGATCGCGGTATTTGCCAAGGTGCGTGTCTACAAACTCGATACGCTGGCGCCCAGCCGCGAGATCACCGTCCTGCCGACCAGCGCACTTAACCGCGTCTGGCAGCTCACTTTTGTGGATGAAAAGAATCTGCGCGGTTACGGCGTCCGCTGGGATGGATCGCACACCAAAGCGACCGTGGATATGGCAGAGTGGGATATGGAAACGGGCAAGACGTTGAAGATGGAGACCACCGAAACGGACTCCCCGGATGCTTTGTCCGCGTTATGGGGGGCCGCCATCCCGGCAACGAGCGCCCGTGGTGATGTCGAGATCGGCCAGTATAAGCGCTTCACGTTCGTCACCCAGGATTCGTTCCTCGTCGCGGGAATCCACACGGCCTGCTGGTTGAAATTATCCACCGGCGAAAAGACCTGTTTCAATGACCCCAAAAATAACGTGCTGGCCTCGGATACAGGCGCCTACCGGGAGATTCTGCAGGACCACAACACGCTGCTGCAGAACTGGAACGGTGGGAATGTTTTCGACGTCAGGCTATCTCGGATTATGGCGGTCAATAAGAACGCGGATTATATTATCATCAACGTCGATAATGCCACCACCGATGTGTATTTCAAGGCGAAGCGGTCGCCGGTGGAATCGGTGCCTGGCATCCTGCGCGCATTTGCCGAATACGGCAACCAGATGGCGATTGCTGCGGAGAAAGCGGGTATGGTGTACGTTTTGCTGGTGGACAGGGACAGCATGGACACACTCTACCGGAAACAGGACCGGCTCTTTCTAAAGCCGATGGCCATCGACAATAAAGGCAGTGTTTACCTGCTCCAGCGCGACCCAGACCGGCCGGAGGTGACGCTGGAAGTGATCGCTGCGCCGGACTATAAACTGGCTGATGTAGGCCGCCTGTCCATGTCCGCCGAACCGCAGGTAATGGCGGTTGCGGCAGCCACGGGCGTGTTTGCGTTTGGCCTGCAGGATGGCAGTGTGCTGGTCGTCTCACCGGACGGCCAGCAGAGTGCGGCCTTCCAGGCGGCCTACAGCCCGGTGGGCGGCCTGGCGTTTACGCCGGACGGTCGTTACCTGGCGGTGGGCAGCACGGAAGGGATCAAGATCTTTGCGCTGTTGCCTTAAAAAAAGGACAAAGAGACCTCCGAGTTCTTCTTGCCCTCGTAGGGAGTAAGAAGAACTCGGAGGTCTGAGCTTTTATTCTATTTCCTGCCAAAATCAGCCGGATTTTCGCCCCAGGCCTTTGTATCCCACTTTAAGACTCTAAAGGTTTTTAAAACCTTTAGAGTCTCTTCTGCGTGCTTGAGCAGGCCGAACAATTCATCATTGCGACCGGTGTGGGCCAGTTTGGTGCGGGCTTTCCCGGCTTTGACCCACTGGATGGCGTTCTCCGAATCGGAGTAGACCGGCCAGTCCAGTTTTTTCTCATGCAGCCAGGCCAGCGCCTGCACGATAGCCAAAAACTCCCCAACGTTGTTGGTCCCGTCTGAGTAGAGGCCAGACTTGAATACTTGTTTACTCGTTTCGGTCTCCACGCCGCGGTACTCGAGCGGGCCGGGGGAGCCGGCGCAGGCGGCGTCCACGCTGATCGAAGGCAGGAGCGGTTTGGTTGCGGCGCTGCGCCAGTTGCCCAATGAAGCCGGCCTGCCCTTATAGTCGCCGTATTTCTGGCGGAAGGCGGCCTGGGCCGCAGAGAGCGAGTCGAAGGCTTTGTATTCCGCCTGCGGGTAGCCTGAGACCTGCGCCGAACATTCGTCCCAGGTGTTGAAGATGCCGGTCTGGCGCCCTTTCCAGACCACGTAGTATTTTGTCTTTGCCATGAACTTATTTTATCCGCGAATCTACTAAAAAGCTTTATCCACGAAGTACACGAAGAGCACGAAGTTTATAAAGATTAAGAACTTCTTTGTGTCCTTCGTGCTCTTCGTGGATAATTGGTTTTTCAGCTTACCCATCCGCAAGCCTTACGCCATTGTGCGTAACTTGTGCTTTTTGCCTTGACAGGCGCTATGTTAATTTTTATAATAAAATTATTAAAAATTACATCCTGTTCGAAGGAGAAAAGCCATGACGAATTACGCTCACCCCGAATATCTGGTCGAAACCGACTGGGTCGCCGCTCATTTGAATGACCCATCCGTGCGCATTATCGAATCGGACGAAGACCCATTGCTCTACCCGATGGGCCACATCCCCGGCGCAGTGCAGGTGGACTGGTTCACCACGCTCCAGCACCCGCTGCGCCGCGATTTCCTGACGAAGGAGAAGTTCGAAGAGACCCTCTCCGGCCTGGGCATTGGCAACGATACAACCGTCGTCTTTTATGGCGATAAGTCCAACTGGTTTGCCTGCTATGCCCTGTGGCTGTTCCAGTATTACGGGCACGAGAAGGTGCGCATCATGAACGGCGGGCGCGCCAAATGGGAGCTTGAAAAGCGCGAACTGGTAAAAGAGGTGCCTTCTTATACGCGTACGAAGTACACCGCCAAGGCGCCGGACAAGGCCATCCGCGCCTTCCGTGACGAAGTGCTGGCGCAGAGCAACGCCAAAAAGCCGCTGGTGGACGTGCGCTCGCCCAAGGAATACAGCGGCGAACTGACGCACATGCCCAATTATCCGCAGGAAGGTGCCACGCGCGGCGGGCACATCCCTGGCGCGGTCAGTATCCCCTGGTCGCAGGCCGTCAACGAAGCCGATGCGACCTTCAAATCGCCCGAGGCGCTGAAAGAACTGTACGAGGGCAAGAACGTCAAGGCCGACAAGGAAGTCATCGCCTACTGCCGCATCGGAGAGCGCTCATCGCTGACCTGGTTCGTGCTCAAATACCTGCTGGGTTACCCGAACGTCAAGAACTATGACGGTTCCTGGACGGAATGGGGTAACCTGGTGGATGCGCCGATCGAAAAGTAAGGGCAAAAAAAAAGAGTAATGAGTAAAAAGTGAAAAGGAAGAAGTGATGCGCGGTAAGATATACTTGAGCGCATCACTCTTCTTTGCCTTTTGGATCTGATCAAAAAATGTCATCTCTCCCTCCCAAATTACAAGAGATCGTGGACGACTTCGCCCTGGCTGAGAAGCAGGAAAAGGTGGAACTGCTGATTCAGTACGCCGAATCCCTGCCGCCGCTGCCGGCCTGGCTGGAAGCGGAACGCGACAAAATGGACGCAGTACCAGAATGCATGACCCCCGTGCATGTGTTCGGTGAGCAGAAAGACAGCGGCATCACCTATCATTTCGACATTCCACCCCAGGCGCCGACGGTACGCGGGCTGGCTGCCATCCTGGCCAACGGGCTGAACGGCAGCACACCCGAGGAGATCCTCTCCGTGCCGGCGGATTTTTACCTGCAGATGAACCTGCAGGAAGCCATCAGCCACCAGCGCCTGAACGGGTTTATGGGCATCCTGGCGCATATGAAACAGATCGCAGTTCGGAAGATGGGGGAAGAAAGTAATGAGTAAGAAAAGAAAGGAATGAGTAAGAAGTAAGAAGGAAAAAAGAAAGTGCCGTACACCTTCAAGGTGTGAACTGCACTTTTGATTTCAGAAATAAAGAATGATTATTGTTTCCTGCGCAAGGCCAGCCATGTGCCGGCCAGGATGCCAAGGAAGCTGAAGGTCAGGTCGACAACGTCAGCTGTACGTGTGGAAAAGAAATTCTGGGTATATTCTTCCAGCGCGGCAAAGAGCAGCAGGAAGAGGATCACGATTGGAATGGGGAAACGCTGTAAGGGAATGGGGCGCGGAAAAGCGCGCGCCAGCAGGAAAGCCAGGGTTCCATATAGGATAAAATGCCCGGCCTTATCGCCGCCGGGGAAATCATAGACGGCGCGGAAAAAGTCTGGCATGCTGCCTGTATCCGCGGCCAGGATGATGAGCAGGATGAACACGAGGAAGAGCAGGGCGGGGATGATTTTCGTTTTCATAAAAAATCGGGCGGCCACGGCCGCCCGTATTGGTTTACTTAACGGTCACAAACAACGTGGCAAGCGCCAGGTAGTTGCCATTGGCTGCGCTGATATCGCTGACCTCGATGCGGACGTTACCCTTGATACCTGCCTCGCTGAAATCCAGCGGGATCTGGAAAGTGCCGGGGCCGCCCGGCTCTGTGGCGTTGACCAGCACGGACGACTGCACCAGCGGTTCGGGCGCGCCTTCCAGGAACACGAAATAGGCCAGGTTGTTCTCGAAAGGCGCAATCGTCACACTGCCGTTCACGGTGAACGGGCCAGAGACCTGCGTGCCTGGGGTGGGAGAATCAATCTTGATGATGCGTTCGGTCCCGCTGGGAGTTTTCGTCGTGAAGTTGGTAAGCAGCAGCCTGCCGCCCCACAGGCGGAAAGTTTCCGCGGCCGGTTGGGCCGGGCAGCAGCCGGGATCGTTCGGGCCGTGGATGGTGGCATCTACCCGGATTTCACCGTTCTGGATGCCAAGCGCATCGATGGCCGGGCGGTCGTCGATGCCGACGGAACCGGCAAAAATGGGCTGGCCGCCTTGATCCAACATGGCCACGACCGAAACAAAGTCGCCCGTCCCGCCGTAGTTTTCGCCGATGATGATGGCGGCATCCTCGGCGCCGTCCCCGTTCAGGTCACCGAAGGCTACCTGCTCGCCCATGCTGACGCTGACGTAATCGGCGGCAGCGAGGTCGCTGCCGGCCTGGAACCTGCCGTCGGTCAGTTTGATCTTTCTCGTGGCGGCTGTACCGGATACCCCGACGATTTCGACTTCGGCGTTCTTGAGCTGCTCGAGGGTCAGCACCGGCGCCACCGTAGGGGAGAGCTCCACCTGTAGTGCGGGTGTAGAAGTGGAGTCACTGAAGCCCGGGGCCGGCGTGTCGCTCAGGTTTACGCTGCATGCGACTGAAGCCAGGACCAAAACCATGAAGGCGCTCATAAAGCGGCGGTTTGGCATGATGAAAAATCTCCTTTAGGGGATGATGGCGGTCCAGGTTGTGCCGCCATCTGTGGTTTTGTAGAGCGAGCTGTGGCTGCTGGCATCCATCGCCAGCAGCCAGCCTGTGTTTGCATCGACGAACTGCATATGGGATATATTGTCCGCCAGATCGACGTTGGGGTGCACTTCCGTCCAGTTGAGCATGCCATCGTGCGTGACGTACAACACGGCGCCGCCGTCCCATACGAAGGCATCTTTGGCAGAGACGAGCGAGTATTTGCCCAGGCTCGGCACGAACGAGGTCGGCATCCAGGTATTGCCGCCATCCTGTGTGACAAAGAACAGCGTGGAATTGCTGTCTGCGACGACGGCAACCGGCAGGGCGCCATCGTTCTGGCCAAAGAAGACCGGCGCGTCAGCCCCCATCATGACGTGTTCGGCTGGCGGGAGCACGACGTTCTGCTGTGCCCAGGTATGGCCGCTGTCGCTGCTGACGTAGAAGTAAATGTAGTCTTCGACCGGCGTCTGGCCGGAGACCCAGCCGTGGGTCGTATCGCGGAAGGTCATGCCTGATTTTTGCCCGCCAAGCGGCAGGCTGTTGCCGGCGCCGCTGACGGTGGGATCGTTGACATAATTGCGAGCCCAGGTCGTACCGCCGTCACCGGTCTGGAACACGGCGATGGCCTCGGAACCTGCCCCTCCGCCGAGACTGGCCAGGACGAAGCCGTTGTTCTGGTCGATGAATTTCAGGTCGCCTCCCCCGAAGGGCACGCTGACGGAGGTCCAGTTTGCGCCGCCATCCTGTGTGCGATACAGTGTACCGGTCGTAAAGTCGCTGCCGGGGATGACAACCCAGGCGTCGGCGGCATCTGGGAAGAAAGCAGCCGCATATCCGACTTCGCTCAGACCGCCGGGCGTGGCGTTAAGCCAGGTTGTCCCCCCGTCGCTGCTGCGCAAAACGTTGATATCGCTCACGGCCCAGCCGTTGTTGGCGTCCAGCATTTTGAACTTCAGAATGGCCGGAGAGACAACTGCTGCCGATGAGGGGGTGGCTGTCGGCAAATCCGCGGGGGGCGTATTCGTTGCAAGGGCAACCGTTGGCGGGGCCACCGTAGGCGTACTGCTGGGGAGGCCGTGGGGAAGGGTGGAAGGGGTGGGCGTTGTACCGAACGGGTCGATCTGGACGCTGCAGGCCAGCATGGCAAGCAGCAGGAAAAGCAGGGCAGGGATGTGTGCATGGCGGGTAAACTTCGTCGACATTTTTTCCTCTCATTCAGTCAGAATCACTGGCAGTTGGCGGATAAACTCTACGATCACAAGATGATCACCGTCCAGGTGTTGCCGCCGTCACTGGTACGGTACATATGCAGGCGGTTTTGTGTGTCCACGGTCACCAGCCAGCCGTTGTTCAGGTCGACGAACTCGAGGATGGTGGCGCGTTCGCTACGGCCGAAGGCCACGGGGAGTTGCGTCCAGGTCTGCGCGCCGTCGCTGGTGAAATAGATCGTGTGTTTGCCCCAGGCCCAGCCCGTGTGTATATCGAGAAAATAGTAGGCTTCGCCATCCGGAATGGAGCCAACCATCGTCCAGCTTACACCAGTATCGTTGGTGGCATAAAAGACGCGGGTCGAAGCGCCTGTATCCGCTGAAACGAAATCCACCGGCAGGAAACCCTCGATCGCCCTGCCTCTAAAAAAGAATGGCGGCCAGACAGTGGCCTTATATGCGCTCAGCCCGTCGGGGAGTTTCAAATCCTGTTTCGCCCAGGTCCGCCCGGAATCCAATGTATGATATAACCCGACGCTGTTTTCTTGTGAGAGCAAGCCAATGAAACCATTGCTGGAGTCGATGAATGACATCCCGCTCTTGATACCTGCCACCGGCAGGTTTGCATCTTCCTGGTTGGCGCTGTGGATGAAGACCTGGGTCCAGATGGCACCGCGGTCGAGGGTCTCATAGATGGCGACGGTCATCAGATCGGCCGTTTTGCTCAGCGTTTGAAAGGCAAAACCAACATTCTCGTCTATAAAATACAGTTTGGCGCTCGAAAACGGGACGGGGTTGATCTTCCAGTTGTCTGGCTGGCCGCCATCGCGGGTGGCGAAGAACTGCCCGATTTGCGCATTTGGCACGGGCACAACGAAATAAGCGATATCGGCCGTGTAGAAAAAAGTACCGATGGAGTCATCCACCGTCGCGCCGGGCAACGGCACCTGCGCCCAGCTCACACCGTCATCACTGGTGCTCAGGATCATATTCTCGGTCATGCCCCAACCGCGCTTGGAACCAAACATGTGCAGTTCCAGCAGTGCCGGCCCGTTGGAAGCACTCAGCGGTGGAGTCGGCGTGATCGTGGGGGTGGGTGTAAACGTAGGCAAGGGAGTAAATGTAAGGGTGGGGGTCATCGAAGGTGGCGGCGGCGGCAGGGGGGTGGCCATTAGATCAAAATCGCAGGCCAGTGAAGCCAGCATTAAAAAGATGAGTGCGGGGATAAGTCGATGTTTCATGATAGCCTCCTTAATTGTATTGCGTATTTTTAGTCAAGCCATTCCACGATAATCGCTTCGCCCTGGCCTACCCCAACGCACAATGTCGCCAGACCGTAGTAGGGGCGGGTCTGAGACCCGCCCTGAACAGTCTGAGACCCGCCCTGAACAGTCTGAGACCCGCCCTGAACAGTCTGAGACCCGCCCTGAACACGACGGCGCATTTCATGGATAAGCGTGGTCAGGATGCGCGCGCCCGAACAGCCCAGCGGGTGCCCCAGGGCGATCGCCCCGCCGTTGACGTTGACGATCGCGGGGGCCACCCCCAGGTCTTCCATCACCGCCAGCGATTGCACGGCGAAGGCCTCGTTCAACTCCACCAGCCCGATATCATCGATTTTAAGCCCGGCGCGGGACAGGGCCTTTTGTGTGGCCGGGACGGGCCCCAGCCCCATGACGCCTGGTTCCACGCCGGCAGAGGCCGCCGCGACGATCCTCACGAGCGGTTTGCGTCCCATTTCGTTGGCTGCATCCCGGCTGACGACCAGCAGCGCTGCCGCGCCGTCGTTCAGGCCAGACGAGTTGCCGGCGGTGACGCTGCCGCCATCGCGGAATGCAGGCTTCAGCTTGGCCAATGATTCCAGACTCGTATCACGGCGCGGGCGCTCGTCGGTCGTCACCAGCAGCGGCCCGTCTTTTCGCTGCGCCGCCGCTACCGGGATGATCTCTTCGGAAAATTTACCGGTGTCGATGGCGGCAATGGCTTTCTCATGCGAGCGGACTGCGAACGCGTCCTGTTTCTCGCGCGTGAGATGCGGGCGCTGTGCGGCGATATTTTCGGCGGTCTCGCCCATGGACTCTGTGCCGTACAATTCTTTCATCTTTGGATTCGGATAGCGCCAGCCGAGGGCCGTATCCCAGGCGGTCAGGTTGCCAAAGGAGAAACCGGCTTCGGCCTTGGGCAGGGAATACGGCGCGCGCGACATCGACTCAACGCCGCCAGCGATATAGACCTGTCCGTCCCCGGCGCGGATGGCGCGCGCCGCCAGGTTGACCGCTGCCAGCCCTGAAGCGCACAGACGGTTGACCGTTAAGCCGGGCACGCTGGCGGGGAAGCCGGCCAGCAGCAAGCTCATGCGCGCCACGTCGCGGTTATCCTCACCGGCCTGGTTCGCGCAGCCGAGATAAACTTCCTCCACCAGAGACGGGTCGAGTTGATTGCGCCCGGCCAGCGTCTTGAGCACCAGCGCCGCCAGGTCGTCCGGGCGCACTCCGGCCAGCGCGCCACCCAGCGCCCCGATCGGCGTGCGGATGGCATCTATAATCACGGCTTCGGGCATAAAATCTCCATACAATGACACACGTTGGGAAGATTCTACCACTCTGCGAAGCGTGTTTAGGACCTATGCGCTGATTCAAATAGTAAAACGGGGATAGTTTGATAGGCCAAACGCAAAGAATGCTATACTGGTGTTCGACCTAACAGCCTGGCGGTACTGAGCTCTGAAGCACAGCTTACGGGCGCTGAACTACGTTTGGGCAACGAAACTGAGCATTCAGGTTTTTTAATTGGAGAAGACACACAGTGCATCCTGAATGCCTCTCAATAGGCTTATGTGACACTGATAATGATTCAGTATAATTCAGTCGAAAAATCGAATAGCCTATTCAACTTCTAAAGGATCGAAGGAAGAATGATGCAAAAGACTGGCATATCTCTCTATAAACCAAAGGAAGCCGCGTCATCGGCAGATCGGCCGTTGCGCATCGGCTTTTTCACCGACTTTTATCTCCCGATGGTGAATGGGGCCGTCGTCTCGATGCAGTTGCTGGTGCGTGGTTTGCGTGAGTATGGTCATCACGTAACGATCTTCGCCCCGCGTTTCCCCGGCTACCGCGATTCCGATATGGAAGTCCATCGCCTTCCATCGGTGCGTTATATAGACTTACCGCCTGTTTATATGGCGGTACCGGGCACGCCGCGCGTCACGCTGGCACTGCACCGTAGCCAGTTCGACGTATTGCACGTTCACAGTCCCCTGATGGTCGGCCTGCTGGCCTACCTTACCGCCCGCGCCAAACGCGTGCCGCTCATTTATACCAATCACTGTTCCATCACCGATTACACTCATTATCTGAAAGTGGGTGGCCAAACACGCCCGGTGCGCTCAGCCGCGCGCTGGTTCAGCACGACGAGCGCCAACCTCAGCGATCAGGTGGTGGTACCCTCGGCCAAATTCAAGCGGCTGCTGCATGGGCAAAACGTCCACCGCCCGCTTCATATCATCCCGAACGGGATCGATCTGAGCAATTTCCATAAGCTGAATTCACCGGGATCTTATCGAAAGAAATTTGGTCTCACCGCGGATGAGCACATTTTGCTTTATGTGGGCCGCCTCGATAGGGAAAAACGGGTGGACATCTTGATCGATGTTTTTGCCCGCGTGGCGACTCGCGACCCGGATGCGCATTTAGTGATTGCGGGAGATGGTGGTTCCCGTTCTAAATTGGAAGCGCAGGCCGCAGCCTTGGGTTACGGAGAGCGCATCCATTTCCTCGGCATGGTGAACCGGGCAAAACTGCCGGACCTCTTTCATGATTCCGATCTGTTCCTGCTTGCATCCACAAGCGAAGTTCATCCTCTCGCGATGATCGAAGCTATTGCGGCAGGCCTGCCAGTTGTAGCTATGTGGGATGAGGCTTTCGAAGGTATGCTTGTGGATGGTGTGAATGGGCGCGTTGCGCCGCGAGATGAGGAAGTATTCAGCCAAATGGTATGTGAGTTGCTGGCCGACCCCGCCACCCGGCAGGCATTCAGCCGGAATTCAGTTGAACTCAGTCGGAAGTTTTCAGTGGATATGCAAGTTGACTCATTGGTCAAACTTTACCGGGAGGCCATTGCGGCGCAAGCGTTGGGCTCCGAGAGAAGCATCCTTGCTCGGGATCGCCAAGCTGAATGGTATTGACACCGGAACAACCAAATTTGGATAGAGCCATGAGAACTTTATTTTCCAATCGTTACATTGATGCCTTTGCAAAAACCGTTCTCTTTTCTGGAATCACTCACTTAATAATTCTTACCTGGGTGGCGCTGCGTGAAAATGTTTATGTTTTGAACACATTTAATATCGTCAGTCTCAATTTGCTGATCCCGGGTTTGGAACAGGGCCTGCCCAACTTTATCATATCGTATGGCGTAATCGTGGTGGTGTATGCTTTTATCTATGTATATCTGACAAACCCGGCGGGTAAAGACAGACCCTGACGGGTTCGATGAAAAAAGCCTGAAGATTTTTGAAACCTTCAGGCGGGGCGGACAATACGGAAGCTAAATTACTGTTCGAGAAAACAACCTTTCGATAACAAAGCATGGTTAATAAGCACGCTTCGCCGTTCAGGGGGACCGGAGCAGGCTAAAGGTTCTTGCGGCGCAGCGAGCGCAGGATGATGTTCGTCTCCCTGCTGTTTGTGGCCAGGTCGGCGAAGACCAGCATCAACTGTCCGAAGGCTGAAGTGATCATCCCCAACAGGAATAACGCCAGGCCGTAGGCAGTCGTGTAGAAGCGAATGTCCTGTTGCGGCATGACGTAGCGGCTGTTGGCGAATAGATAGGTGTTGACCAGAACGATCACGTCGTCGTTCCGGAAGAAACCAACCAGCGCCCCGCTGAAACCCACCAGCATGAGCAGCAGGCCAGAGATAAGGATGACAATTCCAGTGAAACGGACGAAAACATACATGGCGCCTCCATTAATTTACGATTGCTGACATCGCTCACCCACCCAGAAGGGGCCTGAACCGAAGGCCCCTTCTGGTCGGCTCTGCCCGAACTTGGGTATTTTCGATTTACGGTTGACTGATCTACTAATTTCAGTAAATCACAGGTTTGTCGTAGCAACGACTTTAGTCGTTGGGTTTTGGCTGATTTCGGATGAAAAAGTGACTGCACTTTCCTGACGGAAGGTGTCAGGAAAGTCGCCACTACACAGCGCCAAAATTTTGAAACCGTGATTTACTGAATTTACCAACCAACCGGTTACCAGGCATAGGCTTCCGGGGCTTCGCCGCCGGGGCCGGGCCAGATCTCGTCGAGCTTCTTCAGCGCGCCTTTGTTCAACTTGATCTTCAAGGCACGCAGCGGGCCGGTGAGTTGCTCCATTGTGCGCGGACCAATGATCGGCGCGGTGACGACGGGGTTGGTCAACAGCCAGGCCAGGGCCACGTCGGCGGGTTTCTCGCCCGTTTGTTTGCAGAAGGCTTCCCAGGCTTCGAGCTTGGGGCGCTTCTCTTCGATCTTTTTCTGCACGCCTTCTTCAGCGCGGCGGCCTTCCTTGATCTTTTGCAGCACGCCGCCCAGCAAGCCACCGGCCAGCGGGCTCCACGGGATCAGTCCCAGGCCGTAATCCTGGCAGGCCGGGATGACTTCCAACTCGATCATGCGCGCATCCAGATTATACAGACTCTGCTCGCTGACCAGACCCATGAAGTGGCGCGCCTGGGCGGCTCCCTGCGCCTTGGCGATGTGCCAGCCCGCGAAGTTGGACGAGCCGCAATACAGCAGCTTGCCCTGCTGGACGAGCACTTCCATAGCCTGCCAGATCTCCTCCCAGGGCGTCAGCCGGTCGACGTGGTGGAACTGGTACAGGTCGAGATGGTCGGTCTGCAAGCGCCGCAGGGACTCTTCGCAGGCCTGGCGGATATGCAGCGCCGAAAGGCGCGAAGTGTTCGGCCAATCGCCCATGCGCCCGAAGACCTTGGTGGCGATGACGACTTTCTCGCGCCGGCCTCCGCCCTGGGCAAACCAGCGCCCGACGATCTGTTCCGTGATCCCCTGACCAGTCTTCCAGCCGTAGACGTTGGCCGTATCGAAAAAGTTGATGCCCAGGTCGAGGGCCTTGTCCATGATGGCGAAGCTATCGGCTTCGCTGGTCTGGGGGCCGAAGTTCATCGTCCCCAGGCATAAACGGGATACTTTCAGGCCGGTACGGCCCAACTGCGTGAATTCCATCGGTTGGCTCCTTTTTTGTGAATATGATAGCACAAGTGACAGTCACCTTACCCGCTCCGCTGCGGGGTGCTTCGCAAAGGTGACTGTCACTTGTAAAGGTCTTGCAGCGTGGCATCCATTTCGTCCAACACCACGGCGGCCCCGTCTGCGGCCGGAGTGAGCGGTTGGAACAGGGAGAAAAAGCCATCTCCCAGCACCAGGCGTGCTTTGCGCCAGGTGGCCGCCTGCGGGTAGGTCTTAGCCTTGGGGAGCAGGTCCACGGCAGCGACCCACTGCGGGTTGGCCGTGCGGATGTTCTGCAGCAGCTCAATAGCAGAGGAGCGCAGCGGGAACAGGCCCGTTTCCCGGGTCCAGCGGGCCTGGTTTTCAGGGGAAAGCATCCAGCGCACGAACAGCCAGGCCGCCAGTTGGCGCACTTCGCTTGATTTCAAGATCACATAATCGGGGCCGTAGGCAATGATCGTGGGGTCTTTGCCCGGGAAAGGGATGACTGTCCACTCGTCGGGGGAACCGGCAAAAGCCGCGCGTTGTTCTGAAAGCTGGTCCAGGCTGCCCGCGGCGAAGAGCGCCTTGCGCCGGGCCAGCGCCTCGGCGTTGCTGGTTGCAGTCGAGAGCCAGGCGCAGCCCTGGCTGCGTAGTTCGGCCAGCGTGTCCAGCGCAAACTGGTTTTCAGGGGTCGAAAATTTGTATTTCCCGCCTGCATAGACCTCCCCGCCGAAGGCACGCAACCAGGCATAGGCCGTCCAGGGGGCATCGGTGTCTGTGGTGGGGTTATCGAGCACCCAGCCGCCGTAGCCGTCATTGGTCTGGTCCGTATCGGTCTTCCAGGAGGCGTTTGCGGCGCAGGCCTGCTTGCGGAAGTCATCCGCATTCTGCGGGGCGGTGGTGAAGCCCAGTTCTTTTGCAAAGGAAACGTTATAAAGCAGGAAACGCGCCGTCCGCACGGCCGGGACTCCCAGGCGGCGCTGTACTGAGCTTGTCGAAGTGTTTCCGTCCACTTCATCCTGTTTCAAAAAGACCGCCGGAAAGTCGTCGATCTCGGCGGTCGAAAAGCCAAATTCAGTATGTGATAGATACGGCGCCAGGTCGGTAACGACGCCCTGTGCATCCCATGCCAGGGCCTGTTCGGGCAATGCCAGCACCAGGTCCGGGTATTCAGGCGTGCGCAGCGCCGAATCGATCGACGCGCCCAGCAACTGCATGTTTTTCTGTGAAGCCACTTGCACCTTGACGCCCCACGTGTTGGTCAGCGAGAACTCGGCCGCCATCTGCGCGAACAGCGCGCCAGACGCGCCATCCAGCCCATGCCAGACGGTTACGCTCACGTCGCGTAATGCGTCCGGGCCGATGCCCAGCCTGGCGCCGGGGATTTCTGTGGGCGCGGGGCTGGCGCTTGGTTCGGGCGTGGGCAGCGGCGTAGAACTGGCTTCCGGCTCGCGGGTGAGCAGGATGACGGTTGGCGCACAGGCGGAGAGCAGCAGGCAGATGAGCAGCAGGGTGAGAGCGAGTCGGCGCATGGAGGAGTCTACCTAGAGAGGGGAGAACGGAACAGGAATGAAAACCAGGAAGAAAATGATGATCCCCACAATTGCCAGGATGCGGCGCGGCGGGTCGAGCTCAGTGATCTGGTCGCGGGGTTCATCCGTCAGCCTGCCGAAAAAGAGCAGGATCGCCAGCCACAACCACCAGCCGGCCCAGAAGAAACCCAGCAGGCCCAGGCCCACAAGGATGACAGGCAGGATGGCGCGCAGGCGTTTCCCGCCCAACAGGACGTACAGCACGTGCCCGCCATCCAACTGCCCGGCAGGGATCAGGTTGAGCGAGGTGACCAGCAGGCCGACCCAACCTGCGAAAGCGACCGGGGAAATGAACACGTCCGTGCCGCCGACCGGAGCCGGGGTGCCGGTGAAATAATAGCGCAGCCAGTACAACAAAGGAGACATGCCGCCATAACCCAGCGGGGCAGGCAGCAGTTTCCCAAAGACGGCGAATTTTGCCAACAGATAGGTGGCGGAGTTCCCCTCGATGAACCCGCCGGCGGTACTGATTACCGGACCGAGCGTGGAAATGGAGAGGCCGTACAGCAGCACCGGGATAGCGACCACCAGCCCGGCCAGCGGGCCGGCGATGCCAACATCCAGCAGGATGCGCCGGTTTTTCGGCATTTCCTTCATGCGGATGACCGCGCCCATGGTCCCGATCCCGCCAACCAGGGGCAGCGGGATGAAATAGGGCAAAGACAGCGCCACCTTATGGTAGCGCCCGGCGAAGTAATGCCCAAACTCGTGCGCCAGCAGGATCGACATCAGGCCGAGCGCAAAGGGCCAGCCGGTAAACATATATTTGTAGAAAAGCATCAACTGGCCCAGGGCGTCCTCCGGGATTGCGACGTTGGCCGGTATCTGCGCCCCGGCAAGCATTACGCTCAGGACCGTCAACACAAAAAGGATGATGTTTATTCTGGGGTTGGATGGTTTGGGCGCGGGCGGCGCGGGCACAAGGAAAATGAGATGGCTGCCGTCTTCATCTTTGCGGAAGAGCGGCATCAGCCCGTGCGGGCGCAGGGCTTCAGCCAACTGGTCGTAAGCCGCAGCAGAATCTTCACCTGTGAGCGTGCCCCGGTAACGGTACAGAAATTCCGTGCCGCCCTTGCCAAGGGTTACATCGCTGATCTGGAAAACGCGGGCCACCAGGGAATTGAGGGTGTCTTGTTCTGGGAGTGTCATGGGAACCTGTGGGTGGTTGAATGGTTTGCAAGCAAGTTAATCAGGCCAAGCATACTCCATCGATATGGGATTGGCAAGATGGATAATCAGGGAGTCCAGAGCTTTCTCAAAGTCTGATTCCGGGCTTCGTCAAGGCTTTTCGATCCGCTAATCCACGCAAATACCCTGGCGGGCACGCGTAAACGCGAATTTTTGAAGC
>WNFL01108175.1_pt1 | contig 84464 bp, 81 predicted proteins | sample 5400361 | NCBI WGS metagenome assembly WNFL01 (sample SAMN13153351, study PRJNA577476) | soil metagenome | isolation source: 40 cm soil on Douglas fir-dominated hillslope | place: USA:California | collected 2013-09-17 | reverse complement strand
GGTCATCGGAGTGGGGCTGGTCCGCCCGGCATGGATCGGCGCGTTCAGGTGGGTCTGGTACCAGAGCTGGGCGCAGAACGGATCGTCCTGGTAGAGATGCACGTGATTGAAGCGCTCGGCCGGATGATTGCCCGCGTACTCGACGAGCGCGCGGTCGGGTCCCCGCAGGTAGCCGAAGCCGCCGGCGCGGGTCGGCTGGACGCCGGCGGCGCGGGCCTCGGCGATCTGCGCCTTGGTGAGTCCTGGGGTGGGGCCCCTGCTCGGCCACGTGTCGCTGCTGACGAACACCGAACCGCCCTCGTCGGTCGTGTAGAGCGGCAGGAGCTCGAGATCCGGCCGCGCCCCGAAGACCATGCGGCTGGCCTGCGTGTCGGGCACGTGCCAGCCGAAGTGCCAGATCGCGCTCTGCGGGGTCGTCGGGGCTGGGGCCGCGACGCGCGTGAACAGGACCAGCACGTCGTTCGGCGCCGCGAGCGCGGGCAGGCCGGCCCAGGTCGTCTTCGAAGAGGTCGGGAAGTGGCGGACGTAGAAGGCGATCGCCGCGTCGGGATCGATCGAGTTCAGGTGGAGATGATGAAAGCCCGGTGGAGGGAGCATCTCAGCCATCGTTATCGCCCTCCGCGGCGTTCTCGGTGGCTTCCTCCGCCTTGGCCTGCTTCACGAGCCGCTCGATCACCTCGTAGGGCTGCGCGCCCACGACGCCGCGGTGCCCCGCGACGAAGGTCGGCACGCCGGTGATTCCGTATTCGCGCGAGAGCTTCCAGTCCGCGTCGACGGCGGCCTTGAACGTCCGCTTCTCGAGCACTAGGGCGGCGGCCGCGCGCGGTAGCCCCACCTGCTCCGCGATCTCGAGCAGCACCTCGGGTCGGGAGATGTCGCGCGCTTCCACGAAGTAGGCGCGGAACATCGCGTCGTGGAAGGCCTCGCCGCCCGGCTGGGTGTCCGCCCACTTGCCCAGCTCCTGGGACAGGCGGCTGTTGTAGGTCATGGTGCGCTCGCCATAGGGGAGGCCCTCGGCGTCCATGCGCGCCTTCATCTGCGCGTGCATGGCCTTGCGGTCCACGTTGCGGCCCCGGAAGAGCTCCTCCAGCGACTGGCCTTCCGCCGGGGTCTCCGGGTGGAGCGGGAAGTGCACCCACTCGATCTTGACGCCGTGCTCCCGTTGAAGCTTCTCAATACGCACGGTACTGAGATAGCACCAGGGTCAGACGTAGTCGGAGAAGACCTGGAGTGTGATGGGCTTGGTCATGTCGCCTCCTTGACGAGCTTTTGCAGGCTTCGCAGACCGGGTGGAATCGGCTGCCCCTTGTAGCGATTGCCCCAGTTAGTGTACGACACCTCGCCCACGTAGATGTCGCCGCGCGAGTCCACCGCGAGGCCGTGCGGGGAGACGAACTGGCCCGGCTCGAGGCCGGCCAGGCGGTCGCCCAGCCGGGCCAGCCGCTCGCCCCGGTGGCTGTAGATGCTGACCCGCGGGCCGATGTTGGGCACGTCGTAGTTGACGGGCAGCGCGCCGCCGATCTCGCCCACGTAGAAGCGTCCCGGGCCGCCGCGCTCCATGAAGAGGCCCGAGGGGCGGTGCATGTCATGCCACTGCGTCTCGAAGCGGCCGTTGCCGTCGAAGACCTGGACCCGGTGGTTCTCGCGGTCGGCCACGTAGACCCATCCGTCGGCATCGCAGCAGATATTGTGCGGGATATTGAACTGGCCCGGGTCGGTGCCCGGCTCGCCCCAGGAGCGGAGCAGGGTGCCGTCGGGCGCGTACTTGTGGATCCGCGCATTGCCATAGCCGTCCGAGACGTAGAGATCGCCCTGCGGCGACAGCGCGGTGTGGGTGCAGCGGTGGAACGGCTCGCCGCTCATGTAGGGCTTCGGGGCGCCCGGAATGCCGAGAGTCAAGAGCACCTTGCCGTCGAGCGTGCAGTGGCGGACGGTGTGGTCGCCGTCGTCGGTCAGCCACAGCGTATCGTCGGGGGCCACGTGGACGCCGTGCGCGCGGCGGAAGACGCCCTCACCCCAGGAGCGCAGGAAATTGCCCTCACGGTCGAGCACGACCATCGGATGCGCGCCGCGATTGAAGGCGTACACCCGGTCGTGCCCGTCCACCCCGACCGCGGCCACGTCGGCGTTGAACTCCCGGCCGGGCGGGAGCTTGGCCCAGTCGCCCACGACCCGATAGCGGTAGGCGCCGGCGCCCAGGATCGCCGGCGTCACGGCTGGCGCCCTTCGAAGATCGCGCGCGGGTTGCCCACGAGCATCTGCTGGATCTGTGCTGCCGCGATGCCCGCGGCGCGGAGCGCGGGCAGGATGTCGTCGGGGATGTGGTTGTAGTGCCACTGCGGCCGCGTCCGCCGCTTGTCGTCCTCGGAGAGCATGTCGCTCCAGCAGTTGGCGTCGTGCGAGAGGACCATGCGGCCCGCGTAGCCCTCCGCGCACAGGCGGGCGATGACCTCGACGCGCTTGGGCGTCGGCAGGAAGTGCTCGAGGCCGAAGCGGTCCATGCCGATGGTGCTGCCCCGGTCCATGAGCCCGCGGAGGTAGCCCAGATCCTCGCTGTCGCCGCTGTGGCCGATGATGACGCGGCGGAGATCCACGCCCTCCTGGGCGAAGATCGCCTGCTGCGCCTCGCCGGTCCGGCCCGCGGCCCAGGTGTGCGTCGAGATCGGAACCCCGGTCGCCTTCTGGGCCCGCGCGGAAGCGCGCAGGATGTTCTCGATGACCGGGGTCACCCCCGCGGTGTCGGTGGCGCACTTGATGATGGCGGCCTTGACCTCGCTCTCCCCGATGCCCTGGGTGATGTCCCGGACGAACAGGTCGGCCACCGCGTCCACCCCGTGGCCGCTGAAGTAGCGCTGCGGCATCCACCAGACGCCGGTGGCCACGATCACGTGGATCCGGGACCGCCGCGCCACCTCCGCGATCAGGCCGATGTCGCGGCCCAGGTCCACGGTGGTCAGGTCCACGATCGTGCGGATGCCGCGGGCGTGGAGATCGGCCATCTTCCGCTCCGCCATCGCGAGGATGCCCGCCCGGTCCCAGAGGTGCGGCCAGTTCTCCTGCACCCCCGGGGAGCGGGTGACGATGTGCTCGTGCATCAGCGTGGCGCCGAGCTCGGCCGTGGCCACCGGCCCGCGCGCGGTCTCCACCGTGGTCGTGGTCATGTCGGGTCTCCTATCCCGAGACCGCGCGCACGAAGCGCTCGACCTCGGTCTCGTCGTTGTAGTAGTGGACGCTGGCGCGAACGAGGGCGTCGAAGCCGCGCGCGGGCAGGTCGAGCCGCGAGGAGCGCGCCTGGGTGTGGGTGACGTTCATGTCCAGCGCGCGAAGGCGCTCGCGGGTGGCCCGCGGCGCCTCGCCCGCCTTGAGGAAGGTGACGATCCCGCACCGCTCCGCGCCCAGGTCGTGGACGGTCACCCCCGGCCGCTTGGCCAGCTCCGCCCGCAGCAGCGCCCCGAGCGCCTTGACCCGCGCCTCGATGGCGTCGATGCCGAGCGCCAGGGCGTAGCGCACCGCGACGGCGAGCCCGATCTGGCCGGCCACGAACCGCTCCCAGTTCTCGAAGCGCCGGGCATCCTCGCGGAGCGTGTAGGTCTGGGCGTCGATCCAGCTCGCGGCTTCCAGATCGATGAAGGGCGGCTCGAGGATGGCGATGGTGTCCCGTCGCACGTAGAGAAAGCCGGTGCCGCGCGGGCCGCGCAGGTACTTGCGGCCGGTGGCCGAGAGCATGTGGCAGCCGATCCGGCGGACGTCCACCGCGAGCTGGCCGACCGACTGGCAGGCGTCGAGCAGGTAGAGGATGCCGTGCCGGGCGGCGATCAGGCCCACCTCCGCGGCGGGATTCACCAGCCCGCCCTGGGTGGGCACATGGGTGATCGCGATGAGCCGGGTGCGCGGCCGGATCGCGCGCTCGAGCGCGGCCACGTCGAGCTGCCCGGAGGCGTCGTCGTCCACCACGTCGATCTCGACGCCCACGCGCCGCTTCATCTGGAGGAACGCGAGATAGTTCGAGGCGTATTCGGCCCGGGCGGTGACGATGCGGTCCCCGGCGCGGAAGGGGATCGCGTAGAAGGCCATGTCCCAGGCCCGGGTGGCGTTCTCCACGAAGGCGATCTCGTCCGGACCGGCTCCGATCAGCGCGGCGACCGCGTCGTAGACGTCGGCGATCCGCTCCGCGGCCAGGGCGGCGGCCTCGTAGCCGCCGATGGCCGCCTCGCGCTCCAGGTGGCCGGTCACCGCCGCGAGGACCGGCCGCGGCGGCAGGGCGGCGCCCGCGTTGTTGAAGTGCAGGACGCCGGCGACGCCCGGCGTGTCGGCGCGGAGGCGCGGGACGTCGAGCGTCACCGCGCGCAGACCTCGAGCACCGGGTCCTCGGCGCGCAGCGTGGCCAGCATCACCGAGTGGATCGCCGGGTCGCGGAGGAGGCGCTCGGCCGTCTCGCGCGCCGGCGCCCGATCCGGAAGGTCCTCCACCTTGTTGATCAGGACGACGACCCGGGCGCCCGCCGGCACGTCCTTCCGCCCGCCCCGGGGATCGGCAAGGACCCGGGCCACGATCAGGGGGGTGATCGGGGCGCCCATCGGGGCGCCGCTCAGCGTGGCGACCAGCTCCGGGCGGTGGACGTGCGCGGTGTCGAGGCTTCGGCCGAAGACGTCGGCGCCGACCACGACGACGACCAGCGTGGTATCCGCCGGGATCACCGGCTCGTAGTCGGCGGGGGCCTTGAAGGGGCGCATGCGGGAGCCGTCGGCCTCGTTGAGGAGACAGACGTCCGGGAACCAGGCGCGCACGCGCCGGAAAAGGTCGAGGGAGATGCCCTCGGCCTTGCCGCTGTCGGCGTCGGTCGGGCCGATGACGAGCACGTGCCGGTGGAGGGCCAGCTCGGCGGAGAGACGCTCCCGGGTGACGCTCGCGGCGGGGACGTGCGCGGGGGCCAGCGCGATCTGCGCGCCGAAGATGCGGGTGGTCGTGGTGGTGATCGCGCGCCCACCGCTCCCCACCACCTCGCGCGCGAGGCGGAACATGGCGGTGGTCTTGCCGCCTCCTCCGACCAGCGCGACGACCTCGTCCGGGGCCATCTGCAGCGCGTCCGTCAGCTTCACCGGCGCGCGCGGAACCGGTCCAGGACGTTGCGCAGGATGCGGGAGACGTTGTTGTCGTAGCGATTGTGCGAGAGGCTCCCGCAGAAGGTGATGGAGCCCACCGCGAAGACCGCGCCGCCCCCGGGAAGCTCCGCGTAGGTCATGTCGGCCCGCAGCAGCCGCGCGGGCTTCTCGCCGGTGACCGTGGCCAGGTGCGAGAGGAGCTCCTCGGGCACCACGATGAAGCTCGGGCCGTGGCCCTCGGAGCTGGCCACCACGATGGCCCCCGCGGGCGTGCCCAGTGCGGGGTCCGCGCGGTCGAGCTCGAAGCCGGCCGCACCGCCGCCCGAGAGGCCGAAGTCGCCGATCACCGTGTCGATGACGCCGTCGAGGATCCAGGCCGCCTTCGGGTCGTCGGCGCCGGGCTGGCGGCGATAGTACGAGCCCTCGAAGAGGCCCTGCCCCGAGAACCCCACCAGGCCGATGCGCTGGGGCGGGCGCCCGTTGCGGCGCCAGAGGCCGCCGTACGCGCCGTCGAGGGCGTGGTAGTACTCGCCGGTCTGGGCGTCCCAGGCGCGGATGCCGCCCTCGGCGCGCCGTACCTCGATGACGCCGGGCACCGCGGGGCTGGTCGCGATGCGCCAGTAGAAGCCGTTGCCCCCCAGGTACACGAGCCGGCCGCCGCCGTCCAGGTAGCCCGCGTGGGCGTCGAGCGTGCGCGCGGTGTGGTACTCGGGGTGCGAGCCGGTGAGGACGGTCGCGTACGGGGCGAGGAGGGCGGCGCCCTCGGCCTCCACGTCCTCGTCGGTGACGACGTCGTAGGGGATCCCCTGCGTTTCGAGCCAGTCGAGGAGGTGAGTGTCCGCCGAGTAGTGGCGCAGCCCCGACCCCCGGGCGTCGAGGAAGGTGAGATAGCGCGGCCGGAACGTCAGCACCGGTCGGAGGCGCGAGGAGTAGCAGATGCCGCTGCCGTCGCGGTGCCGGTTGTAGGTGGACCAGCCGTAGTCCGGGTGGCTGTCCGGGATATGGGGCGAGGCGCCCCACGCGGCGACCCGCTCGCGGTACGCGGCGTCGGTGGAGCCGCGCGCGTGGTTCGCGTAGGCCTGGTAGGTGTAGGTGGACGCGATGAACAGCACGTCCGCGCGCGGCCGGCCGCGCGGCGGGCGCACGTAGAAGGGCAGGTCGTCCGCGTGGCCCTCCGCGGAGAGGCGCATCAGGTAGGCCCCGCTCGGCAGGCCCTCGGGCACCGAGAACTCGAAGTCGGTGGCCCAGCCCGCGTCGTACACGTCGTCGTCGTGGAAGTGGATGGCCGCGTACTCGCGCGGGGCGTGCCGCCAGCACATCTCGCGCCCGGTCCAGCGCGCCCCGGTGACCGCGCGCGTGGGCAGGTTCACGAGGCGCCCACCCAGGCGATGCGGCCCCACGTCGGCGACGTCGAGCCCGTCGATCCCGCGGGAGAAGTCCCAGCCCGCGATCAGGCCATCGGGTGGGAGCAACGGATCGAGCATCAGGGTCGCCCGGGCGAGCAGCATCGGATCCTCGATCTTGCCGTTGTAGTGATCCTGCGCGGCGGGTGCCAGGCGCGCGCCGACCAGGAGGGGCGCGGCCGCGTCGAGCGGCGCCGCGCGCGGGAGCGGCGCCGACGCTTCCTCCCGGCCGCCGCCGGTGAGCGTGGCATGGCCGACGCGCAGCGTGCCCGAGGCCGGATCGGCCACGAGCCAGATGCGGTGCCACCGCCGGAGCGACAGCGGGTGACCGGTGCCGACCACCAGCGACCCGCCGACCCGCGCGGTCGCGCCGCCGGGTCCGAGCGACAGGGCCCAGCCGGCGCCGCCGGCCTCGTCCCAGCGCGAGAGCACGCATTGATCGCGCGTGGCCGCGTAGGTCGGCCAGACCAGCGCGGTCACGGTGAGCGGCCCAGGCGTGCGCAGGCCGGTCGCCGCCTCGACGCGCACGTAGGAGCCCTGGGCGAGGTGCTGCGTGCGAGACGGCCGCTCGATCGAGAAGCGATGGGCCAGGTCCTCGATCTTGACGCCGGGTCCGGCGGGGTTCGGATCGGCGTGAACGACCCGCGCGAGACGGGCGCGGTACGGCCCGGTCGCGACGCTCGAGACCTTGAAGGCGATGCGCTCCCCGGGCGCGGCGGAGAGCCGGTCGCTATAGCCGGTGAGCGGGATCACTTACGCGAGGAACTGCTCGCACACCTCGAGCCAGGCCTGGGTGGTGAGGGCCAGGGATTCGACGTCGATGCGCTCGTCGTTGCCGTGGAAGCGCCCGGACATCGCCTCGGCGGTCAGCGTCCGCGAGAAGAGCCCGAAGCCGTAGGCCACCGCGCCCTTCTCACGGAAATACGGCGCGTCGGTGAAGCCGACGATCATCTTGGGCAGGAGCTGCGCGCCGGGGTAGTGCGCGGCGACGACCTTGCCCAGGACGCTCCAGAGCGGCGTGCCGGTGGGCGACATCGACGCGGGCTTCGAGAAGAGCTTCTCGACCTCGATCTCCTCCGCGAGGCCTCCCAGCGCCTTGTCGAGGTGCCGGCGCACCTCGTCCTCGTTGTCGCCGGGCACCGTGCGGATGTCCACCTCGACGTCCACCGAGTCCGGGATCACGTTGGTCTTCACGCCGCCGTGGCAGACGTTCGGCGAGAACGTGGTGTGGGTCGCCGACCACGCGGACTTGGCCAGGCTCGGGGCGAGCTCGGGGATGGCCTCGTCCACGCGCGAGGGATCGGCCAGGGCCTCCTTCACCGCGGGATCGAGCTGGAGCGTGGCCACGAAGGCCCGCCAGAGCTCGTCGACGTACGGCGAGGGCCGGTAGTCGGCCAGGCGGCTCACCACCTGCGCGGCCTTGACGAGCGCGTTGTTGGCGCCGTACGGCATCGAGCCGTGGCCGGGCGTGCCCTTGACGCGCAGGCGGCGCCACGCCACGCCCTTCTCGCCCACGTGCACGGTGACGTTCAGCTCGTCGGCCTTCGTCCCGCGGCTCACCGTGCCGCCGTTCTCGGTCAGGCAGTAGTCGGCCCGCAGCGCGTCCCAGTGCCGCTCGACCACGTGCCCGGCGCCGAGCGTGCCGCCGGCCTCCTCGTCCGCGCAGGCCAGGTAGACGAGCGTGCCGCGCGGCCGCCAGCCCCGGCCGGCCAGCGTCCTGAGCGCGACCGCCTGCGACGCGGTGAGGTTCAGCATGTCCACCGCGCCGCGCCCCCACACCTCGCCCGCGACCAGCTCGCCGCCGAAGGGATCGCGCGTCCAGGTCTTCGGGTTCACCGGCACCACGTCGGTGTGGCCCATGAGGCACAGGGTGGGCGCCTTGGGATCGCTCCCCTCGATGCGGGCCACGAGGCTCGCGCGGCCGGGGGCGTGGGCCGGCTCGTAGACCTCGACGTCGAGGCCGCTGCCCTGCAGATAGCTCTGGAGCGTGTCGCTGTTCCGCTTCTCCTGGCCGGAGAGCAGGGTGCCGTCGTTCACGCACTGGTTGCGGATCATCTGCTGCAGCAGCTCGACGGTCTGGCCGGTCAGGGCGTCGCTCATGGATCGGTATCCTAGCGAGCGGGCTCCGGCTTGTCGAGGGGCCGCTCGAAGACCGCCTGGATCGAGACGAGGCGTTTCTCGTCGCGGTTGCGATGGCCGGCGCGGATGATCTCGTCGATGGCGTCGCCCATCACGAGCCGCTGGATGCTGTGCGCGGGGACCGCCGCGCCGGTCGAGGGGCCCGCGGTCTCCGCGGTCACGTCGTCCCACGCGCGCGGCCGGAAGCCGGCGGCCTCGATGACCGCCCGCATCTCGGCCGGCGCGCGCAGAAAGGTGGTGGAGGGGTCGCGCGCCCACATCACCGGGTAGAGCAGGGGGGCGACCGGGCCGGTCATCGGCTCCTGCAGCGCCAGCCGCCCGCCCGGCCGCAGCACGCGGTGGAAGCCCGCGTAGAGCCGCTCCTTGTCCGCGATGTTCATGCCGCTGTTCTGCGTCCACACCAGGTCGAAGGTCGCGTCGGGGAAGGGCAGCGCCAGCGCGTTGCCGACGTGGTGGCTCACCCGATCGTCGAGGCGCATCCGCGTGGTCAGGGCCTGCGCGGCGCGCACGTACGAGGCGGTCAGGTCCACCGTGGTGACCAGGCAGCCGAACTCCACCGCGAGCATGCGCGCCGGGCCGCCGAAGCCGCCGCCCACGTCGAGGACCTGCATGCCGGGGGCCGCGCCGGCCAGCCGCGCGAGGCGCTCGGTGGCGGGTTTGCCGCCGCCGTGGAACTGGTCCACCGGCGCGGTGGCGTCGGGGGTGAGGGCGTCGAGGTCCGTCCCGCGCGCGGTCAGCGCGGCCAGGATGGCCTCGGCGAGATTCTCGCGTCCCCAGTACGCGTCGATCGCCCGCGCGTCGAGCTCGGGCATCTCAGGCGCCCAGGGTGGCCATGCGATCGAGGAAGGGCAGCGCGTCGTCCAGGCGCCGCGGCGCCACCATGGTGACGCGCACCACGCCCATGTCCTCCATCCGCTTGACCGCGTCGGGCGTGGGCGGCTTGAACGCGAAGACCGAGACCGAGAGCTCGTCCGGCCGGCGGCCCGCGGCTTGAGCCTTGCGCCGCAGATCGGCGATGGCGGCGGGCAGGTCGTCCAGCAGCACGTCGATGGGGATCCAGCCGTCGCAGTAGTCCACCACGCGGGCTCGGCCCTGGTCGGTGGCGCCGCCGAACAGGATCGGGGGATGCGGCCGCTGCACCGGCTTGGGGAAGGAGATCGCGCGGTCGAAGTTGACGAACTCGCCGTGGAACGAGGCCTCCTCCTGGGTCCAGAGGGCCTTCATGGCCAGCACGCGCTCGCGCAGCACCCGCCACCGCTTCGCGAACGGCGTGCCGTGGTGCTCCATCTCCTCGCGGTTCCAGCCGCCCCCGATGCCGAAGAGCACGCGGCCGCCGGAGAGCCAGTCGAGCGTCGCGACCGACTTGGCGAGCACGAGGGGGTCGTGCTCGACCACGAGGCAGATGCCGGTGCCGAGCTTGATCGTCCGGGTCGCGGCCGCCGCGGCCATCAGCGAGACGAACGGGTCGGCCATGTGGTAGTAGGGTTTGGGTAGCGGCTCGCCGCCCGGGTACGGCGTCTGCCGGGCCGCCGGGATGTGGGTGTGCTCGCCCACCCAGAAGGACTCGAAGCCGCGCTCCTCCGCGGCGCGCGCCAGCTCGTCCGGCCGCGCGCCGTACGCCACGTTGTAGCTGAAGAGGCCGAGGTGCATGGGGGTCTCCCGGCCGGGCTACCGGCCGCGGCGCACGCGCCCGGGCCCGTAGACCTCGGGGTTGACCACGTTGATCGGGCGCTCCTTCAGCAGCACGCGGGCGATCTCCTCGCCGCACCGCCTGGGCACCTGGGCCACCGCGGGGGACGAGAAATAGGCGGCGTGCGGGGTGAGGATGACGTTGTCCATGCGCCGGAGCGGGCTGTCCGCGGCGAGCGGCTCCTCCTCGAAGACGTCGAGGGCCGCGCCGGCGAGTTTGCGTTCCTGCAGGGCGCGGACGAGGGCCGCCTCGTCCACCACCGGCCCGCGCGAGGTGTTGACGAGGATGGCGGTGGGTTTCATGCGGCGGAAGAACGCGTCGTCGAGCAGGCCGCGGGTCTCCGCGTTCAGCAGCGCGTGGACCGAGACGTAGTCCGCGCGCGCGGCCAGGGTGGGCAGGTCTACCCGCTCGACCCCGAGGGCCTTGAACCGGGCGTCGTCCACGTACGGATCGCAGGCGATCACCGTCGTCTCGAGCGCGGCGATCCGGCGGGCGAAGGCGCTGCCGATATTGCCGAGCCCGACGATGCCCACCGTCTCGCCGTGGATGGAGCCGGTGACCGGGCCCGGGACCCGGGAGCCCCACGTGCCGGCGTGCACCTCGCGATCGAGCGTGACGATCTTGCGGTTCCAGGCCAGCAGCAGCGCGAGGGCGTGGTTGGCCACCTCGCGGATCCACACGTCGGGCACGTTGACCACCACCACGCCCAGCTCGGTCGCGGCGGGCACGTCGATGACGTCGTAGCCCACGCCGGTGCGCATGACCGCTTTCACGCCCTCGAGGGCCTCCATCACCCGCCGGGTGACCGGCGAGGAGGAGATGATGAGCGCGTCGGCGTCGCGGGTGCGGGCGATCACCTCGTCGGCGTCGCCGATGAAGGGCAGCGAGATCATCTGGGCGGGGATGCGATCGAGCGCGGTCTGGCAGTCGGCGTAGTCGCGCTCACCGCGACCCTGGATGACGTACACCTTGAACGGTCGGTCGGCCACTGGTCTCTCTCCGTCGGAAGTGGGATGTCGGTGGTCAGAACTGGCCGTGACGGCCGGCTCCCGCCGCGAAGCGCCGCGCGCCCGCCTGGCTCTCGCCGGTCTCGTGCGTGGCCTTGCCCAGCGCGAACTCATTGGCCATCGCGGCGGGCAGGGGCTGCCCCGCGCTCTCCCACGCGGAGCGGCGGTCGCTGCGCACGCAGTTGGGCGGGAAGGCCGCGATGGCCCGCGCCAGCGCCTCGGCTTCTTCACGGGCCAGGCCGGCCGGCACCACGCGGTTGGCCAGGCCGAAGGCGAGCGCCTCCTGAGCGTCCACCGCGCGGCCGGTCAGGATCATGTCGAGCGCGCGGGAGAGGCCGATGAGCTGCGGCAGCCGCACCGTCCCGCCGTCGAGCAGCGGCACGCCCCAGCGGCGGCAGAAAACCCCGAAGACCGCGGTGGCCCCGGCCACGCGCAGGTCGCACATCAGCGAGAGCTCGAGCCCGCCCGCCACCGCGTGTCCCTCGACGGCGGCGAGGGTCGGCTTGCTGAAGGCCATCCGGGTGGGGCCCATGGGGCCGTGACCGTCGGGGGCCAACCGCAGGCCGCGCTCGGTGCCGCGGGCCTTCAGATCCGCCCCCGCGCAGAAGGTGCCGCCCGCGCCCCAGAGCACGGCGACCCGGAGGGCGTCGTCCCGCTCGAACTCCTCGAAGGCCTCGATCAGCGCCCGCGCCGCGGGGCCGTCCACCGCGTTCCGGGCTTCGGGACGGTCCATGACGATCGTCGCCACCATGTCGCTTCGCTCGATCCGGATGGCCATCGCGTCTCCTTGTGCCGGGTCGCGGCCCCGGACGAATCTACCACCTTTCGTGATGGCCGCCTTTCACAAGGGGCCCCCGGCGGGGTCTCACGCGACAGAAGCGACACACGACCAATCACCCGGGAGGGACCCATGAGCGAGAAGGCGACGATGGTGCGGGACGCGGAGCTGGCGTTCGGGGAGCTGCGGGGCGCGATCGACGGGCTGGGCGACGAGGACATGCGCCGGGTCTGGCTCGGCACGTGGGGCGTGCGCGAGATCCTGATCCACATCTCGGGGTGGCACGACGAGATGGCCACCGCGCTGGGCCGGGTCGGAAAGGGGGATGTGCCGTACCCGAAGGGGACGTACGATGACTTCGATGCCTGGAACGCGCGGTTCGTGGAGCAGAAGGCCGGCGTGAAGACCGGCGACGTCCTGGCCGAGCTGGAGGCCTCTCACCGGAAGCTCCTGGCCGCGGCCGGCGCGCTGCCGGAGGCGCTCTTCGCCGCGGACGGCGCCGCGCGCGGTCCGTTCGACGGGGCCGGCGCCGGGCACTACCGGGAGCACACGGAGCAGATCCGTCAATGGCGACAGGGCTAGATACGGGCTTCGCGCTCTTCGACACCGCGATCGGACCATGCGGAATCGCATGGAACGACCGCGGCGTGGCGGGGGTGCAGCTTCCGGAGGGAAGCCCGGACGAGACGCGGGCGCGGCTGCGGCGGCGATTCCCGGAGGCGCGCGAGGCACCGCCGCCCGCGCCGGTGCAGCGGGCGATCGACGGCGTGGTCGCGCTGCTCCGGGGTGAGCCGAGCGCGCTCGATGCGGTCACGCTCGACATGGACGGGGTGCCGCCCTTCCATCGCCGGGTGTACGAGGTCGCGCGCACGATCCCTCCGGGCACGACCCTGTCCTACGGCGAGGTCGCGGCGCGGCTGGGCGAGCCGGGGGCCGCGCGCGACGTGGGCCAGGCGCTGGGCCAGAACCCGTTCGCGATCATCGTGCCGTGCCATCGCGTGCTCGCCGCGAACGGCAAGGTCGGCGGCTTCTCCGCGCGCGGCGGTATCAGGACCAAGCTGCGCCTGATCTCGAGCGAGCGGGCGGGGGGGCACGGCGCGCTGCCGCTCTTCGGCGGTGCCCCGGAGGGTGGGGCCCCGCCGCGGTAGTTCTCACCGTGCTAGACTCCCGCCATGCACATCGGCGTGGTGTTCCCGCAGGTCGAGATCGGGACGGATCCGGGGGCGATCCGTGACTACGCCCAGGCGGTCGAGGCGATGGGCTACACGCACATCCTCACCTTCGACCACGTGCTCGGCGCGAATGCCGACCGGCCCGGCGGCTGGAAGGGGCCGTACACCTACCGTCACGCCTTTCACGAGCCTTTCGTGCTGTTCGGCTTCCTCGCCGCGGCGACCCGCCGCGTGGAGCTCGTGACCGGGATCCTGATCCTGCCGCAGCGGCAGACCGCGCTCGTGGCCAAGCAGGCGGCCGCGGTGGACGTGCTCTCGAGCGGGCGGCTGCGCCTGGGGGTCGGGGTCGGCTGGAACGCGGTGGAGTTCGAGGCGCTCGGTGAGCGCTTCACGAATCGAGGCGTCCGCATCGAGGAGCAGATCGAGGTGCTGCGCACCCTCTGGGCGCGGGACCTGGTGACGATCGCCGGCCAGTGGCACCGGGTCACCGACGCGGGGCTCAATCCGTTGCCGCCCCGGCGGACGGTCCCGATCTGGATGGGCGGGGAGAGCGAGCCGGTCGTGCGCCGGGCGGCCCGGCTGGCCGACGGGTGGATGCCGCACTTTCGCCCAGGGCCCGAGGCGCAGGCCATCGTGGACCGGCTGCATGGCCTGGTCCGGGCGGCCGGGCGCGATCCCGCCGCGTTCGGTATCGAGGGACGCATGACGCTGGCGCAGGTGCCCCCGGAGCAGCGAGAGGGCGAGCTCGCGGCCTGGCGCAAGATGCAAGGGATCTCGCATCTTTGTGTCCACACGGTAGGACTTGGCTTGAAGACGCCGGGCGAGCACGTGCAGGCGCTGGAGCGCTTCAAGAAGGACCTGCTGACCTAACGGCGCGATGCGGGGGATCGAGCAGATCCCGTGGGTCTATGACGCGGTCTGTGCCCTGTGCGAGGCCACCGGGCTGGCCCGCTGGCGGAGCTGGCTCGTCGCGGGCGCGCGCGGCCGCGTGCTCGACGTGGGCTGCGGCACCGGGCGCAACCTGCCGCTCCTGCCGGCCGGCACCCGGGCCGTGGGCCTCGATCCCTCGTGGGATGCGGTGCGGCGCGCCCGGCGCCGCGCCCCGCGGGTGTTGCTGGTCGTCGGGAGCGCTGAGGCCCTCCCGTTTCGCGACGCGGCCTTCGACACGGTCCTGAGCGGCCTGGTCTTCTGCAGCGTCGCCGACCCACGCCAGGGCTTGCGGGAAGTCCGGAGGGTGCTGCGGCCGGACGGCCAGCTCCGCATGCTCGAGCACGTGCGCTCGACGCGGCCCTGGAAGGCGCGGGTGCAGGACTTCCTCCAGCCGGCCTGGACGACGGTCACCGGTGGATGCCACCCGAACCGCGATACCGAGGGCGCGGTCGAGGCCGGCGGCTTCCAGATCGAGGACGACGGCCGGCGGGCGAAGGCGGACATGCGGCGGTTCACCGCGCGGCCCACGGGGCGGGGAACCCCGGGAGCGGCATGACGACACGACGACTGCTGTCCCTGGCGATCGGTGCCGCGCTGGTCTTCCCGGCGGCCACCGCAGGCGCGCAGGCCCCACCCCCACCGCCGCCATACGGTCCCGTCATCACGCTCGGTCAGGCGAAGAAGGCGATGGCGGCCGCGGAGGCGGCGGCCAAGAAGAACAGCTGGCCCGTGGTGATCACCATTCTCGATTCCGGCGGCAATCTCGTGATGACCCAGCGCCTCGACGGCGCCCAGTTCGGCAGTGTCGAGGTGGCCCGGGAGAAGGCCTATTCCGCGGTGGCCTTCCGCCGGCCTACCAAGGTGTTCGAGGACGCGGTGGCTCAGGGTGGGGCCAATCTCAGGATTTTGAAGTTGAGCGGGGCGATGCCGCTCGACGGTGGGTGGCCGATCGTCATCGACGGCAAGATCGCCGGGGGGATCGGCGTGTCGGGCGTCACCGGCGCGCAGGACGCTCAGATCGGCAAGGCGGGCGTCGACGCCCTCAAGTAACTTCTCAGCTGTTCGGTCCTAGCGCCCTCACCCTACCCCTCCCCAACCGGAGAGAGGGTGGGGGAGGTCAGAACTCGACGGGGAAGGCCTTGAGGCCCCGCAGCGTCGAGGACTCGCGCCACTCGAGATCCGCGCCGGTCAGCCGCAGCTTCGGCATCCGCCGCATCAGTGCCCCCAGGGCGAGCTGGCCCTCCACGCGGGCCAGCGGGGCGCCCAGGCAGAAGTGGATCCCGAACCCGAAGGCGATGTGCCGGTTCTCGGTGCGGCCGATGTCCAGCCGGTCCGGTTCGGCGAAGTGGCGCGGATCCCGGTTGGCCGCGCCGATCGCGGTGACCACGAAGGCGCCCGCCGGCAGGGTCTTGCCGCCCACGACCACGTCCGCATTCGTGATGCGGGCGGTGCGCTGCACCGGGCTGTCGAAGCGCAGCAGCTCCTCCACCGCGGAGCCGATCAGCCCGGGCTCGGCGCGCAGGCGCGCGAGCTCGCCCGGATGCCGCAGCAGGGCCAGCAGCCCGTTGCCGATCAGGTTGACGGTGGTCTCGTGGCCCGCGATGAACAGCAGCACGCAGGTCGCGAGCAGCTCCCCCTCGGTGAGCCGGTCGCCCTGCTCCTCCGCCGCGATCAGCGACGAGAGGAGATCGGCGCGCGGGTGCCGGCGCCGCTCGGGCAGGAGTGCGCGGAAATACTCGGCGATCCCCCGCCGCCCGACGCGCCCGCGCTCCACGACCGAGTCGTCCGACGGGATTCCGATGGCGTCGAGGCTCCGGATGATGTCGGAGGACCAGTCCTTCATCTGCTCGTGATCGCCCTCCGGCACGCCGAGCATGTCGCAGATCACGGTGACCGGCAGGGGATAGGCCAGGTCGGCGATGACGTCCATGTGGCCGCGCTCCTCGACCCGGTCGAGCAGGCGGTCCACCACCGCCTGGATCTGCCCGCGCATGCCCTCGATCACCCGCGGGGTGAACGCGCGGGTGACGAGCGCCCGCAAGCGCGTGTGATCCGGTGGATCGCGAAATAGCATTGACCGGGGCAGCCGGCCGGTCTCCGACTCCTCGCCGTACTGGGCCGAGAGGATGGCCTCGAAGCCGTCGCGGCCGAAGCGGGGATCGCGCAGCGACGTCACGCAGTCGTCGTAGCGGGTGAGCACCCAGAGACCGAGCGGGCTCAGGTGGACCGGATCGGTCTCGCGCATGCGGTGGTAGAACGGGTACGGGTCGGCGTGGAACTCGGGCGTGAGCGGGTTGAAGAGCGCCTCGTCCGTCGCCATCGCGGTCAGCTCACCATCGGATAGGTGCGCTCGATATTGGCGAGCAGGCCCTGGCGCCACGGGCGGTAGTGCTGGTAGGCGGCGAACGCGGGCTCGTAGGTCGGGGCCAGCCGCGCGGTCACCCGCTGCTTGACCTCCTCGAGGCTCGCCCCGGTCGCGGCTTCCTCGCGCACCGCCTCCACCATGTCGCGAATGTAGCCGCGGAAGGTCCGGAGCCAGTCGCGGCCCGCGGGCTCGCCGTGGCCCATGATGAGCGTGTCCCACGGGAGCTCGGCGAGCCGGTCCAGGGTCGTGACCCAGTCCTCGGGGTAGCCGTCGCCCATGTACGGCGTCCAGCCGATCACCGCGTCGCCGGTGATCACGACCTTCTCCTTCGGCAGGTACACGAAGACGTCGCCCTCGGTGTGGGCGCGGCCCAGGTAGAGGAGCTGGATCTCCCGGTCCCGCCGGTAGAGCGTCATCGTCCGCTCGAAGGCCATGGTGGGTAGCGCCGGCTTCATCGCCCGCACCTCCGCGAGGTACGACTCGGCCAGCTTCAGGTCCGCCTGGAGCTTCGCGCGCTGCTCGGTGGTGGCGGCGGCCAGGTCGGCGCGGAGCTTCGCGATCTCCGCGGGCACCTGCCGCACGTGGTCCTGGATGCGCTTGAGGCCCTTCTTGACCATCGCCTCCCGGGTGAGCTGGTTGGTGATGATCTCGGCCCCCGGGTACGCGGCCGGATAGACCTCGTTGCCGTGCCAGTGGTCCCAGTGGAAGTGAGTGTTGACCACGTAGCGGACCGGCCGGGGCGTGAGATCGCGGAGACGATCCACGATCACCCGGGCCGCGGAGGGCTTGGAGTGCGTGTCGACGATCACCGCGCCGTCGTCGCTCTCGATGATCGCGGTGTTGGAGTTGACCTTGTAGGCGGGGGCGGCGACCGCGACGTGAACGCCGTCGGCCACCCGGCGGAAGTCGAACCGGGCGTCGCCGCCGGGCCCTTCGTGACCGCAACAGTCCATGGCGCGCTCTCCTCTCCCGGCGATACTATGCGAACGCGGGAAGCGGCTCAAGCAACCGGCGGGAGGCCTCCATGACCACGACGCGAACCGAGAAGGACACCATGGGCACCATCGAGGTGCCGAGCGATCGCTACTGGGGCGCGCAGACCCAGCGCTCGCTCGAGCACTTCCGGATCGGACGCGATCACTTCCCGCGCGAGATGATCCGGGCCCTCGGCATTCTGAAGAAGGCCTGCGCGGTCGTGAACCGGGAGCTCGGCCTGCTGCCGGAGGACAAGGCCCGGGCCATCGTGCGGGCGGCCGACGAGGTCATCGAGGGCGATCTGGATGGTCATTTCCCCTTGGTCGTCTGGCAGACCGGCAGCGGGACGCAGACCAACATGAACGCCAACGAGGTGATCGCCAACCGCGCCAACGAGCTGCTGGGGGGCCGCCTGGGATCCCAGCAACCGGTGCATCCCAACGACGACGTCAACCGCAGCCAGTCCTCCAACGACACGTTTCCCACCGCGATGCACATCGCCGCGGTGGAGCAGATCGAGGGGCGCCTGATCCCGGCGGTGGGCCGGCTGCGGGACACGCTGCGGGCGAAGGCGCGCGCGCTCGACGACATCGTCAAGATCGGGCGCACGCATCTTCAAGATGCGGTGCCGCTCACGCTCGGGCAGGAGATCTCGGGCTGGGTGAGCCAGCTCGACCACGGCCTCGAGCACGTGGCCGCCGCGCTGCCGCACCTGCGGGAGCTGGCGCTCGGCGGCACCGCGGTCGGTACCGGCCTCAATGCTCCGCGGGGCTTCGGCGAGCGGGCGGCCCGCGTGATCGGCGAGCTGACCGGGCGGGCCTTCGTCTCCGCGCCCAACAAGTTCGAGGCGCTCGCGGCCCACGACGCCCTCGTCAACGCCCACGGGACGCTCCGGACGCTCGCGGGGTCGCTCACCAAGATCGCCAACGACGTGCGCTGGCTCGCCTCGGGGCCGCGCAGCGGCATCGGGGAGCTGCGCATCCCGGAGAACGAGCCGGGCAGCTCGATCATGCCGGGCAAGGTGAATCCCACCCAGTGCGAGGCGCTCACCATGGTGTGCGCCCAGGTGATGGGCAACGACGTGGCGGTGGGCATCGGCGGCGCCTCCGGCAACTTCGAGCTGAACGTCTTCAAGCCCCTCATCATCCACAACGTGCTGGGCTCGGTGCGCCTGCTCGCGGACGCGTGCGACTCGTTCGACACCTACTGCGCCCGCGGGATCGAGCCGGACCGCGAGCGGATCCGGGCCCTGGTCGACCGCTCCCTCATGCTGGTCACCGCGCTCGCGCCGATCATCGGCTACGACCGGGCCGCCGCGATCGCCAAGAAGGCGCACGCCGAAGGGCTCACGCTCAGGGAGGCGGCCCTGGCCCTCGGGTACCTGAGCGCGGAGGAGTTCGACCGCGCGATGCGCCCGGAATCGATGGTGGATCCCGGCTAGCCGGCCGATGCCGGATCCGATCGGCTCCATCTTCGCGGTCTTCCTGCGCCTGGGCCTCACGTCCTTCGGCGGCCCCATCGCGCACCTGGGCTACTACCGGACCGAGTTCGTGGAGCGGCGTCGCTGGCTGAGCGAGGCGGCCTACGCGGACCTGGTGGCGCTCTGCCAGCTCCTGCCCGGGCCGGCCAGCAGCCAGGTCGGCTTCGCGGTCGGCCTCTCGCGCGGCGGCCTGGCCGGTGGGCTGGCCGCGTGGCTCGGCTTCACGCTGCCCTCCGCGGTGGCCATGGTCCTCTTCGCGCGGGGCGCCGCCGCGATGACCGGCCCGCTCGGCGCCGGGATGTTCCACGGCCTGCAGGTGGTCGCGGTGGCGGTGGTCGCGCAGGCGGTGTGGAGCATGGCGCGAACCCTCTGCCCCGATCGGACCCGGGCCACCATCGCGGTGGGCGGCACGCTCATCGTGATCGCCGCCCCCACCGCGATCGGGCAGATCGTGGCCATCCTCATGGGCGCCGCCGCGGGCGCGTGGCTCTGTCGCGAGGCGTCGGTGGTGGCGGCAGCCGAGCGGTTGTCGGTGCCCGTGCCGCGAGCCCTCGCGGTCGCCGCGCTCGCGCTGTTCGCCCTGCTCCTGATCGGGCTGCCCATCGCGGCCGCGGTCCTGCCGGTCCCCGCGATCGCGGTCGCCGAGGCGTTCTACCGGGCGGGGGCGCTGGTCTTCGGCGGCGGCCACGTCGTGCTGCCGTTGCTGCACGCCTCGGTGGTGGAGCCCGGCTGGGTGAGCGAGGACGCGTTTCTCTCCGGTTACGGGGCCGCGCAGGCGGTGCCGGGGCCGCTCTTCACCTTCGCGGCGTACCTGGGCGCGACCATGCACGCGCCGCCTTCGGGATGGCCCGGCGCCGCGCTCTGCCTGGCCGCGATCTTCCTGCCCGGACTGCTCCTGGTGCTGGGGGTGCTGCCGTTTTGGGTGTCGCTCGGCCGCGCCGCGCTCGTGTCGGCCGGCCTGCGCGGTGTCAATGCCGCGGTGGTCGGCGTGCTCCTGGGCGCGCTCTACGATCCGGTGTGGACGAAGGGCATCGGAGGACCCGCCGACTTCGCGCTGGCCCTGGTCGCGTTCGTCCTGCTGGTGATCTGGAAGGCGCCGTCCTGGCTCGTGGTGCTGGCCAGCGCGCTGGGGGGCGCGGCCGTCTTCGGCCGCTGAGGCGCGTCAGGCGGGCGCGGTCTCGGCGTTGCGGGTGGGGTCGGTCATCTTGGAGAGGACCTCGCGGAGGGTGGCGAGGCGGATCGGCTTCTTCACCACCATGTCCACCCCGTCCGGCTTCTCGCCCGCCGCGTTCATGAGATCGCCGAAGCCGGTGAGCAGAATGATCGGCGTGTCGGGCGCGACCTCCTTGACCATCGCGGCGAGCTGATCGCCGCCCACTTCCGGCATCGCCCGGTCGGTGATGACGAGCGCGTACCGGCCGGTCTGGAACTTCTCGAAGGCCTCGCGCCCGTTGACCGCGGTGTCCACGGTGTGGCCGTCGCCCATGAGGTACTCGCTGAGCACGTCGCGGGCGATCGGCTCGTCGTCCACCACCAGGACGTGGAGGGGACCGGAGGAGGGAGGCTGCGCGCGCGGCGCGACCTCGCGGGTGAGGCTGGTGTCGGCGGGCAGCAGCACGATGAACGTGGTGCCCTTGCCGACGGTGGACTCGATGTCCAGGGTGCCGCGGTGCCGCTTGACGATGCCGTACACCATGGGCAGGCCGAGGCCGGTGCCCCGCTCGCCCTTGGTGGAGAAGAACGGCTCCAGGCAGCGGCGGCGCACGTCCTCGGTCATGCCGGTTCCGGTGTCGCCCACCTCCAGGAACACCTGGGGCACCCGCGGGGCCAGCGGGGTCTCCTCGCTCGCGGAGGCCTCCCGCATGCCGGTGCGGATGCGGATCAGGCCGCCTTCGGGCATGGCGTCCACCGCGTTGAAGATGAGGTTGGCGAGCATCTCGCGCATCTCGGACTCACTGCCCAGGATGCGGGGCACCGGCCGCATGTCGGCCTCCACCAGGATCGTGCGGCCGCTCCCGAGCGCCTCGTCGCGCCAGCGGGGGCGGGTGAGGGCCACCGCCTGCTCCACCATCTGGTTGAGCGACAGGGGCCGGTAGGTCTCGCCCTCCTCGCGCTTGCGGTAGAACTCGCGGAGCCGGCTCACCACGCTCGCCGCGTCCTCCACGCCGGTCATGATCAGCTTGAGGTACTTGGTGGACTTGGGCGTGTCCTGGAGGATCTCGGGGTGCTCGAGCAGCATCTCCGCGTAGCCGGAGATCGGCACGAGGGCGTTGTTGAAGTCGTGGGCGAGGCCGCTCGCCATCTTGCCGACCGCGTTGAGGCGCTCCTGCTCGATGATGTGCCGCTGGGTGCGGTGCAGCTCGATGGCCACCGCGGCCTGCTTGGCGATGCCGTCGGCCAGGCGCAGATCGTCCATCGAGAAGACGTGCGCGTCGCGCACCCAGGAGATCGCGAAGATGCCCAGGAGCTCGTCGCTGACCTGCACCGGCTGGATCAGCAGCGACGCCTGGGGCAGGAGCTGGAGCGCGGCCTGGTTGAAGCGCGGGTCGGTCTTGCTGTTGCTCGAGTGCAGCGCGGTGCGCAGGCGCTTCACGAGGTCGATCAGCGGGTCGTCCGGGGCCAGGGGCAGGCCGGAGAGCGGCTCGCGCAGATCGCGCGGCACGTGGTAGCCCGCGAGCGGGATGAAGCGGTCGCCGCCGCCCGTCACGCACCACGCCACCCCGGTGTCGGCGCCCAGAATTCGTACCATTTCCCGGGTGGTCCGCCGGATGGCCTCCGGGAGATCGGGGGCCGAGCCGATCGCCTGGCTGACCGCGAGCAGGGTCTCGGTCTGCTGGAGGCGCTGCTGGATCTCGTCGTAGAGCCGCGCCTTCTCGAGCGCCACCGCGGCCTGGGCGGCCAGCGTGGTGGCGAGGCGGATCTCCTCGTCGGTGAACACGTGGAGCGTCTTGAGGTGGTCGAGGATGAGCACGCCCGCGGTCCGGCCCTGGTGGATCAGCGGCACCACCAGCGCGGACTTGGCCTGGAAGAGGCCGACCCAGCCCTGGGGCACGCGCGGGTCGCTGCCCGGGTCCGAGATGACGACCGGCTCCTGGCGGCGCACCGCCTCCAGGAGGAACGACGGCATCTCCTCCAGCGCGAGGGCGCGCAGGGTCTCCGCGCCGTCCTCGCCCCGGGCCGTGCCCGCGCGATCGGCGAGCTGCGAGCTGACCGGAACCATGAGCTGGCCCGACTTGTCGCGCAGGAAGATGGAGCCCCGGTCGACCCGGCAGGCGCGCGCCGCTCCGTGCGCGATGACCTCGAACAGGGCCTTCTGCTCGATCGCCGAGCCGATGGCCTCGGTCACCTCGAGCATCCGGTCGGTCTCCTCGGCTCGCTGCTTCACCGCCTTGAGCGCGTCGCGGAGCTGCTCGGTCGTGCGCTGCAGCTCCTGGGTGCGCTGCACCGAGCGCTGCGAGGTCGAGGTGGCCTCGGCGGTGGTGCGCCGATGGCTGCGCCAGGCCGCGGGCAGCAGGATCAGGCAGAGGATGCCGCCGGTGCCGAGCGCGAGGTTCCAGGCGAGCAGGTTCCAGCGCTCGTGGGCCTGGTCCATGCGCAGCGGGGCCTGCGAGAGCTCGACCACCCCGACCACCCGCGCGGCGCCGGGGCCGTAGACCGGGACGAAGAGGTCGGCCACGTTGGGCGAGACGAAGTTCTGGGCCTCCGCGTTCGGCGGGGCCATCGACGAGAACCGGACCGCCACCCGCCCGCTGATCGCGTCCCGCAGCTCGTGACCGTCGGAGCGCTGGCCGATCAATCCGGACTGCACCGCCCATACCACCGTGCCCTGAGGGTCCCAGACCTTGATGTTGACGACCCCGGGCAGCTCCCGGACGAAGCGCGCGCTCTCTTCGGCCCAGCGCTTGGGGCTGCGCGCATTCTGCCCCGCGAGGAGCTCGGGCAGCCCGCTCCGGTCCACCGCCCGCTGGGCGACCGCGGCGGTCTCGGTCCACTCCGGCTCGGAGACGGCCATCTCGAGGAGCCAGGACAGGCCGAGCCCGAGGGCGCCCGTGAAGGCCAGGATCCCGATCAGCCGCACCACGAGGGTGCGGGTGAGGCCACGCAGGCTCAGCCGAGCCATGAAGGACTCCCGTTCCGCTCGCCGGCGGCGAGGCTCGCGAGGAGCTCGGGTACCCGGTCCGCCGAGACCGGCCGCGCGAAGAGGTAGCCCTGGCCCTGGTCGCAGCCGACCTCGCGGAGATGGGTGAGCTGATCCTGCGTCTCGATGCCCTCCGCGGTGACCGTGATGCCGAGACTGTGCGCGAGGCTGGCCACCGCCCGGATGATCGCGGTGTCCTCCGTCTCGTAGCCCACGCCCTTGACGAGCGAGCGATCGATCTTGAGACAATCCACCGGCAGCCGCTTCAGATAGGAGAGGGAGGCGTAGCCCGTGCCGAAGTCATCGATGGCCAGGCGTACGCCCAGAGCTTTAAGGGCCTCGAGCCGGTCGAACACCCGCGGGTCGTCGCGCATCAAGACGGCCTCGCTGATCTCGAGCTGGAGACGACGCGGCTCGAACCCGGTTTCACGCACGATGGTGGCGACTTCCTCGGGGAGCTCGTCCCGCTCGAACTGGCCCGCCGAGAGATTGACGCTGACGATGAGCGGAGGCATGCCGGACTCGGCCTGCCAGACCCGGGCCTGGCGGCACGCCTCGCGCAGGATCCACCGGCCCATGGGCAGGATCAGGCCGGTCTCTTCCGAGAGACCGATGAAGTCGGCGGGAAGCAGCGCGCCGCGCCGGCGGTGATCCCAGCGGACCAGGGCCTCGACCTCGACCGGGCGCATGGTGCCCAGCGCGACCACCGGCTGGAAGCGCAGGCTCAGCTCCTGCCGTGCTCCCGCGGTGCGCAGATCGGCCTGCAGGTCCAGACGCTCGCGGGTGGAGACGTTGAGCCCCGGCTCGTAGAGCTCGTACCGCGCGCGACCCTCCGCCTTGGCCTGATACATCGCCAGGTCCGCGTTGTGGAGCACCTCCTCCGGCTGCATGGATCCACCGCCGGTGAGGGCGACCCCGATGCTCGCCGAGATCAGGACGTCGCGGCCGTCCACGACGAACGGCCGCTGGATCTCCGCGGATACCTTCTCGGCCAGGGCGGTGGCGCCGCTGAGATCGGAGGTGTCCTCGAGCAGCAGCGCGAACTCGTCGCCGCCCAGGCGCGCGACGGTGTCCTCGGGGCTGAGGCACCCGGCCAGGCGATGGCCCACCTCCACGAGGAGCCGGTCGCCGACCTCCTGGCCGAGCGTCTCGTTCAGGATCTTGAACCGGTCGAGATCGAGAAAGAGCACCGCCAGGTTGGTGCCGCCGCGCTCCGCGCGGGTCAGGGCGTGGGTCAGGCGATCCATGAAGAGGGCGCGGTTGGGCAGCCCGGTGAGGGAATCGCGGAAGGCCTCGCGGATGAGCTGGTCCAGCCGCCGCGGGAACTCGTTGATCTCCTGCGACTGCTGCTCGATGGTCGCGAGCATGCGCGCGAAGGAGCTCATCAGGGTGCCGATCTCGTCTTTGCGGGAGGGCTCCACCGGCAGGTCCGGGCTCGGCTCGTTGCTGAGCTGCGCGGCGCGAGCCAGTGCGGTCGCGATGTCCCAGACGATGAAAGCGCCGGCCGCCATGAGGAGCGCGGTGAAAGCGAGGAGCGCCGGGATGCTCACCGAGTCGTTTAGGCCCACGATCGGGCCGAGGAATTCGCGCACCGGTGCGTGGAACGCGTAGGTCAGGAGGAGCAGGGGAATGACCGAGCAGAGGGTGAGGGCGAAGATCACCTTGCGCCGGACCTGCTGTCCGGCGAGGGCGACCTCGCGATTGATCGGGCTCTTGCTCATTCGTGTCTCACTGGCAGGGCTGCCAGGATATGCAAATCGAGCAAGAGCGGTGCCACCGAAATCCGTGGCTAAGCCGCTGATAAGACGAGGGCCCGGAGCGAGCCAGCCCTAAAAAAACGTCGGTCTGGACGACGATTTTCGTCTACGGCGCCTTCCAGACCGCGTTGCCTTCACGATCGGACAGCTGAAGGGCCGGGCTCTGAGTGGGGCTGGTGGCGACCGACACCTGGGGCTTGCCCGGATCGTTGCCGAGCGCCAGGCTCGACCCGCCCGGGGAGGCGACGAGCCATCCCCGCTGCCCGCGGGCCGCGACCGAGAGCTGGCCCGCCTCGCCCACCGCCGCGAGCTGCGCCTGGGCGCCCGCGCGGCCGACGGACAGGGCCGCGGACTGCCCGGGAGTCACGGTCAGATCCGCGCTGGTGGCGCCGTCGCGGTCGGTGAGCGACAGGCGCGTGCGATCGCTCTCGTCCACCGTGAAGACGGCGCGCCCGCGGCCCTCGCCGTCGGTGATCACGAGCCGGCGGGTCTTCACCTCGTCGGGATTGGTGGTGACGGTGGCGGCCACGGCGCCCACGAGGCCCACGCCGGCGAGCGCGGCGACGCCGACGCGGCGCCACCAGCCGACCTCACGTTCGAGGCGATCCAACCGGGCATGCAGTCCATCGAGTGACGGTTCCCTCATCGCGTGTCCTCCCGTGGTGGGTTCGCTCTCGCTCGGGCCGGGTCGCCGCGCCTTGACCCCCCTCGACCCGGCATGTTACACAAGGGCGGCTTCCGATGACGCCCCCGCTTCCCGTTGCCGTGCCCGACCGACTCCGAGGAGAACCGACCATGCATCGTCGCCTGGTTTTCGTCTTCGCCCTCTGCCTCGCCGCCGTCCTGGGCGCGCCGTCCGTCGCCCCCGCGCAGTCCGCCATGGCGTGGAAGGCGGGCACCGCGACCGCCGGCGGCAATCCGCTGAACGACGCGATGGGGATCTTCGCCAAGCAGCTGGCCGAGCGGAGCCGGGGGCAGATCAAGGTCGACGTGCACATCGCCAACGCGCTGGCCAAGGGCGAAGGCGCGCATCTCGAGGGCGTGCAGCTCGGCACCATCGACGTGGCCGCGATCGGCAGCGCGCCGGTGGGCGGCATGTTCGAGCCCTCCTACCAGGCCCTCGACCTGCCCTTCCTCTGGGCGACCCGCGAGCAGGTGTGGACGGTGATGGACGGGCCGCTGGGCCAGGAGCTGCTCAAGAAGATGGAGGCCAAGAACCTGAAGGCGTTCTGCTTCGGCGGCGGCTGGGGCTTCCGCAACATGATGTCGAACAAGCGCGCCATCGCGACCCCGGAAGACATGAAGGGGCAGACGATCCGGGTGCAGGAGTCTCCCACCTACGTGGCGATGATGAAGGCGATGGGCGCGAACCCGGTGCCGATGCCCTACGTCGAGGTCTACCTCGCCATGAAGCAGGGCACGATCGACGGCATGGAGCTGCCGTCCTTCACGCTCACCTCCGACAAGTTCCAGGAGGTCACCAAGTACTACTCGCTCACCCGGCATTCGTACCCGCCCATCGCCTGGTTCATGAATCTCAAGAAGTACCAGGCGCTGGCCCCGGACCTCCAGAAGGCGGTGGACGAGTCCATGCGCGAGGGCTGCCAGGTCCACCGCCGTCTCGAGGTCGAGAAGGAGAAGCTCGACTTCGAGATCATGAAGAAGGCGGGAGTGCAGATCAACGAGGTGAAGGACATCAAGGCCTTCCAGGGGCTCATGAAGCCGGCCTACGACTACGTCGAGGGGCAGGTGGGCAAGGAGTTCATGACCAGGCTCCGGGCGGCGGTACAGGCGGCGGCGCCCAAGTAATCCGTGCTGGCCCGCGCCGGGTCGAATGTCGTGGAGGGCCTGCTCCTCCTGATGATGGTGGCGCTGTGCGCGGACGTCTTCCTGGGCGTCTTCTCGCGGTACGTGATCGGGAGCACCTTCACGTGGTACGACGAGATCGCCCGGCTGCTCTTCGTATGGATCGTGTTCCTGGGGGCCGCGGTGGGTGTGCGGCGTACCGCCCACTTCCGCCTGCATCTCCTGGTCGATCGTCTCCCGGCCGGCGTCCGCCGCGTCGCCGACGTCTTCGGCGTGCTCGTGCTGATGGGCTTCGGCCTCGTGCTGATCCAGCAGGGCTGGAAGCTGGTCGAGCTCGGGCAGTTCCAGCGCACGCCGGTGATGGGCCTCTCCAAACAATACGTCTACCTGTCGGTGCCCGCGGGCGGGGCCCTGATCATTCTCTACAGCCTGCCGCATCTCTGGCGCGCGCTCCGCGGCGGCCCCGGGCCGGCCGCGGCATGATCACGCTGATCGTGGTGTCCTTCCTCCTCCTGCTCGCGCTGGGCGTGCCGGTGGCCTTCGTGATCGGCGTCTCCGGCTTCGTGGGCCTCTGGTGGAGCGGGCAGTACCCGCTCACCGTGGTCGTGAAGCAGATCTTCGAGGGGGTGGATTCGTTCGTCCTGCTCGCGATTCCCCTCTTCATCCTGGCCGGCGCCCTGATGGAGACCGGCGGGATCGCGGTGCGTCTCGTGCGGCTCGCCCAGGTGCTGGTGGGTTGGGTCCGGGGCGGCCTCTCCATGGCGGTGGTGGTGGCGGAGTATATCTTCTCCGGCATCTCGGGCTCGACGGTGGCCGACGTCTCGGCCATCGGCTCCACCATGATCCCGCCCATGTTGCGGGCCGGCTACCGGCCGGAGCAGGCGGTGGCGGTGGTCTCCGCCGCCTCCGCGATGGGCATCCTGGTGCCGCCCTGCATCCTGATGATCGTCATCGGGTCGGTCGCGAACGTGTCGGTGGCCGCGCTGTTCGCGGCGGGCTTCGTGCCCGCGGTGGTCATCGCGCTGGCGATCATGGTCTACATCTGGTTCGACGCGCGCCGGAGCGGAATCGAGGCGCGCGAGCGCGTCACCTGGGGCGCGGTGGGCCGCGCGTTCACCGACGCGGTGATCCCGCTCGGCCTGCCCGCGATCATCTTCGGCGGCATCCTCGGCGGGGTGGTCACGCCCACCGAGGCCGCGGTGCTCGCGGTGCTCTACGCGTTCATCGTGGGCATCTTCGTCTACCGCGAGATCGCCTGGAAGGACCTGCCGCGCATCCTGGTGCACAGCGCGGTGGTGACCGCGGCGGTGTGCTTCCTGCTGGGGACCGCCGCGGTGGTGGCGTGGGTGCTCGCGGTGGAGCAGATCCCCCAGCTCCTCCTGAAAGTGATGCTGGCGGTGCCCGGCGGGAACATCGTGTTCCTGGTCCTCACCGCGGTGCTCTTCATCCTCCTGGGCGCGGTGCTGGAAGGCCTCCCCGCGGTGGTCATCCTCCTGCCCACCTTCATGCCGGTGGTCACCCGGCTCGGGATCGACGTGATCCACTACAGCACCGTAGTGGTGGCGGCGACCGGCATCGGCCTCTTCCTGCCCCCGATCGGCGTCGGGTTCTTCATCGCGTGCGGCATCGCCAACGTGCCCAGCGACCGCGCGACCCCCGCGATGATGCCGTACGTCTATATGATGTGCGTCGGGCTGCTCGTCGTCATCCTGGTGCCGTGGTTCACCCTGATCCTCCCGCGGCTGCTGGGGCTCGGCTGATCTTGCGAGCTGCGCCCGCGCCAGAGTAGGCTAGGGCGCCGAACCGGAGCCCGGCATGCACGGCTCCCAGCCCTGACAGCCAGACCAGGAGGCCCAGATGCCCGAGCTGACCCGGCGGTACATCGTCATGGCCATGGCGACCGAGGCCCCGTTCGACGTGCACGATCCGGAGGCCCCGTTCGTCCTGAAGCCGTGGAAGGACCCGGCCGCGCTGCGCGCGCTCGAGGCGTACCGGGACCACTGCTACCCGGAGCTGGCCGCCGACCTCGGCGGCTGGATCCAGGCCATCAGGAGCGGCGCGCGGATCCGCGGCGGGGTCGGGGCCCGGAACGACGCCTACGGGGCCCCGAAGGCGAAGGCCCGCAGCGCGGCCCCGGCGGCGCGACGGCCGGTTAAAGCCGCGAAGAAGAAAGTAGCCAAGAAAGTGGTGAAGAAGAAGGGAAAGCGTCGCGGGTGAGCGGACCCGATCTCGAGAGGCTGGCCGAGCTGGTCGAAGGGTCCAACCGCATCGTCGTCTTCACGGGAGCCGGCGTCAGCACCGAGTCCGGCATCCCTGACTTCCGCAGCCCGGGAGGAATCTGGGATCGGTTCGATCCCACCGAGTTCACCTTCCAGAACTTCATGGCGAGCGAGAGAGGCCGCCGCCGTTACTGGGAGCTGGGGCGCACCACTTTCCCGGTGATCCGCCGGGCCGAGCCCAACCCCGCGCACCACGCGCTGGTGACCCTGTGGCGGCTCGGGAAGCTCGACTGCGTGATCACCCAGAACATCGACAACCTCCACCAGCGGGCCGGCCTGCCCGCCGACCGGGTGATCGAGCTGCACGGCAACGCGACCCGGGCCCGGTGTCTCAGCTGCGAGCGGCCGTACGACCGGGAGCGCGTGCAGGACTGGCTGGACGCCGGGGTGGCGGTGCCGCTCTGCGATGCGCCCTGCGGCGGCATCATCAAACCCCGCACGATCATGTTCGGCGAGGCCATGCCCCGCCGCGAGATGGAAGAGGCGGAGCGGCGCGCGCGGGCCGCCGACCTCTTCGTGGTCGTGGGCTCGTCCCTGGTCGTCTACCCCGCCGCCTACATGCCGCTCCACGCCAAGCACGCGGGCGCCACCCTGGCGATCGTGAACCTGACCGACACGCCCCACGACGGCCAGGCCGACCTCGTGATCCGCGGCAGCGCGGCCGCCGTCCTCGCCACGGTGACCGACCGCCTGCAGCCGCGGTCGGCGGCGCGCTGACCATGAGCGCCGCGCTCGTCGAGCATCTGCTCAAGGGACGGCTCGGCCGGGCCGCGGTGAGTCCGGTGGGCGAGCTCGCGCCGGACCTGACCCTCGAGCAGGCCTACGCGCTGCAGCGGCAGCTCGAGCAGGCGCTGGTCGGCCGCGGGGAGCGCGTGGTGGGCTACAAGGTGGGCTTCACCACCGCCGCGCTGCAGGAGCGTCACGGCGTGACCGAGCCGGTGCTCGGCTTCATGCTCGCCTCCGGCGTCTTCGCCAGCGGCGACGCGGTGCCGCTCGCGCGCTTCGTCGCGATCGGGGTCGAGGTCGAGATCGCGTTCCTGCTCAAGGCGGATCTGGCCGGTCCCGGCGTCACGCCCGCGTCGGCCCTGCTCGCGGTGGAGGGTGCGATGCCCTCCTTCGAGCTGATCGATTTCCGGCTCAGCGGCACCCCGCGGGGGATCGACGTCGTCGCCGACGGGGTCTACACCAACGCCATCGTGCTCGGCCGGCCGCTCACCCCGGTGACCGGGATCGACCTGGCGCTGGAAGGCGTGGTCTTCGAGCAGGACGGCCAGATCGTCGCCACCCAGACCGCGGCCGAGGTGCTGGGCAATCCCCTCGTCTCGCTCGCGTGGGCCGCGAACGCGCTCGGCCGGATGGGCCGCGGTCTCCGCGCGGGCGAGATCGTGCTCACCGGCTCGATCTCGAAGGTGCTGCGTCCCACGCCGGGCCAGTCGGTACGAGCCTCGTTCACGCGGCTGGGGTCGGTGGGCTGTCGTTTCGCGTGAGCCGGCCTCCGGCGCGGGTCGAGCGGCGACTGGGGGAGTGCGAGGGCCATTTCTGGGCCCGCGCATATGGAGAGATGCTCCGGTAGTATGCCCTCCCAACCATTGGACCTGGAAAGCCTGCGCCGACTGCTGGATGCGGGGTTGAGCCGGCGGCCGCGGGTGGCGCTGGACCGGAGCGATCTGGTCTCCGCGGCGGTGCTGGTGCCGGTGACGGATCACGACGGGCCGCACGTGCTCTTCACCAAGAAGACGTCCGGCGTGCCGCATCACAAGGGCCAGTTCTCGTTCCCGGGCGGGATCGTCGAGCAGCGCGACGGCTCGCGGGTGGAGACCGCGCTGCGCGAGGCGTGGGAGGAGATCCGCCTGCCCGCCGAGGCGGTCGAGGTGCTCGGACTGCTGGACGACACGGAGACGCGCGCGACCAACTTCATCATCACCCCGGTGGTCGGCATCGTGCGGGACCAGGTGGATTTCGCGCCGGACGGGCGGGAGATCGAGCGCGTGATCGAGGTGCCGCTGACCAAGCTGCGAGACCCGTCCATCTTCCACACCGAGATCTGGGAGCGCAACGGTGAGCCGCACCCGGTGCTGTTCTACCAGGTCTCGGCGGACGACGTGGTCTGGGGCGCGACCGCGCGCATCCTGAGCCAGTTCCTCGAGCTCCTGGACGAGCCGCCCGCGCGGTGAGCGAGCCGGTGCCGCCGGTGCCCGTCCTGCAGGTGGAGATCGCCGAGGGCGTGGCCCGGGTCACGCTCAACCGGCCCGAGGTGCGGAACGCGCTCAACGCGGCCCTGCTCGACGAGCTGGAGTCGGCCCTGCGCCGGCTCGAGGATGATCCCGCCGCGCGGGTGATCGTCCTGCGTGGGGCGGGGGATCGGGCGTTCTGCGCGGGCGCCGATCTCAAGCACGTGGGTGACCGCGGCACCACGCTGCAGGCGCGCGAGTCCTTCGGCGGCCTCGCGCGCATCCTGGAGGCCATGGCGCGGATGCGCACGCCGGTCATCGCCCGCGTCCACGGGTACGCCCTGGCGGGCGGCTGCGGGCTCGCCGCGGGCTCGGATATCGTGATCGCGGCGGACGACGCGGTCTTCGGCTTGCCCGAGATCAAGGTCGGCCTGCTTCCCCTGATCGTGATGGCCCCGATCCTGCGCGCGGTCGGCCGCAAGCGCGGGATGCTCATGATCCTGAGCGGCGCCCCGGTCTCCGCGCGGGAGGCGCTCGAGATGGGTCTGGTGAGCCGGGTCGTCCCGCGCGCGGAGCTGGACGCGGAGGTCGACGCGCTGGCCCGGACCCTCGCGGGCTATTCGCCGACCGCGCTCGGGCTGGCCAAGGAGGCCGCGGCGACCGCGCCCGACATGGAGTACGGCGCGGCCCTCCGCTATCTGCGGGAGCTCATCACGCTGGTGGCGCTGTCCGACGACGCCCGCGAAGGGATCGCCGCCTTCTTCGACAAGCGTCCGCCCCGCTTCACCGGGCGCTAGCCGTGGCGTCGCGGCCGGACCCCGGCCTCTGCGCCACCTGCGCGGAAGGGCGTCGCGTGGAGTCGGCGCGCGGGTCGGAGTTCTGGCTCTGCGCGCGCGCCGCCCGCGACCCGGCGTTTGCGAAGTATCCGCGTCTCCCCGTGCTACGCTGTCCGGGATATCAGCCCGGGTCCCCGGAGGTCTCAGCGTGATCAAGATCATGTGGGCGGCCGTGGTGGGCGGTGCCGGTCTCCTCGTCGGGCTCTCCGCCGGGCCCGCCTGTTCCCAGCCGAAGGAGCTGCCCGCTCAGGTCGTCACCCTCGGCGGGCCCGCCGAGATGCACAAGAAGGGCGCCGCCGCGTGGACTTCCACCACGCTCCGCGATCAGCTGGGCGAGGGCGACAGCGTGCGCACCCAGGTGGGCGGCCGGGTCACGCTGAAGACGGCCAGCGGGCAGGCGCTGCGTCTCGGCTCGCGCTCCCAGCTCGCCCTCCTTCCCGCGGAAGGAGAGGAAGGTCCCACCCGGGTCCGTCTGGACAATGGCTGGCTCTGGATCGCGGTGTCTCCCAATAGCCCGATGCCCACACAGGTCGAGGTGCGCGCCGGTCCGGGAGCCGTGACGGTGCGCGGCGCGGGCGTGGGGCTCCGCCGCGGGGCGGACGGCGCGGTGCTCGTACAGGTGCACCACGGGACCGCGGTGTGCGCGGGACCGAATCGGCAGTGGGAGCGCACCCTGACGGGACCGCAGGAGCTGCTGATTCCCGCGTCCGGGACCCCCGGCGCGCCGGTGGCGCTGACCGTCGACAAGCTCGAGGTCACCTGGGTGAAGTGGAACGCGGACCAGGACCTCGCGGGCGGATACGGAGGCGCGAAGCCCGCGCCGTGAGCCTCGACGCCCTCGTCGTCGGTACCGCGCTGCCGGAGTACCGCGTCAGCGCCACCCCGACCCACGACGCCTGGGAGAACAAGATCCACGAGGACGGGCTGGCCCGCGCCTTCGGGTTCCGCGGCGGCCTCGTCCCCGGCGTGACCGTCTATTCGTGGATGACGCATCCGGTGGTGGCGGCGCTCGGCGGGGCCTGGCTCGATCACGGCACGTTCTCGGTGCGCTTCGCCAAGCCGGTCTACTTCGGCGAGACGGTGACGGTGCGGGCCAGCGTCGCGGCCCACTCCAAGGAGGACGTCACCATCCAGACCCGCGTGGTGAACGACCAGGACGAGGTCTGCGCGACCGCGACCATGGGCCTGCCCCTGGGCCCACTCCTGCCCCTGCCGGACGTGGCCGCGTACCCGGCCGCCTCGCTGCCCGCGGAGCGTCCCCTCGCGAGCCGCGCCAACCTCGAGGAGCGCACGGTGCTGGGGACCCCACAGCTCATCCTCGAGCGCGCGGTGGCGGACGCGTTCCTGGAGAAGGTGAGCGAGAAGCTTTCGATGTACCGCGACCGCGACGCGCCGGCCCATCCGGGGATCTACCTCGAGCAGGCCAACCGCGCGCTGGACCGGAACGTGCGGGTCAGCCCGTGGATCCACGTGGAGAGCCACGGCCAGCATCTGAGCGTGCCCCGGGTGCGCGAGCGGCTCGAGACGCGCGCGCGGGTCAAGAATCTGTTCCAGGGCAAGGGGCACGAGTTCGTGGAGCTGGACCTGCTCCTCCTGGCCGAGGGCGCCCGCGTGGTGGCCTCGATCCGGCACGTGGCGATCTATCAGCTCCGCCCGTCGGCCCCGACATCGGGGTGATCGGTTGACCAAGATCCTGGTGGTGGACGACGAGGCCGAGATCCGCTCCCTCCTCGGCGCGGTCCTGCAGTCCAAGGGATTCGAGGTCGTCACCGCGGGGGACGGCGCGGCGGCGCTGGAGCAGGTGCAGCGCGAGCATCCGAGCGTGATCCTGATGGATCTCAGCATGCCGCGCATGAGCGGCATGGACGCGCTGCCCGAGATCAAGCGGCTGGACCCCGAGGTGCCGGTCATCATCTGCACCGCGCACACCGACCTGGCCACCGCGGTGCGGGCCATGAAGCTCGGCGCCTACGACTACCTCACCAAGCCGTTCGACGTGGAGCTGCTCGCCCTCACCCTGCAGCGCGCGGTGGAGCGGAACCAGCTCCGGTCGCGCATCGACGAGCTGAAGCGCCAGGGGCAGGGCGGGGGGCTCGCCGAGCGGATGGGCGGCAGTCCCGCGATCGCCCAGGTGATCCAGCAGGTGGGCCAGGTCGCCGAGTCCAACTTCACGGTGCTGGTGCAGGGCGAGACCGGAACCGGCAAGGAGCTGGTGGCGCGCGCCATTCACCAGCAGAGCCCGCGGCGGCAGGCTCCGTTCGTGGCGGTGGATTGCGGGGCGATCCCGGAGACGCTGGTGGAGTCCGAGCTCTTCGGCCACGAGCGGGGGGCGTTCACCGGGGCCCAGAGCAAGCGGGAGGGCCACTTCCAGCTCGCGAAGGGCGGGACCCTGTTCCTCGACGAGATCGGCAATATCCCGGTGGCGACGCAGGCCAAGCTGCTCCGGGCGCTGGAGCAGCGCGAGGTCCAACCGCTCGGCAGCGCCCGGGTCGTGCCGGTGGACGTGCGGATCATCGCGGCCACGAACGCGGCGCTCGAGGAGGGCGTGAAGGCCGGACGCTTCCGCGCCGATCTCTTCTATCGCCTCGGCGAGTTCACGATCACCCTGCCCCCGCTGCGCAGCCGGCGGGAGGACATCGCCCATCTCTCCCAGCGCTTTCTCGACGAGGTGAGCATGGAGCTGCGGCGGCCGGTGCGCCGGATCGCGGACGAGGCCATGCAGGCACTGCTCCGCCACGACTGGCCCGGCAACGTGCGCGAGCTGAAGAACGTGGTCCGCAAGGCCGCCCTGGTGGCGACCGAGGAGGTCACCGCGGAGCACCTCCCCGCGTTGACCGCGGGCGCGCCGGAGGGCGCGCCGGCCGTCCCCGAGCACGCGGTGGGCGACCTCTCGCTGCGCGAGGTCGCGGAGCTGGCCGCGGTGCAGGCCGAACGTGACCTGATCCAGCACGCCCTCCAGGCGACCAGGGGCAACAAGAGCCAGGCGGCCCGGCTCCTGCGCACCGACTACACGACGCTTCACGCCAAGATGAAGCGCTACTCGATCTCCGCCCGGGACTTCATGCCGCGCTGATCAGGCTCTGGCAGCCCCGCTATAGCCGCCCCGCCATAGTTCTGGACCCTCCGCGATACCCGGGCTCTCCGGGGGCCGCCGCTAGGTCGCCCGGCCGCTGATCCAAGTAGCAGGAAAGACAGGCAGGGACCGCCCCTCCGCCTGCTCCCTCCGCGTGGCACCACCCTTGCCGTACGACCAGGCAGGCGGTCGCATCAGTGACCTCCGGAGGAGAGCACACATGAGCACGGTCGAAGACGTATTGCCCTGGATCTCGAGCCTGGATATGGGGCCCCTCTCGCGGGTCTCGTTGACCCGCGGTCTCGCCGGCCGACCGCCAAGCCAGCCGCCCGCCCGCACGGTAGCGGCCCGCCTGCGGGTCGGCACCAGCTCGCTCCGCCAGATCGTCGGCGGCGCGGTGGCCGACGCCGAGGGCGAAGCGATCCGGCGCGCGCTCGCCGCCACCGTCGGCAACAAGAGCCAGGCCGCGCGCCTGCTCCGGACCAACTACACCACGCTCCACGCGAAGATGAAGCGGTACGGCATCTCCGCCGCGGAGTTCCAGGGCTAGAGCCGAACCGCCATGCTCTCCCTCAGCCCCGGCGCCACCGTCCCGCTCCTGCTCCTCATGGGAGTGGTCTTGTCGGTCGCCGTGCACCAGGTTTTCCTGTGGCTCGGCCGCGGGCGCGACGCCCTCCATCCCTGGGTGGTCGCGTGGTGTGCGAATAGCCTGCTGCTCCTGGTGAGCCACTGTCTGCAGACCGCGGAGACCCGCGAGTGGGCCGGGCTGGGAGCCCGCCTCGCCTGGATGAGCTCCCTGCTCCTGATCGCGGTGATGATCGGGCTCAGCCACGCGCTGGCGGGTCGGCCGCTGTCCCGGCCGGTGGCGGCCGGTATCATGGGGGCCAACCTCGCGTTGCTCGTGATCGTCTGGTTCGGGAGCAACGTCGTCAAGACGCAGATCTACCTGCGGACCGATCGGCTGGGCGGCCGCTACTGGGCCCAGGAGCCCGGCCCGCTCATGACCGCGCTGGTGCCGGTTCTCTTCGTGGTCTTCGCCTACTGCGTGACCACGGTGTGGCGCTCACGCATCCTCGCGGTCGGGGAGCGTCGCGCGGTCCTGGCCGGCTTCACGGTTTACCTGATCTTGTCGGTCAACGACATCCTGCACGCCGCGCGCGTGATCCAGAGCGTGCGCCTGTTCGACTACGCGTTCGTCGCGGTGGCGGTGGGACTGCACTACCTCCTGGTCGCGCGCTTCAACCGGTTCTCCGCCGACCTCGAGGGGGCGGTCACGGAGCAGACGCGGGAGCTGCAGGCGCGGGCGGCGGCCCTCGCCGCGCTCCTGCGGGCCGAGCGGGCGGTCATCACCGAGACGGATCTCGAGCCCATGCTCGAGCAGATCGTGACCGAGGCGGCCCGGATCGCGGGGACCCGGTACGTGAAGGTGCTCCTGCTGGACGATGAGCGCCAGGTCCTGCGGGTCGCCGCGGTGGCCGGGGGCGTGGTGCGGGTGGGCGTCGAGCTGCCGCTCCACGGCAGCTTCTCCGGGACGGTGGCGCGCACCGGCGAGGTCCTCTTCTCGCTGGACAGCCCGAATGACCCGGGCAACTTCTTCGCGGCCCAGGATCGGGCCGCCGGCATCGTGACGTACCTGGGCTTGCCCATCAAGGCGCGGGGCCGGGTGCTCGGGGTGCTCACCCTGAACACGGAGACGGCGCGGCAGTACGACGCGGACGAGATCGCCTACCTCGCCTCGTTCGCGGACCGGGCCGCACTCGCGCTCGAGCACGTGCGCCTGCGCGACGATCTCGAGGAGCGGCTCTACCGCACCGATACGCTCACGGCCCTGAACCGGCTCATCTCGAGCTCGCTGGACCTCGACCGCATCCTCGACCAGATCGCGCGCGCCGCGACCCGCCTGATGAACGCGGATCTCGTGATCGTCTTCACCGTGAACGAAGCGCGCCAGGTGCTCGAGGTGCGCTCGATCGCGCCGAGCGGGCAGTGGTCCGACTACCCGGCCCGGGCGATCGGCCTCGACGAGGGTGTCGCGGGCGCGGCCCTGCGCAGCCGGCGGACCATCCACGTGCCCGACCTGGACGCCGACCCGCGGACCCGCGCGGCCTCCTGGTTCCGTGAGCACGGTCTCCGGAGCGCGATCGCGGTGCCGATCCTCCTCGGGGATACCGCGATCGGCGTCCTCGGCATCGCGTCGAAGACCGCCTTCGCGGGCCGACCGGAGGATGACACCCTGCTGCAGAGCTTCGTGGACCAGGCGGCGATCGCCATCTCGCACGCGCACCTGTACGCGGCGGGCCAGGCCCGCATCCAGCGCCTGCACACCGTCACGCGGCTGAACCGGATCGTCTCGAGCAGCCTCGACCTCGATCACGTGCTCCACGAGATCACGGTGGCGGCGGCCCAGCTCGCCGGAACCGCGGCGGCGTGCTTCTGGGTCGTCGGCCAGGAGACCCGGACGCTGCGGCTGGTCGCGTTCTCCGACCGCACGATGGAGGCGGACTGGCCGGTGCCGAGCCTGCCCTTTGACGTGGGCGTGCTCGGCTGGGTGGCCCGCTACGGTCGCGTCGTCAACGTGCCCGACGTGTTCAGCGACGGGCGATTCGTGGCGCTCGACTGGTGGCGGAGCCACGGGCTCAAGAGCTTCTTCGGGCTTCCCGTCATGCTGGACGGGGTCCTCCTCGGCATTCTCGCCCTCAACGGGCGCGAGCCGTTCCGCTTCGACGCGGACGACGAGCGGCTCCTGGATTCCTTCGTGGACCAGGCCGCGGTCGCCATCCGCAACGCGTCACTGTTCGAGGCCGAGGGCGCCGCGCGCCGGGCCGCCGAGCAGGCCCTCGCGGAGGTGAAGGCGCTGCGGGGCCTCTTGCCGATCTGCTCCTACTGCAAGAAGGTCCGCAACGACGGGAACTACTGGGAGCAGATCGAGACCTACGTCAGCGAGCACTCGGATGCGCAGTTCAGCCACGGCATCTGTCCGGACTGTCGCGATGGGGTCGTGAAGGACCAGCTCGAGAGCTGGCGCGGGCGCCTGTGAGTGGGACCGATCGGCCGCTGCGGCTCGTCTCTCCCGCCGGGCCGGCGCCCGGGGCGCCGGACGTGATGACCCCCGCCGCCTGGACCGGGGGGCCCGGCCGGCTCCTGCTCGACGCGCTGCCCTCGATGGCGGTCATCGTGGACCACCGCGGGGACATCGTGGCCGCCAACGAGGCCTGGCGGCGCTTCGGCCGCGAGAACGGCGCGGGGCCCGCGGTGGCGGAGGGCGTCGGGCAGAACTACTTCGCGATCTGCCGCGACGCGGCGCTCGTCGGGTGCCCGGCCGGCCCGCGGGCCGCCGCGGGCATCACCCGCGTGCTGCGGCGCGAGCTGCCGATCTTCACCCTCGACTACGCCTGTCACGGGGAGGAGGCGCAGCGCTGGTTCATGCTGACGGTGACGCCGCTCGAGAGCGGCGCGGTGATCGCCCACACCGACATCACCGCCCGCCGGCGCACCGAGATGTCGGCGGCCGCCCTCATCGAGACCGGTCGCGAGCTGGCCGGCGGTCTCGAACCCGCGGAGGTGGCGCGGCAGATCGCGTCCTCCGTCGTGCGGGTGTTCGGGGCCCAGCACGCCACCCTCTACCGGCTCGAGCGGGACGCGGGGCGCCTCGTCTGCATCGCGGCGGCGGGAGCCGGGGACCCCGCGGACTGGTGCGGGCAGACCGTTCTCCTCGGCGAGGACGCGGTCGGCCGCGCGGTGGCGGAGGAGCGCAGCGTGTGGACCCCCGACGTGCTCACCGACCTCAAGATCAGCCTGCCCGCGTGGGCGGAGGACCGGATCCGGGCCGCCGGCTTCCGCTCGGTGCTCGCGGTGCCGTTGAAGGCGGGCGACCGGGTCATCGGCGTGCTGAGCCTGGGCGACGTGGCGGGCCGGACCTACACCGAGGACGAGCTGGCCCTGCTCGCCGCCTTCGTGGGGCAGGGGGCGGTGGCGCTCGAGAACTCGGCGCTCTACCGCGAGATCCGCGACGCGCGCGATTTTCTCCAGTCCATCACCGAGAACTCGCCGGACGCGATCATCACCACCGACCGGGAGGGCCGCGTCACCTACTTCAGCCGGGGCGCCGAGACGATGTTCGGGTACCGGGCGGAGGAGATGATCGGGACGTCGGTCGTGGAGCTCTACCCGGGCGGCCGGGAGGAGGCCCGGAGCGTCAAGCGGCGGGTGGAGCAGGATGGCCTGCTGCGCAACTACGAGAGCGCGTTCCTCGCCAAGGACGGCCGGCGCGTGGAGATCAGCGCGTCGATCTCGGTGCTGCGCGACACGAGCGGGGCCGCGGTCGGCACGCTCGGCCTGCTCAAGGACATCGCGGAGCGGCGGCAGCTCGAGGAGCAGCTCCGCCAGTCCCAGAAGATGGACGCGGTCGGGCGGCTCGCGGGCGGCATCGCGCACGACTTCAACAACCTGCTGACCGTCATCGCGGGGCGCGCCCAGATGATCCTGGCGCGCCTCCGGCCGGAGGAGCCGATCCACCGCGACGCCACCCTCGTGCGCACCACCGCCGACCGGGCCGCCGCGCTCACCCAGCAGCTCCTCGCCTTCAGCCGCAAGCAGGTGCTGCAGCCCCAGGTCCTCGACCTGAACGCGGTGATGACCGCCATGGAGCCGATGCTGAGCCGCCTCATCGGCGAGGACATCGAGCTGGCGGTCGTGCCCACGAAGGGCCTCGACCGCGTGAAGGCGGACCCCGGCCAGATCGAGCAGGTCATCGTCAACCTGGTGGTCAACTCGCGCGACGCGATGCCCCAGGGCGGGCGACTCACCATCGAGACCGCGAACGTGGAGCTGGACGAGGCCTACGCGCGGCGGCACGTCGCGGTGCCGGCGGGGCAGTACGTGATGCTGGCGGTCAGCGACAACGGCGCGGGCATGGACGAGGCGACGTGCTCGCGCGTGTTCGAGCCGTTCTTCACCACCAAGGAGCAGGGGAAGGGCACCGGGCTCGGGCTGGCCACCGTCTACGGCATCGTGAAGCAGAGCGGCGGCGACATCCGCCTCTACAGCGAGGTCGGCGCCGGGACCACCTTCAAGATCTACCTGCCGCGGGTCGCCGAGCTGGTCGCCCCGGCCGACCCGGCCGCGTCCGCGGTCATCCCGGTGCCGCGGGGCGACGAGACCGTGTTGCTGGTGGAGGACGAGCCGGAGGTACGCGATCTCGCGCGGGAGATCCTGGAGGGTGGGGGCTACACCGTGCTCCAGGCGTGCGACGCGCAGGAGGCGGTGTTCCTGGCCGAGCGCCACTCCGGGCCGATCCACCTGCTCCTCACCGACGTCATCATGCCCCGCCAGAGCGGGCGCGCCCTCGTGGAGCGGCTGCGGCCGCTGCGCCCGGAGATGCAGGTGCTGTACATGTCGGGCTACACCAACGAGGCCATCGTGCGGCACGGCGTGCTGGATCCGGACACCCTCTTCATCCAGAAGCCGTTCAGCCCCGCCGGCCTCGGACACAAGGTCCGGGCCGCGATCGACGGCGCGTCCCGCTAGACCGGGCTCAGGGCCACCACAGGTAGAGGAAGCGGGGCCCGCCGCCGCCGAGCGCGGCCGCGAACTGGGCCAGCGTGCTCTCCGCGGTGGCGGGGGCCGGGGTCAGCGAGTAGATGTTGGCGCGGTACTCCTTCGGGCGGTGGTACATGATGACCTTCGCGTCGTCGAGCCCGGCCCGCTCCTTCGCGAGCGCCACCACGTCCTCGAGGTAGCCGATGCGATCCACCAGTCCCAGCCGGAGCGCCTGGTCGGCGGTGTAGACGCGGCCGTCGGCGAGCCCGCGCACCCGATCCTCCGGCATCCGGCGCGATTGCACGATCAGGCCCACGAAGCGCCCGTACATCTCGTCGATGATGCCCTGGAACACCGCGCGCTCCGGCTCGGTGAGGGAGCGGAAGGGCGAGCCCGCGTCCTTCATCGGTCCCGACTTGATCGCGAGCGGCGCCACCCCGATCTTCTCGAGCAGGCCCTGCGCGTTGACCGTGATCATCACCACCCCGATGCTCCCGGTGATGGTGGTCGGGTTCACCACGATGGTGTCGGCGGCCAGCGCCGCGTAGTAGCCGCCGGACGCGCCCACGTCCATGATGACCGCGATCACCGGCACCTTCTTGCGCGTCTTGAAAGCCTGCAGCTCGTGGTAGAGGATGTCGGAGGCGGTGATGGTGCCGCCGGGGCTGTTGATCCGCACGACGAGCGCCTTCACGCGCTCGTCCTCCTCCGCCTTCCGCAGCTCCTCGCGGACCCGGGCCAGGAGCGGGACCCGCGGCGGGGGCGACCCGATCGAGAAGCTCGGCACGTCCTCGGAGAGAACGCCGGAGAGGTCCAGGAGCAGGATCTTGCTCGAGCCCTTGCCCTCCACCGTCTCTTCCTGGAGCGGGCGGATCTTGGGCTGGAAATCGAGCGTGACGAGGGAGCAGCCGGACAGCGAGACCAGGCTGGCGAGCGCGAGCGCGACGAGTTGGCGCATGCCTGCAGTATACGGCCGCGCCGGTCGCAACGAGGCGAAGCTCAGCGGCGGTGATACTCCGGGCAGACCCGCTCGGCCATGCGCGCGAGCTGGTCGAGCATCCGATCCGGCGGGCACAGCGGTCGCAGGATGAACTTCGACGCGCCCGCCTTCACGTACTCCTCGACGCGGTCCAGCAGGCGGTCCACCGGTCCGAAGGCGGTGCACTGCCGCATGGTCGCCTCGTCCACGCGCCCGCGCGGGATGTAGGGCTGAGCCATCGCGAGCGCGGCGTCCTCGGTCTCCGCGATCGCGAAGTTGATCAGGGTGCCGAAGTGATCCTCCGGCACCTGGCGGCCCGCCGCCGCCGCGAGCTCCTGCACCTTCTGGACGCCCGCGCGGAGCTCCTCGGGGGTGATGAAGGAGGGCATCCAGCCGTCGCCGAGCCGCGCGGTGCGGCGCATGGCCGCCTCACTCTTCCCGCCGATCCAGATGGGCGGGGGCGTCTGCCACGGCTTCGGGAGCACCGAGATGCGGTCGAGCTTGTAGAACTGGCCCTGGAACGTGACCTCGTCCTGGGTCCACAGCAGGCGCAGCACCTGGATGGCCTCGTCGGTGCGGGGGCCACGCTCCGCGAACGACACCCCGGAGGCCTCGAACTCGCGCGGCAGCTCCACGCCCACGCCGACCGCGGGGAAGAGGCGGCCCTGCGACAGCCAGTCCACCGTGGCCATCTCCTTGGCCGCCACGACCGGAGTGCGGTAGGGCAGGACGATCACGCTCGGCCCGAACTTGAGCCGCGTCGTGCGGGCCGCGATGGCGGCGAGCGTCGTCATCACCTCGGGAACGGGGACCGGCGACGAGAGCCGATCGGAGAGCCAGATCGAGTCCACGTCGCTCCGCTCGAGCTGATCGCAGAGCGTCCACAGGAAGGTCGCGCCCTCGCGGCCGGCCGGCCACGGGCCCGGCATGATGCCGATCCGGTACTTGATCGCCATGCAGCGGCATCGTACGCGCCGGTCCCCGGGCTCGTCAAGGCACGCGCCCGGCGAAGTTGACAGAGAGGCCCCCGACGCGTCAGGGTCAATGCATGAGCGGTCACGATCGGCGGGCGTTTCCGAGAGCGACGGCGGCCTGGGCGGCCACGGTGGAGTCGGCCGAGGGCCGGGTGGTGTCGGGTGAGGTGGTCAACTTGAGCCTGTCGGGCATGAAGGTGCGCACCGACAGCGAGGCGGTGGTCGGCAACATCGTGACGGTGCGGGTGACGCTCCCGGGCGCGGCCGGCCGGATGGAGATGGTGGGCACGGTGGTGCGGCGCGACCGCGAGAGCATCGGGGTCGCGTTCCTCAAGAAGTCGGACTCGCCGGCCGGCCGCCTCACGTCGTTCGTCTCCCGCGGGGACACTCGCCGGCGCTTCCCCCGGGTGCTGGTCTCGCTGCCGATCCGCGTCGAGGGTGGCTCCGAGGGCACCGCCCTGGGGCACACCGTGGACCTGAGCGCGTCCGGCGGGCGCGTGACCACCGACACCCCGCTGGTGGAGGGGGACGTGGTGGTGCTGGAGTTGCCGGAGCGCTCCGGGCTCGAGCGCCTCCGCCTGCCCGCGCTCGTCTGGGAGTCGTACGGAGACGGCGCGGTGCTCGTGTTCGCGAACGTGGGGGCGAAGGAGTTCACGCGGCTGCAGGAGTATCTCGCGAGCTGCCAGCCGCGCGGGTCGCGGCCAAGTTCCGTTTGACAGCCCCGGGAGCGCCGCATAGAATGAACGGCGGTTCACCTCCGGTCATGCGCGATCCTGACAAGCCCCAGCAGATCATCGAGGCCGCCGTTCGGGTCTTCGCGCGCAAGGGCTACTTCAACTCGCGGGTCTCCGACGTCGCGCGCGAGGCCGGGATCGCGGCCGGCACCATCTATCTCTACTTCAAGACCAAGGAAGACATCCTCATCACGCTCTTCCGCGAGAAGATGGCGGTCTTCGTCTCGTCGATGCGTCGCGCGATCGCCGACGACCCCGACGCGGTGGCCAAGGTGCGGCGGCTGGTCCATCTGCACTTCGAGATGCTGGAGGGCGACCCGGACCTCGCGGAGGTCGTGCAGGTCGAGCTGCGCCAGGGCCAGAAGTTCTTCCGCGGGGCCTCCAGCCAGGAGATCGCCGCCTACTTCGCGCTGATCGGCTCGGTCCTGGAGGAGGGGGTCGGTCAGGGGCACTTCAAGTCCGACCTGCCCGTCAAGGTCGCCACCAAGATGCTGTTCGGCGCCATGGACCAGATGGCCACGTCCTGGGTGCTGGGCAAGCGCGGCTACCGGCTCGTCGACACCGCGCCCGCGGTCGCGGACCTGTTCCTGCAGGGCGTCGCGGCCCGCCGCTAGTCCCCGCCGAGAGGAGATCCGTCCGATGGCGTACGAGACCATGATCCTGAGCCGCGAGGAGCGCGTCGCGATCATCACCCTCAACCGGCCCCCCGCCAACGCGATCAGCGAGGCGCTCATGCGCGAGCTGAACGCGGCCCTGTCGGAGCTGGAAGGCGACGACGGCGTGCGCGCGGTGATCATCACCGGGGCGGGCGACAAGATCTTCTGCGCGGGGGCGGATCTGGGCTCGGCCTTCCAGGGCGCGGACGTCGGCGCGTTCATCCGCTTCGGCAACAGCGTGGTCCGCCGCATCGAGCGGTTTCCCAAGCCGGTCGTCGCGGCGATCAACGGGCACGCGCTCGGCGGCGGTTGCGAGATCGCGATGGGCTGCCACATCCGCATCCTGAAGGAGACCGCGCGGATGGGGCAGACCGAGTCCAATCTCGGCATCACCCCCGGCTTCGGCGGCACCCAGCGCTACCCGCGGCTGATGGGGCGAGGCCTCGCGCTCGAGCACCTGATCCTCGGCACCCAGGTCTCGGCCCAGGAGTGCTACCGCACCGGGCTGGTGAACCGCCTGTCGAAGGAAGGCGAGACCCTCAACGATGCGAAGGCGATGGCCCGCGAGCTGGCCAAGCGGCCGCCCATCGCGACCCGGCTCATCATCGAAGCGGTGGACGACGGCATCCATGCGTCGATGGACACCGCGATCGAGATCGAAGTGCGCGCGTTCCTCCAGACGCTCAAGACCGAGGACGCGGCCGAAGGCATCCAGGCCTTCTTCCAGAAGCGCCCCGCCGACTTCAAGGGCCGCTAGCGCGTGGATCTCGGCATCGCGGGCAAGACCGCCCTCGTCACCGGGGGCGCGCGGAGCCTGGGCAAGCAGGACTGTCTGGCCCTCGCCGCGGAGGGCTGCCGGGTCATCGTGCTCGACCTCAACGGGGAGGGCGCGGCGGAGACCGCGAAGGAGATCACGGAAGCGGGCGGCTCCGCGCGCGGCTACGCCGCGGACATCACCGAGCGGGCCGCGCTGGCCGAGGTCCTGCGCCGCGCCGAGAGCGAGGTGGGCCCGATCGACATCTGCGTGAACAACGCGGGATGGATCTATACGATGGGCCAGCTCAAGGACACCGCGGACGACGACTGGGATCTCAACCTGCGCATCAATCTCACCGGCACCTTCAACGTGACCAAGGCGGTGTTCCCCGGGATGCGCGAGCGGCGGTGGGGCCGCGTGATCTGCATGGCCTCGATCGCGGGCCTGATGGGGGGCTTCGGCCAGGCCGCCTACGCGACGAGCAAGATGGGGGTGATCGGGTTCGCCCGGTCGGTCGCGCTGGAAGGGGCGCGGTACAATGTGACGTCCAACGTGATCGCGCCCGGTATCGTGGGGCCGAACGCGAATCTGTCGCCGTTGTACGAGCGCATGGTCAAGCGGGTGGCCATGCAGCGGGAGGGGCAGCCCGAGGACATCGCCAGCGCGATCGCGTTCCTGTGCTCGGAGCGGGCGCGCTACATCACGGGGGCCGTGCTCACCGTCACCGGGGGCATGGACCTCTTCACGTTCTAAACGTCGAGGTTCGAGAGGAGAAGGAGACGCGCCATGCCGACAGTGAAGGAGACCTTCGACAACATGGCCTCCCGGTTCCGCGCCGAGAAGGCCGCCGGGGTGAACGCCACCATCCAGTACGACATCACCGGGGACCAGGGCGGGACGTGGAACGCGGTCATCAAGGACGGGGCCTGCAATGTCAGCCCGGGCGCGGCCGCGAGCCCGAATCTCACGCTCACGATGTCCTCGCAGGACTGGCTCGAGATGACCGGCGGCAAGCTCTCCGGGCAGATGGCCTTCATGTCCGGCAAGCTGAAGCTCAAGGGGGACATGGGCCTCGCCATGAAGGTGGGGAGCCTGTTCCAGGTGTAGCTTTTCGAAGGGGGCCCCAGGACGGGATTGCGCCGGCGAAGCCGGCGCTCGAAGAGGAACTTCCTTGAGCGGTTGACGCGAAGCGTCACGTGGGCGTACGATGAGGGAGCCATGAAGGACGAGCTCTTCACGATGATGGGCGAGATGCCGGCGATGTCGCCGGAGCTGCTGGCGCGGATGCGGGAGGAAGCGAACCGGAACCTTCTCCGCATGAAGCACTTCGGCGAGATGGTGATGAACCCCAAGGAGCCGAAGGTCGGGCCCACGCCCCGGCAGGAGATCTTCCGCACCAACAAGTCGAGGCTCTGGCGGTACGAGTCCCGTTGCACCATCCGGACCCCGCTGCTCTTCGTCCCCAACCTCGGCATCAGCCGGCCGTACATCTTCGACCTGATGCCCAAGGGCTCGTTCATCGAGCACATGACCCAGCAGGGCTTCGACTTCTACCTGGTGGACTGGGGGGTGTTCGGCGAGGAGGACAACGGGCTCACCGTCGAGGACGCGGTGACCAAGATCCTCCCCCGGCTGGCCCGGAAGGCGCTGGAATCTTCGGGTGCCTCCGAGATGTCGGTGCTCGGCTACTGCATGGGCGCGCCGCTCTCGGCCAGCTTCGTCGCGACGCACCCGGAGTTCCCGCTCAAGAACTACATCAATATGGCGGGTCCCATCGACTTCGCCCACGTGGGCCTCTTCGGCAAGTGGCTGGCCCCGGAGGTGTTCGACGTGGACAAGTACGTCGACACGCTCGGCACCATCCCGGCCGAGATGGTCAAGATGGGCTTCAAGCTCCTCAAGCCCACCATGGACGTGAGCACCAACCTGAATCTCTGGTGGAACCTGTGGAACCCGGACTACGTGTCCGGCTTCAACGCGCTGAACAAGTGGGCCAACGAGTACCTGCCGTTCCCGGGCGAGTTCTTCCGCCAGTGGGTGCGGGACTTCTACCAGCAGAACAAGCTGATCAAGGGCGAGCTCATGATGGCGGGCCGTCGCGTGGACCTGCGCGAGATCCGCTGCCCGGTGCTCGCGGTCGGCGCCAAGGAGGACAACATCGCGCCGCCTGCGTGCGTGAAGCCGCTGATGGACGTGGTGAGTACGCGGGACAAGGAGTACGTGGAGCTGCCCGGTGGGCACATCTCGCTGATCGCCGGACGCGGAGCCTCGGTGCATTGCTGGCCGAAGGTGGCGTCCTGGCTGGCCGCGCGCTCGTAGGGCGCGGCCGAGGAGCGTCGTCATGGCCGACAATACCAGTCAACAGCTGCTCGACATGTGGAAGCGCCAGGTGGAAGAGGGGACGCAGGCCTGGCTCCGCATGATGGGGCAGGCGCAGGTCCCGACGGCGATGCCCAACATGGCGCCCAACATGGCGATGGATCCGCAGGCCTTCTGGCGGCCGTTCATGGACCAGGGCATGGCCGCCTGGTCGAAGGTCATGACCCAGGGGACGGCGCCTTCGCCGGACCTGATGGCGCAGTGGAAGCAGTTCCTCGACCAGTGGATCGCCGCGTGGTCCCGCGTGCTCGAGCAGGCGATGGGCACCGACAACTTCGCCCAATTGATGGGCAAGCAGCTCGAGGGCTTCCTGAACGTCTCCGCTCCCATCAAGAAGGCGGCCGAGCAGCAGATCGACGCCTCGCTCGCTGGTCTCGGCATTCCCTCGCGGGGTCAGGTGACCGCGCTGGCCCGGCACGTGGCGCAGGTCGAGGAGAAGATCGACGCGCTCGAGGACAAGCTGGACCGGGTCCTCCGGCGTCAGGATGCGGGCGGGGCGCCCCGGACGGAGCGGGCATGATCGGGATCACGATCGACGCGATCGCGGTCGGGGACAGTGCCCAGATCACCCGCCGCGTGACCGACGGCGACATCGCGGCGTTCGTGGACGCGGTGGGCGACCACAACCCGGTGCACGCGGACCGCGAGTACGCGGCCACCACCGCGTTCAGGGAGCCGATCGCGCCGGGGATCTGGACCGCCGGGCTCGTCTCGGCGGTCATCGGGACCCGGCTGCCGGGGCCCGGGGCGATCTACCTCTCGCAGGACCTGAAGTTCCTCAAGCCGGTGAAGGCGGGGGACTCGATCTCGGCCCGCGTCGAGGTCCTCGAGGTCAACCGCGAGCGGAACCGGATCCGGCTCCGCACCGTGTGCACGAATCAGCGCGCGGAAGACGTGCTCACCGGCGAGGCGGTGGTGATGCCGTCCCGTACGCGAGTTGAGTACTCGCGCCCGGTCGGGTCGATGAACGCGATGGCGCTCTGGACGCTCCAGCCGCTGGCCTGGATGGCCCAGGGCGCGGCGATCTGGGGCATGCTCGGCCTCTCCGCGCTCGCGGTCGCCGCGCCCGGCGTGGATCCGCGCCCGCGTCCCCGGTAAGTCCGCGCCGCGCGCATCGCGCCCGCGCCCCGGCCCGCCTTGTGGGGGTCTGGACCCGGTGCTAGACTGATTTTCGCCATGGCGTACGTCATCAAGCGCTACTCGAATCGCAAGCTCTACGACACGCAGGAGAGCCGCTACGTCACGCTCGAGGAGCTCGAGGAGCTGATCCGGGCCGGCCGGGAGATCTCGGTGGTGGACGTGTCCACCGGCGAGGATCTCACCTCGGTCACCCTCGCCCAGATCATCCTGGAGAACGAGCGCAATCACCGGGCCGCGCTGCCCACCGTCTTCCTCCACCAGCTCATCAAGCACGGCGAGGCCTGGCAGGACTTCGTGCAGAAGTCGCTGCGCTCGAGTCTGGAAGGGCTCATGACCAGCCAGCGCGAGGCCGACCGGGTACTGCGGGAGTGGGCGTCGCGCGCCGGGTGGCTCACCGCCACCGGGCCCGAGCCGTCCGCCAAGGCCGAGAAGCGGGCGGAGCCCGCCGAGGCCGACGCGCTACGCGAGGAAGTGTCGGTGCTGCGGGAGCAGTTGCGCACGCTCGAGGAGCGGCTCGAGAAGAAGCGCGAGAAGTAGCCGCCGCGGGCCGGACCCGACCCGCGGCCGAGTGCGGCTATGCGAGCGGGGTGTAGAGGGTCTGCACCTTCCCGGCGAGCTGGGTGAAGGTGGCCTGGATCTCCTTGCCGGTATGCTCGGCGGTCACCTGCATCCGCTCGGCCGAGCGGGACATGGCCTGCGCGGTGCCCTCGAAGAGCTTGAAGGTCCGCTGCGCGCTCTCCACCGACTCCAGCACGCCCTTCTGGTAGAAGTTGAAAGGATTGCGCGGCGCCTCCTGCATCTCGTCCTGCCGACGCAGTACGTACGACTGCCCTTCCTTCACTGCCTCCACCGCGGAAGACTGCAGCTCGGCGTAGAGCCGCACGCCTTCCTTCGCGGCGCTGGCCGAGAGATCTACGAGCTCGCGGAGCACCTTCTGGTTCGCGTCCGCCATGAGCGAGAAGGCCTCGACGGTGCGGCTCGTGAGCTGGGCCAGGAAGTCGCTGGACTGAAGCAGGGGATTCGTCGTCATCGTTCGCTCCTTGGTGTCGGGTCGATTCGGCTACAGCTGCGAGGATAACGCGCTGAGTCACATCGGTCAAGAGTTTTGTTGCGCCGCGTCATCCTCAGCATGATATACGAGTGTCTCCGGTTGGAGGCATCTCCGTAACCCATCGAAAAACATGACACTAGCGCGCCTGGCCGAGGACGGCCTCGACAAGTACGGGGAGTACGTCGCCCTCGCCTTCGAGGGGCGGCAGTACACCAACCTGGACCAGCAGTGCTCCGCGTCGCGGCTCGCGCACGCGCTCCGGCGCCTGGGCGTGAGGCCTGGCGATCGCGTCGTCGTCATGCTCCCGAACTGCCCCGAGGTCATCCAGAGCTACGGCGCGATCCTCAAGTGCGGGGCGGTCATCGTGCCGGTCATCTTCCTGCTCGGCGACAAGGAGGTGGCCCACATCGTGGCCGACTCCGAGGCGAAGGTGGTGATCACCTCCACCGACATGCTGTGGAAGGTGGAGGGGCAACTCGGCGTCCTGCCCACGCTTCACCACGTGCTGCTGGCCGACGGAGGCGGCGACGGCCGGACGCGCTCGCTGGCGGAGGAGACCGCGGGCGAGTCCGCGACCTTCACCGCGGCGGAGCGCGCGGCGGACGATCTCGCGGTCATCCTCTACACCTCCGGGACGACGGGCGTGCCCAAGGGGGTGGCGTTGTCCCACGCCAATCTGGAGTCCAACGCGCGCGCGGCCGCCTCGCTCAACGAGCTGGGGCGGGACGACTGGGCGGTGGCGGTGCTGCCCCTGTCGCATTCCTACGGTCTCACCGTGATGAACGCGGGGCACATCCTGGGCTCGCGGGCGGCCCTGCTGCGCTGGTTTCATCCGGAGGCGGTGCTCCAGACGATCCAGGAGTTCCGGGCGGTCTCGATGTCCGCGGTGCCGACCATGCTCATCTATCTCCTCAACTATCCCGATGCGGAGCGATTCGACACGTCGTCCATGCGGGCGTGGGGGTCGGGCGCGGCGCCGCTGCCGGTCGAGATCGTCGAGCCCTTCGAGAAGAAGTTCGGCGGGCGCATCCTCGAGGGCTACGGGCTCACCGAGGCCTCGCCGGTGGTGTCGGCGCACCGCCTCTCGGGGCCCCGCAAGCTCGGCTCGGTCGGGCGGGCTATTCCGGGGGTGAGCATCTCGATCCAGGATGACGACGATCGCCCGCTGCCCACCGGAGAGATCGGGGAGGTCTGCGTGCGGGGGGCCAACGTGATGTCCGGCTACTACCGCAGCCCCGAGGAGACCGCGCGCACGGTGCGGGGCGGGTGGCTGCACACCGGAGACATGGGCCGGCTCGACGCGGACGGCTTCCTCTTCATCGTCGAGCGCAAGAAGGACCTGATCATCCGCGGCCCCGCGAGGTCGAGGAGGTGCTGTACGCGCATCCGCAGGTGGCCGAGGCCGCGGTGGTCGGCATGAAGGACCCGCTGATGGGCGAGGACGTGGTGGCGTTCGTGGTGCAGAAGGCCGGTCCGCGCGCCTCCGCCGAGGAGATTGCCGCGTTCTGCGAGACCCGGCTGGCCCGCTTCAAGTGCCCGAAGCAGATCCGCTTCGTCGATTCGCTGCCCAAGAGCCCGATCGGCAAGATTCTCCGCAAAGAGCTCCGCACACAGGTGTGAGGAGGGGACCATGGCCCACGACAATCTCGCGAGCATGTTCTGGAACCGGGTCGAGCGCGACGGTGATCGCGCGGCCCAGCGGTACAAGGCCAGCGGGACCTGGCACACGCTCAGCTGGCGCCAGGTCGGCGAGGCGGTGCGCGAGCTTGCCACCGGCCTGCTCGTCCTCGGCCGTCGCAAGGACGACGCGGTGGGCATCCTCTCCGCGAGCCGCGCGGAGTGGGTGCAGGCCGACTTCGCGATCTTCTCGGCGGGGTGCCGCACGATCCCGATCTACCCGACCTATCCGCCCGACCTGATCCAGTACCTCGTCAACGACGCGGGGGTGAAGACCCTCTTCGTCGAGGACGCGGGTCAGCTCGCCAAGGTGCTCGAGGTGCAGGGGAAGCTGGACGGGCTCGAGCAGATCGTCGTGATGCAGGGCTACGAGGGCGAGGCCTCGCCGCGGATCATGACCTGGGACGAGCTGCGGCGGCAGGGGCGCGACAACCTGGAGCGGCTGAAGAGCGACCTGGCCGGGCGGGTGGCCGCGGTCCGGCCGGAGGACATCGCGACGATCGTCTACACCTCCGGCACCACCGGGCCGCCCAAGGGCGTCGTGCAGACCCACGGCAACCACGTGTCCACGCTGGAGTCCGCGGCCAAGATGGACACCATCGAGGACGGGGCGACCCACCTGCTGTTCCTGCCCCTCGCGCACTCCTTCGCCCGCCTCGAGTCGTTCCTGGGCGTGCACCGGGGGCTCGTCACCGCCTTCGCGGAGAACATCGACAAGCTCCGCGATAATCTGCCCGAGGTGAAGCCGGATTTCATCTGCAGCGTGCCCCGCGTGTTCGAGAAGGTCTACGCGGGCGTCATCGCCAAGGCGGAGGCGGGCTCGCCGATCAAGAGGAAGATCTTCCACTGGGCGCTCGGGGTGGGCCGCGAGGTGTCGCGTCTCCAGCAGGCCCGCAAGCCGGTGCCGGGCGGGCTCGCCTTCAAGTACCGCCTCGCCCACAAGCTCGTGTTCTCGAAGCTCCAAGGGGCCCTCGGCGGGCGGCTGCGCTTCGCGGTCTCGGGGGGCGCGCCGCTCTCCAAGGAGATCGCGGAGTTCTTCCACGCCGCGGGCATCCTGATCCTGGAGGGCTACGGCCTCACCGAGACCTGTCCCTCGCTCACCTTCAACCGGCTCCAGCACTTCAAGTTCGGATCGGTGGGGCAGGCCCAGCCCGGGATCGAGGTCAAGATCGCGGCGGACGGCGAGATCCTCGGCCGGGGCGGCAACATCGCGAAGGGCTACTTCAAGAAGCCGGAGGCCACCGCGGAGGTGTTCCTGGCCGACGGCTGGTTCGCCACCGGCGACATCGGCCGCTTCGACGAGGACGGGTTCCTCTTCATCACCGACCGGAAGAAGGATCTCATCGTGACCGCGGGCGGGATGAACATCGCGCCGCAGAACATCGAGAACCTGCTCAAGGGCGATCCGTTCATCAGCCAGGCGATGGTGCACGGCGACAAGCGCCCGTACCCGGTGGCCATCCTCACCCTGAATCCGGAGGAGCTGGCGAAGTTCGCCAAGGAGCAGGGGATCCTCAACACCGAGCCCGCCGCGCTCGCCAAGCATCCGAAGGTGGTCGAGCGGGTGGCCCGCATCGTGGAAACGCGCAACGGCGAGCTCCAGTCCTACGCCAAGGTCAAGAAGTTCGCGATCCTGCCCGGCGACTTCACGGTGGAGAACGGCTTGCTCACGCCCACCTTGAAGGTCAAGCGCCGGATCATCACGGACAAGCACCGGGAGCTGCTCGATTCCCTCTACCGATAGTCCCGCCGCGGCCCCGCGTCTCGATGGCCGCGTGGCCATCGTCACCGGGGCCAGCCGCGGGCTCGGGCGGGCGATGGCGGTGGCGCTGGCGGAGGCCGGCGCCGACGTGGCGGTGGCCGCGCGCGCCCGGCCCGACCTCGAGGAAACCGCGAGGCTGGTCGGCGCGACCGGCCGTCGCGCCATCGTGGTGGAGACGGACGTCACCGCCTATCCACAGGTGGAGACGCTGGTGCGCCGCACCATCGCGGAGCTGGGCGGTCTGCACGTGGTGGTGAACAACTCCGGGATCGCGCGGGTGGCCCCGGTGGCCCAGATGGCGCCGGAGGACTTCCGCGCCACCCTCGAGGTCAACCTGGTCGGCGTCTTCAACGGCTGCCGGGCCGCCGCCGCGCATCTCCTGGCCCAGAAGGCCGGGAAGATCATCAACATCTCCTCGGTACTGGGCCAGGTGGGCCTGCCCGGCTACAGCGCCTACGCGGCGTCGAAGAGTGGGGTCATGGGGTTCACCCGCGCGCTCGCCGCGGAGTGGGCGCGCCACGGGATCCAGGTGAACGCGGTCGCGCCCGGCTGGTTCGTCACCGAGATGAACGCGGACGCGTTCGCGGACGAGCGCACGCGCGAGCGGCTGCTCCGGGATGTGCCGCTCCGGCGCACCGGCCGCGTCGACGAGATCGGCCCGCTCGTCGTCTACCTGGCCTCCGCCGCCTCCGACTTCATGACCGGCCAGACCCTGTTCCTCGACGGCGGCCACTCGGCGGTCTGAGGCCGGGCGGGTCGCGCTCCACCGGCGCCGCTCGCCGAGTGCGTCATCTGCGGGCCCGAGAGTCGCCGCGGTCTGCGCGTGCGCTTCCGGCGGCGGGGCGACGCGATCGTCGGGTCGTTCACGCCGGGCTCGGCGCATCAGGGCTGCCGTGGCCTGATGTCGGGGGGCCTGCTCGCCGCGATCTTCGACTGCCTGCACTACCGTCTGGCGCTCGTGCGCGGGGTGGTCCTCGCGGTGACCGCGCGGATCGAGGTGGACTGTCGCGCGCCGGTACCGCTCGGCCGGCCGGTGCGCTTCGAGGCCCGCCTGGTCGGCGGCACCGTCGCGGCCGAGTCGCGCGCGATCTACGTCGAGATCCTGCCGGGCCGATTGCCCGGCGGCGGACGCTAGGCCCCCGCCTCCGGCGGGAGCGATTCCCAGAACCGCCGCTCGGCTTCGCGCGGCGCGGCTTCCACGCGGCACCGTCGGTCGAGGATCATGGTACGGCGCCGGGCCGTGTCGTAGGCCGGCCACTCGCCGATGCCCGGATGGCCCGGCCGCCCGGTGCGCGCGAAGGCGATCCACGCGTCCTGGATCTGCCCGGCGAGCGCGTGCGCCGCCGGCCCCTTGCCGGTGAACGGGCGGATGAGCGGGTGCTCGAGGGTGCCGAACAGAAAAGGCAGTTCGAGCGCGTGACAGGCGCCGAAGAGCCCGCCCATCGCGGGTGAGGGCCACGTGAAGAGGTAGGCGTAGGTCTCCGGCTGATGCGCCGCCTGCAGTCCGGCGAGCCGCATCGCCGGGTACCGCATGGTCCGATCGGACTCGATGGCGAACCACAGGTCGCCCGGCTCGGCGCGCTCGCCGCGGGCGGCCCGCGCGTCACGGTAGACCGCGATGGCCCGCCGCGCCGCCTCCGTCCCGCCGGGAATCGCCTCCGCGCATCGGGCCAGGAGCTGGGCCTCGTCGAGCGTCGTCGCCTCCGGATCCAGCGGGGCGAAGAGCCGGGCCTCGTCCAGGTTGGTGCCGATCAGCATCGGGATACCGCGGGCCTCTCCATCGCGGATCGCGGCGAGGGGATCGCGGGGGATCACGTCGCCGTCGATCACCGGCTGGAAGGGCAGACCGCGGGTGCGCAGCGCGCGGAACGCGGCCATCTCCGGCGCGGCGGGAGCGCGGCGCCTCTCTCCGCGCCGGCGGAGCAGGCTCAGCAGCCCGCGCGAGATCGGCGTGACGACGCCGCCGAAGCGGCGGCGCGCCAGCGAGAGCCCGAGAAAGGCCGCGCCCGCCGCGCGCTGGCCGGCGGGGGAGAGGGTACCGAGGACGTGGTGCTCGCCCAGGAGCAGATCCATGAAGAGGCGCCGCTGGGCCGCGAGCAGGCGCGCGGGGTCGGCGGCGCGCAGCTCCTCGGGCGAGGTCACCGCGATGTCCGCGAGGACCCGGTCGGTGAGGCGCGCGGCGACGTCGCGCGGCCATATGTAGTTGGCGGCGCCGGACTGGAGGATCGCGCGGCGGAAGAGGCCGCGGGCGCGGGGCATGCCGAGGAGGGTGGCGCAGCTCATCGCGCCCGCCGACTCGCCGAAGATCGTCACGTTGCCCGGATCGCCGCCGAACGCGGCGATCTCGTCGCGCACCCATTCGAGCGCGGCCACCTGGTCGAGCATCCCCTCGTTGCCGGTCGCGGGCAGGCGCTGGCCGAAGCGATCGCGCAGACGCAGGAAGCCCAGCGCTCCCAGCCGGTAGTTGATGGTGACCACGACCACATCCCCGCGGCGGGCCAGGATCGCGCCGTCGTAGAGCATCTGGGAACCCGATCCCAGAACGAAGGCGCCGCCGTGGATCCAGACGAGCACCGGCCGGCGGCCCCGGTCCGCGCCGGGCGTCCAGACGTTCAGGTAGAGGCAGTCCTCGCCGGTGCGGCTGATCCCCAGGCTCATCAGCGGTCCGACGAGCGCGCCGTTCTGCGACGCCGACGGCCCGAAGCGGGTCGCGTCGCGAGCCTCGCGCCAGGGCTCGGGCGGCTCGGGCGGCCCGAATCGCAGCGGGCCGACCGGCGGGCGCGCGAAGGGGAGGCCGCGGAAGACGGCGAGGCCTCCCTCGGTGGCGCCGCGGACCGGTCCACGACGGGTCTCGACCAGGGCATCCATGGCCTCTATACTATCGTTCCTCATGACCACAGACGGCCGCGAGTACCCGCGCAGCATTCGCCTCCGGGACGGCGCGCAGGTCACCCTGCGGCTGATGACCCCGGCCGACGCCGCGTCGATCGCTTCCTTCGCCCGCAGCCTGCCCGAGGACGACCTCCTGTTCCTGCGCATGGACATCACCGATCCGGAGGCGGTCGCCCACTGGATGCGCAACCTGGAGGCGGGCCTGACCACCACCGTGATCGCGGAGACGGGCGGAGCGATCGCGGGGTATGCCGCGCTGGTGCAGAACCGGGTGGGCTGGCAGCGGCACCTGGGCGAGATCCGGACCCAGGTCGCGCTGCCCTTCCGCTCCCAGGGCCTGGGCCGGGCCCTCGCCGGCGAGATCTTCTCGCTCGCCCGCGGGCGCGGCCTGCGCAAGATCGTGGCCCAGATGACGCCCGACCAGAAGGGGGCGATGGCCACCTTCGAGCGGCTCGGGTTCCGGCCGGAGGCGCTGCTGCAGGATTTCGTGGTGGATCGGTCGGGGCGCACCCGCGACCTCGTGGTCATGGCCTTCGACGTGACCGGCCTCACCGAGCACGTGGACTAGCCCTCGGTGCCCTCGAAGAACCGGCTCGACCCGATCCCGCAGCCGCCCCGGACGCTGCTGCTGGGCAACCTCCTCGCGCTCGGGACGACCGCGCCCATCCAGGACATGATGCGCCTGGCCCGCGAGTACGGGCCGATCTACTGGCTCGACATGATGGGCAAGCCGGTGGTGGTGGTCTCCGGCTTCTCCCTGGTGGACGAGCTGTGCGACGAGACGCGCTTCGACAAGAGCGTCAAGGGAGCCCTCCGGCGCCTTCGGGCTTTCGCGGGGGACGGGCTCTTCACCGCGTATACCCAGGAGCCGAACTGGTCGCGGGCCCACAACATCCTGCTGCCGAACTTCGGCCAGCGGGCGATGCAGGGCTACCACTCCATGATGGTGGACATCGCGGAGCAGCTGGTGCTCAAGTGGGAGCGCCTGAACGCGGACGACGAGGTGGACGTCACCCACGACATGACGTCGCTCACCCTCGACACCATCGGGCTCTGCGGCTTCGGCTACCGCTTCAACTCGTTCTACCGCGACACCAACCATCCCTTCGTGGGCGCCATGATCGGGGCCCTCGGCGCCTCGATGGAGACGCGGGGGTTGCCGCTCGAGAGCTTCATCAAGAAGGATCGCGAGCGCCAGCTGGGGGCCGACATCCACTACATGAACGAGATGGTGGATCGCATCATCCTGGAACGGCGCCAGGGCGACGACACGGCGGACAAGCCCGACCTGCTGAGCTGCATGCTCTCGGGGGTGGACAAGAAGAGCGGGGAGCGGCTCGACGATCTCAACATCCGCTACCAGGTCATCACCTTCCTGATCGCGGGGCACGAGACCACCAGCGGCCTCCTGTCCTTCGCGGTCTACTTCCTGCTGCAGAACCCCGAGGCCCTCGCGCGCGCTTACGAGGAGGTGGACCGGGTGCTCGGCCCGGACGTCTCCGCGCCGCCGACCTACGCGCAGGTCAACCAGCTCACCTACCTCGACCAGGTGCTCAAGGAGTCGCTTCGCCTCTGGCCGACCGCGCCGGTCTTCGCGCTCTCGCCCCACAAGGACACGATGATCGGCGAGCGGTACCGGATGAAGAAGCCGTACCAGATCGTGGTGCTGACCCCGATGCTCCATCGCGACCCCGCGGTGTGGGGCGAGCGGGCCGAGGTCTTCGACCCCGATCACTTCTCGCGCGAAGCCGAGCGCGCACGTCCCGCCAACGCCTACAAGCCGTTCGGCAACGGCCAGCGCGCCTGCATCGGGCGGCAGTTCGCCCTGCAGGAGGCGGCCCTGGTGCTGGGCATGGTGCTCCAGCGCTTCAAGCTGATCGACCACACGCGCTACCGGCTCAAGCTCAAGGAGACGCTGACCGTGAAGCCGGACGGCTTCCGCATCCGGGTGCGGCGCCGGAGCGATCGCGATCGGGCCCGCCCCGCGTCCCGGGTCAACGGCCGAGCGGCGGCCCTCCCGGCCATCGAAGCGCCGGTCCCCGCGGCGGGCCCGCGCCACGGCACGCCGCTCCTCGTGCTCTACGGGTCGAACCTCGGCACCGCGGAGGAGGTGGCCCGCCGCGTGGCCGAGTCGGGCGAGGTGGGCGGCTTCGCGGTGACGGTGGCGCCGCTCGACGAGTACGCGGAGCGCCTGCCCACCGCGGGCGCGGTGGTCATCGCGTCGGCCTCGTACAACGGCACGCCCCCCGACAACGCGGCGCGCTTCTACGAATGGCTGCGCGGCGCCGACCCGGCCGCCACGTCGCTCGCGGGCGTGCGGTACACCGTCTTCGGCTGCGGCAACCGCGACTGGGTGTCCACCTTCCAGGCGGTCCCCCGCTTCATCGACGAGCGCCTCGCCGCGCTCGGCGCGGAGCGCCTCTACGGCCGCGGCGAGGGCGACGCGCGGGAGGACTTCGACGGGCAGTTCCAGGCCTGGCACGAGCGGCTCGGGGGAACGCTCGCCAAGGCCCTCGGCGTCGAGCTCGCGGCCGGGGAGCCGGCGGAGGCCGCGCACCTCGCGGTCGAGACGGTGGAGGGCGGCGAGGCGAGCCCGTTCGTGGACTCGCTGGGCGCGCGCGCGATGCGGATCGCGGCGAACCGCGAGCTGCACACCAAGACCGGGCCCGAGGCCTCGTCCCGCTCGACGCGCCATCTCGAGCTCGAGCTGCCGGAGGGCGTGGCCTACCGCGCGGGCGATCACCTGGGCGTGATCCCGCGCAATGCGGACGCGACGGTCCAGCGGGTGGCCGCGCGGTTCGGGCTCGATCCGGCCGCCTCGGTCCGGCTGAGGCCCGCGGCGAGCCGGAAGACCTTCCTGCCGGTGGACCAGGCGATCCGCGTGGACCGGCTGCTCGGCGATTACGTCGAGCTGCAGGACCCGGCCACTCGCCGGCAGATCCAGGAGATGGCGGCCAGCACGGAGTGCCCGTGGACGCGCCCGCGGCTACTGGCCCTCACCGAGAATGAGGCGCGCTACCGCGAGGAGGTCCTGGGTCGCCGCAAGTCGGTGATCGATCTCCTCGAGGAGTTCCCGGCCTGCCCGCTTCCGTTCAACCGCTATCTCGAGATGCTCCCGCCGCTCCGCCCACGCTACTACTCGATCTCTTCGTCGCCGCTCCAGGACCCGCGGCGCTGCAGCATCACGGTGGCGGTGGTGGACGGTCCCGCCCGCTCGGGCCGCGGCACCTTCCAGGGGGTGTGCTCGAGCCACCTGCTCCGCCAGCCCGAGGGCGCGCACATCCACGCTTTCGTCAAGGACACGAAGTCCGCGTTCCGCCTCCCGGAGGATCCCGCGACCCCGATCATCATGATCGGTCCCGGCACCGGCCTCGCCCCGTTCCGCGGTTTTCTCCAGGAGCGCGCCGCGCTGCGGGCGGCGGGCCGGGCGGTCGGCCCCGCGCTGCTCTTCTTCGGCTGCCGGCATCCGCGCCAGGACTTCATCTACGAGGATGAGCTGCGCGGCTTCGCCGAGCAGGGCGTGGCGCGCCTCTTCGCGTGCTTCTCCCGGCTGGCCGACGAGCAGAAGACCTACGTGCAGGATCAGGTGCTGCGGCAGGGCGCGGAGGTCTCGAAGCTCCTCCAGGCGGGGGCGGTGGTCTACGTCTGTGGGGACGCGAGCCGGATGGCCCCGGATGTGCGGCGCGCGTTCGCGGCCATCCACCGACAGGAAACGGGCGGCGATGAGCGCGCGGCCGAGGCCTGGCTCGACGGGCTCGCCGCGGCGAACCGCTATCTCGTGGACGTCTGGGCGGCGGGCTAGCCGGGCGGGATCAAGCGGCCGTCACAGCAGCTCCAGCAGGAGGTGGATCGCGTAGAGGCCGCCGCCCGCCAGCCCACCCACCACCGTCCCGTTCACGCGGATGTATTGAAGATCGTCCCCCGCGTGCTCCTCGATGAGGCGCACCGCGCCCTCCGGCCCGAGCGCGTGGACGCCCCGCTCGATGAAGTGCGCGATGCGGTCGTGGTAACGGTCCACCGCCCCGGTGAGGCGCTCCTTGAGCCAGCGATCGAGCGACCGCCGGAGCGCGGTGTCCTCCGCGAGCGTCCGCCGCGCGCGGTCGAGCCGGGCGGCGATCCAGCTCACCAGCTCGGACGGCCGGGCGTCGAGGTCCGCGAGGACGAGCTTGCGGAGCCCCGCCGCCGCGTCCTCGAGCAGCCGCGCCACCGCCGGACTCGCGAGGAGCTCCTCCTTCGCCGCCTCGACGCGCGCGGCCAGGTCGGGATCGGCGCGGAGACGCTCGGGCAGCGCGGCGAGGGTCTCGGTGAGCCGCCGGCGCAGCGGATCGTCGGGATCGTCCGCGATCCGCTTGAGTGCGTTGTGGAGCGCGCTGACGAGCCGGTCGCGGTCGATGAGCCCGAACGTGTTCGCCAGGCCCATGAGGAGGCGCGGGTAGACGCCCATCCGCGCGCGATAGCCCGCGAGCACCTCGTCCACCAGGTCGCCGACGCTGGCGCGGAAGTCGGGCCGCTCGAGCGCCTCGATCAGCGCGGCCGCCACCGCCTCGATCAGCCGCTGGTCCCAGCCCTGCTTGCGCGCGATCTCGATGGCGGTGGCCAGGAGCGGCGCGATGGGGTTCGCGCGCGCCAGCCGCGTGAGCCAGAGCGTGACGTCCCCGGTCGCCGCGGGGGTGACCTGCTCCGCCGCCCAGCTCGCGATCGCGCGGACCACCGCCTCGAGGTCGGCCGGCCTCATGCGCTCGGCGCCGCGGGCCAGGAGGTCGGCGATGTCGAAGCGCGCGATCTCCTGGGTGACGTACTCCTTGGTGAGCACGCGATCGCCCACCATGGTGCCGACCCGCTGGGCCATCAGCTCCCAGTTCGCGGGGATGATCGCGGTGTGGGGGATCGGCAGACCGAGCGGATGCCGGAACAGGGCGGTGACCGCGAACCAGTCCGCGAGGCCCCCGACGATGCCGGCCTCGGCGATGGCCAGGACGAGGCCACCCCACCACCGGGCGCGCAGGGGGTACGCCGCCACCGCCAGGGCGACCGCCGCCAGCAGCACGAGCAGGGCGAGGCGCCGCTGGCGGGGCGGCCGCCGAGATCCGGGCGCGTCGCGGCCGTCCACGGGCGCAGCCTACTACGGGGCCTCCGGCCCGCCTAGCATCGTAACGCTCGGCGTCAAAATATACTTGACAGCATAACGCGATGTGTTAGTCTCAGTGCGTCATGAGCAACACTTCTAACCGGCAACCTCAAGACGATGGAAGGAGCAGGACGATGGCGACCAATTGTGGATCCCTCACGGACGTGCAGGGCAAGGTGCTCGAGGCGGTGGCGGCGTTCACCCAGGCCAACCAGCGGGTGGTCGGGGAGCTGATCGAGCTGTCCTCGCAGGCGGCGCGCGAGAGCCTGCGTACCCTCGCGGAGATGCAGACGGCGGCGATGGAGACGGTCCGCGCCATGCCGATGCCCGCGGCCGGCCCGACCATGGAGGAGCTGCGCCAGGACCCCTTCGCGCTCTACCGCAAGGGCTTCCAGGCGACCGCGAAGCTCGTCGAGACCCATGCCCAGATCGTGACCCGCAACGTCGAGAAGCTCCAGGAGTCGACGGGTCGCGCCGCCAAGGAGATCGAGCAGGCGGCCAGCGGCTACATGAGCCGCATGAAGGACCTCTACTCGCGCTAGTCCTCGTCCGCTAGGTCGCGGCGGCGGGGACCGGGGTGCCGGTTCCCGCCGTCTCGGCCGCATCGGTCGCCTGGAGCAGCTCGGCGAACGACGCCTTCAGGCATTCGACGTAGAGCCAGACGTCGGGCACCCGCTGCGGGTCCACCGTGACTCCGACGGTCAGCCGCTGGTCGTAGGTGAGGATCGCGTTCACCAGGCCCACCTCGCTGGCGAGCGGGATGAGCGGGCACCAGCCGATCAGCTTGTGTCCCGAGAGGTAGAGCGGGATCTGCGGCCCCGGCACATTGGTCGAGACCGTGTTCAGCAAGGTGTTCGGCACCGTGAGCTGCCCGGCGACCGCCTGCACCGCGGGAGGCACGCGGTCCATCAGGTGAGTCATCTCGTAGAGCCCGCCCGCCTGGTCCTGGTCCTTGAGGCGCGTCATCGCCTCGCGCTCCGCGGCCAGCCGCGCCACCGGATCGAGCACGCCCACGTGGAGCGGCGCGAAGATCATCGACACCAGGTTGCCGAGGGCGCCGCGCTCGTCGGGGCGCCGCATGCTCACCGGACACATCGCGCGGATCTCGACCCCGTCGGTCGGCAGGCCGAGGGCGCGCAGGTAACGCCCCATGCCGCCCGCGATCACGGTCAGCACCACGTCGTTCACGGTGCCGCCCAGCACCGACTTCACCCGCCGGAACTCGCCGAATGGAAACTCCGCCCACCCGAACCGCCGCTCGGTGGAGATCGGGCCGTTGAACGGCACGCGCGGGGCCGGGCGCAGCAGGTTGGGCGCCGAGGTGCCGACCGCGCCCGCGAGCTGGCGCAGCCGGCCCTCCAGCTCGGTCGGCCGGAGCAGGCGGAAGGCGTCGTCGGTGAGCGCCTGGGTCACCTCGGTGAGCCGGTCCTTCACCGCGTCCTGCAGGAGCGCGAGCGAGTCGGGGATCGCCCGGGGCTCCCAGGGCGTGGCGGGCGGCGCGGGCGGTGGGGCGTCCGGCTTGAGATCGTGCAGCACCATGGTGAGATCCACGCCGGAGACGCCATCGATCATGGCGTGGTGCACCTTCCAGATCACCGCGGTATTGCCGTCGGCGCGGCCGTGGATCACGATCAGCTTCCAGAGCGGATGCTCGCGGTCGAGCATCCCCGCGAACGCCTGGCCGCCGATCTCCGAGAGCACACGGTCGTCACCCGGCGGCGGCAGCGTCACCTCCGCCACGTGATTGCGGATGTCGAAGGCCGCGTCGTCCTCCCAGGTCGGATGCGCCACCGCGAAGAGCGGGAACACCACCTTCTGGCGGTACCGCGGCAGCAGGTGCAGACGGTCTTCCAGGGCTCGCACCAGCGTGCCGAGCGGGAGGCGGCCCTCGTAGACCATGGACCCGCCCACGTGCATGGGCTGAGCGGGCTTCTCCGCGTAGAGGAAGGTGGCGTCGATCGTCGTGAGGCGACGCTGTAGCGCCACGCGGCTCGCTCCGGGTGGGGGGCGCTACGCGGGGGTCGGTTGCGGCGCGCGCGCGAGGTGGCGCGCGATGGCCCGGTACGCGCCGGGATTGGCGACGAGCGCCACGTGCGTGCCCGTCACCTCGACGTCGGTCGCCGGATCGTCGTTCACGCAGACCCGCCAGTCCACGATGCCGTCGGTCTTCGTGTACACCGCGAGCTGCGGGACCGAGGCGGGGATGGCGGTCGCGAGGCCCGTCACCGCCTCGCAGCGGCAGAAGCCGGTATAGCAATCGGGCCGGTCCTCGCGTCGCACCTGCTCGCGGACGCGATCGGAGGCCGCCAGCACGAGCGGATGGGAGCGCACGCCGCGGAAGGGCGAGCCGAGCGTCACGACCGAGGCGACCAGCTCGGATCGGCGGGCAGCCAGCGATCGCGCGAGCAGGCCGCCCAGGCTGTGGCCGATCAGGTGCACCGGCCGGCCGGTGGCGGTCTCGAGCAGACGCCGTGACAGGAGATCCAGGCACTCGGCATTGCGCCCGATGCGCGAGAGGAACGGCCGGTAGCCGAGCCGGGCCAGCCAGCCGTAGAGCTCGAGCAGGTACCAGTCGGTGCCGAGGAAGCCGGGCACGAGCACCGCCGCCGCACCGTCCCCGCGGGGCACCCCACACCCGTAGAAGACGGGTGAGGTGCGCAGGGCCAGCCAGTCGAGCCCGGCCAGACCCTCGCGCCAGATCGGCACGGGAGCCGGCCGCTGGTCCCGCGTGAAGCCTGGGGACGGCGCTGTCGCCATGGCCCGATGCTATCATCTCCCCATGATTGCCGCCGTCCTTCGTGGCCCCCGCTCGCTCGCGGTCACGACCGTCCTGTCGCCCACGCCGGGCCCGAACGACGCGGTCATCCGAGTCACCGCGGCCGGGCTCTGCGGGACCGACTACCGCATCTGGACGGGGGAGCGGCCGGTGCGCTACCCGCTCGTGATGGGCCACGAGTTCGTCGGCACAGTGGCGGGGATCGGAAGCGCGGTCCGCAACATCGCGGTCGGCCAGGCGGTGGCGGTGGAGCCCAATTACTCGTGCGGGAGCTGCGCGCTCTGCCGGGAGGGCAACCGCAACTTGTGCCTCTCGCGCGTGGCGGTCGGCATCGACGTGGACGGCGGATTCGCCCAGGAGGCGACGGTGCCCGCCCGCTGTTGCTGGCCGGCGCCCGCCGGTCTCTCCACCGAGCGCCTCCTGATGGCGGAGCCGCTCGCGGTCGTGGTGCGCGCGGTCGGCCGCGCCGCGCCGGCGGCCGGCGAGACCGCGGCGGTGCTCGGGGTGGGCTCGCTCGGGCTGCTCGCGGTGCAGGTGCTGCGCGCCCGCGGCTGCCGCGTGCTCGCGGTGGCGCGGTCCACCCGGCGCCTCGACCTGGCGCGCGAGCTGGGCGCGGAGGCGGTCGCGCTCTCGGGGGCCGACGACGACACCGCGGCCGCGCGCGCCTTCTCCGGGCGCGAGGGCGTGGACCTGGTGATCGAGACCGCGGGCACCGCGCTGGCGGTGGAGCAGGCGGTCAACCTGTGCCGTCCCGGCGGGCGCGTGGTGCTCACCGGGCTGCCGCACGAGGCGACCGCGCTCAACTTCTTCTGGGTGGTACGCCGCGAGCTGCGGATCATCGGCTCGATGATCTACCAGGACGAGTTCCCGGAGGCGATGCCCGGACCTTCCCGCTGGACCGTATCGACGATGCCTTCGAAGCGCACCGCGCCCCCGATTCGATCAAGGTCGCGGTCATCCCCCCCGCCGACTAGACCTTTTTCGAACCGCCTGTAAACACTAAGATACGGGGAGGCGTCTGTACGCTGACCGGACGCTGAAAGAGGAGAGGCGATGCGGCGAGTCTTGCGCGGTGCCAGCTTGATCCTGGTGGGGATGATCGGGGTGGCGTGCTCGTCGGCGTCGGCGCGGACGGCCGCGCCGCCGCCCGCTTCGCCGGCCGGCATCCCGTCGGCGCTGAGGCTGCCCGCCTCGCCCCTCGGCCCGGATCAGGTCATCCTCCACGCCCTGAACCGGCTCGGCTACGGACCGCGACCGGGCGACGTCGAGCGGGTGAGCGGGAGCTCCACCCGGGCGGGATTCCGGATCCGGCGGTGGAGCAGGCGCTCGCATCCTATCCGGTGCTCGCGCAGAGCGCGGCCGCCCTCTACCGCGACTATCCGCCGCTCGGCCCGCAGGTGCAGCAGCGGCTGGCCTCGGGCGAGATGAGCCGCCAGGAGATCATGGAGACGTATCCGGCCGAGCGCCGGCCCGCGGTCATCAACGGGCAGATGCAGGCGGCCCGGATCACGCGCGCGATCGCGAGCGACCGGCAGCTCGAGGAAGTGATGGTGGACTTCTGGTTCAATCACTTCAACGTCTACGGGCAGAAGGGGGCGGTGCGCTGGATGCTGCCGGCCTACGAGCGGGAGGCGATCCGGCCGCACGCGCTCGGGCGGTTCCGCGACCTCGTGCTGGCCACCGCGCGTCATCCCGCGATGCTCTTCTACCTCGACAACTGGCTCAGCACGCGCGCCGACTTCGTGGTGCCCGGCGGCGCCAACGCGGGCCGGCGCATGGGGCTCAACGAGAACTACGCCCGCGAGCTCATGGAGCTGCACACCCTCGGAGTGGACGGCGGCTACACGCAGCAGGACGTGGTCGAGGTCGCGCGCTGCTTCACCGGCTGGACGATCGACCGGCCCCAGCAGGGCGGCGGCTTCATCTTCCGCCCGGCGGCCCACGATCGCGGGGCCAAGCGCGTCCTGGGCCAGGTGATCCCGGCGGGCGGCGGCCAGCAGGACGGCGAGCACGTGATCGACATCCTGGTGCGGCACGAGGCGACCGCGCACTTCATCGCGACCAAGCTCGCCCGCCGCTTCGTGAGCGACGACCCGCCCGCGGCCCTGGTCGAGCGCACCGCCGCCACCTTCCGGAGGACGGCCGGCGACATCCGCGCGACCCTCGAGACGATCGTCACCTCGCCGGAGTTCTGGTCGGCGGAGGCCTATCGCGCCAAGATCAAGACGCCGCTGGAGGTCGTGGCCAGCGCGGTGCGCGCGCTCGACGGCCGCCTCGTCGCCGACCCCGTCGGCGGCGGCGGGATCGCGCTGGCGCGGGAGGTCGGCAAGCTCGGCGCGCCGCTCTACGAGGCGCAGCCACCCACTGGCTACCCGGACCGCGCGGAGGCCTGGGTGAACACCGGCGCGCTGCTCGGTCGCATGAACTTCGCGCTCGGCCTGGCCCAGAACCGCGTCCGCGGCGCCCGCGTGGACGTGGCGTGGTTCCTCACGAACACCGACCGCACGCAGCCCGCGCAGGTGCTCGACCGGTTGCTCGCGGTGGTCCTCCACGGCGAGGCGTCGGCCCGGACCCGGGCGGTGCTGGCCGGCCAGCTCGAGAGCCCGGAGATCACCCGCACCACCACCTACGACCGGGTGGCCAAGGACACCGACGTGGAGAAGCTGGCCGCGCTCGTCCTGGGCTCGCCCGAGTTCCAGCGGAGATAGCGATGGATTGCTGCACGCGGCGGTCGTTCATGAAGGGCGGCGCCCTCGCCCTGTTCGCGCTGGCCGGCCCTCCTCGCTTCCTCGCCCGCGCGGCCTTCGCGCAGGGGAGCACCACGGCCCGGCCGAAGATCCTGATCGCCATCTTCCAGCGTGGCGCGGTGGACGGCCTCAGCATGATCGTCCCGCACGGCGACCCCGACTACTATGCCGTGCGCGGCAACATCGCGATCGCCCGCCCGGCTCCCGGCGCGGCCGACGCCACCCTCGACCTGAACGGGTTCTTCGGCCTGCACCCTTCGCTGGCGCCGCTCCGGCCGATCTGGGACGACCGGCGTCTCGCGATCGTGCACGCGTGCGGCTCGCCCGATACCACGCGCTCGCACTTCGACGCCCAGGACTACATGGAGTCGGGGACGCCCGGCCTCAAGAGCACGCCAGACGGGTGGCTCGCGCGCGGGCTGGCCGGGATGCCGGCCCGTGAGCCGGCCTCGCCCTTCCGGGCCGTCTCCCTGGGGCCGGCCCTGCCGCGGATCCTGCGCGGGGAGGTGGGCGCGGTGGCGATGAACAGCGTGGCCGACTTCGACGTCAAGGACGGCGCGGCCATGGCGGGGACGGGCGCCGGAGCACGGAAGGGCTTCGAGTCGCTCTACGAGCAGGGCGTGCGCGATCTCCTCTACGGCACCGGCCGCGAGACGTTCGAGGCGGTGAAGATGCTCAAGGCGGCGGCGCCCCAGCGGATCGCGCCGGCGAACGGCGCGGTGTACCCGCGCGGGCGCTTCGGCGAGAGCCTGCGGCAGATCGCCCAGCTCATCAAGGCCGACGTCGGGCTCGAGATCGCCTTCGCGGACGTGGGCGGATGGGACACCCACGCGGGGCAGGGCAATGAGCGGGGCCAGCTCGCCGTGCGTCTCAAGGAGTTCGCGGAAGGCCTGGCCGCGCTGGACCGGGATCTCGGCCCCCGGATGAGTGACGTGGTGGTGCTGACGATGTCGGAGTTCGGCCGGACCGTCCGCGAGAACGGCAACCGCGGCACCGATCACGGGCACGGCACCGCGATGCTGGCGCTGGGCGGACCGGTCAAGGGCGGCCGCGTGTACGGACGCTGGCCCGGATTGACCCGCGATCAGCTCTTCGACGGCCGGGATCTCGCGGTGACCACCGACTTCCGGAGCTTGTTCACCGAGGTGGCGGTGCGCCATCTGGGCGCGCCGGTCGCGCCGCTCTTTCCGGGCTTCAGCGCTCCGATCGCCGCGTGGCCCGGCGTCCTGGCCTAGCAAACCTCCCCTTCCCGCATTCGGCGATGAGCCGGGCCGCGAAGCGGCCCGCGGCGGCTCCACGGCGGAAGCCGGGACGGTGCACCAGCGCGACCGGCAGCGCCGACACCGCGGCGCGCTCCCATCGGACGCGGGCGCGGTCGAGCTCGGCCAGGGCCAGGGCGGGGGCGAGGCCGACGCCCAGGCCCCCGGAGACGTACGCGAGCAGGAGCGACACGCTCGGCACGTCGATGGTGGAGGTGGGCTGGATGCGCTCGCGCGTCAGGTAGTCCTCCAGGAGCCGCCGGCCCTGGCTGCCGGCTCCGAGCCGCAGCAGCGGCTCGCGGGCGAGCTGATCGGGTAGCGGGACCCGCCTCCCCGAGCGCCGGGGTCCGACCCAGACGAAGGGCTGGTCGAAGAGATGCTCGGCCTCGAGCCCGCGCGGGATCTCCTGGCCGGTGACCACCGCGCAGTCCACCTCGCCGAGTCCCACGAGGCGGATGCCCTCGCGCGAGTGGGTGGTGGCGATCTCGAAGCGCAGCGGCAACCGCTCTTCCAGGAGCTCGCGCAGCACCGGCACCAGCAGGGCCTTCCCGAGGTAGTCGCTGACCGCGACGCGCAGGGTCGCGGGCGGGCGCCCCGACAGCTCGGCCAGGTGGGCGAAGAGCGCCTCCGTCTCGGTCCCGAGCTTCAGGATGCCGGGCAGCGCGGCCTCGCCCGCCGCGGTGAGCCGGACGCCGCGGCCCGCCCGCTCGAGCAGCGCCACGCCCAGGTGCCGCTCGAGCTTGCGGATCTGCTGGCTGATCGCGGAGGAGGTGCGATGGTGCAGCCGCGCCGCCGCCCCCACCGAGCCGCTGCGCGCCACCGTGAGCAGGCTCAGCAGGGCGGGAAGGAGGGCGGCATCTATCATTAGTAGATCTTACGGGACCGGCAAGAAGATTTCACTATACTTAACGGTCTGCCGGCGGGACACTCTCCCGACCGGCCGCCTGCCGCGGCCATGGAGGGGACAATGGCGTCAACGCTGCTCGACAAGGTCTGGGACGCTCACACGGTGCGCACACTGCCCTCTGGGCAGACGCAGCTCCTGATCGGGCTCCATCTCATCCACGAGGTCACCTCGCCCCAGGCCTTCCAGGCGCTGCGCGAGCTCAAGTTGCCGGTCCGGATGCCGGAGCGGACCTTCGCCACCCTCGACCACATCATCCCCACTACCGCCCAGCAGCGGCCGTTCGCGGACGAGGTGGCCGAGGAGATGACGGTCCACATGATCCGCAACGCCGAGCAGAGCCGGGTGGCCCTCTTCGGTCTGGACAGCGGCCGCCAGGGCATCGTGCACGTGATCGGGCCCGAGCTCGGGCTGACCCAGCCGGGCATGACCATCGCGTGCGGCGACAGCCACACCGCGACCCACGGCGCGGTCGGGGCGATCGCGTTCGGCATCGGCACCAGCCAGGTGCGCGACGTGCTGGCCACCCAGTGCCTGGCCATGGCCAAGCCCAAGCTTCGCCAGGTCCGCGTCGACGGGACGCTGTCCAAGGGCGTCTACGCCAAGGACGTCATCCTCGCGATCATCCGCGCCCTGGGGGTCAACGGGGGTGTGGGCTACGCCTACGAGTACGCGGGGGCGGTGGTGGACCGGATGACGATGGAGGAGCGCCTCACGCTCTGCAACATGTCGATCGAGGGCGGCGCCCGCTCCGGCTACGTCAATCCGGACCAGACCACGTTCGACTACCTGCGCGGGCGCCAGTACGCGCCGCAGGGCGCGGCCTTCGACCGCGCGGTGACGTGGTGGACGGGCATGGCGTCCGACGCCGGCGCCGCCTACGATGACGTGAAGCGCCTCGACGGCAGCGCGATTCCGCCGATGGTGACCTGGGGCATCAACCCGGGGCAGTCGGTCGGAGTGGGCGAGCGCATCCCGTCGCCCGACTCGGCGCCGGAGCCGGAGCGGGCCACCTACCGTGAGGGCCTGGCCCACATGGGCTTCGAGGCCGGCCAGCCGATCGCGGGGGCCAAGATCGACGTGGTGTTCATCGGCTCCTGCACGAACTCGCGCATCTCGGACCTGCGGGTCGCCGCCGCGGTGGCCAAGGGCAACCGGGTGGCCAAGGGGGTGCGGGCGATCGTGGTGCCGGGCTCGCAGCTGGTGGCCAAGGAGGCGGAGGCCGAGGGGCTCCACGAGGTGTTCCGCGAGGCGGGCTTCGAGTGGCGCAACGCGGGCTGCTCGATGTGCCTCGGCATGAACGACGACAAGCTGCGGGGCCGCGAGATGAGCGCGTCCACCAGCAACCGCAACTTCATCGGGCGCCAGGGCAGCCCCACCGGCCGCACCTTGCTGATGAGCCCGGCCATGGCCACGGCGGCCGCGCTCAACGGCGCGGTCACCGACGTGCGGGAGATGATGCGATGAGCGACAGCACGCGGCGGCAGATCGCGGGGCGGGGTATCCCGATCCCCGGCAACGACATCGACACCGACCGGATCATCCCGGCGCGGTTCCTCAAGACGGTCACCAACGAGGGCCTGGGGCTCCATGCCTTCGAGGACGCGCGCAAGCACGACCCGGAGCATCCGTTCAACCAGAAGGCCTACGAGGGCGCCTCGGTGCTGGTGGGAGGCATGAACTTCGGCTGCGGATCCTCCCGGGAGCACGCGCCGGAATCGCTCAAGCAGTGGGGGATCAAGGCCATCGTGGGCGGGTCGTTCGCCGAGATCTTCTTCGGTAACTGCACCATGCTCGGCATCCCGTGTCTCTCCATCTCCCAGGACGACGTGCTGTGGCTGCAGCGCGCGGTCGGCCGCGACCCGAAGCTGACCGTCACGGTTGACGTGGAGCGGCAGGAGGTGCGGACGGGCGACCGCGTGATCCCGGCCCGCATCGCCGACGGGGCGCGCAACCAGCTCGTCTCCGGGGCGTGGAACGCCACCGGCGTGCTGCTCGACGCGGGCAACGCGATCGATGCCACCGCCGGGCGCCTGCCGTACGTCAAGGGCTTCTGACCCGGGCCCCGCGCAGGTGCCGACCGTCCGCACGCCGACCCTCGAGATCGGCTACGAGGAGTGGGGCGACGCGGGAGGCGCGCCGGTCGTCCTCCTCCACGGCTTTCCCGACGACGCGCACGCCTGGGACGCGGTGGCCCCGCCGCTGGCCGCGCGCGGCTGTCGGGTCGTGGCACCCTATCTGCGCGGCTACGGCCCGACCCGCTTCCTCGATCCGGCCGCGCCGCGCATGGCCCAGCAGGCCGCGATCGGCCAGGATTTGCTGGAGCTCCTGGCCGCGCTCGGGATCGAGCGGGCCGCGCTCGCCGGCTACGACTGGGGCGGGCGCGCGGCGTGCATCGCGGCGATCCTGGCGCCCGCCCGCGTGCGGGCGCTGGTCACCATCGGCGGCTACAACGTGCAGAACACGCTGGCGCCGCCGCGTCCGGCCTCCGCGGAGGACGAGCGCGGCTACTGGTACCAGTGGTACTTCAATACCGAGCGCGGCCGCCTCGGGCTCGAGCAGAACCGTCGCGAGATCTGCCGGCTCCTCTGGCGGGACTGGTCGCCGGGATGGCGCTTCGACGACGCCACCTTCGAGCGCGCCGCGGTCGCCTTCGACAACCCGGACTTCGTCCCGGTGGTGATCCACTCCTACCGCCACCGGCACGGCAACGCCCCGAGCGATCCGCGGTTCGAGGCGATCGAGCGCCGCCTCGCGGAGCGGCCGCGCATCGAGGTGCCGAGCGTCATCCTGCACGGCCGTGACGACGGGGTGGACGTCCCCCGGCACAGCGAGAAGCACCTCGCTCTGTTCCCCGACGGTACCGCGCGGCACGTGATCCCGGACGCCGGTCACTTCCTCCCCCGCGAGCAGCCCGCCGCGGTGGCGGACGCGCTCCTCGCGCTGCTCGGCCGGACCGCGCGGTAGGCCGCCATGTGGTTCCCGCTCGCGCTGGTGGCGGCCCTATGCCAGGTGCTGCGCAACACGGTGATGAAGCGCCTCGGCCACTCGCTCGACGAGTACATCAACGTCTGGGGGCGGTTCACGTTCCTGCTGCCCTTCGCGGGCGCCTTCGTGCTGTGGAAGGGCGTGCCCGAGATCAAGCCGGGATTCTACCTCGCCTGCGCCTCGTTCGCGGTGTGCCAGACCATCTCGACCATGGCGCTCTCCAAGGCCCTCAAGCTCGCCGAGATCTCGATGGTCACCGCGCTCTGGAAGGTGAGCCTGCTGATCCTGGTCGTGCTGGGCTACTTCACCCTGAGCGAGCGGCCGACCCTGCTCGGCATCGCGGGCATCCTGATCAGCATGTCCGGCGTCTACCTGCTCAACGTCAACCGGGCCCACCTCGCGTGGTGGGCGCCCCTCGCGGTGCTCTTCACGGACCGCGGCATGCGCTACACCCTGCTCGCCGCCCTCTTCTTCGCGCCGTCGGTGGTCACCATCAAGTGGGCGATGCAGTGCTCCGACCAGTACATGGGCACCCTGGGGGGCTACGTGGCCGCGAGCCTGCTCGTCACCCCGATCGTGCTGAAGACGTCGCGGCGGCGCTTCGTGGAGATCCCGCGCTACTGGAAGGCCTTCGTGAGCTTCGGGCTCTTCGCCTCGCTCACCACCATCAGCCAGGGCACCGCCTACCTGATGACGCTCTCCTCCTACGTGGAGGCGGTGAAGCAGGTGGAGATCCTCTTCGCGATGGCCATCGGCACCGTGATGTTCCACGAGAAGCAGAAGGTGCGGGACATCGCGCCGGGGGCGCTGGTGATGCTGGCCGGCGTGGTGCTGCTGAGCCTGGCCGGCTAGACCTCCGGCCGCTTGCCGTGGGTGGCGCGCACCACCGTCTTGATGCCCCCGCGCACCGTGAAGTCGCCGATCACCTCGATCCAGCGCGGGGCCGCCGCGGCCACGAAGTCGTTCAGGATCCGGTTGGTCACGTCCTCGTGGAAGGCCCCCTCGTTCCGGTACGACCAGATGTAGAGCTTGATCGCCTTCAGCTCGAGCAGGTGGCGGTCCGGCACGTAGCGCACCCTGATCGTGGCGAAATCGGGCTGGCCGGTGCGGGGGCAGACGCACGTGAACTCGGGGATCTCGAGGCTGATCTCGTAGTCCCGGTCCGGGTGCGGATTGGGGACGACCTCGAGGTCCTTCGACGGCCGGGTGGGCATGGCCCGACGCTACCGCGCGGCGGCGGAGCGGTCAAGGCGCTCAGCGACGGACGGTGAGGCCGATGCCGGCGGCGACCATGACGCTCGAGAGGAGCAGCAGCGGGCTCAGCTGGTCCCCGGTGACCGCGGCCGCGACGAGCACCCCGAAGAGCGGGGTCGTGAGCGAGCAGGTGGCGAGCGCGCTCGCCAGGTAGGCCCTGAAGAGGTACGAGTTGACGATGAAGTTGAACCCGGCCACCACCGCGCCCTGGTAGAAGAGCGAGGCGGCGAGGGCGGGGGTGTAGCGGGTGGGAGCGCCCGATTCCAGGAGGACGCTCGCGATCAGGAAGCAGCCGCTCCCGATCGCGGACTGGAAGACGAGCAGCTTGAGCGGATCGAACTTCTGGACCGCGCGCGCCATGTACACGACCCGCTCGGCGAGGAGGACCGCGCTGGCCGCGACCACCAGGTCGCCCAGCAGGGTCTCGCTCCGGAACGAGAAGTCGCGCGCGAAGAGGAGCACGATGCCGGTGTAGGCGATGAGCACGCCCCCCACCTTGGCGGGGGTGAGACGGTCGCCCGGGATCATGAAGTGGGCGAGCACCACGGTGTGCACCGCGTAGGAGTTGAGCAGCACCGCGCCGTGGGAGGCGCTGGTGAGGCCGATCCCCACGTTCATGGTTCCGATCTGCACCGAGAAGATCACCCCGAGCGAGATCAGCACGCGCCACTCGCCGGGACGCACGTTGAAGATGCCCGGCTGTCGCGCCCACCACGCGTAGGCCAGCACCACCAGTCCGCCCAGCACGAAGCGGAAGAAGGCGAGGCGGAGCGGAGGCGCGTCGGCGAGGCCGACCTTCACCGCGACCGGGTTGGCGCCCCACAGCGCGGCGAGCACGAGCGCGGTGGTGGCGCCGGGCCAGTCGAGGGGACGGAGAGAAGCCACTAGAAGGCGCGCGCGCGGCGCCGCGGGACGGCCATGTCGGCGGCTATGGTAGCATGGCGTTCCATGAAGATCGGGCTCGTCGGCCTCCCCAAGAGCGGCAAGACCTCGCTGTTCAACCTGCTCACCGGCGCGACCGTCGCGACCTCGTCGTTCGGCACCGCGCGCGGCGAGATGCACGCGGGGGTGGCGCGGGTGCCCGACGCGCGCGTCGAGCGGCTCACCGCGATGTTCAAGCCGAAGAAGACGACCTACGCCACCTTCGAGGTGGTGGATCTCGCGGGCATCGCGAAGGGCGAGCGCGAGGGGCTCGAGGCCAAGGAGTTCCGCAACGCCGACGCGCTGCTGCACGTGGTGCGCGCGTTCCCGGACGCGGCGGGCACCGCGGCCGACCCGGCCGGCGACATCGACGACCTGGAGACCGAGCTCATCCTGGCCGACCTCGAGGTGGTGGAGCGCCGGCTGGAGCGGCTCGAGGCGCAGATCAAGAAGAAGCGGACCGACGCCGACGTTCACGAGCAGACGGTGCTCCAGAAGGTGAAGCCCCTGCTCGAGTCCGAGCGGCCGATCCGGGCGATGGGCCTCGCCGACGACGAGGCGCGGGCCCTCCGCGGATTCACGTTCCTCTCCCAGAAGCCGATCCTTCACTGCCTCAACCTGTCCGAGAAGGAGATCGCGCGCGGGACCACGCTCGCCGAGAGCTTCGGGCTGCAGGCGGTGGGGCAGCGGCCGGGCACCCGTCTCGGCTGGGTCTCCGCGGTGATCGAGTCGGAGGTCGCGCAGCTCGCGGGGCCCGAGCAGGCCGCGTTCCTCGCCGACCTGGGCCTCACCGAGCCGGCGATCGGGCGCGTGCTGCAGGACTGCTACGCGCTGCTCGGCCTCATCTCGTTCTTCACGGTGGGCGAGGACGAGGTGCGGGCGTGGTCCATCCCGCGCGCCACCCGCGCCCAGGACGCGGCCGGGGCCATCCACTCCGACATCGCGCGCGGCTTCATCCGCGCGGAGGTGGTGGGCTACGACGATCTGCTCGCGGCCGACGGGTCCATGGCCACCGCGCGGGAGCGGGGGCGGTTCCGGCTCGAGGGCAAGGACTACGCGGTGCAGGATGGCGAGATCTGCCACTTCCGGTTCAACGTGGGCAAGTAGCGCCCCCGGCTCCTTCCACTTCGCCCGAGCTCCCGATTCACCGGCCCGCGTCCGTGCTCCACGGGCCGCACTCGAACGGCAGGGTGAGGACGAGGCGGTCGGTGGGATAGACCCGCTGCGGATCGTGGCAGCCCACCACGAGGGCCATCGGATCCAGGGTGCCCCGCAGGTCCCCGTCCCGGTGCGAGGCGCAGGGAGCGGTGCAGACCTCGAGGTGCACGTGGGGCACGCCCGCGGAGTTGCCCGAGGCGCCGGAGAACCCGATGCGCTCGCCGCGCGCCACGGCCTGGCGCGTCTTGACCACCGCGCGCGTCAGGTGGCAGTACACGGTCCAGCGGGTGAACCCGGGGTGCAGCAGCACGACCCCGACCCCGCAACCCGGCTCGTAGTCGATCAGCATGCCGACTTCCCCGTCGGCGCCGGCCAGCACCGGGGTGCCCGCCGGCAGCGCGAAGTCCACGCCCGCGTGGGGCTGGAGGCGCGGCCGTGCGTTGGCGCCGACCCGCGAGCGATAGGACGAGAGGATCAGCACGTCCGCGGGCACGTCGGCGGCCGCGACCGCCGCCGCGGCGAGCAGGACCGCGACCGCGAGTCCGCGGCGGAGACCGGGCATGCGCTACTGCGGCCGGAGGAAGCCGAGCTTCGGCACCCCGCCCAGCGACTTCGCCAGGCTCACCAGCGTCGCGTCCGAGGTGCCGACGGGCAGCACGCAGCCCGCGCCCAGGAAGACGCCGCGGCCCGCGGTCTGGGCGAGCGCGTCCTGGACCTGGGCGAGCGCGGCCTCGGGGCTGCCGTCCTGCAGCACGCTCCACTGGTCGAGCCCGCCGATGACCGCGCCCGGCACGCGGGCCTGGGCCTCCCGCAGCGACGGGCCCGCGCGGCGGTCGTCCCAGTTCCAGGCGTCCGCGGGCAGAGTGGCGAGGCGATCGAACATCAGGCGCTCGCCGTGGCAGTGGAGGATGGTGAGCTTCGACATCGGCCGCACCGCGTCCAGGATGCGCCGGTCGTAGGGCTCGCCGAACCGGCGGTATTCCTCCTCGGTGTGGAAGACGGTGCTCGCCGCCTGGACCGAATAGAAGATGCCCTCCGCGCTCTCCCGGAAGCAGGCCACCACGAACGCGAGGATCGTCTCGGTGATCGCCTCGAGGGCGTCGGTGACCGCCTGCGGGTTCTCCTTGAGGTCGTAGTTGAGCCGGTCGCCCGAGAGCTTGCGCGCGAGCGAGAGCGGGCTGAACACGGTGGGGAGGGTCGGGCAGTCCACCCGCCGGTCCACCACGCAGCGGATGATCGTCTCGAGGTGCGAGGCCCACGACGTGGACTCCATCTTCACCGGACGGATCTTCTTCCAGTCCTCGGGCGAATTCACCGCGTGACGCGCGCACGCCCGGTGGCCGTCCGGCAGGATCTCCGAGCCCTCGACGCATCCCCAGTCCGCCACCGCGTAGCCGCCGGTCGGCGTCACCTTGAGGAAGTCCGACTGGTAGCGCTCGTGGAAGCGCAGGGTGGACTGGGCCAGCGCGGCCGGATTGCGATCCACATCCGGGAAATGGCGCCAGAACGCGTAGGGCGGCCGATCGGTAGGCTGGCGCTTGAGGGCGGCGAGCACCCGCTCGAGCTTGGTCATGGCGCCAGCACCATCTCCGCGTCGCGCACCGCGGGGCGTCCGTCCTCGGCGAGCGCCTCGAAGCGGACGATGGCGCCGGCCGGCGCCGGCCGCGCGGCCTGGCCGCGCACCACGATCCGCGACGGGAGCCGCACCATCGCGCCGAAGCGGGCGGTCACCGCGCGGACCGGGGTGGCCGCGCCGCGCGGCTGCTGCCGCAGGGCCTCCGAGATCGCGAGGGCCAGCGTGGCGGTGCCGTGGAGGATGATGTCGGGCAACCCGGCGCCCCTGGCCACCGCGCGGTCGGTATGGATGGGGTTCCAGATGCGCGCGCACTCCGTGTAGACGTGGGCGAGGGTGGGGGCGATCGGGATGTCCACCGACCACCACGGCTCGGCTCGGGATCGCCCCTCGCGCTCCCTCTTCCCTCTGGGGAGAGGGTTGGGGTGAGGGGCGCTCTCGCATTGCACGCCGAGGTACAGGGAGCCGTACTCGGTGGTGCTCACGGGCCGGCCCGCCGCGTCCACCGTTTCCATGCGGAGGACCAGGTAGGCGCCGGGCGTCCGCGGCTCGAGCGACGCCACCGTCGCGGTGGTGCTGAGCCGATCGCCCGCGCGCGGCGGCCGGTGCAGGGTGAGGCGATGGGTGGCGTGCACCCCGCGCACCGCGACGTCGTCGGGCAGCGCCTTGGCGCGCACGTCCAGCGCGAGCGGCCACTCGTAGCAGACGGGAAAGAGCGGGTGGGCGAGGAGGCCGTCCGGCCGCGTGGTGTCGAAGTACCCGGACGCGGTCTCCCCGAGCGCGGCCGCGTAGGCCATGAGCCAGCGGGCGTCGATCTCGTGCTCGCGCGGGCCCACCGTGACGCCGATCGCGGAGGCGGGGATGCGCAGGCCGCTCATGCCACCCGGGGGAAGTTCATGCAGTCCACGAAGATGGTCTCGAAGTCGGGATGCGCGGCGAGGGAGACGTGCTCGATGCGGCCGGCGATCGCTTCGGCCCGGGCGCGCTCCGCCTCGGAGACGAGCGCGAGCTGCGCGCCCAGCGCGGCCGCGTTGCCCACGTAGCGGATCTTCTCTTCCGGCAGGTCGGGCGGGATGAGGCCGATGCGCAGCGCGCTGCGCACCGAAAGGTAGTTGCCGAAGCCGCCCGCGAGCATCAGCTCCTCCACCCGCTCGGGCCCGACCCCCGCGATGTGCCGGAGCATGGCGACGCCGGAGGCGATGGCGCCCTTGCAGAGCTGCACCTGCCGGATGTCGTCCTGGGTGAGCACGATCTCCCGCTCCGCGCCGTGCTCGCCGGGACGCGCGAGGACGATCAGGCGCTCCTCTCCGCGCATCTCGACCCGCGAGCGCATGGGGGCGCGGAGCCGGTCGCGCCCATCCACGTCGATGAGCCCGGTCCAGTCCACCACGCCCAGATCGAGCAGCGCGGCCACCGCGTCCACCAGGCCGGAGCCGCAGAGCCCCTGCGCGGGGGCGTCGCCGATGGTGTGCAGCCGCAGATCGCCGTCCCGGACGTCCACCCGGTCGATGGCCCCGATGGCCGCGCGCATGCCGTGGCGGATCTGGGCCCCCTCGAGCGCGGGCCCGGCGGGGGCCGAGCAGGCCCACAGGCGCTCGCGCGAGCCCAGCAGCACCTCGCCGTTGGTCCCGATGTCCACCGCGATGCGCAGGGTGGGGGACTCGTCGATGCGGGTGGCGAGCGCCACCGCCACCGCGTCCGCGCCCACGAAGCCGGCCACGAGGGGGAGCAGGCACACGCGCGCCTCGGGGGGCAGCTTGAGGAAGAGATCGCGCGCGGGCAGCGTGAGCGGATGGCGCATCACCGGCGCGTAGGGGGCGAGGCCCACGTAGGAGGGATCGATGCCGAGGAGCAGGTGGTGCATGCAGGTGTTGCCGACGATCACCACCTTGTAGATCCACTTGGCCAGCACCCCCGACTCGCGCACGATCTGCTCGATGTGCTGGTTGAGCAGGCCGATGATGCGGGTCTGCAGCTTGCGGAGGTTGCCGGGGTCGAACTGGGCGAAGGCGATGCGCGACATCAGGTCGCCGCCGAAGACCGCCTGCGGGTTCAGGCTCGCCGCCGCCGCGAGCTGCTCGCCCGACTCGAGCTCCATGAGGGTGGTCACCACGCTCGTGGTCCCGATGTCGATCGCGAGGCCGTACTTGTGGAGCGCGGTGTCGCCCGCCTCCACCGCGAGCACCTGGCGTCCGAAGGTCGTCACCGTGACCTCGCCCCCGCGGTCTCGCAGCGCCGCGGGAAGGGTCTTGAGCACCGCGGCCGGCACGTCCTCGATCGACCCCCCGGTCGCGGCGATCAGGGCCTCCAGGTCGGAGGTCTGGAGATGCTCGTCCTTCGGCAGCGTCACCTGGACCGCGCGCTTGCGGACGCCCGCATCGATCGAGATCGGCGCGGGCGCTCCCGCCGGCCGCTCGCCCCCCAGGATCTGGAAGGTCGTGTCGTCGAGCGGGGGCGCGACCTGCACGGTGATCGCCTCGGTGACCGGCCACTGGCAGGAGAGCCGATAGCCCTCGCGGACGAGCGCGTCGCCCAGCTGCAGCTCGTCCATGATCGTGGGCGGCGGGGCGGTGCCCGCGACCAGCTTGACGCGGCACGAGGTGCAGCGGCCTCGGCCCCCGCAGATCGCGTTGATGTCCACGCCGCCCGCGTGGGCCGCCTTCAGGATGGTCGTGCCCGGCTTGGCGTCCAGGACGCGAGGGCCCGGCAGGATGGTCAGCGAGATCGCCATGCGGGCGCAGGATAGCATTCTTTTTCTTGACTTTACGCGCGTGTTTGCCGATAGTTACCTACTAACCCGTCACAGGGTCTGGGCGGGCACTGCTTCCGGGGGGTGCGTTGCTCAGCTACGTCGTCTATCGCCTCCTCTGGCTGGTTCCGACGCTCCTCGCCATGGCACTCGTCACCTTCCTGGTGATGCACGCCACGCCGGGTAGCCCGCTCGACCCAGTCGCGGAGGGCGCGAACCCGCTGTCGCCCGACGCCCAGAAGAACCTCGCCGAGGTCTACGGGCTCGACAAGCCGCTCTACGTCCAGTTCGGCATCTTCCTGGGCAAGGCGATCCACGGCGACTTCGGGACGTCGTTCGTCTACAAGACCCGCACGGTGGCCGAGATCATGGTGGAGACCTTCCCGATCTCGCTGCTGCTCGGGAGCATGGCCCTGGCCCTGGCGGTGGTGGGCGGAGTGTCGCTGGGCGTGCTCGCCGCCGTCTACCAGAACCGCTCGTGGGACTACGTCTCGGTGAGCGTGGCCACGCTCGGGGTCAGCGTCCCGAACTTCGTGCTGGCCGTGTTCCTCATCGTCCTCTTCTCCTTCGTCCTGCCCATCTTCCCGACCGGCGGCTGGAACTCGCCGATGGACTGGGTGCTCCCGACGGTCACCCTCGCGCTGGCCCCGATGGGCATCATCGCCCGCTTCACGCGCTCGAGCATGCTCGAGGTCATCCGCTCCGACTACATCGTGACCGCGCGGGCCAAGGGCCTGGCCGAGACCCCGGTCATCCTCAAGCACGTGCTCAAGAACGGCTTCATCCCGGTGGTCACGCTCCTCGGGCCCATGTTCGCGGCGGTGGGGACCGGCTCGTTCTTCGTGGAGTCCATCTTCCGCATCCCGGGCATGGGCCGGTTCTTCGTGCTCTCGATGACCGGGCGGGACTATCCGATGATCATGGCGGTCGTGCTCATCTACGGCGCGTTCCTGGCCATGATGAACCTCGTGGTCGACCTCCTCTATGGCCTTCTCGACCCCCGCATCCGATACTAGCCTGCCCACGCCGGACGGCGCGGCGCTGGTCCTGCCTCGATCCGAGGTCCGGGGATCGAGCCTCTGGCGCGACGCCCGGCGCCGTCTGCTCCGCAACAAGCTGGCGGTGATCGGCGGGGTGGTGGTCATCCTGCTCTGCCTGCTCGCCATCTTCGCCGACCTGATCGCGCCGCAGTCGTACACGAAGCCCAACTTCGGCCGGCTCTACGAGTTCCCCTCGCGGGATTTCCCGCTCGGCACCGATCAGCTCGGGCGCGACGTGCTCTCGCGGCTGATCTACGGGGCCCGCGTCTCGATGCTGGTGGGCCTCGGGGCCCAGATCATCATCGTGCTGATCGGCGTCCCGATCGGCGCCCTGTCCGGTTTCATCGGCGGCCGCACCGATCTGGTCCTCACCCGCCTGGTGGACGTGATGTACGCCTTCCCGCGCCTGCTCTTCGTCATCCTCGTCATGTCCATGCTGGGGGCCGGGCTGATGAACATCTTCATCGCGCTCGGCCTGACCGGGTGGGTGGGCATCGCGCGCCAGACGCGGGCCCAGGTCCTCTCCATCAAGGAGAAGGAGTTCGTCGAGGGCGCGCGCGCCCTCGGGGCCGGCTTCTGGCGGGTGATGAGCCGACACGTGCTGCCGAGCGCGCTCACCCCCATCGTCGTCTCCATCACCTTCGGCATCCCGGAAGCGATCTTCACGGAGGCGGCGCTCTCGTTCATCGGGGTCGGCATCAACCCGCCCACGCCCTCCTGGGGGCAGATGGTGGGCGAGAACCAGCAGTTCCTCCGCTCCTACTGGCACCTGTGCGTGTTCCCCGCGATCGCCATCGCGGTGACCATGCTCTCGTTCACCTTCTTCGGCGACGGGGTCCGCGACGCGCTGGATCCGAAGCTGAAGTAACTCACTGGAGGACACCACCCATGCGGATTCCTGACGAGCAACTCGACCTCTTCGCCAAGCGTCTCGAGGCCATCGGCGTCGGCCGGCGCGACTTCCTGAAGGTGGTCGGGGCCATGGCCGCGTTCGGCGGGCTCGGCTTCGCCACCGAGGCCCGGGCGGCCAAGCCCACCAAGCCCGGGGCCGGGGAGAAGCTGTCCAAGGAGCAGGTGCTGCGCTACGGCGGCGGCGGCTGGTTCCAGAACGAGCCCTCCAGCCACGACTTCAACAAGGACCTCTACTGCTCCGGGGTGCCCGCGCTCTTCGCCGGGCTGATGGTCTTCAACGCCGACTTCGTGTCGGTCCCGTGGATGGCGAGCAAGGTGGAGAGCAACAAGGACGGCTCGGTGTGGACCTTCACGATCCGCAAGGACAGCCGCTGGTCGGATAACTCGCCGGTCAGCGCCCGGGACTTCGAGTGGTCGTGGAAGCGCCAGCTCGATCCGGCCACCGCGGCCCCCTACGCCTCCTTCCTCTACGACTTGAAGAACGGCGAGGCCTACAACAAGAAGCAGATCACCGACGCGAGCCAGGTCGGGGTGCGGGCCAAGGACGACTGGACGCTCGAGGTGACCCTCGAAGGGCCGCGCGGCTACTTCCCGGTGCTCGCGGCCTACCTGGCCGCCCTGCCGGCCCACAAGGGCGCGGTGGAGAAGTTCGGCGACAAGTGGACGGAGGCCGGCAACATCGTGTGCAACGGGGCGTTCACCCTCGAGGCGTGGGAGCACAACAAGCAGATCGTGCTGAAGAAGAACCCGCACTACTACGGGGCCAAGGACGTCCACCTGACGCGGGTGGTGATCCCGATCATCCCGATCGCCTCGGGGACGCTGCCCTACGAGAACAACGAGCTCGATCTCACCGCCCTGCAGGCGGGCGATCTCAAGCGCCTGCAGTCCGATGCGCGGATGTCGAAGGACGTCTTCCGGTACCCGTTCCCGGGCACCTGGTACCTGCTGCCGCAGACGACCAAGCCTCCGTTCGACAACCTGAAGGTCCGCAAGGCGGTCGCCCACGCGATCGACCGGGAGAACGTGGTCAAGGTGAGCCAGGGCCTCGCGGTCCCGGCCTGGTCGATGATCCCGCCCGGCTTCCCGGGAGCGGTCGACGACGCCAAGATCAAGGCGATCCAGAAGTACGACAAGAAGCTGGCCCTGGAGCAGCTCAAGGGCACCCCGTTCGAGGGCGGGAAGAACTGGCCCAAGATCACGCTCTCGATGCGGGACGAGGGTCTCGGCTCGAAGCCCCTCGCGGAAGCGATCCAGGCGGTGCTGCTCGACTCGCTCAACATGAAGACCGACCTGGAAGTCCTGGAGCCGCGCGTGTTCCGCGAGCGGCTGTGGAAGCAGGATCTCCAGTTCGTGTGGATCCGCTGGTTCATGGACTACCCGGACCCGCACAACGAGTACTTCGACACCTTCTACGGCAAGAAGACCACTGGTCGCCGGCAGGCGTGGGTCAACGAGGCTTTCGACAAGGAGCTCGAGGCCGGGCGCGACACCCGCGATCCGAAGAAGCGCCTCGAGGCCTACAAGAAGGCCGAGGAGATCATGCAGCAGGACGTCGGCTACGTGCCGGTCGCGTGGGTGGTGCGCTACGCGGCCAAGAAGCCGTGGGTGGCCGGCATCGAGAAGAACAAGGCGGGCGAGTACGTGGTGGACGGCAACATCTACGTGGACATGTTCGAGCACATCTACATCACCGAGAAGGGCTAGGGTCGACTTGAGGGCAAGCGTTCGAGCGGGGCTGACCGCGCTGCTGGTGGCGACGGCGTCGTTCCTCGGAGCCGGCCTGGTTGCTGCCCAGATGGCAAGTGGGTCGCCGACGCGCGATTCGGCCCGAATCCCGTGAAGGTCGACATCGACACGAGCGGAAGCAAGCCCTCGCTTCGCTGGGCGGGAACGTCGGGGACCACCTACGACGTGAGCCTTCTCGACGACAAGAACATGGTTGGGACCGCCACCCTGACCAGGGAACAGGCTGGCGCGCAAGAGCGGGAACGGAAGGTCGTGCTCGAGAAGAAGGAGTAGGAGCGGGCAGTCGCCCCCTCACCCTGCCCTCTCCCCCTCGGGGGAGAGGGCAGGGTGAGGGGCGTGTTGCGGCGGCTACTTCGAGACCTGCACCGTCCCCTTCATGTTGGGGTGCAGCGCGCAGTTGTAGTTGAAGACGCCCTCGTCCTTGAAGGTCAAGGACGCGTTCTGGCCCTTCAGCAGGAACCCCGTCTTGAGCGGCGTGTTCGCCACCGTGATCTGGTGGGGCGAGTCATCCGTATTGGTCCAGGTGACGGTCTTGCCCGGGGTCACCGTGACGCCGGGAGGACCGAACGTGAAGGCCCCGATGTTGACCCCGAGCGATCCCGCGGGCGCCGGCGCCGCGCTCGCCACCATGGTGCGGCCGGCCAGCGCGGGGTAGGAGATCACGTAGTCGATCTGGTCGTGGGGCTTGTGGCACTGGAAGCACGCCTTGTAGTTGGCCTTGTCGTTGAACTTGCCGTCGGCCCCGAAGGCCGAATACTCCCACTCGCCGTTGCGGATGTCGTCCCCGTACTCGGTGCCCCAGCCGGTGCGCTTCTCCATCACCGCGTAGGCGATCAGGTCGCCCTTCAGGAACCGCCCCTTGGCGTCCTTGATCGGGTTGCCCTGCGCGTCCACCTGGGCCTTGTACTGGACCAGGGTGAGGACGGTGCCGCTCGGGAGCGGCTTGCCCTCCTTGGAGGCTTGCACGGCGGCGGCGCTCGCGTAGAGCTCGCGGTACTGCTTGACGTCGTACCGGTCGGCGATCGTGTAGAGGACCCCGTCCTTGTAGTTCGCCGGGAACGCGATCTTCTCCGGGCCCGCGCTGCTGCGCGAGACCACCGTGGCGAGCGCGGCCAGGACCACCGTCACCACGACGAATTCGAGAACCCGTTTGCTCATATGGCCTCCATGGCGGGCGTGATGGGACGTTACGGGGGAATCTACGGGCGGAGGGAGCCGCCGGACGTCACAGCCGTGTCAATTCACCGCCGGCCGTGCGCGCTCTCCGACTGGGTGGGCAGCAGGGACACGTGGCTGTGGACGGCCAGCCACCGGCCGTCCCGCCGGGCGAGGTTGAAGGTGGCGCGGCCGTGACGCGTGAACGGCTGCCCGTCGGGCCCGGTGGCCTCCGACGACCAGGTCGCGGCGATCCAGGCCGAATCGCCCGCGCCCGCGGCGTCCGGCTGCGGGTCGAAGCGGAAGCCCCGGATGCGCGGCCAGATCTGGCGCCACTGCTCGCGCTCGATGTTGTCGAGGCCGTGCACCGCGGTGGCATAGGTGCCGAAAGCCACCGCGTCCGGCGCGAAGAGGCGCCGGCCGGCCGCGAAATCCTGGCCGTGGCAGGCCGCCTCGAAGGTGGTGAGCCAGTCGAGCGCTTCGGATCGAGCGTCGGACATGCGCGGATTAT
>WNFL01299281.1_pt1 | contig 85893 bp, 74 predicted proteins | sample 5400361 | NCBI WGS metagenome assembly WNFL01 (sample SAMN13153351, study PRJNA577476) | soil metagenome | isolation source: 40 cm soil on Douglas fir-dominated hillslope | place: USA:California | collected 2013-09-17 | reverse complement strand
CCCGCCTGCAATCGGAACTTCATCTCCGATGATCTCTTGAATAGCTTTAATTTCTGACCCGGGACGTCCCTGCATGAGAATTTGCCAGGCTGCATCCACCAGCACCAGCATAAAGACAGGCCTGGACTCTCCCAAAGCCCGCACCGCCTCCCTGGCCGCTTCTGTGGCTGCCGTATCACAATCCGTAGGGCTGCCCACCAAAAGATAAGCATCACTACCATCACGCAAGGCAGCATTCATACGGAAACTCCCGTCCGCTTCCACGCGTACGGGCGCGCGCACCAGCAACCGGTCAGTACCCTGCTGCTCGAAACCGAGTGGATAGATACGGGTCATATAGTTAAGCGGGGGGAAAGCCCATTCGCGGGCGGGCTGCCCAAACATTTTGGAATAGGTCTCAGAAGCCGGGTGCCCATCCAGAGTCCGCACCCAGAAACCACGCGAACGTGTCACCCGAAAGTGGTTGCCCACCGGGTGCCAGCCATGTCCATGCCCGATCCCAACGCTGATATTCCCACGCAGAAAGGCTGCTGCCATGCCTCCATTGCCAGACTGTGAACCGGCAATCTGGTAACCATCCTGATTCTGCGGATCGCCCGTGGAAAGCCCGCCAACGAGGGGCATATTTGCCGGCAGGGCATTACAAAAGTCTTCAGCGTTCCCGTTCAGGCCATCGGCAAAGACCAGAAGGCTTTCAGCAGGGCGCTGTTCGTAACCGATCAGTTGCGATATGCGCATGGCTGTCTCGGAACTGGCCTGGCTATATGCTGGGAACCAGTGTGCTTCTGCCTGGATTTCATCACCACCGATAAAAGCAACAATCACCGACTGGGAGTGTATGCCCATTGCTGTCAGACCCGCCGAGGCGCTGAAACCGATCAAGGGCACATTGGAAAGCAAGCTGGTCACCCCGCTGGCAACACTTTGCGGGTCAAAACGATGAGGCGCAATGACAATTCCCAATGTTGGCGTGACGGTGCCCAATCGGTTCAAGGCCTGGTGAGCGGCTTGCAGACCGGCTTCGCGAGCGTCCAATGCCTGTGCCTGCCCAACTCCAGCGACAATCGTCATGGACCTCTCCTTTAGTTTTCAGAAACCGGAACAGTGAAGTGGAAAATCGTTCCCTTACGGAACTCGCTCTCGAACCAGATACGCCCACCCTGCATTTCTACGAGACTGCGGGTAATATTCAGGCCCAGGCCGGTGCCGGGCGATTTCCGCGCCTGATCATCATCGGAACGGAAGAAGCGCGTGAAAATCTTTTTCTGATCTTCAGGGCTGATGCCAATACCGTTATCTTCGACCCAGATATGCACAACCTCCGTCACACCCTGCGGATCCCAACTATTGGCAGCTTTTTCTGCATGGACAACAATATTGCCGCCCTCCTGCGTATATTTCTGGGCATTACTGATCAGGTTGATCAGCACCTGGCCCACGCGTGTTTGGTCGGCCCAAACTTTGGGCAGGCTATCGGATATTGAGACAGAAATGGTTTGTTTCTTATCCTCGATCTGGCGCTTGGTGGATTTAATCGCATCGTCCACTATTTCGGCTACATCCACGGCTTTGTAATCCAGGCGCAGACGACCCGCTTCGATCTTGGCATTGTCGTTCAAGTCTTCGACGATCGTCCTCATACGCTCGATGTTCGAGCGTATGGTGACGAGGAAATTGCTCTGCATCTCGGAGATCGGGCCAACCGCCCCCGCCGAGAGAAGCTCGGAATAACCTTTGATGGATGTCATCGGATTTTTCAATTCGTGGGCCACAAAGGAAACGAAGTCGCTTTTCGCCACGTTCGCAGCCTGCACTTCCGCATACAGCTGGGCGTTGGCAATTGCAATCGCCGCGTGATCAGAGAGACGGCTGAGGAAATTGAGCGCGTCCTGCTGGAAGCCTTCGGTCTTCGTACTCTCGAGCAGGAACAAGCCAATGGCGTTGGCTTCACGCCGGATCGGGACCACTAACTGGCTGTGCGCGCCCGTCAGGAAGGCGCGGCCCGAGTCGAACCGTTCGAAAAGCAGGCGTTGCGGCTGGCCCGTGTTGATCGCTTCGGCGACTGCGGGATGGTCGAGCGGCAGGTATTCTTCCTGGTACTTTTCCAGCAATTGGCCATAGCCCTGGTCGGCAACCAGGCGCACGCCTCTTTCTTGAACAAAACCGATTGCGCCGGCTTCAGCCTGGGATTGGCGCATGGCCCATTCGAGCGTAATGCGCATGGCGCGGTCCACTTCAAGGCTGGCGTTGAGTTCCCGATCAATGCGCTGCATGACGGAAAGCTCTTCCACACGGGCTGCCAGTTCCTGGTCGGTCAGGGTGTACAAGCGGGCATTTTCAATGGCTACCGCAGCCTGACCAGAAAAGGCGGTAAGTAAGTTTTGATCGTCTTCAGTAAAAGGCAAGCCGTCCTTTTTATTGATGATTTCAATGACGCCAATCACGCGATCCTTGACTTCCATCGGGACAGCCAGGATCGTTTTCGTGATAAAGCCTGTTTGCTTATCGGTCGCCGGGTTATAAGATGCCGACGACTGTACATCATTTACGATAACCGCCTGCCGGCTGGTGACGGCTTTTCCGACAAAACCTGTGCCCGCCGGGAGGCGCTGCCCTACCAGGTTGGATGCCACTGGGCCCACTGTGACCCGGAAAATCAGTTCGTCACTCTGCTCATCCACCAGGAACAAACTGCCTGCTTCGGAACTGAGAATGTTGACAGCGTTTTCAAGGATATTCTTCAAAAGCGGCTCAAGGTCCAGCGTGGACGTCAACTGGCGGGTGATCACGTTCAGAATACTTAATTGCTGGGCGCGGCGTTCCGTTTCTTGCAGCAGGCGCGATTTAACAATCGCGCCTGCTGCCTGATCAGCAATAGCTTGCAGCAAATCCATGTGTACCGGGGTATACGTTACACTCGGGTCGCGCGAGGTCACGCTCAAAGCGCCGATCGTTTCCATGCCCGTGTTCAAAGGCACACCAAGCCAGGCATATATTCCGCGCACGTTGGGTGAAACACCCATTACCTGACACTGAGCAACGAAATCCTGCGTCAGGATCGAACGGCGCGAAAGGATGATTTCCTGGTCAAGGGTGGTCTTGGATGCCAGCGGCAGGTTTTCCTTTTGAGGGATGCGTTCGTCATTCTCCAGGCAGAAGGCATAGTAAAAATACTGGGCGGTTTTGTTATACAGCATCAAGTGGAAATCATTGCCCGGCATGATCTGGAGCGTTTGAGCAAAGATGAGTTCGAGAATATCGTCGAAGTTCAGGGTGATGTTGATACCTTGCGCTACCCGGGCCAGGGCATTCATTTCATTTACGCGGCGCTCCATATTGTTCACCACCTGCGCACGCTCGAAGGCGACAGCAGACTGACTGGTCAGCGCTTCAAGGAAAGCAATATCATGGCTGGCATAATTCTCACCTGAAAGGCGTTCGCCCAGTGCCATCCAGCCAATCAGGCGCTCACGGCCGGGCATCGGGACGAAAAGTTGAGCTCCCAGCAGGGCCAGGCGCCCACGTTCTGCCATCACTGCTTCAGGAGGACGTTCCTGGTCTACAAACAATGGCAATGATTCTTCCCGTAGAACAGTTGGCAACGGGCTATTGGCCGAGAAACGGATATCGCTTGTAAGCTGCTTGGTTTCGTCGGGGGTAGCGACATACTGATCGTTGAGTGGGTCATAAATATAAATGTGAAGCTGGCTCGGCAGCAGGCTGACCGTGATCTGATCGCGCAGAATACGCAAGATGGAGTTCAAGTCCGTTGAATTCGTCAATTCACGGGTGAAGATCCTCAAGCGGTCCTGGTGAGCACGCTCGCCGCGGAAGAAGACCGTGTCGATGATCCCCTGCAGCCATGCCCGGATGGGATTGAGCAGGAAGACCATCACCAGTATACTCACGGCAACCAGCAGTGGATTCGTCGCCGCAATCGGCACGCCGGTGGCCAGGCTTAAACCATAGGCCAACAAAATATAACTACCCAACGCCAGGATCGTCAGCACAATATATAAGATACCGCGCCAAATCATATAGTCGGTACGCAGCAGGCGATATCGCGAGACAGTGTATCCCGTCGTCGCCGGGAAGACCACCAAAGGCAGGAAATACACGTACGGGTCGAACGGGATGTTAAGGTTAGGAATAAGGGAGTGTAATAAGGATTGCAATAACCAGAAGGTAATCAGCCCAAAACTGAGAAAGGCGCCCAGAAAGACGGTGCGCGCCTGCTGGCGCACCACCGGTGAAGACGCCCGGAACCAGCGGTAGAACAGCATGCCAATAAAGAACAGGATACTTATCCCGGTAAAGATATAACTATTGGCCCAGATACTCGCGTACAGCAAAGGCTGCTCAAAATTGAAAAGTGTCGTAAAACTCCATAAGGCCAGGAGTATCGCGACAACATACCCGACAAAACGCAAAGAAGGAAAGCGCAAGAACAGGCGCGACTCCTGGGGGAAAACCATTCCCAGGTGGAACATGGAAGCCCCCACCATCGGCACGGCGAAACTCCACAGGTAGGTCAGGTAATGAGTAGTGTACAAGTCAGGCAGGGCGCCCACGGCGACAGCAACGGAAGTGGCAAAGAGCGAAAAGGCACGCCCGGAGGTTTCATTACGGCGCAGGCCGAAAATCCACAGGCTAACTCCCAGGTACACCAGGCCGATAAAATAGGGGATAAAGAAAAACTGCCTCTGGTCGGAAAAAGTTAGTTTCGTGAGCTTGATATCAAAAGCTTTGTCCGTCCCATCTTTAAGATGGAAGGTCGCCCGCATACCCTCACCTGCGGAATGCCCGACCATGAATGTGGCAATATCATCATAGCTCTTCGGTTGAACGGCCGTCTCCGGGTTACCATTCCCATCGATGAAAGAAAGCGAAGTCAATTGGTTGCCAAATTGATCCAACCCCTGGTTGAGCAGGGTCCATTCGGGAGCATCTTTTGTCCCAATGCCATTGGTAACCAGCGTATGCTCAAGAAAGACCCCCAGGAACGGCTGTTGGCTAAATCGGATTGCCCAGAACGGCATGAGCAAGAACGCCACAACCACAATCGCCTGGTAGATAAATACCAGGTATTGGTAAACTCGATTGACCACCATGTTAAAGCCGAAAGGCCTGTTCATAGGTTTGTTCTCCAGATGGAGAAATCAGATGTCGAGGTTGCGGACTTTCTTGGCATGGGTCTGAATAAATTTTTTGCGCGGGTCGACAGCGTCTCCCATCAGCATATCAAAGGTACGGTCGGCTTCGGCGGCATCTTCCACGCCCACGAGCAGCAGTGTTCGGTTGGCGGGGTTCATGGTCGTATCCCATAACTGCTGCGGGTTCATTTCACCGAGACCCTTATACCGCTGCAGGCTGGCCTTTTCGCTATCCTTGCCCAATTCTTTCATGGCGTTATCTTTTTCGGCATCCGAATATAGATAACGCTCCAGTTTCTTGTGCTCAATACGGTAAAGCGGCGGCTGGGCAATATACAGGTGTCCTTCATCGATCAATGCCGGCATGTAGCGGAAGAAGAAAGTCAGCAACAAAGTGCGGATATGACTACCGTCCACATCGGCATCGGTCATAATAATCACGCGCCCGTAACGCAGGCCGCCCACATCCATATTATCGCCAATCCCCATCCCCAGGGCAGAGATCAGCGACTTGACTTCATTATTCCCCAGGATCTTATCCAGCCGGGCGCGCTCGGTGTTTAGGATCTTGCCGCGCAACGGCAGAATGGCCTGGAAGTGCCGGTCACGGCCCTGTTTGGCCGAGCCGCCAGCCGAGTCACCTTCCACGATATAGAGTTCCGTCTTGGTTGAATCGCGTTCGGAGCAGTCCGCCAGCTTACCGGGCAAGGTCAGCGATTCCAGCGCCGACTTGCGGATGACCAGATCACGCGCCTTGCGGGCTGCATCGCGCGCCCGCGACGAGGTGAGACATTTCTGTACGATCGCCCTGGCCGCCTGCGGGTTTTCTTCTAGGTAGGTACGGAACGTTTCACCCACCACCTGAGTGGTGTAGGTCTGCACCTCGGGATTCATCAACTTTACTTTGGTCTGCGACTCGAACTGCGGGTCGGGATGTTTGATCGAAACAATCGCCGTCAGTCCCTCGCGTGTATCGTCGCCAGTGAAGGGCGGGTCGGAATCCTTGAGCATGCCGCTCTTGCGCGCATAATCGTTGATCACACGCGTCAGGGCCGAGCGCAAACCGGTCATGTGCGTACCGCCATCGATGGTGTTGATCGTATTAGCGAACGAATAGATCGACTCGGTAAAAGCGTCTGTATACTGGACCGCCGCTTCGATGCCGATCCCCTCTATCTGCTTTTCGGCGTACATCACCGGATGCAACGTCTCACGATTGCGGTTCAAGTAGCGCACGAACGACGTAATGCCACCCTCGAAGTAGAAAGTCATCTCACGGTCCGCGCGTTCATCCGCAATATGGATTGTCACACCCCTGGTAACGAAAGCCATCTCGCGGAAACGCTGGGTCAGCGTATCGAAACGGTATTCAGGGTTGTCTTTGAAAATGGTGGGGTCAAACTTAAAAGTGACTTTTGTACCGGTCACGCCGTCCTTGGCCTTGCCAATGACCTTGACCGGCTCCTTGGGAATACCGCGTTCATAACGCTGGAAATGGACTTTGCCATCACGCTTCACTTCGACTTCACACCATTCCGAGAGCGCATTCACCGCCGAAACGCCCACACCGTGCAGACCGCCCGAAACCTTGTATCCACCGCCTCCAAATTTGCCGCCTGCGTGGAGCACGGTCATGACGATCTGCAAGGCTGAGATTTTCTTGACCGGGTGGATATCCACCGGGATGCCGCGCCCGTTATCGTCGACCGTTACCGAGCTATCGGCGTGAATGACCACCTCGATACGCGTACACACCCCGGCGAGCGCTTCGTCGACGGCGTTATCCACCACTTCGTACACCAGGTGGTGCAAGGCTTTAAGGTCCGTGCCGCCCACATACATACCCGGGCGGCGGCGGACGGCTTCAAGGCCTTCCAGGACCTGAATACTATTGGCATCATAATTATTAAGAGTATCTACCACGAAATTCCTCCGAAATGTAGCTGCGACTTAAATCTTTATGGTGTGCGGGGTTGCGGGGTTCAAAGGTGCCTTAGCATGCATCCTTGAAAAGTCCGGGGACTAAACCTGCGCTGATGTGATCTGATGTGCTTTGAGCCACTGCAAAGCTTCTTCAACCCAGGTACTTAAGTCTCGATAAAAGATGAAGCTGGCAGCCAGCAAACCGGTGGAAATGAAGGCGTGCCCAAAAATGCCAACCAACGCCATCCACGACTCAGCAGGCGGGACGAGCCAGAGCAGGTCCATTCCGTGGCTGATGATCACCGCCATTAGCACAAACCAGCCCATGGGCGGCATCCCATAACGCAAGACACGGAAATTTTGCAACAGTGAATCAAAAGCATTTTTCGATTGCGTGAAAACTGCATGCGTTGAGAAAAACATCATCAAACACATCCAGGTGACGGGCCAGGCCAGTAGCAAGAAAAGCAACAATGCGACTGTGGGGTTATTGACCAAAAAAAGGGCTGCGATCTGCAAAAACGGGGAGACGATCAGCAAAATGAAAGTCCACGTGCCCCACAGCAAAAGACTATGGAAAGTCGCGCGCAACAGGCCCGGGCCTTTTTGGGGCCGGAGCGCTACGCGGGAAACGAAATAAAAATACAGGCTTCCCAACAGCAAACCAATACAGGTCAGAAGCAGGAAAGCAAGGATCAGGGCGAACCAGTTCGGGAGATCCCAGTCCAGACGCTCGCCCAACGGCGAATGATCTGCAGTGTTATCCATCATCAGGCTGAATACACCCAGCGGGTATGTGCGCAGGCGAGAGAAAAGATTAAATCCGTTCCAGAATTTTTCCATATCAGCAGATGCAGTTGCTGGGAAGAGCAATGGAAGATCACCCTGAAATTCGATTATGTCCTGCAGCGCAGCCGCAAAAAGATGCTCCACTTTCAGGCGCGGGCCAAGCCATAAGAAAACGTCAAGCGCAACCGGGAACAGAATCACGCTGACATTCGCCGTAAGAGCATTAAAACCGCTAATGAGTGCATTAACAGCACCCGGCGGTCGAGGCGGGAGTTCAGAATTACGTGCTTCCATATTAATATGATTCTACCACAGCTAGAATTAATGCTCTAATTTCGAACGCATATCAAAGCCCCGCCCTTCCCCTCCATGCGGCAGGCAGGTACAATGAAGTCATGCTCGAGGAACATCGTCACCTACCGGATGCCAATCGCCTAAGCGTGCTGGTTGCCGCCATCCTGCTGGCATTTGCGCTGGCGCAAGTGGTGGAAACACAACGCTATGCGCTCTCGTTCGGCATTTTAGGTGTTGGTTTATCCCTGCCGCTTAACCTCACCATTGCGGCCACATTGTTGGCGGCGGGTCTCACCGCGGCGGGCATGGACTGGCTCCTGCGCGGCCACCCGCATTTCGAACACGAAAATACTTTCCAACATTGGCTGCTGCCCGCCCTGACGGCCTTCGTCATTGGCGTGCCGCTTTACAACCTGCAGCCTGGCTCGGCCTGGTGGCTGAGTTTTGTGCTGGGCGGCGTCCTTCTTCTGCTTGTCTTCGTCTCTGAATATATTGTGCTCGATCCCTCCGACGTGCGCTACCCGGCGGCCTCAGCCGGTTTGATCGCCCTGTCGTACGCGCTGTTCCTTACGCTCACGTCGGGTCTCAGTTACACCAGCCCCAGGCTGGTCTTGATCATCCTGGTCGTATTTCCTGCTTCCACGCTGGTGGCACTGCGCGCCCTGCACCTGCGTCTCGCCGGGCGTTGGGAATTTGCCTGGGCAGCAGGGATTGGCCTGATCTGCACACAGTTTGCCACCACACTGCACTACTGGCCGCTCGGACCCATACAGTATGGACTGGCTCTGGTCGGGCCGTTGTATGCATTGACAGGCCTGGCGATCAATATCAGTGAAGATATGCCGGCCCGGCGGGCCGGCATCGAGGCGATCGTGGCGCTGGTTCTATTCTGGGCCGCAGCGCTGATCGTGCGAACATGATCGACCACTCCCTCACCCTGACACCCTCTCTCCTGGATGCAATGCGCCGTCACGTGGCTACTGAATCCCCGCTGGAAGCTTGCGGATTGCTGGCCGGGAAAAACGGGATCGTGCAGACTGTTTTAGCAATAAAAAATGCCGCGGCAAGCCAGGTGCGCTTCAGGATGGAGCCCCGGGCCCAGTTGAGAGCTTTTGACCAGATCGAAGCCTCCGGGCAGGAGGTGCTCGCGATCTTTCATTCTCATCCAAAAGGCCCATCCGTGCCCTCACCAACCGATATAAAGGAAGCGGCTTACGCGGTCGTCCATATTATCTGGTCGCCGGTGGGCAGGAGATGGCACGCGCGCGGGTTCTGGATCGAGGATGGGCATGCTGCCGAAATACCGCTGAATGTGCAAGCTGTGTAACTTCGGGCAATTTTTTGTGTTTCCACTAAGCGCCGGGTTTCGAATTCTCCCGGCATAAGACTAACATTGGAGAACAAGAATGCAATTATTGATTAGTGTATTGATTGACACCGGGCTGGCATTGCTTGGTTACCTGCTGGGCTCCATTCCGTTTGGCTTGATCATTGTCAAGCTCAAGACCGGAAAAGATATTCGCGCCGTGGAAAGCGGCCGCACAGGAGGCACAAACGCCATGCGTGCCGCCGGCCTGCCTGCCGGGTTATTGACCGCGCTCCTGGATGTCTTAAAAGGCGCGGCCGCCGTCTGGATCGCGCAGGCCGTTGTACCGAACGATCACTGGGCGCATATCCTGGCGCCGATCGGCGCCATCCTGGGTCACAATTACTCCGCCTATTTGCCCGAATATGACGAGAACCGGCGTTTTATCCGCTTACGCGGTGGAGCGGGCGGCGCGCCAGCCCTGGGCGGCGCCTTGGGACTATGGCCGCCATCGCTGCTGATGATCCTGCCCCTGGGGGCGGCGGTGTTCTTCGGTCTCGGCTATGCTTCACTCACGACCATCTCCGTCGGGTTCTTTGCGCTGCTCATTTTTGGGATACGCGCCTACCTGGGAATGCCGGATGCCAGTTGGATCGATGCGCTGTACGGTCTCATCGCCGCGGCTTTGTTAATGTGGGCGCTGCGGCCAAACATCCAGAAGCTGCTCAGCGGCACGGAACGCGTGGTGAGTATCAGCCTGCATGGACGGTTGAAAACGAAGCAGGAACAACGTGATGCCGGCGATGCAGTCGATGACGTAGAGTAAAGCAAACGCAAAACAAAAAGTAAAAAGGGTAAAAAAAAACCGGCCTTCAAAGCCGGTTTTTTTCGTATTTCTGCTTTTCCTTTTTACTCATGTACTTGTTTCCTGCTTTTTTTTACTCGTCCCCATCCAGACTGTCACTGTGTTCCAGCATATGCTTGTAAAGCGCGCGCAGGTTTCGCCGGTGCAGCGCCTCGGCCAGCCCACCCAGGTAGACACGGCTCTTGCCGCACTCCTCAATGCCGATTTCTTCCAGGTATTCCAGTGGGGCCTTGCGTTTCAATGCAGCACGCACCGCCTTGCGGATGGCCGAAAGGTAGGCCAGATTTTCCTTGACCGCCGCGTCGATCTCACCGCGCAGGATGATATCGCCATGACCCTGGACAATATTCTCCAGTCCCATGCGGCCGATCTTTTTGATCGAGGCTATCATATCGTCAATATTCCCATCCACCAGGTATGGCAGAGGCATGAAGGCGTCCCCGGCAAACAGGATGCGGTCCTCTTCCACCAAAATTGAAATGCCGTCGTTGCTGTGACCGGTGGCAGACATCAGGATCAGATTCTTTTTACCCACGCGCAGGTTCATCTCACCCTGGTCAAAGGTCATGTGTGGCAGGACGAGTTTCACCTGGCGGAACATGTTACTCTGTTGCCTGGCCGCTTCCAACGAAGGCGCGCCTTTTTCTAACATCAACTGCCGGCACAGGGAATGCGAAATCACCGTCGCGCCCGGGAAGAAACAATTTCCCCAGGTATGATCGGCATGATAGTGGGTATTGATCACGTAACGGACTTGCAGATTAAGCTCGTGCTCGATATATTCCCGGATTGCCAGGGTCTCTTCAGGTGTAGCCAGCGTGTCGATCACCACTGCCCACTGCGGGCCGGCAATGACACCCGCCGTCACCTGCGCATATAGTTCGCTTTGAAACCAGAAGACATTTTCCGAAACGCGTTCGCGATGCATATAGATCCTTTTGGCTCTTCCAATTTTCAGCGGGAAAATCTCAACACAAAAGTCACTAAGGGCTCAAAGGAAAGACCTAAGGTTTTTAGGTAGTTTTCTTTGCCTGCACCGTAAGCAGGGTATGGGTGTATACTTCGTGTTAATGACTTCGTCCTCCCCTAAAACAGGAGAGCTTTTTTTGAAAAGATAAGCTTATAGATAGCACAAAAGAGCTTCAAAATCAAGATTGTCAGACAAATTTTGTCGCTGAATTGAAATGATTCTCTAAGCCATGGCGCTTGCTTCCATGCCTGTGCCGTGATAAACTTTTATCAGTATGACTATCCCTCTTCTTATTGTTACTCCTGAGACTGGTTTTGGCGCGCTCATCTCGAAGGGCATGGATGCGAAGCATTTCAACGTCTTCGTAACGCCCGATTTCTCACAGTCCATCCATTTCGTCCGCAGAATGAATTGCCCGGTGGCCTTGCTCGATGCCGAACTGGAGGAAGTGGATATTTCCATCCTGGATGTGGGCTATGCCCTGCGCCAGATCAACCCTGAAATCCGTTTCATCGTCGTCGTCTCTGAGGGGCAGCAGCCAAAACTAGGCAAACTCGCCCCCGTGGCAACTCTGACCAAACCGGTCTCCGTCCCCGATCTCGAAAAATTACTCCAGAGCCTGAATATCGCTGACGTCGCACCTTCCGGGCGCGCCTCCACGACGCCTGTCTTTGCGTCCGATCCCGCCCCGGCCGTAAGCAAACCCGGCAAAGCGGAACCCAAGAACCTCGAGCGCGACCTGGCCGAGACGGCCAACCTGCTGTGGCTCAAAGACGTCAGCAAGGCCGCCCAGCATCTCACCCAACTGACACTTGAATCTTCAGCCCAGGCTGCCCTGATCACCCGCGAGAACGAGCTGTGGGCCTACGCCGGGCAGCTTTCGCGCGAAGCCGCGCAGGAACTGGGCCAATCCATCCAGCGCTACTGGGATAAAGAGACCGAGAGCGACCTGCTGCGTTTCGTGCGCCTGGCTTCCACCGAAGCCCAGCACATGCTGTATGCGCGCAAACTTTCGGCCAGCATGATCCTGGCGCTGGTATTCGACGCCGAGACGCCCTTCAGCACCATCCGCAGCCAGGCCGGGAAACTCGTCCGGACGCTCTCCGGAGACCCCGAAGAGAGCCCGCGCCAGCCGGCCGCCCCTGTTGAACCTGCCGCCGCTGCCGTCGGAGAAGACCCGGCAGGCAGTGCAAAGCTGCCGATGAGCTTCGATGCGGATGAAGACGACGAAATGCAGGACCTGCCGCCCATCTCTGAACTGCTCGGGGATGTGCCGCCGCCAATCCCGGCCAAACAAGCCACCGTTACCAGGATTGCCCTGCCCTGGGAACAGCCCAAACCCGCGGCCGGGCGCTCCGGCGCGGACAAGCCCGAACCCGCCCCGCGCACGCCTGCCACCTTCAGCCGCGAAAGTTCCCCGGCCGTCCCGGTCAATTCGCTGCGCAACAACCTCTCCCCGGCCACACCGGCCATGGGTGAGACGCGCGTCAGCAGCCTTTCCCATGCGGAAACCGAGACCGAAATCAATCCGGACGAAATTCCGGATACCCTAGAGGAGACACGCAAGCAGGAAACCGACCGGGACGATCTACAGAGCGTGATCGAGACGCGCCCGCAAGGCATCGAATCGGTCACCGAAGTGGCGCACCGCATCCTGCTCGAACCGGCCTCGCCCGCGCTGGTCAACCTGACCTATGCCTGCCTGCTGATCCCGCGCTTCGACACGCACCACCTGGTGGGCGATACCGCCGAGCGGCTGACCGAATGGGTGCCGCAGGTCTGTGTGGCCTTCGGCTGGCGGCTGGAACACCTGGCCGTGCGCCCGGAATACCTGCAGTGGGTCGCGCGCGTGCCACCTTCCACGGCGCCGGGCTACATCATGCGTATCATCCGCCAGCAGAGCTCGGACCGTATCTTCAACGAGTTCCCGCGTTACAAAAAGGAAAACCCCTCCGGCGATTTCTGGGCGCCCGGTTACCTGATCATGGGCAGCTCGCAGGCCCACCCGCAGAAACTGGTGCGCGATTTCATCCGCCAGACCCGCCAGCGCCAGGGGTTGGGACATTAAACTTCTTCTGCATAGCAAAACTCCGAGTTCTTTAAAAAGAACTCGGAGTTTTTTTATCTCAGCAAAAAAGCATACACCAGCAGTAACACCACACACCCCGCCACCAGAACCGGCAGCAGCCAGCCGGGATATTCGCTTTCAGGCGCGTGTGTACCGAGCGCCCTGGCCTTTGGCGTCATCCGCGCTGTTCGCAGTTTGCCGTAGGCCCATTTTTTCCATTCGCGCCTGCTGAACGGGTTCATCATGGCCGTATTCGATTACTTTCATTGTACGCCATGAATGCTAACCCGGGCCATCACCCAACGGGACTATTCTGCTTTTAAGACCTTCCTTGCCTGGTTCTTAATCCTTCCCCGGAAGGATTTAAAAGCTTCCTTCAACCTTCCAGTGAATGCAACCATGCTGTCGAGCTTCCAGAATTTTCCTAAGGCCGAAAATACCGATGATATTACCCTTCCCGCGGCGTGTTATACGGATGATGCTGGTATACCTGTGGCATAATCGTAGGACCAATCGAGGAACAATCGAGGTTCAATCGAGCTACAATCAAACACCAATGGCTGCCTGTCGATAGCGCGCCCGGTGTTCGTTCCGGGGGATCTCCGCCGCTGCTGGATAGCAGAAAAGGGCTTTCCACGAAGCTGCTACCATCCTGGTACGAACCAGCAGGTGACAGTCACTTACGCCCATATCAAGTAACTGCGGGTGCCTCGCAAAAGTGACTGTCACCTTTACCTTTGCTTTTTCATAAAACCTGCATTGCATCCCCAAACCAAATCCCCCGTTCTATGGTAAATTAATAGTATGCCTCCCATCCTGACCCTGATCGACGGGCACGCCCTGGCCTACCGCACCTACTTCGCACTGACCGGGGCCGGCAGCAGCGCGCGCTGGCAGACTTCCTCCGGCGAGCCTACAGCCGGTATCTTTGGCTTTGCCAGCGTGCTGATCCGCCTGCTCGAGCAGGAAAAGCCCGATTACATCGCAGTGGCCTTCGATACCGGCAAAACCTTCCGCGACGAGATCTTCCCGGAATATAAGGCCACGCGCGCCAAGATGCCCGAAGACCTGCGCACGCAGATCGAGCGCATCCGCCAACTGGTGGACGCCTTCAACATCCCGCGCCTGGAAATGGAAGGCTACGAAGCCGACGACGTGCTCGGCTCGGTTGCCAGTCAGGCCGCCGCGCAGGGCCTGGGCGTGCGCATCATCACCGGCGACCGCGACCTGCTCCAATTGGTCGGCGACCACATCATTGTGAACCTGCCGGAAGGCAAACTTGCTGATGCCAAAGACTACGTCACGGATGCGGATGTGATCGCCAAGTTCGGTGTGCCGGCCCACCTGGTGGTGGACTACAAGGCCCTGATCGGCGACACGTCCGATAACATCCCCGGCGTGAAGGGTGTGGGCGAGAAGACGGCTCAATCGTTGTTCGAGACCTACACCAGCCTGGACGATATCTACGCCCACCTGGAGCAGATCCCTCCCAAGGTGCGCACCAAGCTGGAAGAGGGCAAAGCCTCCGCTTACCTGAGCCGCGACCTGGCGCAGATCCACACCGACCTGGTGGTGCCGCTCGACCTGGAGCAGGCCCGGCCGAACCACTTCGACCCGGCCGTGGTCGAGAAGCTGTTCCGCGAACTGGAGTTCCGCTCGCTGGTGACGCGCCTGCAGGCGCTCACAGGCGCGTCACCCCCGGCCGCAGGCAGCCGTAGCGCAGCTCCATCCAAAGGCCAGATGGCCCTTTTCGGCGAGAGTACCGCGCCCGTCCCGGCCGCCATGCAGTTGACGCGTCCCGCCAACGGTCCCGAAACCGCGATTGTCGATACCCCCGAGAAACTGGACAGCCTGATCACGGCGCTCAACAAAGCGCAGGTAATCTCCTTCGATACGGAAACCACCTCCACGGAGGAGATGCAGGCCCAGGCGGTGGGCATCTCGCTCGCCACGGAAACAGGCAAAGGCTGGTACATCCCGGTTGGGCACACAGACGCGCAGGGGGCCCGGCAGTTGCCGCTCGCGCAGGTCATCACCGCTTTAACGGGGCCGCTGACCGATCCGAAGATCAAAAAGATCGGGCATAACGTCAAATATGACTATCTCATCCTGGCGCGCAACGGCTTGAAAGTCTACCCGCTCAGCTTCGACACGATGATCGCCGAGTGGCTGATCGACCCGAACTCGCGCAACCTGGGCCTGAAGAACCTGGTTCTGGTGCGCCTGGGCGACGAAATGACGCACATCGAGGAACTGATCGGCAAGGGCAAGAACCAGCTCTCGATGGCCGAGGTGCCGGTGGAAGCCGTTGCGCCGTATGCCGCCGCGGATGCCGAAGTGTGCCTGCGGCTGATGCCACTGCTGGAAAAGGAGATCAAGCGCGACCACCTGGAGAAACTGCTCAACGAGATCGAGATGCCGCTGGTCAGCGTGCTGGCGCAGATGGAACTGGAAGGCGTGCGCCTGGACCTGGGCTTCTTCGCGCAAATGGCGAAGGAGCTGAATGCGCGCATTGCCGGGATCGAAAAGAATATTTTCGAGGCCGTCGGCATGCCGTTCAATATCAATTCCACCCAGCAGCTTTCGAACATCCTGTTCGAGACGCTGCACCTGGCGCCGCCCGACCGCGGGCGCAAGACCGCGAGCGGGCATTTCTCCACCTCCGCCGAGGTGCTGGAAGAGCTGCGCGGAAAGCACCCGGTGGTGGATATGATCCTGGAGCACCGCGAGCTGGCCAAGCTCAAATCGACCTACGTGGACGCGCTGCCCGCCGCCGCCGACCCTGCCACCGCGCGCGTGCATACCTCCTACAGCCAGGCCGGTTCGGTGACGGGGCGGCTGGCCTCCTCGAACCCGAACCTGCAGAACATCCCGATCCGCAGCGAGACCGGGCGGCGCGTGCGCAACGGCTTCATCGCCGAGGACGGCAACGTGCTGCTCTCGGTGGATTACTCGCAGGTGGAACTGCGCCTGGTGGCCGTCATGGCCGGGGACCAGTCCATGCTGGAGGCCTTCCGCGCCGGGCAGGACATCCACGCCACGACGGCAGCCGCCATCCTGGGCATCCCGCTTGAGCAGGTCGATAAGGACCAGCGCCGGCATGCCAAGGCGATCAATTTCGGCCTGATCTACGGCATGTCGGCTTTCGGGCTGACGCGTTCGACCGACCTGACGCTGGGCGAGGCCGAGAACTTCATCAGCACCTACTTCGAAAAATTCCCTGGCGTAAAGCGCTACCTGGACGACACGCGCAAGCTGGCCGCTACGCAGGGTTACGTCGAGACCCTGCTGGGACGGCGGCGTTACTTCCCGGCCTTGAAAACCGGCACGAACCCGCAGATGCGCAACCGCGAGGAACGCGAAGCGATCAACGCGCCCATCCAGGGCACCGCCGCAGACATCATGAAGATTGCCATGCTGCATATTCCTGCCACTTTGGAAAGCATGGGACTAAAAGGGCGCATGTTGCTCCAGGTACATGATGAGATTGTGTTAGAATGCCCCAAGAAAGAACTCGAAAAGACGGCGCGAGCCGTCCAGAAAGTTATGGAAGAAGCCTATCCACTGAGCATCCCTCTTTCCACCGAGGCGCGCTGGGGACGCAGCTGGGGCGAAATGTCTCCAACGGACTCTTTCATGGACTAACGGATTGGTAAACGGACCTTTTCACGGATGGAAACGAACAGATTTTTCTAAAATCTAACGACTAATATCTAACAATGATTTGGGTGAAACGATGGCCGGAAGCGAAGCTGTTTTCCAGAAAGAAATGAATGCAGGCCACTCTGCAGCCTGGGACCAGACCTGGGACGTGGCCGTGCTGGCCTACCAGAAGGCCCTGGATGAATTCCCTGAAAACCCCAAGGCGCTGAACAGCCTGGCGCTGGCCCAGTACCAGCTCGAGGCGTACAACGAGGCCTTGAAGACCTATACCCGCGTGACCAGGGTGATGCCGGAAGACCCGGTCGCCTTCGAAAAGATCGCCCAGCTGTATGAGCGTCAGGGCAACCTGAACGAAGCCATCCAGGCGGCCATGCAGGCGGCGGAACTATACCTGAAAGCGCGCGAAGCCGATAAAGCCATCGAAAACTGGCTGCGCGTGGTGCAGCTCGACCCCGAAAACATCAACGCGCGTTCGCGCCTGGCCATGATCCATGAAAAGACCGGTCAGGTCAAACAGGCGACCAACGAATACATCGCCCTGGCCAGTATTTTGCAAAACAGCGGCAACCCACAGAGGGCCACCGAACTGCTCGAACATGCCGGGCAGTTGGACGCGAACAGCAACGAGATCAAACAGGCACTGGCCTTCATCAAAGCCGGCAAGATGCTCCCCAAACCGCTGCGCCCCAAGGGCGGCACCGGGCCGCTGCGCATGGCCGCCGTCAAAGAACTGGAAGTGCCCAAACAGAATGTAAAGGAAAGCCCGGACCCCATCGCCGAGGGGCGCCAGAAGGCGCTGCAGGTGCTGGCCGAAGTGTTGTTCGACCTGTCAGACGAGAGCAGCGAAGCCCAGGCACGCCGCGGGCTGCAATCCATTATGAAGAACACCGGCCAGCTCTCGATGCAAGGCTCCGAGCAAACCAATATCCTGCTGCACCTGAGCCAGGCCATCGATGCCCAGACAAAAAACAAGGATGGTGAGGCCGCCGATGAGATCGAACGGGCGATCGAAAGCGGGTTCAAACATCCGGCAGCTTATTTTGACCTGGGGATGTTGCGCACCAACACGGAGCGGGCAGAAAGCGCCTTGCGTTCTCTCCAGCAATGCATTAAACATAACGACTACGCCCTGGCGGCCCGTTTACTGAGCGGACAGACCCTGCGCAAGCTCAACCGTCTCAAAGAAGCCGCCAACGAGTACATGGAGGCGCTCAAAATTGCAGATGCCGCCGTAGTCGATCCGCAGCAGGCCGATTCAATCCAGCAGCTGTATGAGCCGTTGATCGAAGCGCTGAGTCGCGAGAACGACGAAAAGACCCAGACCAAGCTGTGTGACAATGTGGAGAAAATGCTCGTGCGCTCAAACTGGCGCCAGCACCTGATGAAGACCCGCGAAGGTATGCCCAAATCTGACAGCGGGCAGGCGCTGCCGCTGGCTGAGGTCGTCATCCAGGCACAATCCAGCAACGTGATCGAGGCCATGAACCACGTGAACCAGCTGGCCCGTTCCAATCATCTGCGTTCCGCCATGGATGAGGCTTTCCACGCGCTGGCATATGCCCCCACCTACCTGCCGCTGCACATCCTGATCGGCGACCTGCTGATCCGTGAAGGGCGCACGCCGGACGCCATTGCAAAGTTTACAACCGTCGCTAATTCCTACAGTGTGCGCGGCGAAGCCTCGCAGGCGACGAATTTACTCAAACGCATCATCCAGCTCTCACCAATGGATTTGGCGGCGCGCAGCCGGCTGATCGAACAACTGACCGCGCGCGGGCAGATCAATGAAGCCATCTCGGAATACTTTGACCTGGCCGATATCTATTACCGCCTGGCAGAGTTGGACATGGCGCGCAAGACCTACACCACTGCCCTGCGCCTGGCCCAACAGCCCAACGCGAACCACAACTGGAACGTCCAGATCCTGCAGCGCATGGCCGATATCGATATGCAGCGCCTGGACTGGAAGCAGGCCACCCGCATCTTCGAGCAAATCCGCACCCTGCGCCCGGACGATGCCTCCGTGCGCCAAAACCTGATCGAACTCAACTTGCGCCTGGCACAGATCCCACAGGCCCAGGCAGAGCTCGAGTCCTATTTCAGCTATCTCGAAAGCAATGGCAAGAGCCAGGAAACGATCCCATTCCTGGGGAAACTGCTCGAGGAGTACGGCGACCAGGTCGTGCTGCGCCGCGCTCTGGCCGATGAACTCCACAAAGCCGGGCGCACGACCGAGGCAATCGCAGAACTGGACGCCGTCGGTGATAAATTGATGGAAAGCAATGATAAGGCCGGTGTGGCCGAGGTGGTGAACCGGATCCTCTCGATGAACCCGCCTAATGCAGATGAGTATCGCGAGCTGCTCGACAAACTTCGCAGCAACTAAGACAAAGTCTCCTGCAAATGCAGGGGACTTTTTTTGTTCAAACAGTATTGAAAAAGAAAAAGCCTCTCACCACCCTGGCCCGGATCGCGCACCTCACGAACTGCGTGGGGCAGGTGACGGGCCAGGGTGGTTAAAGCTCTTTGGGTTTAGATCTTCACGATCACTTGCTCTCCAATCGCGGTATAATTCTCCACCTGATGAGCGACAAGCGTCCCGAAGACCTTTCAGTAAATGAACTGCGCCGCCTGTTGCTGGACAAGCGCCGGGTATCGCGCAAGGATCGCCTGGAACGCTTTCGCCGTACCGGGCGTGTGGTTGCATTGACCCCCGAGGCGGGTGTGGATGCCGAGGAAGAAGTACGCCTGGGGCGGGTCGTGGATACACTGGAAATAGATGACAGCCCGGCAAAAGCGGCAGTACCGATCAAAGACTCACGCCGCTTGCTGATGGATCGCGTCCTGCTCGGGGTCGAAATCCTCGCCATCGTTGGCTTGATCGGGGTAGTGCTGAACGGCCTGTCGATCTTGCGCACGCTCAACCAGGAAGTGGCCGCCTCGATTCAGCAGCCCACTGCCGAAGCGACAGCGCTCATCACGGCCGTGGTGCTACCTTCCGGGCATACACCGCCCAATGCGCCCAACGGCGCGCAGCCCAATGAGGCCGAAATCCCGGAACACTTGCGTCCACTGGTGCAGTCGTTGGCTAACATCCCGATCCCAACCGCGGGTTTGCAGCAAGCCGTACGCCTGCAGATCCCGGCTCTCAGCGTGGATGCGCCTGTCGTGCAAGGCGACGGCTGGGAACAGCTTAAGAAGGGCGCCGGCCAGCATATCGGCACACCGGACCCGGGTGAGAACGGGAATATCGTCCTCTCGGCACACGATGATATCTTCGGCGAAATTTTCCGCGATCTGGAGCGGCTCAAACCCGGTGACGTCGTCATCCTGTACACCAACCAGCGCCAGTATACCTATGTGGTCACCGGGACGCAGATCGTCGAGCCCACCCAGGTGGAAGTCATGGCCCCCAGCCCAAACGCTGTCGTAACACTGATCTCATGCTATCCGTACCTGATCGATAATCAGCGGATTGTCGTATCCGCTGTATTACAAAGTCCCTAGGAGAAAAGAAATGGCCAAGAAAAATAGAAGTGTAACAGGTAAATCCACACCCACCTTTGCCGGCCTTCAACGCGGCACGACCGAGTTCAACCCGGATTATACGAACATCAAAAATGACTTGAAGCGCATTGTCATATTGGCCTGCACTTTCTTTGTTATTTTGATCGCGCTTTCATTCTTCCTGCATTAATGCCCGCATGCATTAAAGCCGCGAGCAATCAAACTCGCGGCTTTGTTATTTAAATGTCATCCATGGAACACACACCTGCATTTTTGGGAATCTCTTTCAGCCGCTGGCTAAAATTGCTGCTCGGATTGGCCTGTTTCGGGCTGGGCATCACCTTTATGAAACAGTCCCAGCTTGGCTTAAGCCCCTGGGAAGTGCTGCATGATGGGCTCTCAAAAGTCAGCGGCTATCAGCTTGGTACGGTTTCGATATTTATCGGGGTGCTTGTTCTGATATTATGGATTCCCATGCGGGAGAAACCCGGCATTGGAACCATTTTGAATATCTTACTGATCGGCACGGTGACCAATCTGACACTGCTGATCATTCCCATTGCCAACCAGATCTTCCTGCAAGCTTTCTGGCTTATGCTTGGTTTATTGATCATTGGCCTGGGCAGTGCGCTCTATCTCAGCAGCCGCCTGGGTGCGGGCCCGCGCGACGGGTTGATGATGAGCTTTTATCGCCGTACCGGCTGGAGCATCCGCCTGGTGCGCACCATCCTCGAAATCAGCGTGCTTGCCATCGGCTGGAGGCTCGGCGGGACAATCGGCATCGGCACACTGGCTTTTGCCTTGGGAATTGGCCCGATCCTCCAGTTCATGTTCCGCCTGATTGGCGACCACGAACTGGCCTCGAGCCGCAGCCAGAAATGAACGTGCATGACTGAGATTGAAATTTCCCTGACTACACCCATCTATGGCGGCGAATCCATGGGGCGCCTTGAAGACGGCCGCGCCGTGTTCGTTCCGTTTGCGTTGCCTGGAGAAACCGTGCGCGCACGTCTCGTCGAGGAGAAGCGCGGCTTTGCCCGTGCAGCAGTGCTGGAAGTTATCAAAGCCTCCCCACAGCGAATTACCCCAAGGTGCAAACATTTCGGCGTGTGCGGCGGCTGCCATTATCAGAACCTGCCGTACGCTGAGCAGTTGAAACTCAAAGAGTCGATTTTGCGCGACCAGTTGACTCGTATTGGTAAAATCGAGAATCCACCCGTGAAAGGCATGGTTGCCGCGCCTGAGCAGTGGAACTATCGCAACCATATCCAGTTCCATTTGAACGCACAGGGCCGCCTGGGATTCATTGCATCAGCCGACCCGCGGACTGTTATCCCGATCGATGAATGTCACCTGCCCGAAACCGACATAAACAACCTGTGGCCGCAACTCGAATTCGAGGTGAATATACCCCTTGAGCGTGTTTCGCTGCGCGCAGGCAACGAACTGATGCTGGCGCTTGAATCCGATTCTTCTGAAATACCGGAAATGGAAATCGAAGCCGGGATCTCAGTGGTACACTTAAGCGAAAAAGATACGGTGGTACTGGCGGGAGACAATTACATCCTTATCGACGTGCTGGGCCGTCCCTTCCACGTCTCCGCCGGGTCGTTTTTCCAGGTCAACACTGCCATGGCGGCAAAAATGGCGCAGTACCTTTTGGATACATTACGGGTTTTACCATCTACAACATTGCTGGATGTGTACTGCGGCGCGGGACTTTTCAGCGCCTTCTTTGCGCCAAAAGTTAAACGTGTGGTTGGGATTGAAATCTCTCCCTCAGCTTGCGAGGATTTCGCCATTAATTTGGACGAGTTCGACAACGTGGAATTATATGAGGCTGCGGCAGAGGATGTGCTCCCAAACCTGGATGTCCACCCGGATATGGTTATTGTTGATCCGCCGCGAGCAGGGCTGGATAAAAAGGTCCTCGACGCACTTGTGACTCTGGGGCCCAAAAAGCTGGCTTACGTGTCTTGCGATCCAGCCACCCTTGCGCGAGATGCAACGCGGTTGATAACAGCAGGCTATAGACTGACAGAAATTACCGCCTTTGACTTGTTCCCGCAAACCTATCACATCGAAAGTATCGGCATTTTTGAAAGATAGACAGAGGCCCATATTATGCCCCCCTCCGCTACCTATAACGCTTTTGTAGAGGCTTGCAGCCAGCCCGGATGCCCAATCTGCCGCGTCGAACATGACGCCGCCCTACGATACATGAGCAGTCTTTTTTATGAACAGGTCAATGACTTTAATCTGCGCGAGCGTTTACGCGCCAGTCTGGGCTTTTGCCGGCAGCACGCGCATATGACGGTAGATGAGCTTCAGGGTAATGCGCTGGGAATTGCCATGATCTATCAAGACATGCTCAAAGTGGCGATCCACCACCTGGAAGATCGCAAGGGCAGCCCTGGCCCGGTCAGAAAATGCCCGGCCTGTGAACAGCGTGATCTCAGCATGATGCGCACGCTGTCTGAGTTATCAAAAAATATTCAAGATGAAACCATTATCAACGCCCTAAAAACATCAGAGGGGCTATGCCTCTTCCACTTACGGCATACCCTTCGGCACATGCGTATGCTTGAAAAACGAGCCTTGATGATTTCCATCCAGCGTGAGATCATGAGCCGGCTGCGGGTGGAACTGGGAGAATTTATCCGCAAGAACGATTATCGTTTTTCCAAAGAGACATTCGGCCCTGAACGCGACTCATGGAAGCGAGCCGTCTCGATGATATCGGGGGCAAAAATAGGCAAAAGCGAAAAAGAATGAAAGCGACCGGCACTTTACAAAGTGCCGGTCTTATTTTATGCAGAAAAGTATTTGTGAAAATATAGACGAGTGGGCCGGTCTGTTGTATAATCCTAATTGAGATAAATTTCACAAAGAAAGTCGTATTTGCATGCGCCTGGAGGAAAAAATGAAAAATATTGCCCGTATCGTGATCATTGGTGCCGGATTTGGCGGGCTGCACGCAGCACAAAAACTGGCAGGTAAATCTGTTGGCGTAATGTTGATTGACAAGCGCAATTACCATCTTTTTCAACCGCTGCTCTATCAGGTTGCAACCGCCGGCATCTCGCCGCACGAGATTGCCTACCCGGTGCGGGCCATTTTCCAGAAACAGAAAAACTTTGAGTTTTTGATGTCACGCGTCAACGGGGTGGATTTCAAGCGCCAGGCAGTGCTCACCGACCAGGGAGATGTGGCTTACGACTATCTCATTATCGCGGCGGGAGCTTCGGTTAATTTCTTTGGAAACGCCTCGCTCGAACGGAATGCCCTGCCCCTCAAAGACGTCAGCGATGCGGTCGACGTACGCAACCACGTTTTGCGCATGTTCGAACTGGCCGCGCAGGAGCAGGATGAACATCAGCGTCAGGCCTTGCTGACCTTTGTCGCCGTAGGCGGCGGTCCCACAGGCGTGGAAACCAGCGGGGCTCTTTCGGAGTTGATCCGGCTGGTGCTACGGCGGGACTATCCGCACCTCGACCTGAGCAGTGTCCACGTTTTGCTGCTGGAAGCCGCAGGTTCACTTCTAGCCGGCATCCCGCCAACTTTGCAGGAGAGCGCTGTGCGAGGGTTATCGACTAAGCGCGTCGAAGTGCGCCTGAATGCCAAGGTCAAAGACTACGACGGCAAAGTGATCACGCTCGACGACGGGCTGCAAATCCCCACCCGAACGGTGCTCTGGTCGGCCGGGGTACAGGCCGCCAGCCTGATGGGAAAACTGGGATTGGAGCAGGTCCATAATGGACGGGTGCAGGTGTTACCCAGCCTGCAACTCCCGGGGCATCTTAACGTGTACGTGATTGGCGATGCGGCTTATCTCGAAGAGAACGGGAAAGCTTTTCCTATGGTTGCCACAGTGGCAACACAGCAGGGCAAACGAGCGGCCGGGAATATCCTGGCGGACATCCAGAAGAAGCCGCTCAAACCATTCAAATATATCAACCTAGGTACAATGGCAACCATCGGGCGCAATGCTGCAGTAGCCCATTTGTTCGGGATCAAGTTCCGCGGCTTCCTGGCCTGGGTGGTATGGCTGGTCGTCCATCTGATCGGGCTGATCGGCTTCCGCAATCGGCTGGTCGTGTTGATCAACTGGGCCTGGGATTATTTTTTCTATGACCGGGCTGTAAGGCTGATTACCAGGGAATAGCCAAGCGATAAGCAAGAAAAAACTACCCCGCCAGGAGAAATTTCTCAGCGGGGCAGAAAGCAATCGCAACGATTTACTGCCGAACAGGGGAATTATTCAGGGTGATACGATAATGATTAAAAACGCGGTCATACGAGTAAGGATAGCCTGCTAATGCGTTGAATACCGTTTCTCGGGCTTCATCGGAATGTATCTCGATTTGCAGGCTATCCACATGGCGCAGCCAATCCGTATCGGCGGCGAACAAGGCGGTTTCTGCCCCCTCGATATCAATCTTTAGCAAATTGATGCGCTCGAGATCAAATTTTTCCATGAGCCCTGGCAGAGTTTGCGCTTTAATCACCGGCCCGTTTGCAGTATTTGCCGGCTCCGCATACTGGAAACCCCATTTTGATCCTTCAGGATTTTGGAGCGCCAGCTCGGTTTCCTCCGGCCAGATTGGCGCGTGTACACAAGAAATGTTTTGATAAGTCTGCGTATTTTCAAGCAAAGCCTGGTAATTCGAACCTTCAGGCTCCAGAGCAATAATATGGGCATTCGGGAAAAAGTGCGCAAAATAGATACTGGCATAGCCTACATTCGCGCCGAGATCAATAACGGATATGACTTCTCCTTCAGGAACGTGATAAAGCTTCAGGGCAAAAATTTCGTAAAAAACCGAAACATCCGATGTTCTACCCCGCACAACAATAGGCTGTTCGGCATATTTTACCTTTATGGCAAACTTACGCGGAAAGTGATACGCCTGCAATAATTGAACCGCCGGCCGGATACCCAGGAAAATGGAATGGAAGAAATAATAAAAGGGAGCAAAAATAGCAGCGAGGGTTTTTAGCATATTGTCTAATATATCATCAAAATCCCCAGCCAGGTGTTTCTCTGGCCAGGGATTTTTCTTATTGACGGAAATACTTTTTTACTTCTTGCCGGTGGCTTTCTTGCTCTCATCACCACCAGACTTATTCTTCATGCTTGCATAAATCTGCTGGCGCAGCGCCTCGGCTTCAACCGAGCGTTCGGACTTTGCGGCGGCATCCTTCTCCAGCCCGCCGAAACGGTCCGAGAGCAGCATGGTCAATAAGGCTTCCATCACATTGCCGGAACTGCCCTGTTCACCACCGCCAGCGACCATTACGCGCGGCACCACATCCACACCAGACTGTTGAATGGCTTCGGAAAAGCGGTTGAGTACCGTCTGCGTTACCTGGAACTGCGGCCCGCCGTAAGCGCGCACCTGCTCTTCAGTTGCCAGGGCTTGAGCAATACCGATCCGGGCAATCTTTTCGGCTTCAGCTTCGGCCAAGGCCCGGATTTGGGCAGCTTGCTGGATGGAACGCTGATACTCGGCTTTACCCTGGCTGGTCTGAATATCGATGCTTAATTCTGCTTCGGTCATCTTGGTCTGCATCTGGGCCCGGGATTCGGCCTCGCGCAGTTCGCGCTCCTTGACGGCAGCCTTTTCCTGCCTGTCGTAGGTCTCCACCTGTTCGGCAGCCACCTGGCGCGAGCGTAACTGGTTCAGGATCGTCTCAATTTGAGTATCATTCTCTGGCGAAGAAGGCGTACCGATCAGCACTTCTTCCAATTCCAGGTTGTAGTGCTCAAACTTTTCCTTCATCTCGGTGCTGGCCTGCTGCTGGATGGCGCTGCGATCCTGCAAAAGCTGGATGAGCGTGCGCGTCTGGCCAACGTTCTTGAAGTAGGCCGATACCATCGGGTCGAGGGTTTGTTCCACCAGTTTTTTGATATCACCAAAACGCTGGATGACGAGTGGGGCCTTCTGGTAATCGATATGCACAACCACCGAAAGCGGCAGGGAAGGCTCGAAGGCATCCTTGGTGATTAGCGAGACTTCGGTCAGGTTTTCGTCGAAGTGATGCGCACCAACATCACCGCGGATCCACTTCAGGATGAAGTTCGTGGTTGGGACAGAAATGACTTTCCCGGCATAGGTATTGAAGGCATATTTGCCGGGCAGGAGCGGTTCACTCCAAACACCACGGTTGCCTCTGGAAGCCAACTCGCCATGGCGATAGTCTTTGCCCGAAAGGTCGGCACCCATTTCACCAGTATACGAGACTACCACGCCCACATTACCGACCTCGATGATGGTCTTCTGGATCATCTCCACGGTGGCAAACAAACGGTTCACATAATAGGTGCCTTCCACAAGCACCTGCAGTTGGCGACCGCGATGCCCGCCGGCGTTCAGGAAATGGTCGGCATCCTGGAATTTATTATGGTAGGTTGGAGCATCCTTTGGATCATCACCCACAACCGGGGCAATAATCTCTCCCTGGGCCAGCGACGGGCCGTCGTGGACGGTAACCACACCGATCATATCATCTGTATCTTTAATTACCACCGGGCGGAAACCACTACGCTCTTTGATCACCTCGGCCATGCGCAGGATGACGTCGCTATCTTCACGGCTCAAGGGCAGCGAGTAGACACGCTCCTCTGTAATCACCACAAATTGGATGAGGTTAAAAGCATAGGTGCCCTCGCGTAGAATAAGCCGCTGCGGACCGCGTTGCCCGCCGTTACTCAGAAACCCGGTCACATCCTGAAAGTCGGATGCCGTGACGTTGGACGCCAATACCTGCGCCGGCTCGAGCGGTTTGCCATCACGGGCAAAGATATAGCCTATTTTGCCCTGCGTGATGGTCACCAATGGCGCAATGTGGACAACGTACTGGACCGGCATCAGATAGTGCAAACCACCGCGCAGAATCTGGGGCTGGTAGCCGGCCTCACCCTTCAAGGCGATCAGGCCCGATTTTAGCGAACGCGTGCCGAAACGCTTTTCCACCAGGCCGACACGGTTATTGGGGATGAAGCGAATGCCAGATAGGGCAAGCAAGAACAAAGCGACCACCGCTCCGACCCCACAAAGTAAAACAATTTCCCACATAATATTCTCCTTTTCTGTGCATAAGCACACTTCTACATACGGAGGTTCGTCATCCTGGTTGTAGGCGCAAGAAGGCCCCAAAGGCATTCCAGCCTTTGGGGCCTTCTGGTTAATTCTCGGCCAGGACGATAATCTTATCCTCCCCGGAGAAGACCACTTCCTGTGATTTCTTTGGATTGGTATAGACGCCGTAGGATTTCTCGGTATCGTGCGCCTGGCTGACGATGCGGTAACCGATCGCCACCTCCCCCCGGCGGCGGGCCGCTTCTACAACGGTATAAAAGTTGACGGGTTGCCCGAGGGCCACATAATCCACGACGTGCTTGAGATAAATCTCGGAGCCTTCCGGGTCGAACAGGTCGGTGAATACGTCATACAGGCTGCGGTTCTCTGAAAGCTGGGAGAGCATCAGGCTGATCAGATGGTCGCTGACGATGAAATCGTCCACCTTGGCCACTTCGGCCAGTTCGCGGTTGCGCAAGTCGAGCATTTCGCTGACAATGGAGAAAGGTGTGGCGTCTTTTTCGGAAATGTCTCGCAGGTGCAGGAGCGTGATCAACGTGCGGGCGTCGGCTTCCTGGGGATCGAGACTGACATCGGCCAGCACAATCACGTGGTCGAAGTCGGAAACATCGAGTTCGTCGAGCAAAGCACGGTCCGTCGTATCGCCGGGACGGAAGATCAATTTCTGGTTTTGCAGCTTTCCCGCCGCTTTAACGCCATTTTTGAGAGATTCATCTGCGACAACCGTGATGGAAGAACCTTTGATCACGTAATTGTCCAGTTCACTGACAATGATCGAGGCTGAATCATTCCAGCCCAGGATCAGGCCTTTTTCAGGCCTGGCCAGCGTACGCGCGCTGGCGCTGCGAACGACATCGGTTTGGATGGGATAACTGGTTTTGCTGGAGAGAATAATCGTATCGTCATCTTCAGAGATGACAATCAGCTGGTCACCGGGGGCGATGCGGGTATCCCTGGGGGGGTTGAGCTTTACGGTGCCATCGACCTGGAATATGCCCATGACGGTCGAGTCTTCGTAAGCAAACAGAGCATCCCCAAACTGTTTACCGGAAAGGGAAGGTTCTTCCTTGAAATAGATTTCGTCGCCGCCAAAATTGAGCAGTTCAGTGTAAACAACCGATAGACCAGACTGGCGGGAAGTCTGTGCCGTAACACGGGCGATCAGGTCGCCGGTAAGCACCGCCTGTACGTCATCCTTCGCGCCGATCATACGGATGACATCCAGGTTTTTCTCGTCCTTGATCTGAGTGACAATATGATAGGGTTCTGCGCGCCGCTTGGGACTATTTGTGAGCGCCAGGGCAGTTTTGATGACATAAGAATCGGCGTCACCTTCTTCGGGAGGCAGGATGATGATTGCGCGCGCACTATGCGGGCTGATAATCTCAAGATCGGTCGGGTCGATGGGCAGGCCTGAACGGCAGATCACCTTTGTTTTGCCGGTTTTTCCGAGCCGGTCGTGGATCTCTTCTTCCATCTCCACTTTGTCTTTATCGGCCAGGATCGTGATGATCCCTCTTTTCTGGTTTTCGTTGGCGGCAACGATCTCGGGGATGATGGTGAAAATTTGCGGTGACCAGCCTAAAATGACAGTATGGTTGGATTCGAGCACCTGCGAGCGGCCTTTGCGCATTTCTTCGATCTTGCCCTCCACACCTGTTGTGATGAGACCGATCAAGATACTGATAACGAAAACGCCGCAGAGTGTTACGATAAACATCATGATGCGGAAACCCCAGCCTAGGTCGCCGCCCATGGTTCCAGCATCCATCGTGCGCATCAGGCTGTACCAGGATGCTTCAATAAACGGCATCGTACCACTACCGTCTACCGGACTTTGATAACCTTCTGGCGCTAAAAAAGTGCCGCCCAATGTGACAATTGCACCGATTGTCAAAATAATGACTAAAGAAACCAGTCCCAGTCCGCCGATCAGGGCGATAGTGCCACGCGCCATGAAATTATCGAACCAGTAATTCCAGCGTTGTTTCATAGTGGGTCGTGAAGCCATAAAACCTCCAGGTTTGAAAAGGATATGTCAATTATAGAGTCTTTTCGTACTAGTGCAACAAGGATTCGAGTTTACAACTGGCAAAATTAATAGCCCGTAAGTCCTGAGGAGGTTACCTTTACGTTCAAAATCGCAATTTTCGCCTCGAATTCGCGCTGACGTGTACCCATTAGGGTATGAGCGTAAATCCCATGCATGCAGGCCTAAAGCCCATCTTCAGACTTTGCAGGGGCACGGATGTACCGAACAGGTTATTGATTCCATACCGGTCTTGCTCTATAATAAGTGAGTTCAAATGATAAGGAAGGTGTTATGGCAGATAAACGAAATATCAAGCGGCGCGCTTTTTCATATTACATGCAGGCTGTCGACAACATCACGCAACAGGTGATCGGTTATCTGGCAGACATCAGTCCGCGAGGCTTCCGGTTGGACTGTAAAAAACCGATCCAGCCCAACCAGGAATATGAACTGCGCCTGGATCTCACGGATGATGTGGCCAACAAAGCTTTCATGATTGTGCTTGTACGCAGCAAATGGTGCCGGATCGACGAACTGGATCCTTTTGTATATAATATCGGTTTTGAAATCGTCAACATCGAACCGGAAGATGCTGCCATCTTCCAACGTATCATTGAAAAATATGGCTCAGGACAATAGCGCCACTCAGGTTTTCGCAGCATGGCACTCAAGCTATTGAGGAGACGATCAAGCCACCAATTTTGGTGGCTTTTTTTTACCACAAGCTGATCCCCACCCAAGGGCCGATCAAGGAAAATATCAATCCCGAGAACTGCATTCCGATCAACGCGACAACGACACCAACAACTGCCCCGACAACGATATCCGAGATATAGTGGACGCCCATGGCAACGCGCGCCAACGATACCAGCGGCGCCCAGACCCACAGGATAATCATCAGCCAGAACGGGACAAGGAAAGATGCAATTACCGCAATCAGAAAAGCGCGAGCGGCGTGACCGGACGGGAATGAGTGTGGATCGGTATTGCGATAGATCGCGCCCCATTCGCCTTCCGGACGGCGGCGGCGAATACTGAACTTGAGTAACATCACCAGCACCGCCAGCGCTGAAATCCAAAACAGTTCATAAATAGCCCACTGTTTCCAGAAAGCGCTGCCGGCCAGCCACAGAACGGCCAACCCGAGGCCCCAAAACCACGAGTCGCCAGAATGGGCAAAAATCACGGCCAGCGTGCGCAACGTGCCGGGTTTTTCAGCCACGCGCATGGCATATGACCAGTCGCGATCAATTTCCAGGATTTTTCGGAACAATTCCTTCTCCTCATCAACAAAGGTCATTCCCCTGAACGAGTGTCATTGGAGGAGGCCGGAGCCGAAGGCCCCCTGGAGCCAACGGCCCCCTGTGGGTGGGCGGTGCAGGCAATGACACCGTAATTTATTTTTTCTTGGCCTTACGCTTCAGGTCTTTTCGCATGAGCTCCAACTGGTGCGGCTTGTCCACATCCATGCCGGCCTCGGCCCACGGCCAGACAATGGCCTTGCCCCGGATGCCGATCCGTTCACTGACGCGGGCGATGGCGTCTTCCAGTGTGAGCTGACGGAATAATAGCAACAATAAAGTGCCGTAACCGATCGCAGCCGCCTGTTTGAGCGGCGACTTGCGGTTGCCGATCAGCGTTTCCCACATATCCATGTGCTCGGTGGTCATACGCACGTGCGCGGCGTTGATATCCGCGCCACATACGTCCATACCTTTGAGATGCGTCCAGGTACGGCGGGAATCAGGATAACGTTTTTCCAGCACTTCGCGCGGGATGACGCCGTAATAAATATCGGCAGGCGTCTCTTCGACCTGGCTCACCAGCCAGTCCACCATTTCAGCGCTCAAACCTGGAATATCTGAGGAAACAATCAGCACGCGTTCCGTTTTCGGGTCGAGCTCCAGCGACTTGTCTACCCCGGCAACCATATTGGCCAGCATGTGCCCTTCATTCTGCAGGTAATATGTCGGTTTGGAACATTGCACGCCGCTTTTCTCGGTCAGGCCGATGATAATAACGTTATCGACCTTTTTGGCATCGCTTAAGGCATCCAACACCCATTGAATCATGGGTTTCCCGGCAATGTCCAGCAGGGCCTTGGAATGCCCCTCGGTATAAGGGTATAAAGGATCTTCAGGGAGCGGAATACCGCCTGCAGTTACAATGGCGTCCATTTTACTCCTCCAAGAAATTTACGATTTACGATTTTAGATTTACGGTTGGAGGCTTCCCTTTTCAAGAATAATATGGACACAAAACCCAAATCGTAAATCTCAAATACCCAAATTCGGGCAGAGCCAACGGCCCCCTGGAGCCGAAGGCCCCCTGTGGGTGGGTGGGCGATGTGGTAAATCTAAAATCGTCAATACCCATTGGGCACGATGTCGTAAATTAATTAAGTTCCTGCAATTGTGGCTCAAAACCAAGTTTGTCAAGCAGTTCGTTGTATTCTGCGCGGGTCAACGGGCGGCCCTTGCCAGAAACAGCGACCAAGGCCGCCTCCATCATATTGGTGCCAAACGAGCGGCCTTCGAGCACGGGTGTGGTCGTGATCAAATACTTGACACCCAGCTTCCGGAAGAGTTCCACATCTTCGGCCGTGGTGGTGTTGGTCAGAACGATCTTGCCCTGCATGTCATCGGGCATACAACGCTTGATGTAGTGACAATCGCCGGCGATGACCGTGGCCTTGTGATAATATTTTTCCCACTTCGGAACGCGCTTTTCCTGTTTCTCCCCGGTAGGATATACCCATTCGAAAGGCACACGCCCGACGACGGGCATTAAGATCGCAGCCAGGGTCTTAAGCTGTTTGGCAGTATGCAGGGCAAAGGGAATTTCGAGCGCGAACATCAGGTCACCGAAATCACAATCGTAGCCGGCATCCAGAAAGGAGCTGGTCAGCCCCCAGCGGTCTGCGCCGCTAACAACAAAGGCCTTGCGCCCGCCATTCTTTTCGATATAGTCCTTGAGTTTGGATTCCAGGAACTGCGCAGACTTATTCTCCAGCGTATTCTTCAGGCCAGTGCCGTCGACCACAGGCGTTTTTTCGATCAGGCGTACCATCGGCTGGACGGAATATAGTGGATACCACTTATCATCTACCATCAGGCCCAGGTCTGCGCCGCCGACGCCGAAGGCATCCACTTTGCCATCCAGCTCCTGATATTTGCGCGCAGCCGCTTCCATATCGCCATCCATACCGATGCGTTCGATGCTGACCGTTTCTCCGAGTAGGGACACTTCCACAGCCTTGTCACGTTTTGACGAGCCGATGCTGATACTGACTGCGCGTTTCATTGTATCTCCTCCAATTAGAATAATTTAAACGAGTATACACCAGTGTAATGCGCTTGCAAATAATTCACATTCTGGAAGCCGGCGCAGGGATCCATTTACCGGTCCACTTTTACGCGCATTACTTGCCTGTCCACTGCGCCGAAACGGTATTTGTACTCCTCGTTCCCGCGCATGAAATCAAACTCGCTACGCTTGTATTTGTTGGCCCATTCGAGCAGGTAGCCGAGCAATACCCAGCCGGGGGAAATATCCATGAACTTGCGGTCCAGGCCGGAGTTATAGACCCAGATGCGATTGGCATAGTCGAAGTTGAGATAGGCGCAGGCCTTCTGGCCATCCACTTCCAGGAAGGCAAGTTGCAGATAACCGGCGCGGAAGGCGGCATGGGCACAGGCTTTCATTTGCGCGCGCATGGCCGCTGTCAGAAAGGAGTCTTTCTCGGGGTCATGCGCCATGAGCGCCATAAAAGCGTCCATCTCGGCATCCAGCCGGGACTCCTCTTCCACAATATACCAACGCACACCGCGCCCGCTTTCTTCGGCGCGGCGCATTTTGCGTCGTACTTCGTGGCGCTGCTTCTTATCCAGGCCGCTCAAATAGAGCTCGAAATCACCGGGCAGGGGAATGTAGGGGGTGGGCTGGTAAATTTCCTCGGTATAAGTCCAGCCGCGTTTACCGGATTCAGCTTTCAGCGCGGCCAGGGTTGGGGAGGCAGCGGGCAGGTTGTACCAATCGAGCGCCGACCAGGCTTCCGGGTAGGTTCGCTCCAGCCACTCGAGTAGACCGGCAATAAAAGGCTGGAGGGATTCGGGGCGGGCAACCAGGTCCAGGTAATCCGAAATTTCAATGCTGCCTAAAAGCATCAGCGCCGCCTGGCCCTCGCGGTTGGTGGTCAGGAACAGCGGGGCGATGCCGGCCAACTTATCATTCTCGGTCGCGGTGATAACGGCCAGCTTGCCGTCTTTCCATTCGCCACCGCCCAGGCCGCCCCACCAGGTGGATAGATATTCGTAGCGCAAAAAAGGGGCATTGGTAATGCCAGCGGCAACCAGCTCGTTCCAGGCCGAGGTGAGGGGTTCGAGGGTATCGAAGGATGTGTGCAATTTAAAATTCATTGGGCTTCACTTTGGTAACTGGATTTTACCAGTATAATATTGGAGATAAAAATGTGCGGACGGGAATGATCTAACCCAGTGCATAAATGGCGAATCTGGCGTTATTAACTCACCTTACGCAGAGCGCCGAGAAAGAAAAACCATTCACCACAAAGTACACGAAGGAGCACGAAGGAAATCTCAAAGACCTCGGGGCTTTCCCTGGCGCCGACCACCAGTGCGGTGTGCTAAAAATCAAAGAATTCGATCTCCTTTGTGTCACTTTGCCTGCACCGAACGCAGGTACGCGTGTGCCCTTCGTGGTTAAAGCTCTTTGGGCTTAAAACCCTGTAAGTGCGTAAGGTGAGTTATTAACAAATGTTTGCTTGTAGAATCATGAGTTAGAGCCCTATGGCATCAGCTGATCGAGTTTCCAACGAAAGAAAGAATCTCAATCGACTTACCGGTGAATTCCTCGTCGCCTCGCGGCTCGCGCAGCGCGGGTATATGGTAAGTCTACAATGGGGGAACGCTATTAGTTATGACATTCTTGCTTTTGATAAGGCAGGGCATGTTGCATTTATCGAAGTCAAATCTACCGCCTCGTATAATCGGCGTTGGGTGTTACAGAGCAAGTATGCTAACCCTCGTGAAGATGCCATTCCATTGGAGCGCCGTTTCGTTTGCTGCGTGGACATGTATCTAAAAGATGCTGAGCCATCAATACATGTTTTTCCGGCGTCTGTGGTAGCCAAGGGGCTTCATTATTACTTCAACAGCAAATTTCCCAATAGTTCTAGCTATCACCTATCACTAGATTTCAGACCACAAGGGAAATCCAAGGAAAACGCTAAGACGGTAGGCGAGTTCATTGATGCTCAAAGATACGTTGAAAACTTTGGCGAGCTCGGCCTTATCCCCGTTTTGCGATAGGGCTTTAACATGTAGTTACTGCGGATAGGCCGGGAGCGCCGCGACTTATGAACCGTCTGTGGCGGCCCGCCGCCGAACCTACCTTTTGAGAGTATTGAAACGTCCATGAGCGCGCTTGACCTGAATCTGATCAGCCTTTACCGCATCAACGGCCAGGAATGGCCGTTATTGCCGGGTTTGTTGGCCCTGAACCCGCCGCGCAAAACGGCGCGCGGGCGCGAGCAGGACCGCCTGCTTGTCTACTTGACGCTGGCAGGGAACGTGATGTACTCCTCCTCGGAATATGTGCAGATAACCACGCAGGTCTCCGAGCGTTTTTACAATACTACCGGCTCGCTGACTTTTGCACTCAAGACGGCGGTGGAAGCGCTCAATACCTACCTGGTGGAACGCAATGGCAAGACCGCCGGCACAGGCGGGCAATATAGCCTCGGCGCGCTGGTGCTCTCGGCTCTACGCGGCAACTCGGTTTACATCGTCCAATCCGGCCCCACGCACGTCTACTGGCTGGCAAATGACGGGACGCAACACTTCCACGATGCGACACTGGCCGGTAAGGGTCTTGGCTTGAGCCAGACGGCGCGCATGCACTTTTCCCAGGCCACACTCAACCCCGGCGACAGGCTATTATTCTGCGCCGCCCTGCCCCCCAACTGGGACAAATCCCTTGTGGAGGGGCGCAGTGCAGCTTCGCTGGAGTTCATGCGCCGCCGCCTGCTGGCGATCACGGGCACCAATGTAAGCGCCGTGCTACTCCAGGCCGTCGATGGCAGCGGAGCGATGAACATCCTGCGCCCGTCCAAAGATATTCCACTCGAAACCAACCTGGAAGCCCCTGCAAGCCTGGCTGTGAAGCCCATCGGCCCAGCTCTTGCACCGGTCTCCGCGCCCTCGGCTTCGGCCGGACGACCCGCGGCCGCACCTCCGTCAAACCCGATTTCGCCCGGGCCTGTACACACAGTAGTAACAAATGCTGCGCCCGTGGCTGCTCCAGCCCCACACCGCCCGGCACCCGCTCCCAGCAGGCAAACATCTCCAGGAGGGCAACCACCATCTAATACCGAGAACTCCGCGGCACCGAAAGCGACGCAGCTCCCGGGCGAATACTCCCCGGAGCCCAAGCTGCTGATACCCTCCTCTATCCAACGCGAAAAGCTCGGTCGAGGCTTGCGCACTGGTGCCCGTTCCCTGGCTCAGTTCATCCAGAATGGCCAGAATCTGTCACAGAAAATATCAGCCGCCGTTGAAAAACTGATTCCGCGCCTGCTGCCCGGTGAACACGATGCAGCCTCCGCCAATCTTCCCGGCTCCTGGATGATGATGATCGCGATCGCCGTCCCTCTGATCGTGGTGACCATGGCTGTGGTAATCTATCTCAATGTTGGTATTCCCGAACAATATACTCAGGCCTTCCGGAATGCCAATAGCGAGGCCAGCGAAGCCCAAAACGAACAGGACCCCACCGCGCTGCGCACACACTGGAATGCTGCCCTGGATTTTTTGAACAAAGCTGAGCAATATGAGGTAACCGACGCTTCAAAGAATTTGCGCGTCCGTGCCCAGAAGGCGCTGGACACGCTCGACCGTATCGTGCGCGTAAATTACCAGCCGGCTTTCAACAGCCCGCTCAGCCGCTCGCTGCGCGTGACGCATATGGCGGCCGCCACCGATATTGACATCTACCTGCTTGACGACACAAGTGGAGGCGTAATCCGTGGCAGCCTCAACGGGCGCACCTACAATCTGGATACGTCTTTTGAGTGTAAACCGGGGAACTACAACGGCCTGAAAGTCGATAAGCTGATCGATATGCTTGCCCTGCCACGCTCGAACCCGAGCGGTGCCTCTGTGATCGGTATCGACACGTCCGGGAACTTGCTGTACTGCGCCCCAGGCGAGGCGCCCAGGGCCACTACGCTGAAAATGCCGGACGTGGGCTGGAACCAGATCACGGCAATCGCCTACGACTCCAGCAACCTGTACGTGCTCGATGCTCCGGCACGAGCCGTATGGGTTTTCTTTGGCACGCCGGATATCCAGTTCCCCGAAAAGCCTTATTTCTTTTTTGAGTCACAGGTCCCCACCGAGTTGGAACAGGCCAGTGGTATGGCCGTCAACGGCGACGATCTCTACCTGCTCTATCGGGACAACCACCTGACAACCTGCACACTCAGCCGTATCGACGCCTCTCCCACACGTTGCACCGACCCGGCCGTCTTCGTCGACACACGCCCTGGCCACCAGAGCGGCGACACCCTGGCGGATGGTATCTTTTCACAGATCGCTTTTACCAGCCCGCCCGACCCGGCCGTGGCTTTGCTCGAATCGCATACGAACTCTATCTTCCGCTTCAGCGCCCGCGCGTTGGAACTGCAAAACCAGATCCAGCCTCTGGCCGGCAAGGATAATCCCCTGCCTGAGAATGCGGAAATCACTGCCATGGCATTCAGCCCGAACAAAGTGCTGTTCATCTTTATCGGCGGGCAGGTATATTTCGCAGTCGATATACCCTAACCTACAAGGATGGCTTTTATGGATAATTTCTTCAAAAATCTGCCCGGAGGTCTTACCAACATGCTCAATTCACTTTTCGGCGGCAACAAACCGTCACAGCCCGCCAGCCCTGAACCAGCGGTAATCGTCTCCCCGCGTGTGCTGGTCATCATCTACGACCCGATCGTTGACCCGACCACCGGCAAAAAACTGACCCAGCAGATGAACTGGCAACGTCCCGAAGACCTGATCACCGGTTTCATCACCGATATCCTTGAAACCAGCGGCGGGCTGGCCCGTTACCAGATCGTCAAACGTGTCGAAATCAACGAGTTCCCTGTCAAAGCGGACGGATTCCGCTACACCCCGCAGGCTTACCTGAGTGTCTTGGCCGGGAACGCCCAGGGTCATAAACCGGACACGGTTAATTACCAGGACCTGCTGATTCATAATAACATCCTCCCGCTAATCAGCGCCAACCAGATCGACGAGGTTTGGGCTTTTGGCTTCCCTTATGCCGGGTTCTACGAATCGACCATGGGCGGTTTTGGGGCCTTCTTTTGCAACTCCCAGCCTCTGCCAAACACGGCCGGCTGTCCGCGCCGTTTTGTGATCATGGGCTTCTCGAATGAGCGCGGCGTGGGTGAGATGCTGCACTCGTTCGGTCATCGCGCCGAATCGATCATGAGACAGGTCTATACGCGTGCGCCGGTGGATGCCAATCTGTGGGAGCATTTCGTCCGTTACGACAAGGTCTCCCCCGGCAAGGCTGAGGTCGGCACAATCCACTTTCCTCCCAACGGCGAGCGCGACTACGATTATAGCAACACGCGCATGGTCCCAAGCCGTTGCGACGACTGGTACAACTTCCCCAATTTCAAGGGCACAGTCAAGCAGGTTAATAACACCGAATGGGGCGGCGGCGAACTGCGTGCCTTTACCAAGTGGTGGCTCAAACATCTCCCCAAAGTGAGCGGGCGCACGAACGGCATTGCCAACAACTGGTGGCAATACATAATGGATCCCAACCGCGTGACGGTATAGTGTTGGAACGATCCAAACAAAAACCGGGCTTCTGGCGAGGCCCGGTTTTGATTCGTATTAATACGCTCCCGTCAGAGCAGGGCATCGATCCGGCGCTGGACGTAAGGCGTGAAATAGCCGGCATAGCGCCGCTGCAGCTCCTGAATACGCCAATCGTTAGCACTCACACGTCCCCGGCAGTTGATGGCGCCGCACTGACAATCAAATTCATCATACGGCGTGGTATCGCTCATGGCATAGTCGAAGCAGACTTCTTCGCCAGGCTGAATGTCCCGCAGGGCGATCAGCGCGATCTGTCCCGAAAGCCCGGCGTTTGGATCACACGAGTGGTTGACATAATCGCCCTCCCCGATCCTCTCGGGAACCAGGAAAAGGTTTTCCTCCACCTGAATACTCAGGCTGCGCTCCCGGTCCGGCAAGGCGGCGAAGCCCTCCACCTGGTAGACAACGCCCCCGAAAACAGCAATGAGTTCGCCCCTCTTTACAGGTTCCAGGGCGAAAATGCCGTTCCCGTTCCCGTTGGCTTTCGGGCGGCCCTGCAATTTGGCGGACAGGTACGAGCTTGGCTGGGTGGACATACTGAAATCCTTCGGTTAAATATTGTTCAGCGTTCTTCCCGATGTTCAACACCAAGAAGAACGCCAACGCATGAATAATACAATAAAACCCGTGTCTGTAAAGGTTTTTGGACCTTGGGGAATTAGCCAGAAAAAATCAATCGGCCCGACCTGCTGGCAAAAGTCCGGTCAATCCCAAATCCTTCTCGCCAGCAGGCCGTTGTGCTTAATGAGTGGCAGCCTCAACCTGCTCTGCCGGGGCGCGGAAGACCATCCACCAGGCAGCGGCGAGCACCAGAATCCCCACCCAGATGCTCCACATATCGCGCTGAATGGTCAGCGCATTACTCTCAGGATTGATCCAGAACAGGGTGACCATCCCCAAAGAAAGGGCGTCCAGCACGAGCAGGAACAAGGTTGCATGTAAATAGCTCTCCCTGCGCCGCACCAGTTCGAAGCAGATGTAACAAAGCGGGATGACCAGCAGCACATAATCATAGGACCAGATATACGGTGGCAGCAGCACACCCAGGGCAATCGCTGCGCTGAAAACCATCAACGGGGTGAGCATAGCGCGCTTCTTCCAGACCAGCCAGGCATACAGGCCTGTCAACGCTATAGCTGCCAGGACGTAGATTGCCAGTGCGCAGGTTAGATCCCCAGCACAGGCCAGGCGGGAATAGCTGATCAAAGTCGGCTGGTTGCCCAGGCGGATGTTGAAAAGATTCTCGCTCGCCCCGCGAAACTTTTCCACCCAATGCAGATCCTGCAGCATACCAATCCCCAGCAAGGCCAGCCCGCCGATGAGGATGCCGCCAATCGCCTTCCAGTTGCGGCGGAACAGCAGCCACAGGCCGATCAGCGCGACGATGGCCAGAAAAGGAGGCTTGAGCGCCAGCAGGGAGAGCGCGATCCCGGCGGCGAGGTCACGCTTCTTTTGCATGAAATGGAGCGCCAGGACCAGGAAAACCAGGAATAAGGCCGAGATCGTCCCGGTCAGCAACATCAGGTGGATGTTGCTATTGAGCGTTGCGGCGATCAACAAGACGACGGCAAACACGCGTCGGTTGAGGCCTTCCCAGAAGGTCGCCAGCCAGAGGATGGCCAGCGCAACAATTAGCTGCGAAAGGATGTTCCAAGTGATATACGCCTGCTGCATGTTCAGCAAACCTAAAGGTGCCATCAACAGTGCCAGCGGAAGCGGATATGGGAAGATCTGGTTGGGGATCCAGGTTGCACCGTTGGCGTGGTGACCGCCGACCCAGTCTGCAGCAGAATAGGGATGGGCACCGGTCCAGTTCATATGACCGGAAAGCCAGAAGGTGAAAAAACCGTTATTGACGTAATCCACCGAACGCTCGTTATCTATCGCGATCGAATAAAAAAACGGCAGGGCAGCAGCGAATACCAGCAGCATCCACCAGCGTTCGAGAAAAAGCTTGATCTTATCCATTTCCATTACCAACTATATTTACCGTCACTTCCGAGATGCCGGACTTTCTGTAAAAAAAAATGACGCGCCAGGCGGCGGGAGCAAGGCATGAAGCCAGTATAGTGCGAATCGAATGTCGAGACAAGCTCCCAGCTTCGGCAATAAGAACTCCGGAGAATTCTCCGGAGTTCTATTCGAGCACTTTGCAAACTACAATGGTCGTGTCGTCAGCCGGCGGTCGGCCATCGGTATAGTTGTTGAGTTCCTGGCGCAGCATGGCAACCATGTCCGCCGCAGAAAGACCGGCATACTGCAGGAGTAACGCACCGAGGCGCTCGTAACCGAACCCCTGCCCACCGGCGTTGATTGCCTCGGTCACCCCGTCCGTATAGAGCACGAGCACATCGCCGCCCTGAAGTTGCGCCAGCCCAGGCTGAATCTTATATTCCTCGACGATCCCAATAGCAGCGCCGTTCGGCTTTAACCAGGTCAGTTCAGCGCGGCTGCGGCGCACCAGTGCAGGCGGATTGTGCCCGGCATTGAAATAGGTCAACATACGCGTGTGCGGATCAAACTTGCCGAGGAACACGGTTACGAAGGTAGTGTAGTTGACATTATGCAAGTAGAAGCGGTTGATGCGTTCGAGCACCTTGGCAGGCGAGAGGCTGTCGGGCAGCAAGGTGTGCAGGGTGGCCTGCAGGCTGGTCATTAGCATACTGGCGGAAAGGCCATGCCCGACCGCATCGGCGATCGTCAAAGCGTGGGTACCATCATCGAGCGGGATGAAATCGAAATAATCCCCGCCTACGATCTGGGCCGGGCGGCTGAAGGCAGCCACGTCCAGACCGGGAATATTTGGGGGATGCTGGGGCATCAGGGCGCGCTGTACGGTTTGAGAAAGCTCCAACTCTGTCTCGAGCTCGCTCTGCTCTTCTTCTGAAAGGCAACCCAGGCAAACGGTGGCGGTATAGTCCATCTCCAGCAGGCTCGAATCGACGCTCTCATGGCACACCTGGCAGATGCCAAACGTCTCGTTTTCAGTTTCCTGCAAGGTGAGATCGATTACTTCGAGATGCGTCTGGAGGTCCGCTTCAGTTGCGCAGCCCAGGCAGATTTCTTTTTCATCAACAAGCGCAGTTTCCAGCCACCCAGATAGGTTTTGGCGTTTTTCAGTCAGGCTGTTTTTAATGCGGCGTACAACGCGTCTTGTCATGTTCAATGCCTCCATCAATAGAACGGATGTTTTATTCTATCAAATTCATGGAGCAAATACAACCGGGAATTTCTGGAGACCTTCCCAGACCTGGTACAGTGACAACCGGCCCCCCTGCCCGTCGGAAGAAAAGGACTCAGCCACCTGGAAGCCGCTCTCAGCTGCCAGGCGGGCCAATTCCAGCTCGGAGAAGTGGTGCACATAGCGCAGGCCAAACCCGCCGCTGCGCCAGTCCAGCAGGGTATCGCCCTCGTCCACATCCGCCGCAGACAAGCCGGCCCGTTCCCAGGGCTGGATGCGCGCTTTCAGCTTCTCGCTGTTCAGGAACTGCCACTCGGAGTGGATAAATTTTCCGCCTGGAGCGAGCAGGCCGCGAACCTTTTGGAGAATATGCCGGCGCCAGTCATGGCCAGGGATGTGGTGCAGAACGGCAAAAGCAAAGACAAGATCGAAGGGAGAAGGGAGAAGGGAGAAGGAATCAGGTTGTCCTTCTAACTTCTCCCTTATTACTTCTTCCCAATCCAGCGAGGTCAAATCCACTTGATGGAAGGCGGCAGAAAAGCCCTCAGGTTGCGATCTCGCCTTGATAAGCAGAGGCAGGCTGAAATCCAGGCCGAGATACGCGTCGCGGTGCCCACTCGCGGCAAGCGCACGCGCCAGTTGGCCATTGCCGCAGCCCAGGTCCAGAATACGCTCGGTCCCGATTAATTGAGCCAGCACCCGGCGTACACCCGGTTGGATGCGCCCGCGCGTAGCGGAAAAAGATTGGCTGAAATCGGTATAAAACCGGCGGTTGAGTGCCACGAGCCGTTCAGCGGTGCCTGAATGCATGCGCTTATTATACTGACAAAAAAACAGGGACGCTTTGAGCGTCCCTGTGCATTCCAAATATTACTTTGGCATGGGCGTTTTGGGTGGCATGTATTTGGGTCTGCGCCCGTAGACGCGCCAGGCATAAAACCCCAAACCTGCCCCACCCAGCAGCAGGATCCCGCCGATAATACCCAGAAACGAGTTGTTATCGCTTGAGCCGCTATTCGATCCGCTGGCCGGCGGCTGGCTGGATTTCTGGGCACCAAAATCAACGTAAACCCGGTCTCCGGCCTTGATGTCGCCGACTTTAACATCGCCTTCCTTGATCTCGAGAGTATAGTTCAGCGCGGTGGTGGGGTTGTATTCGGCCGGCGCAGCAACGGAAACGTTATAGGTTCCCAGAGGCACCTTGGTAAAACAGACGGGGTCCGTCCCGGCCAGGGTGGTAGCGGTCTGCGAATATTGGCCGGACGTGCCGGCAATACTGACCGCGCCGCCTTCGATGGCAGGTTCTGCATCTTCATGCAGCGAGTCGCCGTTCTGGTCATCATACAACAACACACAGACGTCAATCGAACCAGGAATGGGGGTCGGTGTCGCAGGAGACAGGGTAGGCGTCGGTGTCGGGCCGGCAACGACAGTACCGCTGCTGGGGCCTCCGAAACCAATCACGAGCTGGTTCCCAACAGTCAGCGTGCAATTCTCGTCGAGATGGTTAAGGCTGCGCAGTTGATCGACCGGCACATTGGTCAGCAGCGAGATCTGGGTACAAGTATCACCCGCCTGGATGATATAGATAATACGCCCGTCGGGGCCCGGCGTGGGTGTGGCATACTGCTGGAGCTGCGGCTGCCCGGAGGCCCGGGCGGTAAGCACAACACCCACCAGCAGGAACAGGGTCAGGCTGGTTGCGGATAGAAAAATGATACGTTTCATAGCAAAATACTGCTCCTTGCAAAAATAAGTGAACTGATAGGGGACTCATTAAAGGGAAGGTTTGTTACTCAAGTTCACTCTATTACGCAGCATACAGTAATTATATCATGTGAGAAATGTCGTCGCACGGAGCCGGACAACCTCGTATGCGGGGCGGCTCGAGCATGGATAAAATCTCATATCGAGTCCCTGGTGCAAATCTCGCGTATAATGCACCTGCTATTTCACTCTTGGAGATCGAGATGCCACTTCAAATTATCGTAGGCACGCAATGGGGGGATGAAGGCAAGGGCCGCATCGTGGACTGGTTCGCCGCCAGCGCGGATGTGGTTGCCCGTTACAACGGGGGCGACAATGCCGGGCACTCCGTGACGGTTGGTACGCAGCTTTTCAAATTACACCTTATTCCCTCGGGAATTATTCACCCGCGCCCGGTTGCCGTGCTGGGCAACGGGATGGTGGTCAACCTGCAGTCGCTGGTTGCCGAAATCGAATCGCTGCATAAGGTTGGGATCGAAATTAACCCCGCCCGCCTGCGCATTTCGCATGCCGCGCACTTGATCACACCTGCGCACCAGGCCATCGACAAAGCCCAGGAGTCTGTGCGCGGCAAGGACAACATCGGCACCACCGGGCGTGGGATCGGCCCGGCCTACACGGATAAAGCCACCCGCTCCGGCCTGCGCATGGCAGATATGCTTGCGCCGGACTTCATCGAACGCCTGGGCGAGCACATCGAAGCCTCGAACGTGACCCTGGCCGCGCTGGGCGCGCCCAGGCTGGACCCGGCCCCGATCCTGACCGAGTATATGGATTACATTGCGCGCTTCAGACCCTTCATCGCCGATACCTCCAGCGAATTGTGCAACAGCCTGACGGAGGGGAAAACCATCCTGGCCGAGGGCGCGCAGGGCACGCTGCTGGATATCGACCACGGCACTTATCCGTTTGTGACAAGTTCAACCACCACTGCCACGGGTGCCCTGCCGGGCCTGGGTCTTGGCCTGACGGCCGCCAATGGCGCCACCGTCACCGGAGTGTGCAAATCCTTCCAGACGCGGGTCGGTTCCGGCCCATTTCCCACCGAAGTCTTCGACGACCTGGCCCTGCGCCTGCGCGGGACGGGCGAAAACCCCTGGGACGAGTACGGCACCACGACGGGCCGCGCGCGCCGCGTTGGCTGGCTGGACGGTGTGCTGCTGCGTTATGCCGTGCGCGTGAACGGCCTGACCGAACTGGTCATCACGAAGCTGGATATTCTCTCCGGTTTCGAGAAACTCAAGATCTGCGCCGCTTACAAAAAAGGCAGCCAGGTTTTCAACAACCTGCCTTTTGGCCCGACCGAACTGGCCGGTTACGAACCCGTTTACGAAGAGCTGGAAGGCTGGAAAGAGGACGTCTCCGGCATCCGCAAGTGGCAGGAACTGCCCTCCGCCGCGCGAACTTATCTAGACGCCATCAGTAAGGTGGCCGGGGTCCCGGTGCGACTGGTTTCCGTCGGCCCGGAGCGCGAGCAGATTGTGGAAAGAAAGCAAGCATAATGTCTGATCGTCCGTCCAGCAATCGCCTGCCTTGTAATGAGCGGTCGCTGCTGGACGGACAAAAGTAACTTGAGCTTGATGCCAGATGACGTTTTAGAAGGGACATCAATAAGAAACGGTATTGGTCTTATAATAATATTAATACTCACATCCATCTTCAACCATAACCAAGGAGGGAAATATGTCTGAAGTACCTGAAACGACCGGACCCACATCTGCCAGCCCAAAACGACGCACGGCTCTGTTCATGATCATCGCAGCAGTGATCCTCTTGCCGCTGCTTTATCTGGGCGGAAATTTTGTCCTGCCGGCATCGATCAAAGCCAGCCACCAGGGTAAAAACTGTGCGCTGGCGCTCGGCTTGAACAGCATCTACATGAGTCTCTATCCAGCCGCCCTCATCGACAAAAGCATTGCCGTCCCGGTCGGCGAATGCGCGCTTTATTCCCTGGCAACCACTAGCGAAGAGAAAAAGGCCTGGCAGAATTCATACAATGCCTACAAAACATATTCAGAGACTTACCCAAAAGGCCTGTTCAGCGCGGAAGCGCACGAACAGACTGCCGTGGTGCTGACGGCCTGGTCAAAAGAATTACTGGCGCAAAAGAAATACGAGCAGGCCGTCGGGAATCTCGATCTGGTCTTCAAAAGCTACAGCGATGCGACTGCGGCGACGGAAGCAGCCGACCTGATGCCCGAAGTCTATACAGCCTGGGGAACGGACCTGCGCAGCAGCAGTGATTTTGCCGGCTCGGAAACGACGTTCAAAGCATTCGAGGCCTGGGCACAGAACGCCAAGCAGACCGAGAGTGCCAAAGCGGCGCAGCGCGAACTCGCGCAGACCTACCTGGACTGGGGACTTGCTCTCCAGGCACAAAAACTATTCGAGGACGCCAAAGTGAAGTTGGAGCTGGCCATCTCCACCGACCCGGAGCCTTTGGCAAATGCCGGGCCGGCCGCCCAGGCAAAAGCCGCCCAGGCAAAGCTGTATACACAGTGGGGCGACGATCTGATCGAAAAGAAAGACTTCGCCGGGGCCATCGAGCGTTACAAGACCGTCATCACTTTGTCGGAGAGTAAAGATCAGCCCGCCGCCAAAGATGCCGTTGCCAACGCCTATTTGAAGTGGGCTGCCAGCCTGAGCGAGAGCGAAGACTTCCTGGGCGCGCTGAAACAGGTCGAAGAAGCCGGGAAGAATACCGGTACCGACGCCGGCAAGAAATCCGCGGAAAGCGCGAAAACCGAGACCTACACCGCTTTCTCCAAATCCAGCGGCCCGCAGGCCCGGAAAGCCATGAAAGATGCAACCGGGGCTGCTTGCGAAAACAAGAAGAAACCTGCCCTGCCGATTTTTGGGCTCGATAAAGACAAGCTCCAGGCTGCGATCTACGGCGTCGATGACAGACTGCCCGATAACGTGGCAGCCAAGACTCCGGGCAGCATGCATTACGTTGCCTGCATCGAAATGAATACAGAAACGCTTCAAAAGACGACATTCCTTTGGGCCACATTCGTGCGTGAACAGTACACTTGGAATGTGACGTTGCGACGGGTCAGTACAGGGGAGATAGCTGCCACAACAAGCATCAAAGGCGGAACGCCGCCGGCGCTCCCCAAACTTACTTACAGCAATTACCTGGACTATCTGTTCGGCGGGTCGTTCTATCGTTCCCGCGGCACCAACCCGGATGTCGCCGACCTGGCAAAGTGGCTGCTGACAGTCATGAAATAAAAGGGAAGGGAAATAAAATATGTCCAACTCAACGCCTGCAAACCAAAAATGGCCCGCCATTGCCATCAGCACGGCCGTCCTGCTCCTGCTGATCTACATTGGCGGAATCTTTGTCCTGCCGGGGGCGATCAAATCGAGCTACCAGGGCAAGAACTGCGGGCTGACTCTCGGTTTGAACAGCATCTACACGAGCATCTATCCAGCCACGATGGTCGATAAAAGCATTGCCGGCCCGGTCGGCGAATGCGTCGCATATGCTGCAGGCACTACAAGCCAGGATAAAAAAGCCTGGCAGGACTCTTATGTCGCTTACAAGAGTTACGCGGAGACCTACCCCAAAGGCTTGTTCAGCGCGGAAGCACACGAACAGACTGCCATGGTGCTGACTGCCTGGTCAAAAGAATTGCTGGCGCAAAAGAAATACGAGCAGGCAATTGGGAATCTCGATCTCGTCTTAAAAAGCTACAGCGATACGGCGACGGAAGCGGCCGACCTGATGCCCGAAGTCTACACGGCCTGGGGCGCAGACCAGCGCGGCAGCAGTGATTTTGCCGGCTCGGAAACGACATTCAAAGCATTCGAGGCCTGGGCACAGAACGCCAAACAAACCGAGAGCGCCAAAACGGCGCAGCGCGAGCTTGCGCAGACTTATCTGGCCTGGGGACTTGCGCTGCAATCGCAGAAACAATTCGAAGACGCCAAAGCAAAACTGGATTTGGCAATCTCCACCGATGCCTCATCTCAGGCAAAAGCGGCCCAGGGCAAGTTATACACGCAGTGGGGGGATGACCTGATCGAAAAGAAAGAATTCGTCGAGGCAATCGAGCGCTACAAAATAGTCATCACTTTATCAGAAAGCAAGGAGCAGCCTGCTGCAAAAGATGCCGTCGCCAACGGCTACCTGAAATGGGCTGCCAGCCTCAGCAAGAGCGAAGACTTTCTGGGCGCGCTGAAACAGGTCGAAGAAGCCGGGAAGAATGCCGCCACCGACGCCGGCAAGAAATCCGTGGAAAGCGCGAAAACCGATACGTACACTGCTTTCTCCAAATCGAGCGGCCCGCAGGCACGAAAGGCAATGAGAGATGCCACCAAAACCACTTGCGAAGACAAAAAGAAACCCGACCTGCCAATTTTTGGGCTCGATAAAGACAAGCTCCAGGCTGCGATCTACGGCGTCGATGACAGACTGCCCGATAACGTGGCAGCCAAGACCCCTAGCGCAATGCATTATGTTGCTTGTGTTGAAGAGGGAACCCAAACTGTCCAATCCAGAAGATTTACATGGAGAAAATTCGAATTCATCGCGCCCTTTCCACGTTTGAAAGGTAGATCATATGAAGTTCAGTGGATCAGCGAAAAATACATATGGAATATCACACTGAGGGATATTGCTTCAGGTACAGTTATCGCAGAGACAAGTCTCGAAGGTGGAGCACCGCCACCACTGCCGAAACCTCCCGCGACCAACCTCAATGATACCCTGGTGGGTGGGGAGTTCCAGCACTTTCAGGGCACAAAGCCGGATGTCGCCGATCTGGCAAAGTGGCTTCTGACAGTCATGAAATAACGCATAACACAACTCCCCGCCAAATCGCGGGGAGTTGCTTTATTTTTCATAGCGCTTCCTGATATTCGCCACCAGGTACTCATCGAAAAAGCGGTCTACATCGTAACCTGGCTGCCAGCCCCAGTCCCGGCGCGCGCCGGAGTCATCCACATCTTCGGGCCATGAGTCGACAATGCCCTGGCGGCGCGGGTTGGGCGCAAACGTGATCTGCGCGCCGGGAAAATCCTTCAGCGTGCGCTCGCGGAACTCCCCGGCTGACAAAGTGAAGCTGCTGACGTTGTATACAGCTTGGGTCAACTTCTCGCGCGGCGTCGCCATCAGCTTGCGGATCGACTTGATCGCATCCGGCATGGCCATGAACGGGATGCGTGCGTCCTCGCGCACGAAACAGGCGTACGGCTCACCCTTGGCGGCCGCATGCAGCATCTCGGGACCGTAGTCGCTCGTGCCGCCGCTGGGCACGGTAAAGGCGCTTACCAGGCCAGGAAATCGCAGCGCGCGGAAATCCAGCATGACAGGCCGGGTGGGATCGAGGTGGCGCTGGCCGAGAAAGCGGCTGTAATACACGCCCAGGCTTTCACAGGCAATTTTGTTACAGCCATACATCGTATGCGGATGCGTCCACTTATCCTCACTCACGCGGCCGGCCGCTTTCTTCTCGGCCGGGCTGGAAAATCCATACACGGCGATCGAACTCGGGAAGAAAAACTTCACCGCCCGGCCGCGCTTTTCAGATTTATGGGCCGCCAGTTGCAGCAGTTGCAGCGTCCCATCTACGTTGACACGCTGCGCTTCCTCTGGCATCCTCTCGGCCTGCGAGGATAAAAAGGCCGCCAAGTGGTAAATCGTGTCGATGTTGGTATCATAAAGGTATTTGACCTTGCCGAGCATATCCCCTTGAATATGTTCCGCCGACAAAGCATGGATACTCGCCGCCAGCGGGGCCAGATCCATCGTCACAATCCGGTGTGTTCCCTGCCCGGCAAGCTCCTGTACGAGCGCCTGCCCAATCTCGCCGCAAGCGCCAGTGATCAAGGCTATTTTTTCGCTCATCTGCGGCTCCTTATGCTAGAATGGGGTAATTGATGAGACACAACGGTAATTTGATTTTACAATAATCCGGGCCGGAATACCGGTTGCACCTTCCTATCACTTCAAACACAAAATGCGACGATTGGCTTTTTTCTTACTGATAACAGTTCTCGTTTTAACGGCCTGCCTGCCAACGAACGATGTGGATGCGGGTTTGCCTGCTGTACCAGTTGCTTCGGACGGCAACGGTCTCACTCCCACAGCAACCATCGTCTGGTTCCCGCCCACTTCCACCTGGACGCCCTTCCCGACGCCCATCGCTTTCCCGACGGTGGAAAGCCTGCCCGGCCTGGGAGCCGAAACTTTCTCGGACGATTTCTCTGACGCTAAAGCCTGGCAGGGAGCCAAGCCTGAAAGCAGCGGCAGCAACAGCAGCATCGTCAACCGCAACCGGTTGACCCTGGCAGTCAACCTGCCGCCCGCAACTCTCTTCAGCCTGCGCAACGACCTGCAACTGAGGAATTTCTACGCTGAAGTAAATGTAAATGTCAATCGCTGTGAAGGCAGCGACGCTTACGGGATGCTATTCCGCGCAGCCGGGAACCAGGATTCATACCGTTATATGCTGGCCTGCAACGGACAACTGCGCGTGGAGCGTCTGCAGGCCAACAAGGCCAACATCCTGCAGGACTGGCTGCCCAGTGGCGACGTACCGCCCGGCGCGCCGGGGGAGGTGAAGCTGGGTGTGTGGGCGTCAGGTGTGGAAATGCGTTTCTTCCTGAACGGGCATTATCAATTCAGGGTGATCGACCCGATCTTCCACAACGGCACGCTGGGCCTGTTTGTCAGCGCGGCCAGCCCGGGCGGTATGAACATCAGTTTTTCGGACTTGGCTGTGTACGATATTTCCTATGTCTCGCCAACACCCTCCGCCACGCCCAGGAAAACGCCAACGCCCAGCAGAACAGCGAAACCGTGAGAATTAGGAATTGCGGATTAGAGATTACAAATCAGGAATTACGACAACCGGCCCGTAGACGAGAAGGCAAATGCCCAACAAACTGAACGACCTAGATTCGAAGACCTGGCTTAAATTCCAGAAGTCCTGGTTCATCCACAACCCGCCACCGCGCAAGAAAGATGCGCTGGTACACCCGGCCAAGTTCCCCGAAACCATGGCCCAGGAATTCGTCGAATTCTTCACTAAAAAAGGCCAGACCGTGCTCGACCCGATGGCCGGCACGGGCTCTGCGCTGGTGGCGGCATTACGCTGCGGCAGGCATTCCTATGGCATCGAGTTGAACCCCAAATACGCGCAGATCGCGCGCGAGACCGTCGGGCAGGAAAAAATAGCTTTAGCGGCAAGCATGGGTACGGCCGGCCTGGTTGCCGAAGTCATCATCGGTGACGCACTGAATGCCGCCGGGTACAACCTGCCGGTCATTGATTACGTCCTGACCTCGCCGCCCTACTGGGATATGCTGCACGCCAAAGGCGCGGACAACCAGAAAAAGCGTCGCGAGTCCAACGAAATGGATGTGGTTTATTCGGACGATCCGAACGACCTGGGGAATGTGCGCGATTATGATGATTTCCTGGCACGATTGGTGACGATCTATGCCGGGCTGAAACCGCTGCTGCGCGAAAAAGCCTACCTGACCATCATCGTCAAGAACATCAAGAAAGGCGGCAGAATCTACCCACTGGCCTGGGACATTGCCCGCGAACTGGGCAAAGTCTACACCCTGAAAGATGAAAAAATCTGGATGCAGGAAAACCAGCGTTTGGCGCCGTTCGGGCTGGGCAGCGCCTGGGTGAGTAATACATTCCACCATTATTGCTTGCAGTTTAGAAATCAGTGAATAGAGAATAGTTTTCGAACCATTCACGATTAACCATGATCTCCTCAACCGATTTTATCAAACTGCCCTACACCCCCGATCTGACTGAAGGCGGCATTGCCTATGCCACCCGCTCGCTGCCCTATACGTACGACCGCATGGGCGGCTCACTCTACTCGCGCCTGCGCCGCATCGTCGGCGGGGTGGCCGTTGAGCTAGCCTTCCGGCGCACGCTTGGCGAGCAGGGTATCCCTTTCGATGTGAAAGGCGCAACGCCCTTCAGCGAGCCCGACCGTTACGACGTCTCGCTCGGCGGGCATCGCTGCGACCTCAAGACTTTTGTCATGTCCAAGCGCAACCAGATCACGGCCACCCGGCGCAACCCGGGGCTTGTGCTGCGCGCCCCGGCCTTGATCCCATCCGACCAGTTTGCCGCCGAAAACCACAGCGACCAGGATATCTACCTTTTTGCCTTTTTGTTCGGCCTGACGACCAACTCCCCCGAAGATATCCAGAAAGCCGTAGATGCAGACCAGCGCATCTACTTGATCCACCCGTTACGAACCGATTGGTCCCGCCCGCGGGCATGGGTGCCGCTCGGACGGCTGGCGCTCAAAAGCGAATGTGCTGCAGCGATCAACATCGAAATCGGCGGGCAGGATGCGGAACGCAACTTCATCACCGAAACCCTGACTCTCGAGCCGCTGACGCGCAGTTTTGCCGCGAACGACTACTACAGCCTGGCCTACATGCACATCGACAGAATCCCCGGCGCCAGGATCGGGATCCACAGCCCGGGCAAAGGCGAGATTTACCTGGTCCAGCCGCACGAATGGGGCAACGTCTGGATCTACGGCATGGACATCTGGCTGACGGGCTATATCACGCATGATGAATTCCGCCGCAAAGCCAGCGCCATTTTCGCAGGCAGCCGCGTCTTCCAGTACAGCAAAACACAAACGAAGAACCTGTCCGTGCCTGTGGCGGATCTGCGCTCGCTAAACGAACTATTCGAGCGCGTTAGAGAGTGGGAAGAAAACAAGAAAAACTGGTAAAAAAAGCTGGCCTTCGCCCCCGTAAAAGACATAAATTGCCAGATTTTTCTCTTTTACCAGAAATCCGGGAGAATGGAAATACCCCAAATTGCCAGTTGCCTTTCACGTTAACACCAGTATAATAAAGCTTACCGGTCAACTTGAGAACTTCATGACCGGAAGGGGAATGATCCCCTCGAATCCAGTTTTTAGAAAAAAAGGAGTATCTTATGGCATTCAGCTTCAAAAACACAAAAGGTGTAACCTATTTCCTGCACGCCAATTCCAAAAAGACCAGCACCGGCAAGACCCAGACGCTGTACTTTTTCTCAAAGGAACAGAAAGCTGGTGTGCTTGATGCGGTCCCTGCGGGCTACAAGGTGGCTGAAACGGCCAACGGTCTGCCTGTGCTGAAGAAAGCTTAACCTGAAACAAGCATTGCCTGCTGGCTCTCTGGTAAAGAGAGCCAGTTTGTTTTTAATGATTTGGGCGCTTGCCATTTTTACATACCCTGGTTTATAATACGTGCCTGCCCGGGCGGGTAGCTCAGTTGGTTAGAGCATTGCGTTGACATCGCAAAGGTCGTAGGTTCGAGTCCTATTCCGCCCACACAAAGGGCAGGTCTTAGACCTGCCCCAACTGTAATGACCGGGACGAGTAAGCGGCCCGGAAGCTGACAGAGAGAGCCAGGCCCCGACTGAGAGCCTGCTCCAGCCTCCACCGTTGAAAACCACCCGCGAGCGTGAACCGGAACGTACGGACGAAGCAAGCTTCGCCCGTACAAGTAAGGTGAACGGCTGGCTCCGTTATCGGCCGAAAGAGATGTCTATGGAGCGGGCGCAACATGTTGTGCCGCTACGATGGCAAATCTGGGTGGAACCGCGACTAACTCTCGCCCCAGTTGTTGGGACGGGAGTTTTTGTTTTTTTTAGCACAGAGATTAGAGAGCAGTGAGTAGAGATTAGTCGCTAGTTGAAAACAATTCTCTATTCTCTTTTCTCTACTCTCTCCCTAAACTTGGAGGTCCAAATGTCTGAACGTTATGAAGAGACGCAGCTTTATCGCATCCGGCACTCGGCGGCGCACGTCATGGCGCAGGCCGTGCTGGAGTTTTATCCTGAAACGAAATACACCATTGGCCCGCCCGTCGAGAACGGCTTTTACTATGACTTCGAGCTGCCCCAACCGATCACGCTGGAAGACCTGGAGAAGATCGAGAAGCGCATGCGCGCCATTATCCAGGCCGGCCATGATTTCAAGAAAAAGGTCGTCTCCGCTGCTGAGGCGCGTGAGATTTTCAAGGACCAGCCTTACAAGCTCGAGTTGATCGACGGGCTCGAAAAAGGTGGCCTGGACGAATACGGCAATCCGCTTAAGGAGAAACCGGAAATTTCCATTTACCAGCACGATACCTTCACGGACCTGTGCCGAGGTCCGCACGTCGAGAACACGCGCAAGATCAATCCCAGCGCGCTAAAACTGATGTCGATCGCCGGGGCCTACTGGCGCGGCGATGAGAACAACAAGATGCTAACGCGCATCTATGGGACAGCCTGGGAAAAGCCGGACGAGTTGAAGCACTACCTGCAAATGCTCGAGGAAGCCAAGAAGCGCGACCACCGCAAACTGGGCAAGGAACTCGAGATCTTCCTGTTCGACGACGAGGTCGGCCCCGGCCTGCCGCTGTGGATGCCGAATGGTGGGATCATGATCGATGAGCTGGAAGGCCTGGCCAAAGAGTTGGAAAACAAGGCCGGCTACCAGCGCGTCCGCACGCCACATATCACCAAGGAAGACCTGTTCATCCGCTCCGGGCACCTGCCCTACTACGCTGAGAGCATGTTCCCGCCCATGGAGCTGGAAGGCGTGAAATACTACGTCAAGCCAATGAACTGCCCGATGCACCACAAGATCTTCGGCGCGCGCCCGCGCTCCTACCGTGAACTGCCCATCCGCCTGGCGGAATACGGCACTTGCTACCGTTACGAGAAATCGGGCGAACTCATCGGCTTGATGCGCGTGCGCTCGATGCAGATGAACGACGCGCATATCTACTGCTCGGAGGAACAGTTCGAGCAGGAGTTCCTGGGCGTGATCGACCTGTATAAGAAGTATTTCGATCTCTTCGGCATCGATAAATACGTCATGCGCCTGTCGCTGCATGGCAAGGCAGGCTTGGGCAAGAAATTTGTGGATAACGAGCGCCTGTGGATCAAGACGGAAGACATGGTCCGGCGCGCCATGACGAACGGCAAGGTGCCGTTCGTCGAAGTGGAAAATGAAGCCGCCTTCTACGGCCCCAAGATCGACGTCCAGATCTGGAGCACGATCGGGCGCGAGTTCACGCTGGCCACAAACCAGGTGGATTTCGCCGTGCCGGAACGCTTCGACCTGAAATTCGTCAACAAGGACGGCGCCGAAGAAACGCCCCTGTGCATCCACCGCGCGCCGCTCGGCACGCACGAACGCATGATCGGTTTCCTGATCGAACACTACGCCGGGGTCTTCCCCGTCTGGCTTGCGCCCGAACAGGTGCGCGTCATCCCGATCACGGACGGGCAGAACGAGTACGCCGAAGGGATCGCCGCACAGCTGCGCGAACAGGGCGTGCGCGCCAGCGCGGACCCCAGTTCGGAGCGCATGAACGCCAAGATCCGCAACGCGCAGCTGATGAAGGTGCCGTATATGCTGGTTGTTGGCGCGAATGAGGCCGAAGCGGGCGTCGTCTCGCTGCGCATGCGCGACGGTAACCAGCAGAATAACATCCCGCTGGCCGAGTTTATGGAGCGGGTGAAGGAAAAGATCAGCACACGCGCGAGCCAGATTTAGAACACATCACAAAAAAGGCGGAGGCTCTTGTAGCCTCCGCCTTTTTTGATTCATTCCGCCTACATCAGGGAGCGAGTTGCAGGATAAAGATCCATGGCCCCTGATAGAAGTAGCCCAATGCTTCGTAAAATTTATTGAGGGCCTCCGCATCACTCATCCCATCCGGTTTTATCGTGACGACCGGCCCACCACCGCCGCCACCATTCCCTGAAAAGGTAATGTAATCAATCTCGATCCCGGCAGGTTTGAGCTTCTCGCGCGCCGCCTTCACCTGATCGTCGGGGATGACCTCGGGAGCGGATTGCTCGAGAGCGCCAACGGTCAGCGTCAGCATCTCGGCCCGGTCATGAGATCCAACCGGGAAACCGACTTTCACGCAGCGTCCATCCGGCAGCGCAGGTTTCCAATTGGGCTCGAGGCCCTTCCCCATATCCCCCATCGCGGGGTCAAACATGAGTTGATAGGCATCAAGCCCGCTCGTATCTTTGCCCACCTGCAGCGAGGCACTCCGGCCGACCATCTAATCATTGTTGGTTGGCTTCCGATAACATAGATAGACCTGGGCGTACGAAGGCGTGATCTTGATTTGCTGCAGGATCATCTCCACGCCATTGGCAGTCACGCTTTGCAGTGGCTGGAGCAGCCGGGCCACGTAAATCGGCGCATCCAGGTCGAAACGGAATTCCGAAACAGCCTTACTGTCGTCCATCGAATCGGGACCGATCCGGATGACCAGCTTGCCCTTGAAACGCTCCCCCTTCAACGCATCGGCGGGGTTGAAATTGATTATGAAGGTGGAAGGATCGCCTTCGACCGCGGAAATCCCGTAGCCGGAATTAATTTCGCTCCCGGCAGCATCCTCAAGCAAGGCATTCGACAGCGAATATCCCGCTTTCAAGCCATCGACACGCACGGTAAATACCAGCCGGTTGGCATCGACATAAGACTTCAACAGGGTGGCGGTCATTTCGCCGACCTGTTCGCTGCCAGGCGGGGGCTCCAGAGCATCCACACCCGGAATTTGTATGGCATCAGGCAGTTCCGCCCAGTCGAGCATCCAGGTGCCGTCGTATACATCTCCGTTGGGGGTTAACAGCTTGCCCACAGTGAGGTGAAACATTCCACTGCCGGTCGCCCCAGCCGGGAACATCACTTCCTGGCAACGCGCTTCCCCATCCGCGCTGAACGGCTCCCCGGGCTCACCAGTCACTTTCGGAGCGGTGGATGCCTGCATGGGAGAGGCCGCAAGCTGGATCGTAACGGCACCTACCCGCCAGTCCTTGCCATCCGGCAGATCGAAACATAACCGCGCCCGTACGTCCTGCGGGGCCAGCCGAATCCAGGCCAGGCGCATTTCCAGGCCATTGGCGCGGCTGGCATACGTGTTCATACCGGTAAACACTTCCAGGTGCACGGGAGTATGCGCGGCATCGAAATGGAAGACCTTCAAAACCTGCCCATCCGCGCCCAGGAGCGGTATGTCGATGCTGACATCCGCATAAGTATCGGAAACCGAATAGGTCGCCGGGTCGCGGACAATCTGGTAGACGATATACCTGCCGGCCAGTGCGCCGTCTTTTTCAGCCAGCACCAGGCCGGCACCACGATATTGCTCCGGGACCAGGGCCCCAAAATGCATTTCGGGCATTCCCGGCGTTTCACCGGCCGCCAGGCCCTTTGCGGTAAAACCCAGGGCCTGGCGGCCATCCAGGAGATAAACCCAATCCAGAGATAGGGTAACATCATTCAGCGACTGGGCCAAGCCCAGGTCTGTAGCCGGCTCGGGCGCAGTGGCTGTAGGCAGGGCTGTCGGCTCGGCAGTTGCGTTCGTATCCTGGATCAGGCCGGCATCACTGACCGACTGCATGCCAGGATCGGAAAAATAACGGTAGACCGCATAGGCGGCAGTAGTGGCCAGGACCAGGCCCAGCAGCACCAGAACGACCGTCCAGGCAAGTTTCAATCTCGGGTCCATATTCAGTGTATCCTTTCGCTCGATACGAGCCGCGATCTGCGGCCAGAGGTCGGTGTTCTCCAGGATGTCACGTCGGGCGATGGTGTCAAGCGCGGAATGAATGTTATTCATCGGGCGCTCCTTTCAGAACCGAGCAACTTGCGCAGGCGCTCGCGCGCGGCGTTCAACATCCATTTCACGGTACCGGGCGCGGTCTCGAGTTCCTCGGCCATTTCCTTCTCGCTCATCTGCAGGAAATAACGCTGAACGATAACTGCGCGCTGGCGCGGCGAGAGTTCCTGCATGGCCTGCCAGATCTTTTGATCTGATTCGGCAGACTCTATCTGCGCCTCGACCGACTGCTGTTCAACCAGCCATTCCTCCAAGCCAGTTTCACCTGCATCGGATCCCAACGGGAGCTGCCCGGCCGTTTTCTGCGCGGCTTTCAGGGCTGCATTGACCACGCTGCGTATGAACCACGGTTCAAACGGGCGGCTGGCATCGAAACCGCCGATGCTGTGGTAGACGCGCAGGAATACATCCTGCACCACATCCTGGGCAAGATAAGGGTCCCGGGTGATCAAATAGGCTGTGCGGATGGCCTTCAGCTGGTACCCTGTTACCAGGGTTTCCAGCCCGCTGATATCGCCGCACTTCAATGCCTGAATGGCTTGTTGCTCGTCCATCGTCCTCCCGGGTGATAGGAACGCAATGCATTGCGTCCGTTCCAATGAGCGCTCACACTGTATATATCCGATGATAAGCGAAAAGGTTGGGTTTTCTACAAACTCTCTCGAAAAGTTGACGACTCTCTGCACTCTGTGGTATCATCCACCCGCTCAAAAGCCAGCTTAAGGCTGGCTATCCGTTTTTTTATATTTAAGGAGAGTACTATAGCTGAGCCAGAATTTCGAGTAAATGAGGCCATTCGGGTTCCCGAAGTGCGCCTGATTGGTCCCGCCGGCGAGAACGTGGGCGTCGTGCCTGTTCGCCAGGCACTTCAGATCGCCCGGGATGCCGATCTGGATCTGGTGGAGGTCTCACCGAACGCTGCGCCGCCTGTCTGCCGCGTACTGGACTTTGGCAAGTTCCTGTACGAACGCGAGAAGAAGGAACGCGAAGCAAAAAAAGCGCAGGTCAAGATCGAGATCAAGGAAATCCGTCTGCGCCCCAAGACCAACGAGCATCACCGCGGTTTCAAAGTGGACGATGCCCGCCGCTGGCTCTTACAGGGGCACAAGGTGCGCGTCACGGTTAAGTTCCGCGGCCGCGAAATGGATTATCCTGAAATCGCCCTGGAAGACCTGAAAGAGATCGCCCAGTCGCTCTCGGACGTGGGTATCATCGAGCAGGCTCCTATGATGGAGGGCCGCACGATGCTCGTAGTGCTTGGCCCCGCCAAGGCCAAGGCTCCCAAGAAACCCGAAAAGAGCGAGCAGGCCGAGGGCGAAGCTGAAGCTTCGTAAGAACAGCAAGGAAGAAATCTCAACGGATGTTTTTATCCCGCGGGCGTTCGACCCCGTGGTTATTTTGTCTGAAAGGAGTATGCTACTGTGCCCCGCAAGCCGAAGAAACAAGGCAAGTTGAAGCTCAAGACCCATAAGGCAACATCCAAGCGTTTCCGCCTGACCGGGTCGGGCGTATTGGTCCGCACCAAAGGTGGCAAGAGTCACCTGCGCCGCCGCACTTCCGACCGCACCACCGCGCTGTTCACGGAAATGGTCCCCGTCAAAGGACGCTCGATCATTAAACGTGTCCGCCGGCTCGTGCCTAACATGAAGTAATCCGTATCCGTTTTTTATTGCGGCCGCTGGGTGTACGCAACTGGAATGCAGGACGCGCAAGCGCGCAAGCGCGAAAGAGCGTCCGCGCCGACGCCCCGGGGTTCGCAGGAGGTCATAACAAATGGCTCGTGTCAAAGGTGGCCCATTCGGGCACCGTCGTCATAAGAAAGTTTTTGCCCGCACCAAGGGTCAGCGTGGTACACGCCACTTCCTTTTCAAGCGCGCCAACGAGGCGATGCTCAAGAGCCTTTGGTATGCCACGCGTGACCGCAAGGTCCGCAAGCGCGACCTGCGCAAACTGTGGATTGCCCGCATCAATGCGGCGGCCCGTCTGAACGGCATCACGTACAGCCGGCTGATCGCCGCCTTGAAAAAGGCCAATATCACCCTCAACCGCAAGATGCTGGCTGACCTGGCTGTACGCCACCCGGAAGCTTTCGCCGCGGTAGTGGCCCAGGCAAATCAATAACAAGTATCAAGTAGACACATATCGAGTAAAAAGGACGGCTTGCGCCGTCCTTTTGTTTTTTTATTTGTCATTGCCTGCGCCACCCTTACGCCACCTTCCGACCCTTGGGCAGTTCCTTTTGTTCAACGGCAAAGGCCGCATCCAAAGCCTGGTACACCGACCTGGCTTCGATGATCTGGATATTTTCCGGCCAGGGTTCGGCCTTGCGCAGGCGCTTCGGAACGATGGCAACCTTGAAGCCCAGTTTCTGCGCCTCACGCAGGCGCACAGGCATCTGCCCAGGCAAGCGCAACTCGCCTGCCAGGCCGATCTCGCCGATCAGCACCGCATCGGCGCGGATGGAGACGTCTTTCATCGAGGAGGCCACTGCGGCGGCGATGGCCAGGTCCGCGGCGGGTTCGTCCACTTTCATGCCGCCGACCACGTTGACGAAGATATCCTGCTCGGCCAGCTTGAGGCCCATACGGCGCGTCAGCACGGCCGCGATCATCAGCAAACGGTTATAGTCCACACCGTTGGGCGTGCGGCGGGCATTGCCGAACTGAGTCGGCGAGGTCAACCCCTGTAACTCGACCAGCAGCGGGCGGGTGCCTTCCATCGTAACGGCGATGGCGGAGCCGGGAGCATTCACCATCCGTTCGGCCAGGAATGCCTCGGATGGGTTGGTAACCTCCGCGAGTCCGCGTTCAAGCATTTCGAACACGCCGACCTCGGCCGTCGGGCCAAAGCGATTCTTAACAGAACGCAGCAACCGGTAGGCCTGGAAGCGATCCCCCTCCAGGTACAGGACGGTATCGACAATGTGTTCGAGCACACGCGGGCCGGCAATGACGCCTTCCTTGGTGACGTGGCCGATGACGAAGACCGCCACGCCTGATGATTTCGCCAATTCTCGTAGCTGCGAAGAACACTCGCGCACCTGAGAGACCGACCCGGCGGAGGAATCCAACTCGGGGAGGTAGACAGTCTGAATCGAGTCGACGATCAACAACCCGGGTTGCACCTCGCGGTTATGTTCCAGGATGGTGACAAGATTGGTTTCGGTGACCAGGTACAGGTTTTCGGGGAAAGCCTGCCCTTTATTCATCAGCCGGTCGGCGCGCATCTTGATCTGGCGTTCGGACTCCTCGCCTGAAACGTAGAGCACGCGCATCTTACCCGCCATAGCCAGCGCCATCTGCAGCATGAGAGTCGACTTGCCGATGCCCGGGTCGCCGCCGACCAGCACGATCGAGCCAGGCACCACGCCGCCGCCCAGCACGCGCGAGAACTCGCTGATTGGGACGGACATGCGTTCTTCGGAATTGCTGTTAACATCACCGATGCGCCGTGGGGCAGTGCGCCCGGTGAGCCCGCGCGAGGCGTTGGGTGATTTGGCCGGCCCGGCCTCCTGCACGATCTCCTCGACCATTGTGTTGAAGGAGCCACACTGCGGGCATTTCCCCATATAAGAAGCGGACACACGCCCGCACTGCTGGCAGACGTAACGCGAGTAGGATTTTGGCATGCTGACCTCACAATGTAGTAGGGACACGGCGTTGCCGTGTCCCTACAGTATAACAGAATTTATGTTCTGTTTATTTATTGAATTTCTTCGGATTTATTGCAGCACGCCGGCAGATGCCTGCTTCAAAAGCGTCAGTACAAACTCGTCGCCAGGCCGCTGGCGCAGGATGTCCTTGCGGGCTTCGCGCGACAGGCTGCTCAAGGATAAGTATTGCACGGCATGTTTGCGGAAGAGACGTTGGCCGTCCTCCGCGCCGTAGAATTTGATGTTGCTTTCCAGGTGCTGACGCATGACCTGTTGGACCTGCTCAGGCGAGACTTGGTCCCGATCTAGCCGGGAGAAAATCCACGGGTTGGCGATGGCGCCACGCCCGATCATGACCGCATCGCAGCCGGTATATTGCTTCATACGCTCGATATCGGCGACGACTCTCACATCCCCGCTGCCAATGACCGGGATGTTCGCTGCGGCCTTCACTTCCGCCACAGCGTCCCAGTTAGCATGGCCGCTGTAGCTCTGCTCTTTGGTGCGCCCGTGCAAGGCGATCAGCGCGCCGCCGTTTTCTTCGACGATACGCGCAACCAGTTTATAACTGCGGTAATCCTCCCAGCCCAGGCGGATCTTCCCCGTGACCGGCACGGTGAGCGCTGCGCTCAGTTTCTGAAAGGTGCGCGCGATTTTTAAGGGCGTGCGCATCAAGCCTACGCCGGCGCCGCGGTTGGCGACGCTTTTCGCCGGGCAGCCCATATTGATATCGATGATATCTGGCCCGAGGGCTTGCACACATAGCGCGGCCTTCAGGATCTGGTCCGGGTCATCCCCGTAAATCTGGAAGACGACCGGACGCTCCGGCTCTTCGTAGGCCAGCCTGGCATCCACGTGCTCGAACCCGCGCAGGATATTTTCCACCTTGACGAACTCGGTATAACTCATGGCCGAGCCCAGCCCACGGCACAATGAACGGAAAGGCCAGTCCGAATACCCGTCCATGGGCGCCAGGATGGCGTCGCCGTAGACGGGCACATCGCGCACCATGAAGGTGGGCGCTTTCCCAGAAAGCAAGGTTGGAGGCTGCGGGCGGGGTTCCAGGTCGTTCACGCGGGCAAAATTCCTTTCGAGTACCCGGATTTTCTAAGGATGTAGGGTAAGGCACTCTTGACCCCGCAAAGAGCGCAGGGCAGGCATATCTACCCTACATTCTTATGTTGGCCGGGCACGAGTGGATTCCTAAAGTATAACAGAATCCGCCTGCCATTCCAGGTCTTAATGATGAGGGTTCGACCTACCCGGCCTGCAATACAGCATTTAAAAACAGACTTGAAAGTGGTGCTATACTCACTACAATATTATTATTGATCTCTTTCAGGTCAGCCAGCCATTGTCGAGGTTCCGATATGAAACGAATCCTGGTTATTCTGGCATTGCTCGCCCCGGCGGCCGCTTTGGTTTTCTTCTGGCTCCAACCCCAAGCAGACCGGGCCGTCAGCCTGCCGCTCTTCCATTTCTACCTGGTTACCTTCATCACATTTTCGGCAGCGGTCATCTCGATCCTGCTGACCGCCACACTGGGATTCGAAGGCCAGCCACGTCACGTATTGGCTGCCGCCGCGTTTGCAGTCATCGGCACTATCTTCTTCTCGCATGGCTTGGCCACGCCTGGTGCGTTGATCGACCACGTCCATCCGGCTGTATCATGGTCGGCCTGGCTGACGCTGTTCGGCGCAGGCGTGCTCTTTGCCGCCGCCGCGCTGGACGGTCCCAATGGGCTTCCAAAATGGATGCCGGTGCGCTGGCTGATTTACGCCGCACTCATCGGGGTGCTGCTCTATTCTGCCATCGCAGCCTTTACCCCCGACCTGCTGACATTCATCGACGACCGTGTGGCGCCCTGGCACAAGGACACGATTTTTGTCATCACACTGCTGCTGTGGCTATTTGCCGCCTTCGAATTGTGGCAGACCTGGCGTGCCACACATAGCCGCGTGGACGGCGCCCTGGCTTTCGTCGCTTTCTGGTTAGCCACTGCTACCGTGAGCATGCATCGCTTCCCGATCTGGAACCTGAGCTGGTGGCTGTACCATGCCGTCCTGCTGGTTGGCTTCCTGGCCACGGCGGTCATGCTGGCCCTGGAATACGAACAGGTCCGCCAGTTCCGCCTGGCCCGCTATTTCCTGGCTGTCGCACTGATCGTCACCGCACTGCTGGCATTGGCGGCCTCGGCGCTTTTCACGCAGTTCTCCTATGAGACGCTGGTTGCGCAGGTCCAGGACACCTCCGGCAGCATTGCCACCAACCTGGCCAATGGCGTGGCGGGCGGCCTGCCGGATATCACCACACCGGCCGATCTGCATGACCTTTCAAGCCGACCGGACGTTGGTCCTCTGCTGGAAGCACGCATACAGGACCTGCCGCTCAATAGTGTTTACATTTATTCAACCAACAAGAAGCTGCAATATCCCGAGGAATACGATTCGAACAAGCCCGTCACTGTGGATACGGCCGCATTCAGACAGGCACTGGATGGTAACACGCTGGTCGTAATCCACGAACCCAGCGGTACGCCCTCTGGCTATGCACCCAATGCGAACGTGCACATTGTCGAGAGCTTTGCCCCGCTGCATGCCGGCGGACAGCCGGGCGGCGAGATCATTGGCGTGCTGGTGACCGTACAGGAAGCGCCGAGCATCGACAGAGCCATCATCAGCGCCCGCATCGCCGGCCTGCTGACGGCTGCGCTCACCATGGGACTGCTGTTTTTGGCGATGCTCTCGGTGGTGAACCGCGCCGACCGGATCATCACCGTTCGCACCGAAGACCTGCGCCGCGTCTCCGCCCAACTGAAGACCTATTCGGAGTGGCTGCTGGGGCCCGACCTGTTGGGCCGTGTCCTTTCGAACCCGGATGCCCTCAGCCTGATGCGGCGCGAACGCACGGTGGTGTTCATTGACATCCGCAAATTCACCGGTTGGAGCGAACCGCGTCCGCCAGAAGAAGTGGTGGCGATGCTTAACGAGTATTACACAGCGGCCGAAACCGTTGCAAAACGGCACAATGTAATCAAACTAAAATTCGCCGCAGACGAGGTGATGGCTATTTTCTCAGATGCCGGCCAGGCGGCAGAGGCAGCACTGGAGTTGCGCCTGATACTCAGCCATATTCTACGCCAGCAGGGACTGGGCGCAGGGATCGGCCTGCACACCGGCCCGCTTGTGGAGGGACTGCTGGGCAGCAAAGACGTCAAGTTCTATGACGTGATCGGCGATACGGTCAATACCGCCAAGCGCATAGAGGGCGCGGCTTTGGAAACCGAAGTGCTGATTTCAGAAGCCACACGCGTTGCTATAGGCGATCGTACTGTCCTCGGACCCGTCCGGGACATCGAAGCGAAAGGAAAAGAAGTGCCCGTCAGCGTTTATCCGCTGTTGCCCGCGGTATAATCTCCCGCCTTTAAAAAAGCTATAGTAAAGAATAGAACGCGCAGAGAAATTCTCCGCGCGTTCTATGTTTAAGCGAGAACCTTAAGCTGCCTGTTCCTTTTTGAGCAACTCCAGAAAATGCTTGCGGAACTTGCTCACCTTGGGGGCCACCACCATCATACAGTAGGGCTGGTAGGGGTTATTTGCGTAGTATTCCTGGTGATAATCCTCGGCCATATAGAACTTATCGAAGGCGGTTACCTCAGTCACGATCGGGCGGTCCCAGACGTGCTGGCCGTTCAAATCACGAATGACTTCTTCGGCGGTCGCCTTCTGCTCGTCAGAATGATAGAAGATGGCCGAGCGGTACTGCGTGCCGGCATCGTTGCCCTGGCGGTTAAGCGTGGTCGGGTCGTGCACGACGAAAAACACGTTCAATATATCCTTGAACGAGATGACCTGCGGATCGAAGGTCACCTGCACCACCTCAGCGTGCCCAGTCGTCCCGTTGCAGACCTGTTTATAGGTCGGGTTGGGAATCTGCCCGCCGGAATAGCCTGATTCAACGGAGACTACGCCCTTCAACTCATCGTACACGGCTTCTAGGCACCAGAAACATCCACCTGCCAGCGTTGCGACTTCGGTTTGATTGGTCATAGGGTTTTTCCTTTCTGACACATATTATGCCTGATAAAGCTAAGTGGCTGCTGAAAAATGTCTTATGAAAGTATTACATAAAAAGTCTTATGAAAGTATTACATAAAAAGTAGGGGCAGGTCTGAGACCTGCCCCTACAAAACCGGCATTACACACTTGGCTCGGGGGCCGCAGCCTTTTCAGGGGCTTTGTCCGGCGTCTCGAGCCGCGTCAGGATGATCGCTCCGTCGGGGCTGACGTCCACCAGGATGTGGTCGCCGTCGACGAACCCGCCCGAGAGCAGGCTATCGGAGAGGGCATCCTCCACCTTGAGCTGGATCACGCGGCGCAACGGCCGGGCGCCCATCTCGGGGTCGTAGCCTTCCGCGCCCAGCAGGGACAATGCCTCGGGGCTGGCGGTCAGCACAATGTCGTGATCGATCAGGCGCTCTGCCACTTTGTTCAGTTCCAGCGAGACGATCTTGTTGATGTCTTCCTTGGTCAGTGAGCGGAAGACGATCACGCTGTCCACGCGGTTGATGAACTCGGGACGGAAGGCGCGTTTGAGCGTTTCGGTCAGTTTCTTGCGCATGTCTTCGTAAGACAGGCGGTCCTCGGTTTCTTCGTCACGCTTGAGGTTGAAACCCAGGGAGGCCTGTTTTTTGATCAGATCCGCGCCGATGTTGGAGGTCATGACGATGATCGCATTGCGGAAATCGACTTTGCGTCCGCGCGCATCGGCCAGGTGACCCTCTTCCATGATCTGCAGCAGCATGTTATGGACTTCGGGATGCGCCTTCTCGACTTCGTCGAACACGACGATCGAATACGGGCGGCGGCGCAGGGCCTCGGTCAACTGGCCGGCATCTTCGTAGCCGACGTAACCGGGAGGCGCTCCCACCAGGCGGCTGGCGGTGTGCCGTTCCATGAATTCGGACATATCCAGCTGGATGGCGGCATCTTCACTGCCAAACATGAATTTGGCCAGGCTTTTGGTTAGTTCAGTTTTGCCAACACCGGTCGGGCCCAGGAAAATGAACGAGCCGATCGGGCGGCGCGGGTCTTTGAGACCGGCACGGGCGCGGCGTACAGCGCGCGAGATGGCCACGATGGCTTCATCCTGGCCGACGATGCGCGAGTGCAGTTCGTCTTCCATATGCAGGAGGCGCTCCGACTCTTTCTCGGCGATCTGCATGACGGGTACGCCCGTCCACATCGAGACGACCTCGGCGATATCTTCGGCGGTGACCACCGGGCTGGTGGCCCGATCCCAGCCGGTGCGCAGGCGCTCCAACTGGTTCTCCGTGCCGGTTTCCTTTTCGGTCCAGGAGCGGACTTCTTCTATATTGCCTTCTTCCTGGGCCAGGGCGCGGTTCTGGCGGATTTCCCTGAGCGCCGTGAACAGGTCTTTGGCCTGTTTGGCGGCGGGCGATTTGTACATGCGCACACGCGAGGACGATTCGTCGATCAGGTCGATGGCCTTATCGGGCAGGAAGCGCTCGGTGACGTAACGCGACGAGAGATGGGCCGCGGCCTCCAGGGCTTCGTCCGAGATGACCAGCTTGTGGTGCTCCTCGTAGGCCGGGCGGATGCCCTTCAGGATGGCGATGGTCTCCTCTTCGGAGGGTTCTTCCACCACAACGGGCTGGAAGCGCCGTTCGAGCGCCGCGTCGGATTCGATATGTTTGCGGTATTCGTCCAGGGTGGTGGCTCCGATGACCTGCAGTTCGCCGCGCGAAAGCGCCGGCTTGAGGATATTGGCCGCGTCCACCGAGGAACCGGCTGCGCCCGCCCCGACGAGCATGTGCACCTCGTCGATGAACAGGATTGCGCCAGACTGCTTGAGCTCGTCGATGACGCGTTTGAGTCGCTCTTCGAACTGGCCGCGGTACATCGTACCGGCCACCAGTGAGCCGACGTCGAGTTGCAGCACGCGCTTGTTCATCAAGGGAGCAGGCACGTCGCCTTCGGTAATGCGCTGGGCCAAGCCCTCGACGATGGCAGTCTTGCCAACACCAGGCTCGCCAATCAGCGCGGGATTGTTCTTGGTGCGGCGGGCTAAAATTTGGATGACGCGCTCGATCTCCATCTGCCGGCCAATGACCGGATCGAGCTTGCCCTGTTCGGCCTTGGTAGTCAGGTCGGTAGCCAGTTGGTCCACCATCGGCGTTTTACCGCCCTGTTGGGCCTCGCGCTTCTCACTGCGGCCAGCCGAGCTAACCGGGGCGGAAGGCGCACTGCCCGAGGAAGACTCCTGCAGCACACGGCGGGTCTGGCGGCGGATCTCGTCCGGCGTCACGCCCAGGCGGCGCAAAGCTTCCATAGCCGTGCCTTCGGTGCGGATCAGGCCCAGCAGCAAATGTTCAGTGCCAATATAATGATGGCCGAGGCGGTGCGCCTCGTCCACTGCCAGTTCCAGCACTTGCTGGGTATCGGCAGAAAGTTCAAGTTTTTCGCCAGGGGGAGTTTTGCCTTCGCCGGTCAGACGCATGACCATTTCGCGCACGCGTTCCGACTCCAACCCCATTTCGCGCAAAACGCGCCCGGCAACACCGCCATCTTCTTCGATCAGGGCGATCAACAAGTGTTCGGTCCCGATCATACTATGATGAGCGCGTTCAGCCTCCTGGTGCGCGAGGCTCAAAACCCTTCGTGCCCGTTGCGTAAAACGCTCCATGCCAGCCATAATCACGTCTCCTCGACCAATCGAAAGGAATGGTCAATCTGATTTTACCAAATAAGGTGCCCCGTTATGTAGGAGAATAATTAGAGTTTAATGACAAATACATTAACTGGCGGGCAGGCCCATTTGCCCATTATTGCAGGGTTGGATCCAGATTCTTCCTGGTTGAAAATGCCGGTTTTTCTTTTACCGGCTGAATTCTGCTGCCAACTCTCTCCAAAACCGATCCCGCTCGCCTGGGATGAAGGGTGTGTAGAGCGTAATCCGGTCGGCGATTCCATTGTAGCGCGTATGAATGGCGGCCGCCAAAACACTTTCGTCGGTCAGCACGGCAAAGGTCGCCAGCATCTCGTCCGTCACCAGCGCGGGCATTTCGGCCCACTGCCCACGCGCCGCCAACGAGGAGAGTTTTTCGCCAATCTCCGCCCAGCCGTGCAAGGCCAGTACCGGCCGGTAGGAGGGCGTGGAGGCATAAAAAGCAATCTGTTGGCGGGCGGCTTCGCGTTCCTGCGGCGTGCTGGCAACAAAAGCGGTAACGGAAACCGTAACATCCGCCTTCGGACGGCCGGCTTGTTCGGCCCCGGCGGCAATAGCCGGCAGCAGCACTTCGCGCAAATACTGCGGCGTGTGGAAGGGGTGCACGTGGAACCCGTCGCAGACTTCGCCGGCCAGTTTTGCCAGGCCGGTGTTGACACCGGCGATGTAGATGGGGACCCCTACCCCGCGCGCGGATTCTCCCCTCACCCCCGGCCCCTCTCCCCGCTGGGGAGAGGGGAGTTTTCCCGGGTTGAAGAAGGGCGCCATGAGCGTGATCTTGTAGTATTCGCCGCGGAAATTGAGCGGCGTGCCGTTTTGCCAGGTATCCCAGAAGGCGCGTATGACCTGGATCTGTTCGCGCAGTTTGCCTGTCACCGAAGCCGGCCATTCGAGCCCGAAACGGCGCTCGATGTGCGCCTTGACCTGCGTTCCCAAGCCGAGCATGAAGCGCCCGTGCGACTGCGCCGCCAGGTCCCAGGCCGTATAGGCGATCGTGGCCGGGGAGCGCGCGAACGAGACGGCGATGGCCGTCCCGGAGTGGAGTTTGCTGGTATGTTCGGCGATCAGGGCGTGCGGTAGGAACGGATCGTGCGTGGTCTCACTCGTCCACAGCGCGTCGAAGCCGAGGTCTTCGGCGGCTTTGGCAATGGCAGGCACCTCGGCCAGCGGGACGGGAGGCAGGGCAGCATCAAGTTTCATGTTTTCTCGCCAAGTGTTGACAGGATGGACATTGTGATCCTTTACAGGCTTTCAAACCTGGATATTTTTTCTCGCCACACATCCGGGATGGGGATGGTCTGCTGTTTGCGATAATCGAAGGCCACCAGCACCGTGGAACCGGTTGCCAGGCTGGTCTTGGTCTCCGCATCGTTGATTTGATATTCCACGTTCATAGATTTATTCCCCAACTTCGCCACGCGTACGCCAACGCGTACCTGCATGCCCCACAGTATGGGAGCCAGAAATGTCACGTGGGCATCCGCGAGAATGATGCCCACATCCAGAAACGATTGCTCTTTGCTGAACAGCCCCAGATGAATAAGGTAGTGGATACGCGCCTGCTCGAAAAAGGTCAGGAACCTGGCGTTGTTGACGTGCCCCTGCGGGTCCAGGTCGGCATAACGGATTTCCACAGGGCAGTCGAAACGGAAATCGGGCATGGAGCGATTATATACCGTACGGCGGTTTGGCGGGAAAAAGTAGTGAGTAATGAGTTAGAAGAAAGAAGGGAGAAGGGAGAAGGAAAACCGTGCGGAACGCCTTCTCCCTTCTTTCTTCTCCCTTTCAACTGTTCTCATTTCTCGTTACTTCTCTTTCCCCTGCATCACCGACAGTACTTTGCCAGGGCATCCCGGTCTTGCACCACGATCTTGCCCGAAGGATTCAACGAAATAAATTCCTGCTCGCGGAAAAAGACCATCACCTGGTTGACGCGCTTGCGCGAGGCCCCCACCAGATCGGCGATATCGCCCTGGGTCAGGTGGATCGGGATTAGTGTCGACTCGCCCTCCCCACTCTGGCCGTACTTTTCAGCAAAGGCCAGCAACTCGCGCGCCACGCGCCCGTACACGTCCAGCGTTGCCAGGGACTTGATCAACTCGTCCGAAAGGCGCACGCGCGCCGAAAGGACGCGCACCAGGTTGAGCGCCACGGGTGGAAAATCCTCCAGCATCTGGTTAAAAGTAGCCTTGTCCATCCACAGCACGAGCGTGTCTTCGAGCGTGACAACGCTGGCCGAACGCCCAACGTTGTCGATCAGGCTCATCTCACCCAGCAAATCGCCCGTGCCCAGGATCGACAGGATCACATCGCGCCCGTCGGCTTGTTCGACGTGAATCTTGACCGTCCCAAGCAGGATGATGTAGACGGCCTCACCGGGCTGTTCAACCGTGATGATGTCCTTCCCGGCCGGGAACATGCGGCGGTGGGCGCGCTGCGCGATCCAGGCAAGCTGCGCTTCGCCCAGTCCCTTGAAAAGCGGGATGGAGGACAGGATGTTGCGGGTATCGTCGGAACGGACATCGGTCATACGGATCATATTTTACTCCCTCAGGCGTGTAAGGGCAGGGTGACCCCACCCTTACACGGCCAAAACAGCCGTATTTTGCGTTGCCAGCGCCAGCTCCAACCCTTCGCGAGCTGAGAAGGCCAGCTTGAAGATGGCCTGGGCCTGTTCCTCCAGGTCGTGGACGGTTTCGTCGTCATAGTTCGGGTCGTGGTGGAACAGGGCCAGTCGCTTCACCCCGGCAGCCAGGGCCGCTTCACAGGCCATCTGCGGCGTCGAATGCCCAAAACCCTGCGTGGACATCCAGCCGTTCAGGCCGCGGTAATGCTCTTCGGAATACTGCGCGTCGTGGATGAGCAGGTCCGCGCTTTTGGCGAAGGCCGCCAGCCGGCGGTCCGTGCCGACGTAGCCTTCCGTGTCGGTGGCATAGACCAGCGAGCGTCCGCGCCATTCGATGCGATAAAAATAGACCCCGCCCGGGTGAGAATAGGACTTCATCAAACGGATCACGACCGCATCCGCAGGATTAACGCCGCCCCTGGTTAAACGGATCCCGTTTTCGTCCAGCACGATACTGTCCATCTCGGTAATCGCGCGGATCTCACGGGCGGCATTCATATCCCGCAACGTAACCGGAAAAGCCGGCGGAGTCTGGTTGCGGGCCAGCAGTTCCTCGAGCGCCTGCTCGGAGGCGCCCGGGCCGTAGAGATGCAACTGTGCGCTGGGATTATAGGCCGGACCGAAGAAAGGGAAGCCCTGTGTGTGGTCATGGTGCAGGTGGCTGAACAGGATCAGCGCGCGCACGGGCTCACTACTCTGCCGGGCGCGGGCCGCAAGCTCGCGTCCAAACGGGATGATGCCGGTGCCGGCGTCCAGGATGATGGTATGCCCGGCGGCGCGTACTTCCACACAGGCGGTGTTGCCGCCATAGCGCATGGTCTGCGGGCCTGGCGTGGGATAACTGCCGCGCACACCCCAGAACTTGATCGTGAAGTTGTCGTTTGCCATGTTATCTCTCCTTCTCGTCCCGCCTGCACCGGCGCCGAAGGTAACGGCGAGCGGAGCTGCACAATGCAGTCGAAGGACAATCCTATTATCGGATGAAGGAGCCGGCCACACAAGGAAAGATGGGACAGGCCGGGTGGGAAATATTTCTCACATGTATAAAAACTGCCACAAGTGTCAGGTCGCCAGTTTATTCTTTCTCAGAGAACTCTGTGTGCTATGTGGCAAATAATCTGATAGAATAAATGTGCTAACTTTACTCTGGGAGAGCTATGAAAGCCATCCGCGCTTCTGACATTGGCACCTACCTGTACTGTCGCCGGGCCTGGTGGTATCGCCTGCACGGGCAGGAATCGATCAACCAGGCCGAACTGGCTGCCGGGACGGACCTACACCGCGCGCATGGGCGCAAGGTGATTTCGGCCGGGCTGTACCGCGCCGTGGGGCTGCTGCTGGCGCTGGCGGCCCTGGTGCTGCTCACCGGTTACCTGACCCTCTCATACCTGAAATAAGGGCTCTCCCGTTTTTAACGAGAGCACAAAATCTTTTAACACGAAGGACACGACAAAAACCGAGTAAAAACCTGAGAGTCTTTCCTTTGCCTGCACCGACCGCAGGTAGAGCCGAAAGCCCCTGGAGCCAACGGCCCTTGTGGGTGGGTGGGCGCGTGTGCCCTTTGTGACCTTTGTGTTAAGATTTTTCCTGCTGAATGCGGAAGAACTAAATAAGGAGCCGAGATGTCCATCTTGAACCGTACTGCCCACTTCCAGAACCGCCGCGACGAAGTCCCCAACCAGGAGCTGGCGCGCGAGCTTGCCGCGCAGCAGGATACGGCAGGCATCCGCGAGATCGCCGAAAACCTGTGGAACAAGGACAAGAACATTCGCGCGGACTGCATCAAGGTGCTGTACGAAATTGGGTCCATCGAGCCGGCCCTGGTAGCCGGGTACACCGGGGATTTCATCAAACTGCTTAAGAGCAAAAACAACCGTCTCGTCTGGGGCGGGATGACGGCGCTCTCTGCCGTGGCCGAACTCAAAGCCGATGTGATCCATGCGCACCTGGGCGAAATCCAAAAGGCAATGGATGAAGGCTCTGTCATCACGATGGACAACGGCATCCAGGCCCTGGCGCGGGCGGCCTCGAAGGACGAACAATACAATCGGGCCATCTTCCCCTATCTGCTCAATCATTTGAAAACCTGCCGGCCCAAAGATGTGGCCCAGCATTCAGAGAAAACGCTCCCGGCCGTGAACGCGGCCAACAAAGCCGGGTTCATCTCCGCGCTTGAAAAAAGGATGATCGATGTATCCGGTTCGGGTCTTGCACGCGTCAAAAAAGTTATGAAAGAAGCGCATAAACGCTAACAGCCTATGCTTTATATTATCCTGGCCCTGTTCCTGATCGCTTTGGCCTTCTTCTGGCAGTCCGCCCGCCAGCGGCGCTCTGCCGGCTTGCCCGGCGGGCGGGTGGTCTATACGGACACGCGCGCCTGGGGCAAGGTCGAGAAGCCGCTGTATGACAACGGCCTGATGCTGACCGGCAAACCGGATTACCTGGTGGAACAGAACGGGCGCCTGATCCCGGTGGAGGTCAAATCGGGGCGCGCGCCACAGGCACCCTACGACTCGCATATTTACCAGTTGGCAGCCTACTGCGTGCTCGTCGAACGGACGCTGGGACGCCGCCCGCCCTACGGCATCATCCATTACGAAGACCGTGATTTCGCTGTAGACTACACTCATGAACTGGAGACCGCCCTGCTGGACGTGCTGGCTGAGATGCGCCGCGACGAACGCCGCGCAGAAGTGAACCGCTCGCACGAGAGCGCGGCAAGGTGCGCCCGGTGCGGGTTCCGGGACGTGTGCGAGGAAAGGCTTTAAGAGCAGAGAGAGCAGAAAGCAGAGAATAGAGAATAGTAAAACCTTGACCTCTGTTCTCTACTCACTATTCTCTTATCTCTAATCTCCAATACCTAATATAATAGAAAACATGAAAGCAACCCTTCCGCAACACATCGTGGTCACCGGCCATCCCAGGGTGGTCGAAGCGCTTCAGGAAGCTGAGGCGATTTCAGGCTACCTGAAGCAAAAAGGGCTGGATGCGCCACACGGCTCACTGTATGACGAGGGACTGCGCAAGCGCGTCCACGCCGGGGAGTTCGACCTGCTGATCACGGTCGGCGGCGACGGTACCATGCTACGCGCCGGAAACCTGTGCGCCCCGCACGAACTGCCGGTGTTGGGCATCAATAAAGGCCGGCTGGGGTTTCTCTTCCAGGTGCAGGAAGGCGGCTGGCAGAAAATGCTCGAACTGCTGCTGGCCGGGGAATTCTGGGTGGAAAAGCGTATGATGCTGCGCGCCGAACACCTGCGGGCTGGTGAATCGCTCGGCTCCTGGCAGGCCGTCAACGACGTGGTCGTCGCGCGCGGGCAATACCTGCGCCCGATCCACATCCGGGCCAGTGTGGACGACCAGTACCTGACCACTTACGTGGCGGACGGGCTGATCGCCGCCAGCGCCACCGGCTCCACCGCTTACGCGCTGGCCGCCGGGGGGCCAATCCTGCCCCCGGAAGTGCGCAACATCCTGCTCGTCCCGATCGCCCCACACCTTTCGGTGGACCGCGGCGTGGTGCTGGCCGAAGGGACGGCCGTGAGCATCACCGTCCTGAGCGAAAATGCCATCCTGAGCGTCGACGGGCAGAGCCCCACCGGCCTGGCCGAAGACGACCGCATCGACGTCCGCGCCGGGGAAAACACCGTCAAATTTGTCCGTTTCGGAGACCCGGGCTATTTCTACCGCAACCTGACCGCTCACCTAAACCAGAATTCCAGTATAGGTTTGCCAAAATGACCGAACTGACCACGCTCTACTGCGCCAACCATCCCAACGTTGAGACAGCCCTGCGCTGCAACCGCTGCGAAAAGCCGATCTGCGTCAAATGCGCCGTCAAGACCCCCACCGGCTATCGCTGCAAGGAATGTGTCAAGAGCCAGATGAAGATCTTCGACACCGCCGAGTGGGTCGATTATCCCGCCGGGTTTGTCGTGGCGGCTTTGCTCTCGATGGTTGGCAGCGTCCTGGTCAGCCTGATTGGCGGCATCGGGTTTTTCGGCTGGTTCATCATTTTCGCCGCCGGGCCGACCGCAGGGGTAATCATCGCAGAGGGCGCGCGCCGAGCCATCCGCCGCCACCGTTCCAGGTCGCTGTTTGTCGCTATCACGGTCGCTGTCTTGCTCGGGGCGCTGCCTGTCGTCATTGCACAGCTGATCGTCTTCAATAATCCCTTCGGCCTGATCTTCCAGGGCATCTACCTGGCGCTGGCCGTCCCTACGGTCTACTCGCGCCTCTCCGGCATCCAATTTTTCAAGTAGGGGCAGCCCCTACGGGAAACCTCATATGCTCACTGAACTGCGCATCGAAAATTTCGCCATTATCGACAAACTCGCGCTCGATTTTTCTCCCGGCCTGATCATTTTCACCGGCGAGACAGGCGCGGGCAAATCCATCATCATGGACGCGCTGGAAATGCTGCTCGGCGGCCGCACAGAAGCCACGGTCATCCGCGCCGATGCGGAGCGCGCCGCCGTGGAGGGCATCTTCAAACTGGCCGGGGCCGAAAAACAGGCCGTGGTCGAAGTGCTCAGGCGCGAAGACCTGCTGGACGACGAAAACTACGTCACCCTGGCCCGCGAAGTGCGCCGCGAAGGCCGCAACACGGCGCGCGTCAACGGCCGCACGGTGAACGTGGCCCTGCTGAAGGAAATCGGCGCGTTCCTGGTGGATATCCATGGCCAGACCGAGCACCTGTCCCTGCTCGACGTGCGCGCCCACCTGGGCCTGCTCGACCGTTTCGCAAGCGTCGATACGCTCCTGGCGGACTACCGTAAAAGCTACGCCCAACTGCAGGCCGTGCGCCGTGACCTGAACGAACTGCGCGCCGCCCAGGCCGATTCCGACCGGCGGTTGGAGATGCTCACCTTTCAGGCCGAGGAGATCTCCTCGGCCAGTCTCAAACCCGGCGAAGACGAGGCACTGCGCCAGGAGCGCGACCGGCTGGCCAACGCCGAAGCGCTGGCCGCCAACGCCCAGGAAGCGCTCGGCCTGATGGACGAAGGCACACCCGAGACGCCGGCCATCAGCGACCAGCTTGGCCAGGCCGTCGCGGCGCTCTCTTCATTGGCACGCGTGGACCAATCGCAGAACGAGCTCTCGGCACGCGGCGAAACCCTGCTCGAAAATCTCTCCGAAATTGCCCGCGACCTGCGCAATTACCTGGAAGGCATCGAGTACAACCCCAAGCGCCTGGAAGATGCCGAGGAACGCCTCGACTTGATCCACCGCCTGCTGCGCAAGTACGGCGGGACGATCGAGGCCGTGCTGGAATTCGGCGCAAACGCCGCCAAACAACTGGATAACATCACCAACGCCGCCGAAAAGATCGGCGAGCTCGAAGGCCAGGAGAACACGCTGCTGGCAGAGCTTACAAAACGCGCGAAGGCGCTTTCAGAGAAACGCAAAAAGGCCGCCGAACTGCTGTCCAAAGGCATCGAGACCGAACTGGACGATTTGAAAATGGCCTCGGCGCGTTTCGGTATCGATTTCCAGACCAGACCCGATCTGCAGGGTCTGCCCCTGGGGGCCGATATGCGCGTGGCCTTCGATGGGAGCGGCTTCGACCGGGTGGAATTCCTGGTGGCGCCGAACCCCGGTGAAGGCCTAAAACCGCTTGCGAAGATCGCTTCGGGCGGTGAGACCTCGCGCCTGATGCTGGCGCTCAAAAACGTGCTGGCCCGCGCAGACCAGGTGCCCAGCCTGGTGTTCGACGAGATCGACCAGGGCATCGGCGGGCGCGTGGGCGGCGTGGTCGGCCAGAAGTTATGGAACCTGGCGCGCGCGCACCAGGTGATGTGCATCACCCACCTGCCGCAGTTGGCGGCCTTTGGCGACCAGCACTACCAGGTGCAGAAGCTGATCGAGAACGGGCGCACGCTCACCCAGGTGAAAGAGCTCGCCGGCGACGAGCGCATGCTCGAACTGGCGCAGATGCTCGGCGAAGTCAGCGAAGGCACGTTGCGCTCAGCCCACGAGATCCTGCAATCTGCCCGGCTGGCCAGCATACAGAAATAATTTCACCCTGCTCACGGATGGGCCACACGGCACGGCCTGGCCGGGAATGTGGTACGGGAAGAGCGGGTTGTGGAGTGAACGTTAATCTTACGTGCCGAAATTTTCAAAATGAAAGCGAAGTATAATTAAAATATGGCCGTAGTACAAATGCCTTTTTCTCATAAAAAGATCGCCGCCTTCTGCAAACGCTGGAAGGTGATCGAGTTTGCGCTCTTCGGGTCGGCCGTGCGCGACGATTTTTCATTGCGCAGTGACATCGACGTGCTGGTTTCTTTTGCCGCTCAAAGCGATTGGGGTCTCTTCGACCATATCCAGATGAAACAGGAACTGAAAGAACTCTTTGGGCGGGAGGTTGACCTGGTCACCCGCCGGGCGCTGGAACAAAGCCCGAATGCCTTACTGCGCTCTGAAATTCTGAACACGGCAAAAGTACTGTACGCTGAACACGAACGCACACATGTCTAAACATCGGGATGACATCGTCTTAAAAGACATTATCAACGCGGCGCAACATATCGCTGCGTTTATCAAAGACTTCAAGAAAGATACCTTCCTTGAAGATTGGAAAACCCGTTCGGCAGTTTTGTATCAAATGACAGTCATCGGTGAAGCCGTCAAGCGTTTGTCGGCAGAATTCCGCGCTGAACATGCGCAAATCCCCTGGGCGCTGATGGCAGGCATGCGCGACCATCTTGTGCATGCTTATGATCTGGTGGACTGGGATGAAGTCTGGAAAACAGCCACCGGGGATATACCCGACCTGCTGGAAAAGATAAAACCGCTGTCTGACACATAAAAAGCATGCGAGCGCAAAACTCACATGCTTTTTTGATCCCTCGAAAGACCACCTCTGCCCACCTTACACCCGCGCAAGCAAGCGCAGCAACCCTACGGCCAGCAGCACAGTCACAGTCAGGGCCAGCATGCCCGGCATCCACAGGCCGGGCATGCTGACGAGCAGGCCGCCCAGCGCGGCGACGGCCAGCGCTTTCATTACCCCTTGCAGCCTGTTATGGCGCTCCATGCCCATGCTCCACAACCACAGGCCCAGGGGCGTACACAGCAGGCATAGCGCCAGCCATATCGAGAGAATCTGCGTCCCGCCGTTCAGGAAGGGCACATCATTCAGCACCAGGATGCCGCATAAGGCTTCGGCGGTCGGCACAGGGTAGGAGGCAGAGCGGTTGGCCTTGACAAAGATGAAGAACCCGCGGTCGATGTTTTCACGCGAAACGGTCCGTTCCAACCGGATGGTCTGGCCCGGCGGGACCGTGACCTGTACCTGTTCGGTCTCGGGCAGCGCCGGGGTGCTCAGGTCGATGGTCATAAATGGCGTAATCACCAACTCGGACGGGTTATGGACAGCTACCTGGATGATGCCGCTCTCGGAGCGGGCCATCAATCGCGGGCAGGTTAGCCCGTCGAAGTGCTCTGTAGTGTAACGCGGGAACCCATACAGTTCGCCTTCCAGGGGTGCCCAGGTTAATGCGACTGTCAGCAGCGTGCTTAACAGTATACCCACTGCAAAAGTCACTCCACCCAAAGTATGCAAGATCGAGGATGATATTTTCATAGGAACAGGATTCTACACCCGCGGCGCTGTGGCAGGACATGAAAAAACGAAAACTCCAAGATCTTCAAAATCTCGGAGTTTTCGTTGTAAAGAGCCTATTTACCTTTGCAGGCAAAGTATTGGCCGTCCGATGGCGGCCCAACCATCATTCAGGCTTTTTCGACGGGATATTGGATTTCCGTTGTCGTATTCGCCAGGTTGGCCTTGTCATGCTTGATATAGAGTTCACGATAAGGGCCAGCGATCTGGTAGCCGTTCGTGTCGATCCATTCGAGCAGTGCCGCGTGGCCCTGGGTGAATTCTTTGAAGTCGCCCTGATGAATGACGGCTGCCACACGCGTCGGCGCCAGTTCGTATACCTTTACCTGGTCGGTTCCGGGCAGGGAGCGCTCGATCTCCACGACCGCTTCGGCATCCTCGTTGGCATAAACATCTGCAGGAGTATGCCATAAGGTCAGGCACAAACCGGTCTCCTTTGCTCCCTGGCTGCGAAGGTAATTGTAGACTTTCTTATATGCGGGTTCGAGATATTCAGGGACCTGGTTGTTGGTCGGGATGGTCACGCGGCAGGCTGCGACCCACATGGATGGGACCGTTTTGATGACAACATCGTATTTGGGCATTTTATCCTCCAGTGCAATTTGCCTCAGCCTGGCTTCGATACGCACCAGGCGCTCCCGTTCTTCGGACAGGTTTTTCTCCACTTCGCCGCGCTGCGCCGTCAACATTGCACGAAGCTCTTCAAGTGACAGGCCCTTGGCGAGCATGAGCTTGATCTGGTCCAGTGAAAAGCCCAGGTCTTTCAATGCAAGGATGCGGTTCAGGCGTGAAAGTTGATCGGCCGAGTAGAAACGGTAGCCGGTGACGGTATCCACTTCCACGGGCTTGAGCAGGTCCATTTCATCGTAGTAACGCAGGGTCACGACCGAGACCTGGCTGAGGCGGGCAAAATTACCGATTTTGATCATGTATTTCCTCCGTGCGCACGGCTGATGCCAATATACACCATCAGGTTACCTGAGAGTCAAGAGGGGTGTTTTGCCTGTGTGGAAACAATGTACTCTTTGGGCCCGGCTAATCATCTGAGTATAGTGGAAGAATAAGGTAAAATCTGTTTCATGTCTGATTCTCAAGTGATTTACTCCATGGTCAAAGTGGGGCGCATCCATCCCCCGAATAAACAGGTGCTGCGCGATATTACGCTTGGCTTTTATTACGGCGCCAAGATCGGCGTGCTCGGCCTGAACGGCTCGGGCAAATCCACGCTGCTGCGCATCATGGCCGGCGTCGACGAGAACTACGTCGGCGAGATCGCCATGTCCAAGGGCTACACCGTGGGCCTGCTCGAACAGGAACCCAAACTCGATGAGTCCAAGACCGTCATCGAAGCCGTGCGCGAAGCCGTCCAGCCGATCGTCGAGATGCTGGCGAAGTATGAGGAAGTCAACGCCAAATTCGCTGAACCCGATGCCGATTTCGACGCGCTGATCGCCGAGCAGGCCAAGCTGCAGGACAGGCTGGACCATATCGACGCCTGGAACCTGGACGCAAGATTGGAATTGGCCCTGGAAGCCTTGCGCTGCCCCCCGGCGGATACGCCCATCAAGATTTTATCCGGCGGTGAGCGCCGCCGTGTGGCCCTCACCCGGCTGCTGCTGACCGAACCGGACATCCTGCTGCTCGACGAGCCCACCAACCACCTGGACGCCGAATCCGTGGCCTGGCTGGAACACCACCTGCGCGATTACAAGGGCACGGTCATCGCCGTCACGCACGACCGTTACTTCCTGGATAACGTCGCCGGCTGGATCCTGGAACTCGACCGCGGCTACGGCATTCCCTGGAAGGGCAATTACTCCTCGTGGCTGGAGCAGAAACAGAACCGGCTGCAGTTGGAGGAGAAGTCCGAGTCCCAGCGCCAGAAAACACTCCAGCGCGAACTGGAATGGATCCGCATGTCGCCCAAGGCGCGCCAGTCCAAGGGCAAGGCGCGTGTTACGGCGTATGAAAGCCTGCTCAGCCAGGAGAATGAAAAGCGCCGCGAAGACCTGGAGATCTACATCCCCTCCGGCCCGCGCCTGGGCGATATCGTCATCGAGCTGGACAAGGTCACCAAGTCCTACGGCGACCGGCTCATCCTGGAAAACTTTACAGCCAGTATCCCGCCCGGCTCGATCGTGGGCGTGGTGGGCCCCAACGGCGCGGGCAAGACCACCCTGCTGAAAATGATCACCGGGCAGGAAAAACCGGATAGCGGCACGATCCGTATCGGCGAGACGGTCAAATGGGCCTATGCCGACCAGAGCCGCAGCCTGGACCCCGAAAAGACCGTCTATGAAGAGATCTCGGGCGGCAACGACAACATCACGCTCGGCAAGCGCACGGTCAACTCGCGCGGTTACGTCTCGTCGTTCAACTTCCTGGGCGCCGACCAGCAGAAAAACGTCGAGACGCTCTCGGGCGGCGAGCGCAACCGCGTACACCTGGCCAAGACGCTGACGCAGGGCGCGAACGTGGTCCTGCTCGACGAACCGACCAATGATCTGGATATCAATACCCTGCGCGCGCTCGAAGAAGCGCTGGAGAATTTTGCCGGCTGCGCCATCGTAGTCAGCCACGACCGCTGGTTCCTGGACCGCATTACCACGCATATCCTGGCCTTCGAAGGTGATTCACAAGCCCGCCTGTTCCTGGGCAACTGGTCCGATTACGAAAAGGATTATCATGAGCGCTACGGCACCAGCGCCGATATGCCGCACCGCGTGAAGTACCGGACGCTGAAGAGATAGATTTTAGATAATAGACATTGGATTTTAGATAAACCAGCTGCCTGACGTTTGGTTAAGTGCCAGATAGCCGGAATAAAAAAGACGCCCGAAAGTGTCTTTTTTATTTTATTTACAAAGGATCTCGAAGATCTTTGGATAGTTATAACCAAAGTCAGGCGGGTAACCCGGGTCTTTGGCCAGGGCGGTGCACAAGGGCAGGCGCAGTCTTACCCGCCCTTTGATCTCTCTGTTGTAAAGGGCTTTAGCGTCAGCATCCCTGCCAAGATTAACAAGGCCTTCGATAAACGGCACCAGCTCGGATTGGTCCCCGGCTTCCAGGTCCAGGGCTTGTGCCTGGTCGTATAGCGCCCCGATCGCTTTCCAGTCGCCGGCCTGGCGAGCCAGGGAAGCCTTCTGATAATAGTAGCACCAGTCATGCACCGGCTCAGGGCCGAATATCCGCGCAGACGGCTGTGGGGCTGTGCCGGACGGATTGATCCGGTCGATGTGGGAATAGGCGCCTATTTGTTGGACCAGCAACGACTCGCTTTCCGAGTAGACCGGCAGGGACCCGTCGATGACATGCATACAGGACGACGATGAAGGGATGCTGATCAAAAGCAGCTTGTTGAAGTCTCTGCGCATTGGAATATCACGGACAGGATTCTCAAGCGTGACTTTCTTCATGATGTCGTAGGCTGTCTCTGCGTTCAGGACTTCCGATTGGATGACAGGCGCCTCGGCGCTGCCGGGCCGGTAGATGATATTCACCGGTCCCCAGACCTCGTAGTCTTGCTGCAGGCGGTAGCCACTGGGAAGGTAAACCATCACCAGGGTCTCGTCCCGGATATCCGGCGCGCGCCAACTGAGCTGCCACCAGGTCTCCCGTTCGTAGTCCCAGAAGCGTCCCCAATAGTCCGCATTCAGGGCCTGGGTCGAAACCGAGAGACCGATCAGGGCAATCAGCGCCAGCTTGCGAAAATTGGGCCGGAGCAGCAACACCGCCCCGGCGACGAGCAGCACCACCCCGGCGATGGGATGCAGGCCATAACTCTTATAGGCATCGGTCAGGTCCACGTCACGCCCGGAAGCCACGACCGGCACGATCGCACACACCAGGATGAAGGCTCCCATCCAAGTGAACTCTTTGAACGGCTCGGGCTCTTCGTTGCCGGTATCGGCCCCCCACCATTTTTTGAGCAGGAATAGATACAGCAGCACCAGCCCGATCACAATCCCGGCTGCAAATACAGCCCTGCCCAGGTCTGAATACTCCGCGCCGGAAAATGAGAGATAAGGCTTCACAAACCAGGCGAAGACCGAAGTATCCAGAAAATCCTTGGCTGTTTCGAGCACCAGACGGATGAACATGTGGCGCAGGTCGCTGAAGTAGTCGACGGCCAGTTTGGATACATTGGTGGCATTCCTGGCCCCTTCGAATATGAACAGGCGCCAGTATAAAAATCCGGCCGAAACGATGCCATAAGGCCACCATTTCTTGAATATCTCGCCGGCCAAAGACCGGAATTCCCTGAAACCTGCCTGGTACAAGGTATAGCCCAACAACACCAGGCGCATACCTTCCAGGCCGATCATATACTCATAGATGAATAAATAATTCGCTGCCATGATCACGGATAAGAGGCTGCAAATGAGCTTCCATATCCTGCCAGTCGTTTTCATCCCCTGGAGCATGAACGCAATCGAGAGCAGAGCCGTGCCAAACCCGTATAGATGATTCTGCTTTGTATTTGCGTCCGGCTCAGAAAGGAAACCTGGGTAGACGATAAAGAGCACGGCCATCAGGGTCGTGATGTATTTGTTATTCGGCCATACCAGGCGCAGGATCCAGAAGAAGGCCAGCCCACCGATCAAACGCCATAGCAGCGCATACAAATGCCAGTTAATGATCGCATCGCCCAGGAAACGATATACAATGGAATAGACAACGCCCATAAACGGGCGGTCCGTGCTGAACAACGGCACAATGCTTGCTGCACCGCGGGCCTGACCCGACCACAACAAATACCAGTCATCGTAATAGTATCCAAGTTTGGGGATGCTGAGCCCGTGTGTCACCAACGTCGTAAGGAGAACGAGCAAGGCAGCTACGAAGGTCTCGTTTTTGAGTATTCTTTGAATGGTTTGCTTCATCCTTCGTCTCCAATACGATACTTTGCCAGATGACATCGGGCCGTTGCGAATTGAAATTATATCAAAGGCTTCGAGGAGCTGTGGCACATGCCGGCAAGCAGTCCGACAAGGATTACCATACGTTGAAACGCCGGCTGCCGCCGGCCCGATAGGAGGCTAAAATGCGTAAAGTTGTGCTCCAACGCACCGGGATGATCAGTCTGTTGGTCATCATATTGTTGAGTTGCAGCCTGCTGCCTGTCGAGCGCACGCAGCCGGCGCATACAGATACCCAAACGCCGCGGCCCAGCGCAATAGTGCCTGCGGTCACTGCCACGCCCAGCGCGGATTTTTCAGGGGAATATGCCGGCTCGGTCAAAATCACCGGCAGCATGGATTTCGTACGACAAACCCATCTGGCGCTGGCGCTGCTCGAAGCGAAAGCGCCGGACGCTTACCGAAAAGTCCAGACCTATGTCGGCGTCATCATGCAGGGTGAGCACAGTGGCATGTGGGCCTGGGAAGAACCGCCGCGCTACGAAGTTGGCGACCGGACCGCGTTCTCGTCCGTGACGTGGTATGCGTCCACGATTGCGCATGACGCAACGCACTCCGAGCTGTACCATAACGGCCAGGAATGGGAGGGCATCCCGGCGGAGCAGTTCTGCAACGCCTACCAACTGGATGTATTGAAACGCATCGGCGCGCCGCAGTTTGAGATCGATTACATGGCCGGGCTGAAGGGCGATCACTGCGACATGGATGGCGACGGTGATTGCGATTGGGCCGATTACGAAAAGCGGGATTGGTAAATGAAAGGGGCCTATCTTGCGCTTTTACTGCCCGGAGCAGGCTGAATCAACAGCCCGGCACATCTATGTGCCGGGCTGTTTTCAGGGGAGGAAGATGGCTGCGCTTTACTGCTTCTCGCCGCAAGACGGGCAGTATTTCGAATCATCCAGGACGGGCTGGCCGCATTTCAGGCAGGCGTGCGTCGCAGCCGGGGCCGCAGCCGCTGCCAGCGGAATCCGCGCCCTTTTCCCCAATAGGTAGGCGCCGGCGACCAGCAGACCCAGTAATACCAGTGGGACGAGCCGCATCAGGCCGCCCAAAAGCATGAAACCCGGTCTAAAAGGCGTTCTGCCGTGGAAGGGGCTGAAACCAAATCCGCGGCCGGGCTCGTGCCAGCCGGGAAATCCGTGTTGCATCGGGCCATCCTTGGGACTGACGCCGTCCTGCGGATTGGGCGTTCCTCCCTGGACGACGCGCACCTGCCGGATGGCCATGTGTGCGGCCATCACATTGCGGACGGCAAACGCCGCGCCAACCAGGCCGGCCAGGACGACCAGCGCCAGTACGATCCCAAGAAGCCATTTCCAGATATTTTTCATATATTACTCCTTACGAATATTATCCTGATAATAACAGCCTATTATGAAGATTTTGTGCAGATCGTTTGTACGTTTGTTAAAGATCCAGTCACTAGTACCCGGCGGCGTAAATTTGTTGTGAGTTCGTAGTAACATGACCCACCCCAAACTTAAGAAATAGAACACGGAAAACACGGATTTTCGCGGAGAAAAGCGAATTTTTGGTGCCTTTCAAGTGGGATTGGGGTTCTCGAAGGGCTAAGGGGAGCGAATTTTGCTCCCCTTAGCCCTTAAATTTTTGCCCTCCCCCGTCTAAAGCGCCTTTTCACTGAGCTTGCCCCGGTTTAATGGACACGATTAATGTCCTGATCTCAGTTCGAATTGGGTGGGGCTGAGGTAGCCCAGTGTGGAGTGCAAGCGCTGCCGATTGTACCAAACCTCGATATACTCAAAGATTGTCGTTCGCGCCAGGGCATGCGAGGCAAACTGGCCGATCACGCATTCGGCTTTGAGTGTACCGAAGAAGCTTTCTGCGACTGCATAGTCGTGGCAGTTGCCAACCCGGCTCATGCTCATCTGGATATCTGCGCTGGACAAACTGGATTGGTAGGCAGTGCTGGTATATTGTTTGCCCTGATCGGAATGATGTAACAAGTTTGCTTTTGGTCGACGTCCGTTCAAAGCCATGTGCAATGCTGTTTCCACCAGCGCTGTGTCCATTTGCTCGGCCATCGCCCAGCCAACCACCTTGCGCGAGAACAGGTCCGGTATTGTTGCCAAATAGAGCCAGCCTTCAGCCGTGTCGATATAGGTGAAATCGCTGACCCATTTCTGATTGGCTGAAGTTGCCGAAAAATCCTGATTCAGCCGGTTGGGTGCTGGAACTACGCCTCGTTGACGCTGGGTGGTCACAGGATAGCGCTTCTGCCGCTTTTGAGGGCTAATCCGCTCTGTTCGCATCAGGCGTGCCACGCGATGACGTCCACACGCTATGCCTTTGCGCTGCAAAGCTATCCAGATACGTGGGCTGCCGTAGGTTTGTCGACTGGCTTTGAACTCCGTGCGGATTTGTTCTATCAGCACACCATTCTCCAATGCTCGCCGACCAGTTTTTTCTCTCTGCCAGGCGTAGTAGCCACTGCGGGTCACAGCCAATAGCTGACACATCCGCTTGACACTAAATTCTTGTCGATGTTCCCGAATGTACTTATATCTCATTCGCTTTTCCGGGAGAAAATGCTGATTGTTTTTTTTAGGATCGCGCGATCTTCTTCCACTTCCGCCAGCCGCCGCTGCAATCGTTTGATCTCTCGCTTCGCTGCTTCAAAATCGCTCGGCTCCAGATGCGGCTGAGCTTCACCTTTGGAAATCACCTGATATCGATCACGCCACTTCAACAACATTCCAGCTGTGATCCCCAAGTCCCGCTCGATTTGCCTGGAACTCTTTCCACTGTTCTTGAGCATTTCCAGAGCTTCAAGCTTGAATTCCTCCGGGTACGTCCGATATGCCGATTTCTGTTCGCCCATGATCCTGCTCCTGTTCTTGCTAGTGTACCGGATCTAGACATTTTCTGTGTCCACTTTATCAGGGCAAGCTCACACGTTAGCAGACGGGGGACGCGTGCCCGAAGTGTAGCGACGGGTAGGGTCAGGGTGGGGGCCAGATCTATCACGTCTTTGCAAGGCAGACTCACCTCGAAAGATTAAATTCGGGGTGAGCCATGTTTTTTGGCCGAGTAAGCGACTAAAGTCGCTACTAGGGCGTTATGCTAGTTCAATGAATTGACAAAAAATCCTCTGATGTGATAAGAAATGAGTCACCACAACACACTCTTACACAACAGAGGACAA